>Ga0247810_10000512_pt1 | contig 39786 bp, 25 predicted proteins | sample UWRJL119311C1_FD_179918 | JGI IMG/M metagenome (GOLD analysis project Ga0247810, IMG submission 179918) | Plant litter microbial communities from Arlington Agricultural Research Station in Wisconsin, United States - UWRJ-L119-311C-1 | ecosystem: Environmental > Terrestrial > Plant litter >...
AACATAACCATGATATGCAACCTCCGTGAATCGAACACGAACCTCCACCTTGGAAGGGTGGAATCCTAACCATTGGACCAAGGAAGCTGTTTTGGGCTATTTGGATGATATCGTTTCGGGAGCGGGATATATATATGTAACAAACTAAGCTCGTGGGGTGGGGGGTTCAAGGTCTTTTTTTTGTTTTATTTTTTGCCGAGTGGTTGGTCAGCTTGGGAAAGGGGGACGGACCAGAGCCAAAACCAACTTCAATCCGTCACGTCACTATTCTTGTTTTTGGTGGAGGAATTTTTGGGGGGGGTTTTCTGTTACGTCTTGAAAGATTCTGTTATGCAATTTTTTAATACTGTTTTGAAGAAAAAAAGGAAAGAAAGATTCACTGTTGATGGTGTCTAATAAAACTTCTCGTGCGCGTTCTGTGCTTTTCTTTTCTTTTCTTTTCAAAAGGGTAGATACTACCTACCTACCAGTGCAGTGCAGGCAGACTGAAAGCAGGCATGAGCGTATATCAGAAAAAGCGGCCATTTCGAACCCCCTCTTAGCATCGTTTCGATGAAAATATAACCGCGTGCTCTGGAAAACAGATGGTGGGGCGCGCGTGAGCCTCAGCTATCTAAATGTCGCCTTGTCCTTCTCCTTCCTACCAGTATGTATGAATTCCAGCTCCTCACAACTCGACATCCCCAATATCATCGAAAAGCACCACAAAGCCGCTGTTCTGGATCCCGTAGATACCTCCTTCTCCTCATCCTTCTTAGTACGCTATATTGCCATGGCCCCCAAGGGATCGCTCGGAAGGACGAGATGTCTACGTTTATGATATCGAAGACCCTTATACGATACTTGGTAGTCTGATCCTTGGAAAAGGTGTTATCAATACAAACTTCTACTTTATGATTGAAACCATCATTCTATTTTCGAGTGACTTTGAAATCTAACTTGAAGGCAATGTCAAAGTTAAAAGTAACAACTCGCTTCAACTTAGAAACTATTATATCAATTCTAAGGGTAAACTTTCCACAATTATATTATTATTCCTAGTTCACTATACTTGATAAATAAGTCTATTCTTTATCAATAATGAACCATGGCTGCTTTGCACGGTATCTCTTTCTACTAAGGATCATGTTCATTCTTTTTATAGTGCTGTCCATTTATAGGATTAATACTGCATTATATCTGGATAAATAGCTATTTATACATAGCTTGGTAATTGGACAGGTATTGAGGCAGCTCACATATTCCCACCGGCGTATAAAGGCAATTGGGAGAGGCTATAATCGCTGGATTCCTATCCAGCCGAAACCAGAAGGTTTTATCAACTCAGTATAGAACTTCACCAGCTATTTGATTTTTATGACCTTTTAATCAACTATAATATATGAATTTGTTATATATTAATTAAATATATAGTAGCTAATATATTTCTTAGAATAATAATCAGGGTGTTTTCTTTACTTTAGATAGAAACAATCTTGCTGATAAATATCTAGACCAACAGTTTCATGACTATCCTCAATAACCTGTTGATCGGCTTCTGTGCTGGCACTTGAGACAGACAGTCCTAGCAAATGTAAAAGGCGCTGGCAAGCCTAGATTTAAGCATGATTTCCCGCCTGGCTCTGATATTATTGATGAGATACTCAATAGTCGGAAGCTGGGAGAAAGTATGGAGTTTGAGCTATTTAGTCGTTTAGCAATGTAGGTTGAATTATAGGACATTCTCAACTATATATGTATTCAAGGGGGGCCACGTTTAACATACCCTGAAAAACAGCGGCTGAACCCCTTCTTCTTCTTCTTCTTCTATCGATATCTATACCGGAAGAACCTCCTCTTCTCTCTACCCCTTGGAGAAATCTGCTCGTGGGGACTGGCCGTCAGAAAAATAGGCAGGTATGGCGAGCTTCGTGAGGAAGAGCTTATAATTTCGCAATCATTGATGAGAAGGTCACAAGAGCGAGAACAGGCTTCAGCGTTCGAGAAGTTGGAAGGCGCAGGTATAAACAGGTACAGCCGTGTGAAGGGTGCACCGGCCGGATGTGATTACGCAGACCGGCCATTTCGAAATTGCCGCCGTACGAGATGCTCTAAGGTCTGGCATGAGACGATGTTGGGTATCGAAATCAGGTTCTAAGCTGGCCGCCAATGGTGATGAGTGAGCATGACGAGGTCGGTTTATCGTCGGTATGGATGGTATCCACCCAAATTGTAATAAATCGTTCCTTGCTAGGGAAATTAGCTGCGGGTTACCAGGTTCGTTAAAACTATCGTACCACCTCTGTGCTCTATTATGAATATCCTCGGTAGTTTTGGTAGCATCAATGTAATGCCTTCCTCCCCTGTTCGAGCCAAGTTATCCCCAACGGACCCAGTATAATTACTTAAAACGTATCAAATGTTCTACCAACAGAGGAAGAACCACGAAGCAATGCAATACGCATAGTTTGAGTTTTGTTCAATAAGAACCGGATACAGGGCGTAATCCAACATTCTATTCAACCGACCAAACATATCTAAACTTCTATCAACGATATAATCGCTAAACTATACAGATATATGCCCGCACGCGCTTGGGTCACCAGAGTTTAAAAACCCTCCGAAAACTTGCCCTAACTTTCATGGAAAATAAATACTCCTTTTTTTCGCCTCCTTAGAATAGAACCTTTCTCCAATCTATTGATCAAACTACCGCCTGGTGCTCAATCCCACTTCACGTGAAGAATACTACAAGTCCACAAAATGCTATCCGGGGCCATTTTAAACACCCGCTCCGTGCCAGATTGCTAATTTATGCAATAAGCTTGCAAAGTCTCATAGTATTGTACAATGACTCTTTTTCTTCCGTCTTTGACGTCTGGGCTTTGTTAGGGTTTGTGGTTCATGTGGATCATGGCCACCATAACCTCCGTATCCTAAATGATCATCGTCGGCGAACGAAGATGTGGCCGTGTTATCTCTCCTGATTATCTGTCTGCAGAGATCGACGAAAACCTCATCGACATTCGCTTTAGTTCTGTCAGTATTCCACTCTTCCAACGATGGTAAAAAAAAAACAAAAAAGAAAACTCACCCCTTCGTCTTGCACTCGTCTCGTAGTACGGCGCGTTACCCCAGCTCTGTGATACGCTGAAAGCTTTCTGGCGTGATACAACTCGGTCTTCTTCTAGATCAGACTTGTTGCCTACGATCACGATGGGAACGTTTTCGTCATCTTTGATTCGTATAATTTGTTCTCGTAGCTCTCCAAGTTCAGAAAGACTGCTTTGCGAGGTTATGGAGAAGACGAGGAGGAAGCCTTGCCCGGTCTTCATGTATAGTTCCCTTCGATAATTTAGTTATATTCCGTGGCCCTTTACGTTGGGAAATAATACCTCATCGCAGCTGAAGAATGTTAGCACTGGTCATGTGATCGGGAACAAATACATACTGAATTGCTCGGTCCCTGCTGTATCCAATCTAGAAACATATAAGCCTAAATCGAGTATATGAGGTATGCTTCTCTTACATCTCTAGCATGCATTGTCGGCCCTTTGATCGAAATTAGCTATTGTTCACCTGACCCGAGACTAGCACTTACATCAACCTCAATCTGCTTACGATACGAATCCTCGATTGTTGGATCATAACTTTCGATCCAAACATTCTGCACAAATTGCGCTATATTCTCATAATATTAATTCTTCACTTTCCAATATAAAATCCAAGTGAGGTTATCTCGGCCTTACCAGTCAGGCAACTTTTACCAACTCCACCTATGCGCCAGAGAATTATCAGCTGCAAGCCCCTGAAATCGATGGATAACGGTCAAAAACATACCAGCACCTAACACTACGATATGGTATTCTCTCCTACCCAGAGTCTATTAGTCTATCGTCCCTTTCACATGTAGGAGACCAAATTCGTACCTCTGGGAAATCCTAGCCGCCATATCGTGCAAATCTCCTACAAGATTACCTCTCCACGAAATTCATGTAGGTTTTGCGTAAGTGTATCTCAACCACCACCAGCCAGGAACGCTCTCCTGCTGTGGGAAGGCGAAACCAGCAAACGTGCCAATTCAATGGCTTCGCGGGCGATATTTAGTAGCAATGCGTGATCATATAAGATTTCATACTTGTACGTGAGTTGAATTGGCTCGGGTGCCGTGCCCAAGATCTTGGGTGGAGTGGAGTCTGGTTCACACTGTGCCTGAGGCGCGCATGGGTTCCCCCCAAGCCGAAACCCAACCTCATTTGTTCTTGAGTGGCTGAGGGTGTAAATTCTCCGATTCGATGGGAGATGGTGAGCGTAATGGCAGAGTTACTGGACGGTTGTAAGTAACTTTGTTTGGCAAGATTAGCGTTGCTATACCGGCCACCAAGAACAGAAGAACGCTCCATTATTCTTTCCCCTCGTTAAATATGATGACTTCCTAACATGCTTTTAGTATTTGATCATGCATTCAGTACTTGATCATGCCTTGGGTATTTGCGAATCCGGCATATAATAGTGCCTAACCAGAATAGGGAATATTATTATTGTGACTTTTTGAGATCTGCCGCTTTTTGTTGCTAGGATTACCACCCACTCACCTTCCACTTTTGAAGGTAGCCAGTTGTGAATGTACAGCTTGTTTCTGCGATGGAGACATCTCCCATGAAGAAGTGGAATAATGATTGGAGACGGAAATAAGTGATGCTATAGCTTGGTGGTAAATCGAGAATGTAGGGGTTTTTTCAATGTTGCATCTTGATATATGCATTAGCAGCAACGTTCAACTCATCTCATATCTTCCTTGAACGTAGTCATGCATTCAATGGATAAGCGTACAAGGTTATAGAAATGAACGTGCGTTTCACGATGAACCCGGATCTGATTGAAGGATGAAAATGAAAAACAAAGTGGAAGTAAAATTTAATGATCAATCTCATCATTACTGTTCATTTTCTCAACAACGTACAGAATTTACGGACTACTTTGCTGGGCATGCAAAGGGTCTTCTGTAATCAAAATGATGTTAATCAGTAGCCAATTCACTTTGAAGCAGAGTTTACCACCAACAAGCTCATTATAGTATTGCCGTCTAGATGAACTTCCTGTACTTCAACAATGATGACGTAGGATCATTGATTTTTGACACGGGGAAAGAACGAATGTAAAGAGCACAACTAGTAAAATATCAACATCCTTCAATTGTGGCAGTCATGATTATAACGATACATGGGGTCAAGATGAGATTATTTAAGAAGATGGGTCTCAAGCATGTGTAGTCGAAATATTGTAACTATTCATAAGCTTATCGTGACCAGATCATATTAAAATCGAGACTGATAATCAATAGGATTTAGAAACTTAGTTGTACCTCAAGCCAAGTGGCGATTATCTTTGTGTCGTTCCAACTATCTATGTTAGCCTACTTGGCTTCGAATGTGGACTGGAAGTAAATCAAATTATTATGTATTGTATTATCTATGCTATGTATGACCTATTGGTACTATTATTAAATTACTCGTTCTTCTGATTGCTGGAGTTCAGCTTTCCCGTTCGTTCTGCTAGGCCAAGTTCCGCCCCTCTGCGAACTGTGAATGTTGATGTTCATCCCTGCATCTGTGTTCGCACGGAACCAGCATGACGAGGTTTACGAGACAGACAAAACCTTCCACCTCTAGGTCAGTCTGAAGTGTTGGGAGGTCATGAATGATCTCGAACTATAGCAACTTCGGCAAAGTCTAGATTCTTGAAGCAAAATGCTTCGTTGCCTCAAGATAGATACCTTAGCCGTCCTTCATGTTCACGTCGTTCTTGACTGGACTCCTATGGCGCGGGATCTCTTTGGTAGATATTGGCTGTGCACATCTAAATATGTCTGCATCACTTCCATGCTATTAGCCATCAACCCCCCATACTCAATCGGTCAACCTCCCATCTCAGAACCCTTGAACTCCTCGATCCAGTGGCTAAGTATTTTGCAAAGTTTTGCTCTCCGCCGAATGCCTTTTGAACATCTCTCAACACTTTATTCCTCACTTCATCTCTCTCATTCTCCTCTTTGGTTTCTCGGCAGGCATGTTTCTCTTCGCAAAACCCGTTGATGGAGTCGGGCTGGAGAGGTGGTGAGAGTTGAGATTGAGGAATGATATGTGCATAATAACGAGCATGTGAAGGTGCAGAGAACTGAGAATCATAGAGTGTTGGAGGCGTGTCTGGAGGTGTAGGAATTTGCGGTGGCCTTTCTAGGTGCGTCGAAGCGCAAGTCGGGATATCATGCTGGTAGTGGAACTGCGGAGGTATATAGTTCTGTGTATGAAACTGGGCATGAGCTGGAAGTTGCGCTATATAAGCCCGTGTCTGAAACTCTTCATATACAGGTCGCTGGTTGTGGTGTGAGATGGAGAGTCTAAGACGTTTCCGTGGAGATTCTTCTTCAGGCAAACGAATTGCCATTTGGTTTTTCTGGAGGTTTCCTAAGGAGCTACAACAGACTGGAATGAAAGGATCGATTGGACAAGTCCCTTTTCGAAGTAGTATTTTATCACAAGTTCTCACCAACAAGAGCGAATGAAGTTGAAGTTGAACGTTCTAGGATGTTACTGTGATGGTGAAGATCGGGAAGGGATTGGAGGTGAATGAATGGGTGCTTGCTTAAGATCTGTACGTTTGCAGCTGCAGGAGATATATGAGGATGGATAGTTTAGGGGTCCTGGGTTTTGCCTAGGATATTATACCTGGTTAACATGGGGTTCAAGACCAAGATCTAATAAAGTTGGCAACTTGCAACGTTAAAATGGGGCCATGTAACCAAAAACAGGCCTTGTTTCGCACGAAGAATGGCACAATCAAGGTGGGATGGAGGGGAAAGGTTTCATTGGAAGAGAGAAGCAGGTTTGTATGATGGTATATTTGTTTGGTAAAGTAGGAATGAACTGGGTGTGTGTGTAATTAGGTAAGGCCAACATCCTGTTCTCAGGCCACTTTTGAGAACTGGGAAGATTCTGCGAGAAGTTTCATCTCCACCCGAACAGTTATTATTGGACTAGCCAATGTTGCAGAAGACAAGGTACGAGTACAATGATGTTTTGTTTGCGGGATTTGAATGCACGAGAGCTTCGAACGTTCCACCGTAGCTTCGGTACATAGAATGGCGGGGAACGTAAAGCTCCGGCAGGTAGTATCCTGCAGATAAGTGAAGCATCATCCGCACTATCAGCTTACCTTGTATCTCTTGGCTAGTGCAATGCATGGAGTTTATGGCTGGAACTCGGCAAAGCAGCTTCGAGGCTGATACACCCATACCTACTTTTATCGAGTTCAGAACTGTAGGGTATCGGAGAACTAGACTTTATAAAGGGTCAGCCAACTTGCATAACAGCGGTAAGAGAATACTGGCAGTTGATAACATGTACTTCAGTGGACTTGATAGTCAAGTTTTTCAGCATCCGACACAAAGTGCCTTCAGCATTAGCATGGAATTGTTCATCACGAGTATTGGCCGTAGCCTATAAAAATAACGCCGTGAAAATAAAAAAATTGTTTACCTGGTCAACAAATTGCATGCATTGATCTGTGTTAATTCTATGAAAACAGTCAGTTTTTCGATCTCTAACAGTATTGTATTTCCCAGCGAGCAATCCTTCAAAAGATTATTTCAGGTAATCGAACCAGTTTGTTCGTCATTGTAGATCGGTATTTGATAGTACTTGTGTTGCTCATCATTGTAACCTCGGAGGATGGATCGTGGAAAAGATATTCGTAGCTTACAATAAATATTCTGGCCCTATCTTTTGAGATTTGTTAGCTTCCATTTGATAAAACAATTGTTCTAGAGCAGTGATAAATTTCAAGATCAGATAGTCCGTTTGGTTTAGACAGGTAAAGTCACCATAAATAGAGGGTTGAAACTCTGGTAAGTTAGGGGCGACACGAAAGTTCATCATGGTATATTGAAGTTGCAATGGGAGGGAAATTGTGCGCTTACCAAAGGGAAGTTTGAGACATGATTGTGTTGCGCTGCCTGCAGCTGCCTCTGCCCCTCAAAAAACTGGGTAAGAGAAGCGAGTGAAGAAAAAATTCTTGCTGAAGTTGGAACTTGAAGTTGGGATGGGAAAAGCTGGAGGACATAAAGAGAAAAATATTTAGCGCCTCAATCGACGAGCTAGTCCAGATGGAGACCTGAAAACCACGTGCAATTAGTCACCCGCTTAGTGCCTCCTGTGTGATGTTTTCCTCCTACTCAATAACCGTCCACCATTCTTCTCTTTTTGTCAAGCAGTAATACCAAGTAAGCATGAGATTATCGTTAGGTTAAAAAGAGTATTTTGCAGTATGAGTTTCGGAGGAGTCACACGTATTCTCTTCCCCCATTTTCTCAATCATGAAAAATTACCTTTCTTTTGAATGTCAAGTTCTGAAGATCGAGCCTACAGTGTTACATCACGTGATAAAAAAACACAAGTTTTTCGAGTTATCTTTATGAGTACAATCATGGTCTAAAACCTGTGAAATTAGGATAAAAACCGGGATTCCAGAGAGCTTCATCTCGAATATTGTAGTTAAAGAATGGTAGTGATTTAGACGGTCTCTATTAGAAAACGGTCTTAGGCAAGAATTTGTTACTCAAAAAACAGAATGAACTCGAAATTTCCCCAAGAACCAATGGAGGATTTGTCTGAAGCAGAGCAACAGATACATATCGATTTCATGCGTGAAGCGCTAGCAATGGTACTTCTCCTGCACTCTTTATTACTAAAGTACGCCTATAAATTTCCTGCTAAATAAGTACAGGCCGAGATCGCACTCCAAACAAACGAAGTTCCTGTCGGCTGTGTCTTTGTGCATTCCAACAAAATCATTGGACGCGGCATGAATGCCACTAATCGAACATGTAATGGCACCCGTCACGCTGAATTTATCGCCATCGACGATATTCTTTCCTCTTCTACTTATGGGCCTGAGATATTGAAAGAGTGTGATCTATATGTCACAATTGAGCCTTGTATCATGTGTGCTTCTCTTCTGAGGCAATTTGGAGTTAGAAAGGTTTACTTTGGTGGTGGAAATGAGAGATTTGGAGGAACTGGGGGGGTTTTGAATGTGCAAAATGGAAATGGGAGGATAGTGGAGGACGATGGGCAATTGGATTGGGAGAGGGAGGGTGATTACGAGGTAAGTGGAGGATGGTTGAGGGAGGAGGCTATTGTTATGCTGAGAAGGTTTTATGTGCAAGATAATGAAAAGGGTGAGTAATATTCCTTCCTTCTGGGTGGAATACATGGGGGCGCTAACACCAAGCAGCGCCAGAACCAAAGAAACCAAAGAAAGAGAGGGTGCTAAAGCTGGAGGTTGAGCCAATTATTAAAAGACAGAAGGTGACTGATGACTGAATACCAGAAAGTATACACTTGGAGACAACGGGGATATCATCGCTCATCGCCCATCGCCAGATTCATGTATACCAACCTGCAATTCTGATGGCAAGACTGCCTGACAGATGAGCATCATTAACAGTATCACGCAGGGCCCAAACGTGTATACGCATGACATGTAATAGTCATAATTTAGCTAACAAAAACGCCATTGTACCAAATCATCCCAATATATACACATCTGGCTCTATTTCGATTTCTCCTTTCCAAGCCTCTCGGCCTCTAGTTCTCTCTCTGCTTGTTGATAATACTTTGCCGTGTCGACTCCGTGCAGGTTGTGGTTAACGAAGTTGAACCATGGTAGAACATGAATGAAGAGTCCAGAATATCTCGAGTTCCTTGCTGCAACTCCTTGCATATATGGTGTCAATGTACTTGTACCATATAACGGCTCCTTCCTCTTGACCTTATCGACCATCTCTCTCATATCCATATCTATCTCCCTCCGGTTTTCCTTAAATCCGTAGAAACGCACTATGCGTGGTTAGAGGGCTTCTAGAAGTGATCGGGCGATGGGGACGTACAAACGGAGCTCTGATAGAACATAAAAAATCCACCTCCAGCTCCAATAACCAAGGACAGGCGCATAATTGGTGCAAAACCCCCCCTTCCAACATATGAAGGTGCGAACTTTTCCCACATCGTCATCAGACTCGGACCTAGGGCAAATCCAGCCAAACCCAAGCCATAATCGTACGGACGAGCATATTTGATAACCCTCTTAATGTGCCTAACAGAATTAGTACATCACAGCTTTGCTAAAACCAATTGACGACATACGGATCGGAGTCGATGAGCTGGAGGGTTGTTAGTTAGATCTCCTTGGTATGGTAGGACCAGACTTACAGGATATTCCGACTGCACCGCTCTTGCGGGAACGTATGGCCGGATTTCCGTGAGTTGGTTGGCCATCTTGACTTCCAATTGATATGCTAGATAGTACTCAGATCTTTCATTTGTGAGGTTGTTCATTGTCAAGCTTAATTGAACCGAGCGCTCTTGGCAGTAAACTTTATACCTCATTAATTAGGCAACAAATCGCGTCACGAAACGCGACACTTCGTGTACAGCGAGTGAAATACAGTTGCAGCACTGCATACTTGAATCTGCTTCTTACGCACTGATTACAACCTTATAACATTATGGCTTCAGCAAGCACCAAAGCTTTACCAACAAATGGTCAGTCAGCTGGTGGAGACGAGTTCGACGACGATATATTTGACTACGATGTTGGCGGAGAGAATGATCCATTCAGTGACAATTACAAATCGCAAACGGCAGTTGATACTAGAAATGACAGTTTGAAAGATAGTGGAGGTCTAGGTATTGACGAGGAGGTGGAAGTTGTGAGAAAACCCAGAGCTCCTAGAGTCAAACTTGATGAACATCGGTATGGATTGTCCAAACTACACGCAGAAAGCTGATTCGTTTGCTAACTTTCCAGATTACTTTCAGATGCTGGAATACCGAAATTAAGGAAAAAGGCCCAAAAGCACCTGAAATTCAAAGGAAAAGGCCATGAAGTAAGTCGTTGACCTACATCCTATAACAGCAGCTAATATAAACAGTATTCAGATGCAGCCAGATTACTTGCCTTTTATCAACTATGGCTGGATGACCTCTTCCCTAAAGCCAGATTTCTCGACGCACTTGCAATGGTAGAGAAAATGGGGCACAAGAAACGTATGCAATCAATGAGAATGGAATGGATTAATGAAGGGAAACCTAGATCTTCAGTGCACGAAGAATCACTTTTTGACGAACCTGAACCTACTTCAAAAGGAATTGGAGAAAGAGACAAGACGGCTTCACGAATCGCCCCTATTTTTGAGAAAACTACGACTGAGAGACCGAAAACACCAGAAATAAATGGGGATATAGATTTGGACGATATTTATGATGCTACACCAAGAACTGCTCGTGGTGAACCTCGACGAAGCTTGTTTGGACCGGCCACTGGTGCTATTGATGGCCCTCCTGATGAGGATTTGGATGCTTTAATGGCAGAGCAAGAGGCTTTGCCATCTAAAACCGAAACTAGGCAGTTAAAGGAAGTGGCACAACAGGATGATTTTGAAGATGACCTTGATGCCTTGATGGCTGAGGATGAGATGATGTTAAATGACTCCTCAAAGCCGGCCACTGCTGTAAAATCAGTCGGTCAAGATAATGAAATTGATGAGGATATGGAGGCTATGGCTGCTGAAATGGGAGCTGATATGTGGTAATGGAGGGGTAATGAGGGGCATGGCGTTAGTCTGGGGAAATTTTAGCTGCATTGCAAGGCGTCTAATGATAATTAATGATCCTGTATAAAAACAGGTTGGTTTTAGTACATAACTTCGGTCAGTATGGAATTAGCTTGAATTCTGTACTGTGGATGATGACTGAAGGTCATGGCGGGGTAGATTCTATTTGCCAATATTGCAACACGTCAAATAACTTGACGGAACATGCACAGGCTGTATATTAGATATAACAGGTCTTTAGATAAATACTCACTATCGAAATTTCTTAATAAAGAAGATTTCAAGAAAAGTGTATTGTAGCTTCCTCAATCTTTTAAGTATTATAAAGGAAGAAAAGGCGTCGATTGATGTATTCCTATGAACCGCACTCGCCTATTTTGTAGTCCGCGACTACGACACATCGTCGACGAGAACTATCCCTGGCGCAAGCAACAAATTCATACAGGAGGAAGATGGCCAACAGTCTAATTGGAGCCCTGGAAAGGGTTCATCTAGAATCCAGCACCACAGATGGCACGGCAGATGACTGGATAGACCATATCCTAGAAGAGCAACGACCGCGCAAAAGAGTAAAGCAAAACCAAGAAGACTTAAAGAGACAGCTTGAGAAGAAATACCTCACTCCATCTACCACGTTCTCTACAGAATGGCTCAACAAGCTGCAACAGTAGGTTTTTTTATCTCATTTTTTGAAGATACATGTTACTGACACTTCTTTCCTGGCGCTGGGAAACCCCCACAGATTACACCAGTCTCTTTAAACTCGCACCCACCCAGTCACGAACTATTACACGTTTTACTAGGGAAGGACTTGAGGGCAGGGTTACAGGATATAAGGAGGTTACTGTGCCAGCAAACAGTGCAACGGCAAAGAACTCTACATCGTTTTCACGAAAGCCAGCTAATAAGGCAGACTTTGTTAGAGGGGCTGCTGGGTTCTTTCCATTTGCGCCTGGTGGTCTGGAAGGCGTTGAGGCAGCCGCGTTGCTGGAAGAACAAGCATTGAAGACCGAGCCTGCGGCGTCTAGTGCGCCTTCGAAGCTTGAGCGGATAATAAATTTCAGTGGTGAAGGCGGACTGTTGGAAGTTGCACCAGGATTTGAGAGGGGACTAGATTTCTCTAAAAAGAAGCTTGACTCAGACCAAATCGATGCGGCAGACATCGAGAAAGTTCTAGATGAGGAACCCGAAGATGAGCTTGCAGAAGATGAAGATGCTATCAAATCTGACGTAGAAGAAAGTGGCGACTCTTCACAAGAGGAAGAAGATATAGACTCATTGCTCCCGGTTGAATTCCCAGCACTAGAACCACGTGGGACTCTTGCTTCTTCGACTCTGAAACGAGGAGGGAGGGAATGGGCGCATATGGTGGACGTGAAAAGGGATATTACCAATTTCAGAGAGCTTGTACCGGACATGGCAAGAGAGTGGCCTTTTGAACTTGATACTTTCCAAAAGGAGGCTGTGTACCATCTAGAAAATGGAGACTCGGTCTTTGTTGCAGCCCACACTTCAGCAGGGAAGACTGTTGTTGCAGAATATGCGATAGCTCTGGCTGCGAAGCACATGACAAAGGCAATCTATACCTCCCCAATTAAAGCTCTGAGTAATCAAAAGTTTAGAGATTTTCGAGAAATTTTTGATGAAGTCGGGATTCTTACCGGAGATGTACAGATATCCCCGGAAGCTAGCTGTCTTATCATGACCACCGAAATTCTGCGGAGTATGCTATACAGAGGAGCTGATTTGATCCGAGATGTAGAGTTCGTCATATTTGATGAAGTTCACTATGTCAATGATTTGGAAAGAGGTGTAGTCTGGGAAGAGGTCATTATAATGTTACCTGAACATGTTACCTTAATCATGTTATCAGCTACAGTACCGAATACCTATGAGTTTGCTTCCTGGGTTGGACGAACCAAAAAGAAAGACATTTATGTAATTTCGACGCCCAAGCGACCTGTTCCATTAGAGCATTATATCTGGGCCGACAAAGGCATCCACAAGATTGTTGATCACGAGAAGAAATTTATTGAGAAGGGTTGGAAGGATGCTAATGACGTGCTATCTGGAAGAGATAAGGTAAAGGTAATTGCCCCGCCACAAACGTCTGCGCCGCGTGGTGGAGGAAATCAACGGGGTGGTAGAGGCGACCAGCGAGGAGGCCGCGGTGTTAACCAGCGGGGTGGCCAACAAAGAGGGGGGGCTCAGCGTGGAGGAGCTCAACGCGGTGGTACTGGTCCTCCCCGAGCAAGTCATGCGCCAGGACATATGGGTAGAGGTGGCCGACCCGGAGGTAGAACCTCAGCTGCTCAAGATAAGACATTGTGGGTTCACCTTGTACAATTCCTTAAGAAGGAAAGTCTGTTGCCAGCATGTATCTTCGTGTTTTCGAAAAAACGTTGCGAAGAAAATGCAGATGCACTCAGCAACCAAGATTTTTGTACAGCAACTGAAAAGAGTGCAATTCATATGATCATCGAAAAGTCGATTGCAAGACTGAAGCCAGAAGATAGAATCTTGCCACAGATCATTCGCTTAAGGGATCTGCTTGGTCGAGGTATTGCAGTACATCATGGCGGATTGCTCCCGATCGTTAAGGAGGTTGTCGAGATGCTTTTTGCGCAAACTCTGGTCAAAGTCCTTTTCGCTACAGAGACATTCGCAATGGGTTTGAATTTACCAACTCGAACTGTTGTATTCTCAGGATATCGTAAACACGATGGCCACTCTTTCCGAAATTTGTTGCCTGGAGAGTACACTCAAATGGCAGGTAGAGCAGGACGTCGAGGTCTGGATACCGTGGGTTCCGTAATCATTGTAGCTCCAGGTGGTGGTGAAGCTCCGCCAGTCACTGAACTTCGTCAAATGATTCTTGGAGAACCTTCGAAACTTCGATCCCAGTTCAGATTAACCTACAACATGATACTCAACCTATTGAGAGTCGAAGCGTTGAAGATCGAAGAGATGATTAAGCGTAGCTTCAGTGAGCATGCCACTCAGCAGCTTTTGCCAGAGCACGAGAAGGCTGTCAAAGTTTCGGAGGCTGATCTTGCCAAAATAAAACGTGAATCTTGTGATATTTGTGATCCTGATATGGACATCTGCCACCAGGCGGCTCAGGATCACTGGCAGTTGACGAGCGATCTTCACTTGGCGCTGTTATCAATACCTGTTGGACGGAGAATGTTTGCTCGAGGAAGTATGTTTTGACCCTTTATTATGGTTACGTTGAAGCTAACTGGTCGCAGGATTAATTGTCTATAACCGCAATGGGGTTAGAACTGTTGGAATAATCACTAAAGAGGGCGCTAGTGGTGGTGTATCCCCCACCATACAAGTACTTGAGATCAAAGCTCAGAACCCGCGTGAGAGAGATTCAACAGACTTGTTGCCATACTTGCCAAAATTTCGACGGATGTTTACTTTGTCTCGTCGAAGCGATGTCACAAAAAAGATTCGAGGAGTTGCTTTGGTAGGTCAAAATATGGAAATTTTCTCTTCAAATGATACTAATTCTGTGCTGCATAGGGTGACTTGATATGCCTCACAGCAACTATTGTGAAGGGGGTGGTGTCAGAAATCTTTGAAAGGACGGACGAGAGTATTGTAAAGAAGGTAAGCTGGTATTCATGTTCAAAATCATGTTCATCACGACAATCGTAGGCTAACTGAGATCTAGGCGAAACAAGAGGTGTCACGTTTGTGCTCATCGTACGAACTAGAAGAATTCAATGAACTCGACTATTCTCGCATCAAAGAACTACAAATTCGAGAGGTTCTCGGAAAACGTCAGGATTTAGCAGCAGTTTGTCAGCAAGCGAGTAAGCATTTGACGTTGAATTGCGAGTTTCGTTTGATGACGGACAAGAATGCTGACTCTTTATTGCAGAATGTGTGAAGTGCCCTCTTTTTGTCAAACATGTAAGTATCTGCCTATCTATACAACTACTTCGCCCTTTCCTCTTATGTAAACATCCACAATAGCACTTTACTAACTTTCAAAAAAGTTCGCCATGTGCCATGATCAGTGGCTGGTGAAGGAAAACATCTCCCAATTGCGTCTCCTGATGTCAGACCAGAATTTGCAATTACTGCCTGACTATGAACAACGTATCCATGTATTGCAAGATCTTGACTTTATCGATGAGAGTTCTCGAGTTCAGCTAAAGGGCAAGGTGGCATGCGAGATCCACTCGGCAGATGAGCTTGTTCTAACAGAACTTATTCTCGACAATGTACTCGCAGCATACGAACCTGCCGAAATTGTGGCTCTGCTCTCAGCTTTCGTATTTCAGGAGAAGACCGATACGGTTCCTACTTTGACTGGAAATCTAGACAGGGGGATGAAGACCATTATCACCATCTCTGAAAAGGTCAACGAGCGCCAAACATTTCACCAAGTAATCCTCTCAGCGGACGATTCAAATGATTTTGTGTCCCGTCCTAGGTTCGGTTTGATGGAAGTAGTATATGAGTGGGCGCGCGGAATGAGTTTCAAGAACATTACTGATTTGACAGATGTGCTCGAAGGCACAATTGTGAGAGTGATTACGAGACTAGACGAGACATGCCGAGAAGTCAAAAACGCAGCGAGGATTATTGGTGATCCAGAGCTATTCACTAAGATGCAGACTTGCCAAGAGATGATTAAGAGAGATATTACAGCTGTGGCAAGCTTGTATATGTGATGAGTAAATAGATAATCAATAAATGATGTACAGACGTTCTAAGAATCAATCCTAGTGCTATAACATTCCTCGCTCTTCTTGAATATTTAGTAGGAGTTCGACTAGAATCGGGTTGCCTTACACGTCATTCGTTATTGTATATTGTTCACGAGAGCCTTTTCCTGACTTCCTCACTCAGTTCATGTTCAGAATCTCCCCTATAACATTATTGTCAGCGTTTTCGCAGTATCCGTATCATCATAAGACCTACGATGACTCCCTCCCAAAGTCTGCAACAGTGTTCATTTGATCCAATTGGCCATTAATGCCCATGGTGAGTGTATTGTTTTTCGATCTTGTTACTCTGTCTATTACAAATATACCGACGGTTGCCAAGCCTAATGCTGCAGCTCTCTTGCGAATTACTGGATTCATGTTATGTTGCTCTTGTGTCTCCAATGTTTCGAGAATTGTTATGGCGAAAGAATTTTAAGAAGATATGAAAGGCAGTGTACTTGGGTAGTGGAAGATTCAAAGGCGAAGTTGATATCACCAAAGTGCAATAGTGGTGTGATGAAAAGTGAGCCCATTTGGATTCAGAGCGCAAACGAAATTTGCCTGTCGCTTACAGAAGATCAATGCTACTATAAGCATCATTTTACTAGGAAAAATCAAAACTATTACAAACGGCATCAGACTATGATTGGATTTCTCATAAGGTGACCCGCCACGAAGCCATAGTATTGTCTTTTGCTGCTATACACGTGATTTGGGAAGCAAATGAGATTAAGCGAGGCCCCCTGAATGACAACGAGGGAGAAATTGAAACGAGATCGATGCATATAGAAGGCTCAACAGTCTTAGATAGATAAATATGTAAGACTAACGATGCAAATTCTGAGGTTATATTACCAAATTAGCGTCCTGCGGCGTCGTATCGGTCTTGATCCTCAATGTGTTTACCGAAGTTTTGAAGCATTCTCTTTACTTCCAGCTCCGAATACCGCACACGCAATGATGCTCAAAGATCCTCACGCTCATCTCTGCTCAGATCTGTACGGATAAGTTTTATGCTTCCAAAGTAAGAGAAGCTCACGTTGCATGATCAAGATCAACACACCAATTCCTATCGAAGACGGTCGTTGTCTCATCCATCAAAAGGAGACAATATTACTTGGATTACATACAAAGCGCGGTAAACGCTCATCAGGAGCTATAGCCAGTAATCCCAAGTGTTTTCGTAAATAAACTCGGAAAGACCTTATCTGGAATGAGGGTCGAAAGGTCAAGGAATTAACTTGTAAAGTTCAAGCTGCGTGATGGTTGAGGCTCAAATTAACATACTGACTTACGACCTTCATTTGCTGAATATTAAATTTACTAGCTGACTTTTTTATAGCCAAGAACATCGGTCGTGATGGTGAGGAAAGACAGGTTGCCCGCTAACCACTCCACATACATGCTTATTTAAAAAAAATAGCTTCTCGCAACTTTTGTAAATTGTTAGTTTCGAAGCCTACTATATCAAAATTTCTAGTTCTTGTTTTAACTCTTTATATTGTCTTTGTTGAATACATGTGACACAGCACATTTCTTTCCGGAGATGAAATTGGAAACTACTTTTTAAGGGATATAGAATCCCGCCAAGGACCCCTAAACTATCTTAAGGATGATTAAATACATAATTGAAGCAGGTCCATTTCATTCTCTCTTGTGTTATCAATTACCTTTCACATGAAGGAAAAAGTATACCACCGAGTCATTTCTATTGTTTTAGATTCTCAAGTCTCTCTATTGCGGGTACATGATATTGTGGTTAGTTTGCTATTACTGATCATCTATTTTCTATAGGGGTTTGTTCTCTAATGAGAAAACACTATGATTCTGTTATACTGTCGATCGTTACGTCTATGGCGTCGAGAGCTGGCTCGGCTGTTTTCCCCTGCTTTACGGCGATCGACCAGTCTCTGGGATTGAGGATATTTCACGAACGTCATATAGAGATTTAATTAAACTGCATGTCGGGAATATTTAGAAAGAGGGAAAGAGGAAGAGAAGGGAGAGGGGAACACAGAACGCCAAACGTCTTAGCGAGAATTTAAGGAGCAGATTGTTCCCTTTGGTAATATTATATCTTATAGCCACTCTAAGATGAAAAGTGTAGATTAGACCCTTGAAACCAGTCTATTACACTAAATCTATTGAACTGTTTCGAGAAGGTATAAGTACAGTTAGTAAGAAATATTTCCATTTCTATACGGCCCTGCAAGGAGAAAGGCGTGTTTGAATAGAAATGTCACCGCCGGATGGGCAGCAAGTGGTTTGCTCGATTCAACACTGACAGAATACTGAATGCTACAGCTCAATAAATAATTCATGGAGTCGTTAAGAAGAGGTAGAATATCGGCAAGACCACGAAATTGTCTGTGACGCCAGTGTTAACGAGAAGTCTTGCCTGGTTGAACAATCTACTCAAACTACGCATAACGAGATAAATTTACCGCACCTACAAAAGCTCGCTGGTCTCTTCTTGTGTCTGAATCGACGCTAAAGCCGCCTCCAAACGGGCGTGTTGATTTGTTTTGATTGTCTTGGTTTGGGAACTTCATCTCCACCCTACCCTATACCTGCCTCGCTTAACAACTGTCCGCTTAAAAAGGGGCCAGAATGTGTAGCAGCAAGCCCCGAAACCTTTCCTATAAGAAAATAGGAAATTTCAATGTGTGCACACCTTTTGAGATCTTTAAAGTTAAGCACCTACTATTTTTTTCGGCACAGTAGGTTGCTTGCTACCTGGGAATTGAAGGTATGTAATAAATACATCGAAATAGATTGCCCCTTTTTTTATCCCGAACTCCGCATTTAATCAGTCATCTATTTAATCGTGGTCTCAAATTTACATAAAACATCCCATACTCCTATACCCCCTATAACCTTACCTTCACCAGTAAGGTAGATAAGTCTATATCATGTTCGCCATTTCATCATGTTGTGAATAACCTCGGCTTGAAACCGGAGAGTTTACTTCAGTGATTGCATCGCCTCCAAATCCTCCATCAAACTTAAGTGGAGGTGGTCTTCTACCATTACCTATTGTATTCACAGAACTTCTCGCAGCTGATATTCGAGGATTTGGTGCCACACTCGCCACGCTTAGGCGACTGGCCGTCGACCGACGATAATAAGTATCGTAGAGATCTGAGATGCTATCTCTTCCTGGTTCGGCGAACGAGTAGGTGTTCTCTGGGAGATTGAGCTCTAGGACAAAAGATTGCGCTCGATCTTGAATATGGGGAACAGTGAGGTTGTTTGATTGTGTAGCAAAGAGTGGTTGGCTTCCTATTTCATGTGTATCTGAGAAAGGTGATTGTTGGGAGCTATACTCGTTATCTCCTCGCAATGAGTCCGTAAATTGAGTCGTAGTCAGATAACCGGGTTCCCGTGGCATTGATTGGCTCATTTCATCTGCTTCAATATCTTGTTCATAGTTCATAGAATATGAAGATGTCCTAGAGAAGCGGTCATCGGACTCGCTTTCTATTACTATCGAAGTTTTGGCACTATGAATGCTGGAGGTTGATAGTCTTCGCTGGGACTGAGCTTGCGCATCCGTTAACATCGGGCTCAGAGGAAGAGAGTCAAATCGAGGGGAGCGGAGAGCTGGGTGCACGGAAACTGTTCTTCTGCTCACGACGGAGTGCCTGATGACGCCTGCGTCATCATCATCGAAAACGTCATTTGTATCTCCAAGCGGAGACAAAGGAAGATGAAAATTCTGTGTCCTTGGTGCACTATCTGTAAACTGATCATATAGAGGTGTCATTTGGTTGCTTGTTCCCGAAGTATAATGATTGTTTGCCCCAACGGATGAAGGGTCGGAGCGAGATTCTTGACGTGTCGGGTAACTGGAATAAGGGAATGGAGAAAACTTTGGGGATACCCGTACCGGCTCTGGATATTTTGGACCAGTAGCTGCTTCCCATGCAGATGATTTATACGCACATGGTGAGGCCTCCGGGCTGATCGAAAAGTTGTTAGTGGCAGAAGATGTGGTTGTACTGCTGTGAGTTGAACTTGAATCTGAGTTGCTTCTCGGGATAGACGCTGCTGATGCCGGGGTGAAGCGATTGACTTTTCCTCCCACTCCAGGAAACGGGAATCGGTAAACTGAAGATACTGCCGAGCCAGGAGATGAGCCTGTGCCCGGAACTGAAGGCCTGATGAGGTGAAAATCGGGTGGTGAAGCCCATCCGGTGGAAGGAGAGGAATTGGCAATTTCAGTGCTCAATGGTAAATGAGATGCGGCCAAAGGTGGTAAATAGGTGCCACCTGTCGCATCAAAACTAGCGGAAGGGCCATTACTGAATCGTTCGCTGAGCTCTGCATCAGAAAGCTGGAGACGTAGAGGCGATGGCTTGCTTTTTGCTCGTAAATTGGCCATGAGAGGAACTACGCTGCCTGCATTCGAGTGCATACCCATGATCCTCTCACCCTTTTGATCAAGCTTGACAATAGAGACAGTTGGCGATGGAACGTAAGAAGGTGTTGGAGAGTGCGAGCGGTACTGGGAATTGATAGAGCCCGCCCTTACCGACCGTCCCCCGAAAATACTGCCCTCCTCCATTCTTCCTTTTGCTCTATCATTTCTCTTATTAGCTCGCTCGATTGCAGCTACTTGTCCATCTTTCTTGACCCTGAATACAATGTCAGACATATTGGATTCTAAGTTGGGTCTGCAACGTACCTGCGCCTATCTATGGAATGATGTATCAAATAGAAAGCCACCGAGCACACAAAAATACATCCCACGACAATCCTTTCAAAGCACTGTTAGTACTGAGCTAAAATTATGATATTTCTTCGAAACTTACCCGAACACTGCAAACCTACTGAACTTCATTATGAAAATGCTCAAGATTGAAAATTTGGGAGTTTTTGTCGAGAAATAATTGTAATAAACTAGCCAGAGCAATAGCGTAACTAGAAAAAAATCTAGATAGTCGAATGTAAAACTGAAGGTATTCAGCGAGGCTTGGGTCCCGACGTATGGATTCAGGTCCAATGGAGAATTGCAAGGCGTTTAGTGTAAAATAATCAATATCGAGTAAGCACTTGGCTAGAATGAGGTGGAATGTTGAGCAATCGTTCGACTCTATGTGGCTCCAGTCCGGTCTACCAACGCTGTACTCTCAAGGTCGCCGAAGGAATTCGATTCCTGTTACAATAAAGACTTTCAAGTCAAAGCTCGAGTATATTCGTAGCGAATATACACAGATTGAGTATCATGAAAGGAAAGGACGTATCAAACAGATACAGGAATAGAAAATAAGAGGCACCAAAATTGGATGATCGGCGGACAAGAAGACAAAGGAAGAAAGCTCAGAAATGGCAGGAAAGACGTATCGGAACAATTTTAGTGCTAATAATTCTTTAGCTTCTAGGGCACTTCGAAGTCCAACCTGCAGAGACCGAGGCGTATTTTTGCCCGAACTACTGGAGCTGAGAGTCCACAGAATACTCTCCACAGACACGATCCAACGCCGCTTGATCCCTTAAAGCCCCTCGTCAATACGAGGTAACAAGTTTTCCAGGTCGAAATCAGTCCTGCGGCACAAGATTCCGATAGCTACGGTTCCGCTAAATGCCCCAGGCTTAAATCAGCGCCATTAACTAGCACAATACACTTCCAGCCACGGCCGAACTCTACTGAACTGCATACTGGGCGCCCTGAGAACATGATACCAGCCGCACTCTAGTGTGCCATGTGCATCATCAGGCGAGCCGCTCTTCGAGCTTCGAGAACAAAAGGGGTACTTAGACTACACTTTCCTAGAGAAGATGGCAAAAAGAAGAACTCTGAATTGCGTTGGACATGATTAAGGCAACAGAAAGACCTTCAGAAGTACTGTATATCCGTGTGTAGGAATACGCTTGCTATCAAAGCTTGGGTGATGGGAAGGCCGTTGTCGATAATAAAGGCGGGGCGTCAAATTTGCATTTTCAGGAACAGGCTTAGTCTGTCCATGAACCCTGGTCTATAATATCGACTAGCAAACTCAGAGCTCCAGGGGAGGGAACACCATATTACACACGAATCTCTCCAGATGACAATCAATTGGCCTTTTGAGGTACATATATTAGCCATCGTATGTCCTTATAGTTCATGACTTCATTGTGCCTCCCAGCCCCCTATTTCCACTCTGAGTGCCCGAGGTTATTGGCAGTATTAACACTGCGTTGGGGGTTCACTTTTAATACGCTTGTGTGGCTTTTAATAGTCTATAGACCCAGCCCGCTTACTAGGACATACTGTATCTACAGTACACAGACCAGACCTTTCGTTCTTCGTTGAACATCAAAGTTACCTGCTACTGATAGTAGAGTTCTTTACTAAATTATGAGAAAGCAGACGAGTGTATGGCACTGAGCCACAAGGACTCTGTGTTTACACACCTTATATCAAACACAGCATTTTACGCAATGCCGTATATGCAATGCCGTATACTCACGCTGAAGCCCCATTGCCTTCAGGATCAATCGGTCCACCACATCTGAGATTGTGCGAAGTATTGGGCTCTGCGCTAAAGACTCAAAATATGGAACTCTTTCAATCAAGAATTCAACCTCGCTGCTTCAGAGTCGCCGGATGAAAATTGTGTTCTGGTCACATAATTTGAGAGAATGAGTGGGCTTGAAACTCAAAATTTCACATTTGAGTGTGATAATTATGAAAGCTGTTTAAACTTTTGCCGGTGGTTTTACTCCTGTTTCGGAAACGTCAGTATGTATATAGTTTGCAGGTAAGCTATTCTGCTTATGGCGTTCTGTTCAGGCCTCACACTCTTGGTAACTACTCTACGATCAAAAATCTACATATCAAGAAAGTTGGCTAAAAAGTTACACCTGCCTAGGATAATACCATACACACATTATTGATTTCTGTTCATCCACATATCGCAGATACACGGAGCTGATGCGCAAATGGGTGATGGGTGACATTTAATATACCTACCTACCTTGCTTGGCACACCTGGAATGGATATTGAACATGGGAATGAAATATCTAAAATAGATTCTAATCCTAGTGGTTTGCCTGTCATTTGGTTTTGTCTGGACCTTTGACATTTTCAAAGTAATGAACTCCGCTGTGGAAAGCACGGAGGGATGATGCTTCCTTAATTGTCGCCATAGTTCCCGCTCCTCCCTTTCGTATCTTGCTCTTTTTTGTCGGTTTGAATAAATCATTTCTTGGAAGTTATATTATCATCATTAAATATGAGACATCAACAGTTCGAGAAGACGGGGTCTATGACTGGGAAAGGTAGGAATGGCAGCCACCTACTCGTGCCTGAGCCTGGGGAGCTTCCTAACAGCACACGAGACAATGAGAGCCAGCCAAACTCAGATTGGGCAGCGAGAGAGGCACAGCAAATGGAAACATTTCACCAAGCGGTGAAAGAAATGGAATTTCTGGAAGCATCCATCGCAAGTGTGCACGATCTCAAAGACAGTATTGCTCACGTTGTGGTAAATTTCAAGAATCGTATCACCAATCTTCATGGGACAACCCCTCGCCTTTATCCGGAGGTCAAGGATATTCACGGGTCATTCTTAGAATTTTATGATAGATTCATCGAGCTACTTGATACAAAGCTCCTCCAACACCGTCACAATCATGCTAGTTGTAGTATTCTCGTTGTCGACTTTAAAACCCGCGTCGAAAAGCTCCAAGACTCGCTTCCTCCCCTTTACTTGGAAGTTAAAGATATCCAACAGTTCGTAGCAAATCGCTCGGATACGCTACTCATCGGTAAAGAGCTGCTCGAAAAACGATACAAGGTCTCCAACAAGCAGTACGGTCAAGAGAAAGATGATACAACCAAATCTGGATTCACAAGCTCCCAGCAAATGTCACGGAACCCAAGTTCGGAAGGTGAACCATTGACCCGAGTAACGACCCTTGATGAGAACGATGTAGACAAATTGATTTTGGAGGTCTGCGATAGAGCGATACCGGAAGGTAAAAAGGGAATGCCACCGGCTTCGAGTCCTTGCGAGAAGAATAATAGGGTGGATATGGTCGAAGGTAAGCCAGGTCTTTAACATTGCTTCTGAAGCCAAGGAAAAGAAACGCATATTTTACATCTAAATATAATTAGCTCTAATACATTAGGAAAATTCACACGTTCCATTCAAGAAGCATAAGAAGGATTTTAACTCATCATTCAGTAATTAGCAACGAGAAAGTAGATCATCACACTCCTGATATTAACAACCACCCGAAGCAGCCACCATCAATTCGTCACCTAGAGGCAGCAACCACATTGTGTGTGCTTAATAAATCAGCAAACACAGTAAGAAAAATGAACAAATATGAGAAAAAGAGAGCTCAGAAGGCTCGCAATCATGCTAGAGACGCAGAACTTCTAAAATTGGCCCTCGCAGTGAAGACAGAAAAGGCAAAAAACTCAAAAACTTCGGCTTTGAACTCAGAATCACCCCCCGTTACTACTTTGTGGCAAAATGTGGACAACTCAACTCCAAGATGTAATAAATTCAATTACGGAGGTTATTTGTTTTGGGTGCCAGACCGTACTAACAGTGCACCGAAGCTTCCTTCGTGTTTGTACACCGTCCAAACAATTAAAGGTAAAGGTGACGGAGTTGTTGCAACTGGGTAAGCCTACAAAATTTGTAATCCAAGCTTCTATCATACCGTTCATTCTCCGCAATATAATCTATCTTGGAAAGTATAATCTGATGGCTCTAATTAACTTTTAACAGAGCAATTCACAAATATAGTCGATTCATGCAAGAAAGGTTTCTCTTTTTGGTAGAAAGAAAGATGTTCTCTGAACCTGACGAGATACCCACCGATGGTGCCATAAAAGCGTTCTTGCAGGCCTGTTTGACCCATGAAGAAGCGGAGCTATTTATGAGATTAGGCAATTCTATCATTACGAGAGCGGACTACCTAGGAAGACTGGCAACCAACAAGGAGCTTGTAAGAATGGAGCAAACCGGTAACGCGGATGCTAGTGAGGCAATTCCTATGTTCCCGAACATCTGTAAAATCAACCATAGTTGTTGCCCAAACTCATTCTTTTCTTGGAATACGACCCTTGGATGTGGGGTTATTCATGCTCTTCGAGATATAGAACAAGGAGAGGAGATCACCATAGCCTACAAGGATATGGCTTTGCAGGATTTTGAGACTCGGAAAACCCAGCTTGATTTGCGTTGGGGTATTGAATGCAACTGTCAGAGGTGTTCAATGTCGTTCTCGCAACGCGCACTTGACGACAAGCGTATGCATGACCTTATTAAGGAAGTTTGTACGCCTATGAAAGACAGACTACATCAACTGACTCTAAGACCATCTAGTTGAATTTCTTCGAATTCAAGTTGCACGACGTTGAGAATGAAGGTACACCAACCCTTTCGGCGAAGATTCTGAGCACAGGAAAAAGGGTAAGTCATTCGATGTTGCCATAAATGTGCCGTCCCGGTGGAAGCAATACATGCTGCAGACAGAGGGCTCATCGTAATCTCTAGATACAACACCTCCTTGCCTTGCTAGCAACAAAGCAAGATCTTGCGTGTCTCGCTGCGGAATGGTCACCGAAGGTGTATTATTACTTGACGTGCGTGGCTATGAGCCATACGGACATCATGCGCTCCACATTCTTCGCTCAGAATGCTGCATTATTCTATAGAATGTACAGAGGATCTTGTTTTGCTGCAGATGTCATGGATGCTCTTCAAGCAAATCCCAAGATGCACCACAGGTGGGGGATGTACTCGTCGAACTGGTATCAGGATCCTGGCCAAGAATTCTCACAGGTTGCTCTGACAGTACGAGAAGATGGAGAGGAAGTTTATGTCGAAGTGAGTGAGGGATTGAAGGTAAGATATTTTATCATGAACTAAGTGATGTTCTTGATCAAAAGGCTGACTCTTCATGTCAATTGACAGGATGAAGAGCGGTTTAGCGACTGGCTATACAGGTCTGATTATGAGAAGCAAGGACTGATCCGGTAAGGAATTGTTACTATCCATGAGGTAGTGAGGAGTTACCCAGCATTATAATTGTAAATGGCGGTAGTCATAATGGCTCTGAAAATATAATAAATTGGAATTCCATCTACCTAGTGTCAGTCGTTGTTCGAGATGCAAGCTAAAATATTTACTAATTTGAATCACTCATATACTTATTCAGAAGTTATCTACGGTAATACCTAGCCCCCTCTCACGCGCAATGCTTAAGAGTTCTCTACCAACGACTACATCCATTATCCCCATACCTACACACTTGAACACGAGCCCTTTCTCACCTAAACTCGTCAGATCATTTTTGTAGGCCAACTCGCCCAATTCGACCACCTGGTTTTCTCCAACACCCGCCATTATTAGCTCTCCTGCATCTTTCAAACATGCTTCTCGTGAATCAACATAAATTCTATCACCAGAAAACAAAGTCTCCTTCGTGATTTCTTGCATATGAGGTTTATACGACCCAATCAGCGAAATATAGCGTGGTTTACTTGGTTCTAAATAGGGATGCGGAAACAGCGGTTCTGTGGAAGGCGTACAGCAGAACACAGCATCACTCTCCCCCAACACCTCCGCAATGATGCTCTCGTACTCATCCTCCTGGTCCTTTGCAACAAGCTCTACATCGACTTCTGGATGCTGTTTGCGCAGCGTCGTGATTACATCCGCTAATCGCTCTAGGCCAGCCAGGGAGCGATTTATGAGTGTGATCGACGAGACTTTCTCAGGTGCGAGGAGAAGAATGAGACGGAGGTGCCATTCCACAATCTTCCCGGCACCGAAGATCACGATGTTTCCGCCATTTTTCCAAGGGTAGCGTATGAACAGCAGAAGTGCGACGAGCGCGGTGCGGAAGGCTGTTACTTCCTCGGCATTCAACAGGCCAATGGGCTCACCTGACGAAGAAGAAATTGTCAGAGTCCCAATGGCTGGCCCGCCGGCAGCGGGGAGAGTCACAGTCTTCACGCCGGTGCTGTTGGGTGTTGACGCGGGCATGAAGAGCGTGGTGCCACGAGTGGAGGAAAGGTGGGAACGTGGTGGTTGCTGAGCATTGCGGATAGATTCTGGTAGAGAGGAGTGCTCAGAAAGGGTCTGGAGAAGCGAGGATTGGAGATGGAGGGCTTCCGGTGCTGTGAGTTTGTGGAGGATGGTGAGAATGTCTGATTGCCGGAGGATGAGCATGTTTCGCTGCTACAGATCAAAGATGCTGGAGATTCAGTATTTGGTTTAGTAATCCTTTCGAATGTTCGCTATTAGATTCTTGTGAAAATGAATCATTTAGGCAGGGCTGTTGTTGTATGTTGTCTAGAATATTGATGGAAGTCGTAAGTGGGGCATATATTGAAGTCTGAGATGTAGAACCCGATTTTTCACCACCTCGAACTTTCACATATTCTTGGAAGATTTTTTGCATGTAAAAAAGCTGCTGTATGGCATAGCATACAACATATGCTTGAATATTTTCTTGTTGACATTTTTGATTTGTCGACGGTCATGTGATTTCTACTAGATTAAACCTAGGTGGATTCTTTACGTTGATGTGTATACAGACAAATTTCGATCTATTGGCTCCCTCGCTCTAACGGTACTATAAAGCTACGCGCGCAGTCGAAGCGAAGAATAGGAAACGAAAAGGCGCAGAGCAAAGCAAGCTAGATCCAGGAGCAGGGTGACGAAATTAGCTATGGGCTGGAGTGATGATCATCCTTAACCTGCACAACATATCCTGTCTCGCGGTGGACAAAAAAACCGGGACACTTTTTGCTGGTGCACGTACCAAGAAGAGTTCCGGTTATTTTGTCCACCGTGAGCCTGTCTATGATGGTGAGCTTCTAGCCGAGACTGATCTCATCGCAGAGCTCAACATTGAGAACCGTAAGGGAATGAAAAAGACTCGCTCTTTGCACTTCAATAATGCTAGGAAATAAGAAATAAGCGCGCCCCTTTTCACTACCCTTGTATACTATTAGAACCCATTAACTATACCATAGCTTACTAAAGTAAGCTAGCAGTAGTTCTGGCATGTACGGAGAATATGCCTACTTACTTAATTGTTGCCTCGTAATCGTGTTCCTACCATTATCAACCTATCATGTTATGTGAGCTGCTTCGTGTTATCCAATTTCAACACCTGATACGACGCCCTGTGAAGATCGACAACAGTGATATTCATATTGGATCATACAATGGGTGATCTAGTATGTCCTGGAATGAACAATGTCTTATTGTAGAGCCGCATTCGTTATCTATGGTATTTCTTTGTGTCTGCCCATTTCGTCCTACCTTCCCTGCCAATTACTAATTCTTATGAACCAAATGCCTCATATATTTGTAGTGTGTCTTTTCAGCCTCCATAAACCATGCCATGAACGCTGAAATTGAATGCTTTTGTGCTCCAGCTATCTCAACTAAGCTTGCAGTAGTTTGCCGGAAAGCTACCTTTAATTCCGTTGAGCTCCCCCTCCCACCAATCATCCGTGCTGTCTGTTTTTTTTACCACCTTGATCCGATCCCCTTCATTAAAGCTCAAATCTCCTTGACTTTGTCCGTCAAAAGGGTATAAAGCAACAGCAATCAGACAGTTCGATGAGCCAATTCGCTTTGGAGGAGGAGGTGGTGGTTTTTTCTTTGCAATGGCGGCTTGTTGAAAATAGCTGCCACTTGGGCTAGAAGCGTAGGACGAAGTAGGTGTGAGACGTCCAGGAGAAGGAGTAGGTGATGGCGCAAGAGAGTTTTGATTGGAGAATGAGGGTATGCGCATGGCACGGGCACCGGGATTTTCCGCTGCATCAGGATTCAAGTTCTGGGAAGAAGCACGTCTATGTACAAGGCCATTACGGACAGTAAGTCCAGTACTAGGTTTCTTGGAACCGTCATCACCAAGAGACATGGATTGATGAACTGCCTTCCCTCGGGCAATAAAGGGTATGCTTTCTACATCCTGCTGTATTGGTTTAAAGTCTTTCTGGAAGGTTGCTATCACGTCATCCATCGGAGGCTGTCCATAAAATTAGCGTTATAGCCACAAAATAACTTGATAGGGAGGACGAACTGGTGGAGATGGGAAGTCGACATCTTCGCAGTAGTTGTGGAGGGATGTGTAATACTGCGCCAGTAGAGTGTTTTGTATCATGATTTGGACGGCAAGCAGATGAGGTAAAATAGAGAATGCTGCAGATATCAGCGGTGGAAGAACCTCTCGCAGGTGGTCGTCAGAAACCCTGAATGCCTATACAAGTCAATCACCGCAGTTGAAGTCAAAGACACCATTGGTTGCCAGGATTCATGGCCCATTTCAGAGTAGTTTACTCGCCACTGTGCCAAGTATTGACATCTTCAAGATTGCCTTGAACCAATATCACAAGACTTTAAAATTAGTCTAGTAGATTGTGATCTGGCGGCCTTTCCTGAATGAATCATCATCTGGCACGCTTGCTGAGTGCACTCTGTAATGGGTCACGAAAGCTGACGGCCCCTGAATGAGGCACAGGCTTAAGTTGCTCACATCTGCTGCTTTTGCTAGTTCCTCCTCCGTCTTTGCCAAAGCTGCATTTTCTCGGTCTGTACGCTTTAACTTCCTCTGTGCAGTGTTGACTTTATCAATGTAATGTTCCCAGTCTAGTCTCTTGTTCTCCCGCTTTTTAATTACTTTCCGTAGTGGTTGTAGGTATTCCTTTGCATCCGTCGCAGGGCGGATTACGCGATTATCCATCATGATGACCTCCTCCAACAATTCCGTCTTGAGTTCTGTAAATGTATCCTTCAATCTTGAGGTTCGGTCAAGTAGATGTCGTGGCGTGAGTGCGGGATCGTCGCGGTGCTGGTCGCTGGTGCCAATGATAGGATTATATAGCTCCTCGTAGGCTGAAGCGGTATTTAATTGAACTCCAAGAATGGAGACCCAAGCATCCCTCCAGGCTCTGGAAGCATCTATTATCTGGTAAACATGTTAGAGCTGTTTGCCATATACTGGTGCTGGTAAATATCTTGCCTTGGTCAAGGTTTTATCTGCATCTTCGTAATCGTTTAGGAGAACAGACACTTTGGCATTGTTCCCCTCACCCCTACCCTTGATTTTGCCAATCTGCCGGTGAACAGATATCATCTTGATGTAATTTGAGTTGTCTTGTGTAGGATCGTAGGGATGGTATAGTGAAGATCGTCTGCGTGTTCTCCTTTGCTGAAAGCTTGACGTTGGTGGTAGAAAAGAGGACCAGCTCTATGTTGTATGAATGTAGACACTAAAAGGGGGGTTCTTGTATACACCGATTAACGTACAGAGGATCGAGGATTGTCGTTGTTCGAATGCCCCGTCGAATAGTAAGGCTGGGTTATGTTGGGGGTTTAGCTGCGCCGGTATAATCCTTGTTTGAAACTGGATTAGGCTGTGCAAGAACCATGAGTTGTGACTTTATTGCTAGACACTTGCTTTCAAAGGTCCCAAATAACAAGAGTGGGAAGTGTTCCCAGTTTATAAGGTAGAAGTCCAATTCTAGACAGTCGTTGCCTCGCGAGTTTGTGTTCAATATGAAGATGGAAACCCCGCCTCACCAAAACGGTCAGATAAGTGGTTTACAAGGTAGCAATGGTATATTCCACATCACCATCCAATTTACTGTTTCAAGCAGCATCACACAATTGCATGAATGCTCCATCTAAAATAGCAAGTTCTATAGATGCCATCTTAAAATTATTACATCACTTTGTTCCATTTACAGTATGGAACACGAACCAAGTTGTTGGTTTTTAGTCCGCTGTATACTTCCAATACTTCCATACCTTGGGATGTGCATATTACTAAATCTGATATGATTAATTGCCTTCATCAAAGAATTCACTGTAGTATAAAATTCGTTTTCTCTATAAAGTGAGCTCGTTGCTTTCGCACCTGCCAATGAAGCTTTCCATGACATCACGTGATAACGTGTTCAATGTATCGCGTACTTTTATGACGCGATTCAAAACTTGAATTCAATGACACTCAACAACACTCACACCGTTCCCCTCCGCGCAACTTCATGCAATGACTAAGGCCTTTCCACTCATATACTGGTTCTGCTTGCTCTCTCAGAGAGGCAGATTGTTGCTGTAAAATACCAATCATTATGAATCTGCCATCTTCTCTTGGGATTCCGGCGTCACAAAACACAGCACCAGTTCTTGAATTTCAATGCCTCTATACACAAGATATCCGCCGAAAAGCTCAAAAACGATGGCAAGATGGAAGACTCAAATTTCACACTTTCAACAAGCGAGTTATGGTCTACGATGAGAGGTCAAATTTCATCGGTGATATGCATTGGCAGGGTAATTGGGAGTTTGCTGAGGGCGAGGATCTAAGGCTGGAAAGAGTTGGGATTGAGGTGCAGGTTTGCGAGTGTATTGGGAAAAAAGAACAAGATTTAACAGAGCTGTTGGACAAAAGAGTGAGAGATAGAGAGAATCGAGTGGCTGCGAAGGCCGCCATTGCAACGCCAACCAGATCCTATGGACAAGTTGTTAGGACAGAAGTGTCTGCAACGTCAGTAGAGCTACCAAGGCCAAAACCATTGAAAGCTGTCATCGGAACCCCTACGGGTCACTATGGAAGAGCCATAATACCGAGTGTGTCTCCCTTTGAGCAAAGGCATCCAAACTTACATGATGAAAATATGAGTGACAGGCCTGCTAAACGGCATAAGCGTGTCGAGTCTACAACAGCTAGCGGTGGGTATGCACAGAGCTTAATGGGTGCCAGCCTAAGCCTAGGTACATGTAAAACGCTCGGAACGGCTACAATTCGCTATGAGCCATTCCGTTCTAGCATTCTCACCCCAAATTTGAAGACTATTGGAAAGGATGGGAGCGATCAGAAAGCACCTGGAGTGGACCAGCACAATGTCTCTATAACACCGGCCGTAGAACGTCCTAGCATAGCGCAGAAAAGAAGCAGTCGTCGGTACGTTACTTTCATCAGCCCTAAGCTCCGTTTCTAACGCAATGCAGATCTCCTCCACGTAGTAGCTATGCCAGCAATCTCACTGGAGCAGTCTTGAGTTTAGGTCCAACGAGGACTAGACCAAACAACTTAAAGAGTGTGGCATCCAAGACCGCGAGCCTATCATTTGTTGAGGCAGCTGATCATTTGCCCAAGAATCGAAGCAGAACGTCTCTAGACACTCCGCTTGGAGTTGAAGAACTTGCTATCCCTTCGACTGAGGCCGAACAGTCCCCAATTGCTACGAAAATATCTCAAAAGTCTCGAAAAGTCGCTCCCGCCACGGAAATCGATCCCCAGGAAATTAATTCTGATAAGTCGTCTCCAGTCCTGGATTCTACATTTGCAACTAGCGCCCGGTCACATATTAGGAAATCTAGATCTAATTTAAAAATAAAACCTAAGCCGCCACGAACTTTGACGATGACAACTCAGCAATCTCGATCGATATCAAAGCCCTCCTCTCCTCTCAATAACAGCCGTAGTAATGCCTCCAAGCCCATGCACGCAGCCCCCCTAACCAGCCAATCGGCACCGCTCCAGGGTAGTTATGAGATCAAATCTCAAAACTGCTTAGCTCATTCGATATCAAAAACTTCTCCAGTTTCTACAAGTGGCCATGACATCATTTCTATTTCTAGGCCAATCTCTGCGCAACCTACTAGTTTACGAGAGCCTACCGACAAGTCGATTTCAACCTTAAGGATCAAGGCAAGGCCTCCCCGCAAGATGATGATGTTAATGGGAAGGCCAGCAGCTCTATCGCACTCAAACGCTCGAAGCGAGCCATTTGAGAATAGCACATTTACAACAAGCAGACAGCAACACGCGGTGGAAACCCAGGAGACAACTCACAATCACCTAGAGCGAATGACAAACAGTATCATTGAAACCACGGCGTCCGAAAACCAAACAACTCATCCGCTTGATAGTGAAATTGATCACCTTGCAATAAATGCTTTGTTATTCTCAAGTCGAGAACAAAAAGTTTTCTTTGGATCAGATTCTTCCATTTCAAATGCTCAAAATCTTACACAATGTGGAGATCGGCTACAGAGAAGAACAATCGAAAATCAGTCTGGGCAAACTTCAATAGTAGGAAAATCATCGCCTAGATTTCAGGAGCACGAGATGGATGATTTGAATGATTATTCATGTGTTGAAGACACTGCTGAAAAGTCAAGCGAGTCTAAAGATGGAAAGACATGTCAACCGCTGGAGCTTGTTCCTGTTAGTACTACAGCACAGCCTAAGCAGGTGTATGCCACGACTCAGGAAGAATTTCCGATTATAGAGAACATGCGGAGCAGTGCAGCAACCTTGACGAAAAAGGAGACCCCTACTGACCCCTTGTCTGGTTTAACCCAAGCCGCAAGTCCGAAACCACAGGATGATATTCCATCAGAGGAAGAAAACATGGACAGTCTCTCATGCTCAGAAGCTGTTTCTAAAGGAGTGGGTGTCTCAGTGACAAACCGAGTCCAAAACACCAACATTGAACAGCAACTTCCGGGTGGTAATCATTATTCCAAAAATGACAAGATTATCAGAACCATAAACGGGGTACCAGAAACTGCAGATAAGACATTTGCGGAAGTGGAGCTGATGAAATCGAATCTGGGCAAGGCGAGAGTTGTGAATCCAGCTACTCGTGGGCGGCCAATCTCTATGGCAGCCAACAAGACCGCTGATATGCTGGTTCAACGTGCTAACATATTCCAGAGGGTATGTGAAAGACCATTCTGCGAAAACGATTGATTGGAATACCATTTCTAACGTGAGACATCCTAGGATATGCTTCCACCGCCTGTGTTGACAAGTAGATCGAACCCGAAGAGAACCATCGCCAGAGAATTTACAACAAACACATTGGCGGCAAAGCTGACCTCAGGAGGCGGACCCTGGAGCCGAGAATCATTTGATCTTTTTGGAACAAGGAAACTACCTAAAGAAGCTGGAGCGAGTGGCGTGAGTGGCTAGTGTGGAGTAATCAGACTCGCACCCACTACAACCAGCCATTCTAACAGCGCTTACATCAACTTGAAGCAATAATTCTACGCCACATTAGCATTGGGTGGTTACAGATGTCAGATGTTGTGGTGCCTCGAATGACTATCATCAAGTAAGCAATAAGGAATCGAGCAGGCAAGAAATAAAGCCTCTTATGTAACTTCAGATTCCAAAGGGAAGGTTCGTCCCATTTATTGCTGTGAATGGTGGTATAGAAATAGAGCGTGCATGTATATCCCTAAAATAACGAAGGTTGGACAGTCATTAGCTGGAGGTGTCTTTTCACACGTGAACTGTGACTCTTGACTGGCAAGACAGTTGGCAGAAGTCCATGGTCAAGCCTATCAAGTTTCAGTGGCTAGATCAAATCACTACCCGGATTTCACACCAAAGCACCGTCAGCTATCTGACCTTTCTACATACGGCAGAGGTCAGGGGCCTCAGGATGTGTTCTAATTTTGACTTTAGTACTTGGGGGGGGGGACTCAAGTGGTTCACCGTGTATTGTTGCCACAAAAGCAATCGCAAGGTTCTCTTGCAAACACCGAAGAAGATGCAGATGTAAAAAAAGACATAATGGCACATAGAGGTTGGTAGTCAGTGTTTCAAGAACCAACACAGGTGCAGATACCTAGTCACTACTGTAGGAGGCTCGAGTTTATGCAAGGCTGTTGTGGGGTTTGCATATTGGGAAAGGCAAGAGACAGGGGACGCGGAAACCAAAATGGTCACTCATCAATAGTCGATGGCTAGAAAAGAACAAACACAATAGGGAGAATCAGATCCCACACTACGGGCATTGGTTCGGTTGCCATTACACGGCGAAGACTGGATGCGCACGGGTGCCGGAGTGAGATGGAATGATACACAGCCACAACGATTCAGCGTCGTGCTCCTGGTCGTCTATACTTACATAAGTACTGGTAGCCCCTGGCGGTTTGTTTTGGGGCCGCATGGTCACTTCATCCCATGCCTCAGTGCATGCATTTGTTGGTATCACGGTGATAAGATCCACCAGCCACCTGTGGCTCCCATTACTTTGAGGATATTTGCTGTCACGACATCGTCATCATTTCAACTGTGCCGCTATGCGCCACACAGTGAGCGAATAGCCTGATGTGCTCTGTTTGCTTGGCGTTGGAATGGTGATTTCCGTCCTTCTTGCCTCGGACATATTCGAGGGAAATGGCTGGGCTACTATTGGACAATGGAAGGAAATCCAACATTGACCTGGATTGTGGTGAATATCACAACGGTTTCATTTTCTACACCGCGGCAGTAACTATGCGTGTTGGAGAGTAATGCATGCACGGCGTCTTGCGACCAAGTCGCTGTGGACAGAGTAAGAAGAAAGTGCGTAAACGCGTGACCCGCTCGCACCGTTGGCGATAGTCTGTCTGATGTGTGTCATGTCAACCTATGCATTTCAGGAAATACCGTATTTGTATACCTGCACCATCGACTTGGAACGGCGCATTAAGCATTAAGCTTTAATTGTTAAGCGTTAAGCATAGCTCGCGGCTATTTGCTCGCGGCTACTTACTCACTCTTGGATGTGCGGCGATACTACGGTTCTCCAAACGCGATTCGCAGTGGGCGATCCCCTGGTGATCCTGCGCGTCCACACCGAGAAGGCCAGTGCTCCCAGTATCCATGGAGGTCTATTCCGACCTTGCCAGCGCGCTAGGGATAGCGTACCCCAGGATTGCTTATTCAGTCATCCTTCACTTTACGTATTGCACTGTATTGTACTGTACTGTACAAGAAACCCGTTACTAAAGCTCGGGCCCTGTTGTGGGTCTGACTTGTGGCAGTGCGCGGACTTGGCCTTTTCGGTAACACCGTGAGGCTGATGCGCTAATGCTGGTTTAGGCCTAGTGGGATGACCCGATGAGATCAGGGACCAGGGTAGACGACAGGGGTGTGGGTGGTTGTCAAGGGGGCTTGCCTTTGACTCTGCCTCGCTAAGCTGTTACCAAGCCACACCCCAACCCGGGTACCACCCCACATTAAGATCCGTGCACCATACAACCATACAATACCCAAAGGTTATTTAGTATGACCTCCACTAGATCTCCTGACAGAGAGCTTCACTTCATTCTGCATCCATCCTATATCCTGCACCAAACATCCTCGCAGCTATACCAACCCCTCCCCGGCGGCTCAATTAGCTGTCATCCCGCCACCATATAACCCCCCTCTCTCACTCTTCATCGCAACCAAACGTGAACGACAAGGCTCTCTCCCGCTCTCACTTGCTCACTCGTCCATCCACATCCTCAGCCTCGACCACCGACCTCGACCTTCAAATACCTCTTCACCTCCTTTCTTTGAGCATCCTCTTCGAAGAACAGCGGTCATTTCATTTTTGAAATAAATCAACCAAAAACTCACTTATTCGATCATGTCTCATCGTGCTAACCCGGGACGTCACCCACCATCTCAATCATTTCAGGCTCCTCCTGCTACAACTCAGCAACAATACAACCCTCCGTTATACTCGTCGAGTCAACTTCCTTCTACGGGCGCCGAAGCGTTTGCAGTCAGTTATCCTGAAAGTCACCCGTCCAATCTATCACACCTTCAGAGCTTTGTGAATCCAATGCAAAGCACTGTGGCTCGATCCCCTCAACCACGACCACGACCACATCAACGTCCAAGATCACTACATTCCACATCCTCTCCATCAAGTAGTCGTCATTCATCCACTCCGACTCGGCCCAAGCCGATCCCTTCCGATAAGCTGAACAAGGCTGTCAAGCTTTACTCGGAACTCCTCTTGGCGCAGATGCTGGAGCAGCAACAGGAAACCCGAATTTACAATGTAGGACAAATGAATATTCCTGCTCCAGGATCATCCAAATCGGCTCCATCTGGCACGCTGTCCCGAATGATGCCAGCTTCCAGGACTAGCTCCGCGTACGGAGGAACCACGGATCCTTCGTCAATCATCAGCTTCGACAATGAAGGTACTACATCTCCAACTAGCAGAGGCCAAGAAGGGAAATCGTATGATGGCAAAACCGTTCCGATTCGAGCCAGAAAACGATTTACTCCCGCGGGGAGGGCGGAAACGGCACTGAAACGACACCTTTCTGCATGCTCCAAGTGCCATACTCGCAATGTGAAATGCAGCTTGGATCACCACGATATTGAGGCAATCAAGCGGGAGAAACGAAGACTTGAAAGACAGGGTATAATGTCCCCTATTGGACTGCCACAATCTGGGTACCAATCCATACCGCGTCCTGCGCACACCTTTTCGCCTGTCTCGTCACATGATACCATGGGGCCGGCGTCCACTGGGCAGTTCCGGGAAGGAGTTGAATTTATTGGTCTGAATCGGAATGATCATCACCTTATCGCTGAATCTGACCCCAGTGCAAGCGACCTTCAGTCACCATCTCAATACACAGATCATCTCTCCGGCATCCGAGCAGAAACAACCAGCAGATTACAGATCGACCCCCTCAACCCATTTGCCTTGACACGGGTCGGTCTAGAGATCAACAATCCAGCCAGTCAGTGTAAGGATGGAGCTCTTTTCACCATTGGGACTCAACAGCCAAACGGCGGTTTCACCTGCTCGTACAGCTTGGAAGGAGGCTGCAGCCATACCTTGGAGAACCCAGAAGTGCTACAAATCCATTTCGAACGAACGCATTTCCCATTCACCAGAATTGATCCTGCCCATCGATACGTCTGCAGCAAATGTAACACTTTTTTCAATATGCCAGTGAATCTCTGCGTGATGTGTCGTTGCGAGGACACTTGCGAAATTCGCATTTATGGACGTTACATCAACGCCTCCTTGGATCAGCAATTTGCCAACGACGACCAGAGCCTATTTTCCCCATTCTCACCAACCACCAATAACTTTTCAAGTGCTGGTTTTGATGTTCAGAACACTCAGACTCTAGGCCTTAACGGTGGTATGGGGTCTAGTGGGTTTGGCGACATGACCCAAGGAGGTTATTTTAGCCACAGCTCAGCCAACGGATTTCAGTATCCAGACACCTTTGGAAGCAGCCATAGGAACTCAAACAGCCCTAGTGATTCTCAGACTGGTGATTTTCGTCTCCAAGGGAACAACAGTTTTTCGATCAACGCTGTTGTGGAAGGAAATTTCGACTACTTCCACGCCAAAGGACGGCAGAAGTTACATCGGCATCGACTACTGGCCATCACATTAATCATGACTACAATTTTCATTTCACAGGTGTGTACTGCAATTGGGGCTAGGGGACGTGCAATCATAAGTTTGACTATCGTTGGGTTCGCGGGCATGCTTGCTGCCTTTGTTGGATCGAACGCGTGCTGGAATGTCAAAAAAGATCTCCTCGGTCGGAATCTCAAATCTGTAAGATATGCACTGCACTGTTACTCTTCATACCATGATCTAATCATTATCAGTCTGTCAGCAATGCCTCTCGAGTGCCGCCGTTGATCATAAGATCATCCTTGCAAATCCGACATGTCCCTCTACTATTATAATCGCGCCAGAGGAGACCACGAAGCCACGATGTAATGAAGATACGATGTTACGACTCCCACACTCTTTGGTCATATATCTCGTTTTATTTTATTTTGGATATTATGCTGTTCAGCATGCAGTACTTGTCATTATTCAATGATTTCTATGTTTAGACATGGCAGCTTAGATTTCTTTGTCGGAACATCCGTACCTGCACTCTACTTCGCGGGGAGGAAGGTCGAAGGGGATGGTTGCGGTTGAGATATGGCTAAGAGGTTCTACGTTTCATTGATTGAATTGAGTGCTTTTTGTATGAATTTTATAACTATACGTTTACGCTGCTTTTGTCCATAGATACCCTTCATATGTCCTTTTTAGACACATTTGATGAATATACAAATTTTGTCAATCAAACCCTTCTTAAGTATTTTGACATAGTCTCTTCGTAAATTGACTAGCAATTCTCAATATACAACTTGTTATTTATGATTACGAATGCAATAGTAATATCTTTCTGGGCTTACGGTCATTTAGCGGTCTCATCCCGTAAGAGTGTATTGCCATGCTCGACAAAGCAAGAGATTGTTCTTCTAAGAACCTTATAACTGACGTTTGAAAGAAGACCAAAAACAATCTTCTTCTCAGCTTACTCCAATCCCTATCTTAGCATCCCAATCCAACACCAGCACCAGCACCAACCCCAAGCACAACCCACACCATACCATACCATGCCTGTCTCTCTCTTTTCTCTCACCAGACTCAAATCCTCCCCCATCCCTGTCTCACTATCAGTCTATTGCTGCATAAACCCACCCACGCCATCCCTGCCCCTCCATCCCTGTCCCACCCACCAAGGTCTCCCTCCTGGCCCCTGAGCCTCCTTCCCCTCCCTCGCACGCGTTCGTCAGTCGGAGCCCAACCAAGCACGTCCCCCTGTCCCTCACAACAC
>Ga0247810_10000513_pt1 | contig 39762 bp, 32 predicted proteins | sample UWRJL119311C1_FD_179918 | JGI IMG/M metagenome (GOLD analysis project Ga0247810, IMG submission 179918) | Plant litter microbial communities from Arlington Agricultural Research Station in Wisconsin, United States - UWRJ-L119-311C-1 | ecosystem: Environmental > Terrestrial > Plant litter >...
GGAAAAAATCCATGCATGGGTCTTAAAAAGATCGCCATTCCCGAATCCTGGCTGATCCCGAATGTATCCCAGTATCCGGTTCCATTAAACACCTCCCTGATAATTGCAATAGCTTTGACTAACTGGGTTCTGACCTTAGTTTTTTCAAGTTGATAGTCAGGAAATAGTAATGCTTCACTGGTAGCCTCAGCAACGGAAAGCCGGGCATTCTTTCCATCTGTGATTACAGTCATCCTTATCAAATTGATAGTTGCCGCATCAGCTGCAACGCAGCTGATTTCACTGATCTCTTTTACGGAATAATTAAAAGGGTAAACATAAATAATCGATTTCAATGGGTTAGCTGCCATACTCAGGAGCAGATTATGCTGATGTATCAGCCACGGTTCAAAGAAATTGTTCTCTACAATTTTAAAATCATGTTGCTCCTGCAGGTGGAGTAGCTCACGTAACCGTTTTGCAGAGGTCGGATTGCATTCCGGAAAACTCGCTCTAGACATAATAAATACCCCGCACACCTTGTGGATTTTACATATTCGTTGCAGTGCGGTCAGATCAATCCCCTGCTCATCAGAACCAACTTCAATAATTTTAATAGATAGACTTTTCAGCGCAGTTCTGAACTGCGGATCAACTTGTTTTGAAATGACCATTACACCTTTTTTGATGTAAATCGCTTTGATAATTGATCTGATCATAAACGCATAGCTATGGGTATAATAAAAGTTATTACGCTCGTATACTAATTTGTGCATTTCATTAAACCTCATTTCTGCAGTAGCAATCAGCGACGGAGAGATCACATTTTCCTGTCCGGGACGAATATGGCCCATATGAAAAGCTTTTGAGTTCAAAAAGTTTTTTTCTGTTTTAACAGTTAGATGGTTAGGGGGCTGGCAATGATAGTCGGCATAGATCTGATGTTTAAAATTCCTATAATTGCCATTCCTGTCACTTTGAAATATGACATGTGTAGTAATTCCTCGTCCCATTTTTATATAGCCTTTTGCACTCAACAGCCAAAGGGCCTTATGAATCACATGATACGCAAGATGATTATGGATATGTAAATAGGCTACAGTTGGAAACTCGTAGCCAAATGGCAGATAACCAGAATGGATATAACTTGATAAATAATCTGCATATTTCTGAATGAGATAGCGTTTATCACTTCTCTTAAAGATGAAATTCCTGAAAATTTCATCAAATGTTTTTATTGCTTTGCTCAAAATAATAGGTGGTTAATTGTATGTTAATGCAAGTTAACCCAATTAATTTTCATAAATAACCACATTTTTTAGTCTACAGAAAATAACGAATTAAGAATACAACATTAGAATTAGAAAACACTGCAAATAGCCAGCAGGCTTAAAACCAGTAATTACAAAACATAATTATATTAACCTTTAAAACAAATAGTTACATCATTAACATGTCCGTATTCGAGCCAGGAGGCGATAAAAAAAACTGGTTTTCCTAGACCTAAAATGTTGGATATTATTGCAAAAATTATACATTTTTTATCGATTTTTGCAACCATCTCTAGCAAAAAGTGACCAAAAAATACTCTATTTGAGTATTTTCTTACATATCCGATCTCAACAATTTCAAAAAAATTCTAACGGCAGCAGGTTGGGGAGTTAATGAAATAATAATAGATGCAATTTAAATTTGATCAAAAATATAGCAAACCAGAACAAAGTTTATGTACTAGCCAACAGGCTGAATTATCGTTGCATGACAACCTAAGCCATGAAATATTTTAACTTATGACAATATTTGGTATTATTAAATACAAAAGGAAAGTATTAATCGATATAGACGTAATCGATCATTTATAGTAAAATTGTAAATTTCTTATAAATGATTAATTATAAGAAATTTCTTTATTAATAATAATTATATATTTGCCGAAGATCAAAACATTTCCAACAGACACACCTCGATTAAACAAAGCCTACCCCCTAAGGTAGGTTTTGTTTGTACAGGGAACATCCTAACAGTTCCAGGAACCAGATCACCATAAATTTCTCCGCTGATGCGCTCATTTTATCTGCAGTCATTTTGAATTCAAGCATTTGCTATATGGATTGTAATACAATTACAGACTCCTGTATATCATAGCTTTAACAGTGCCACTTCTTGATTTGGTATACCCTTTACTTACTTTCTTAACCGGTACTTTTCGAGTTGCCTCATACCAGGTCTTAAAATGTTTGCTCAGCGCAAAGAGTCGCTTCTTAAAATCCCTTTCTTCCTGCAGGCTTTCATGCAGGGTCAGCATTTCTTCTTCATAATGATAAAAATCTGCCGTACACCAATCCGGGTTATAACTGTATGCCTGTTTAACCAAACTATGAAAAAAAACCATGAATGGATTAACACCCACTAAACCATAATGGGCGGTAGCTGCTTGATATGCCAGTGATATATGTTCAGTCAAATGCTGTAAAATACTTACCGGGCAAACCTCATATAAAAAACACATCATGATAAAGTCATTGGGCAAATTGATGGTATAACCGCCAACAACAGCTATGCTGGTAACCGGCTTTGTATGCTCACGAAGTTCAGCACAGCATTCTATCATCGTATCATGCATGATCTTTTTTAACTGCGCATCAGGTAACATCCAGTACATATCCGAGATTTCAGTCAGGCTCATCTTGCAATAGGTATGAAGCCATGAGTCTGTGGCAGCAATACTCCTGCCCTTCCCAATTTTGCACAGGTAATCATAGATCACCTCATTCACTGCATGTTCTGTATCATCTTCGCCCCGCATAAAAAAACGGAATAAAAAAACCGGTTCACAAATTGTTGCAGCACGTCTTCCGGTCTTAACTGGTGGATGCCGCAGGCTATTAAAAACTCTTCGGGATATACTGCTATAGCTGCTGTTTGATCTTGATCCATTTTCTTCAGATTTACAATACGATGGGTTTAATTTCTATGTGCTTTATTGAATTGTGCCACTTCCGGAATGCGGTCTTAAAGCGTGCATACCTCACATCGAAATCCAGTTCCTCTTTCATCTGCTGGTACAAATCAGTGAGCATATCGTGATATTGGTCATGGTTGGTTTGGTCCAGTTCCTCAGAACCCTGGGAAAGGTCGTCACTGATCCGGTAGAAAACCTCCATATAATGGTTATCCCCATCTCGTAACGCCTTCCCTTTTGCATAGAGTATGGGCAGGGAAATATTATCAATCAGGTTCTTGATGATCCGTTCCGGTAAAACACCGTACAGGAAACAAACTACAACCAGGCTATCGCTGAGCTGGAGGGCGCAGCCACCCGGCAGACCGATCTCGCTAAGCTGATCAGGATCCTGGCAGATCGCTTCCCTGAACTTTTTTAAGACGGGGACCAGCAGGGCACGTTTGGCACTTTCATTGGTATCCCCGTTGTCTATGATCGCATCCAGCTGTTCTTTACAGATCACATGGAGGGCTTTATCTTTTGCCAGCGGTTCCCGGTCAAGGGAATGCATGAATTGGCTATAAATGATGATGTTTACCGCAAACTCAATCTTTGATAACGTTTCGCAGAATAGGGAACTGTAATAAAAATTATCGACAAAATGCTGTAAAAATACTTCGGGACGGACGTGGCGGACCGCGCAGCTTACGATAAAATCTGCGGGATAACCGGTAATACCGGATAGCGTTGATGTTTTCATAATTTGGAGGTAAAAACCGTTATCCTTTTGATCGGATAACGGTCAGGATGAAGAGTTGGACATTAGGCTTCTACATAGTAAATTCCTTTACCGGCTTTTTCGCCCCTGGTTAAGGCTCCCTGCTCTTCACCGTCACAGAAACGGTTTAATGCATTTTCCAGATAGGTAGGGCTGAGCGTTACTTTCAGGAAGCGGTTCACCGCGTGGTAAATTTTAGCGGGCAGGCGGGATTTATGGAAGTAACCGGCACGGATCAGTATTTCTACCGCTTCGTTGGCAATCCGGGTATCGAATTCATTGTTTTCGATGATCTTTAACGCTTCGGGCAGTTCTTCCTGGAAAGTGAGATAGGGCACCTTTGTATGGCCAGCAAAAACACTGCATGTATATTTAAACTTGTCGCCAATTATTTCGGTTTCTATCTCTACATTGACAAGGTTATCATCTACCACATCAGGAAAGAAGGTTTTAAAGTTTTTCTCCTGCAGGGCGGCGGCCACAGCGCGGATGTCATCCATCGTGTAGGTATCGGCTTCCAGCCGCTCGATGTTGGTTACATAATCAGCAGGGCGACCCATCAAAAAAGAAAGTTTTTCTGCGGTCAGTTTTTTGGCCAGTCTTTTTACCGTTACACGGTGCTGGATTTCCAGCTGGTTGCGAGTCATTTGTTTAGTGGTGTTACTCATGTTGTTAATTTTTAAGGTAGTTAATGGTTACGAAAATTTAGGCACAGCAATCCCTATGGGATCAGATCCGTGTTTTAAATGGGTGTTGAAGTATTAAAAAAGGTGATAGAATTAAAATCAGCCCGGGGGTTTGGCTGTCAGGGTGCCGGCGCGGGAAAGCACGGCGAATTGATCAGTGGGAGCACTGAAAAATACAGGATACAGGCTTGCATCCGAAGAAGATTGAAGGTGAAGAAATGGGTTAATTTGTGTTTGCATTGCTTTTATGGTTGCGGCATTTTAGCAAGGAAACTGATTTGAAAGGAGCAAAGAAAATAGGGTTGCTCCCCGCACGCAGTCCTACCCCCTCGGAGGGGCGAAGATAAATCTTCTAACACGCAGTACGGAGAGCAACCCTAATTTCCATACAAAGGTACAGAAACCGGGTAGCTTTATCCTCCAATACTTTGCGTGTTTAAGATTTCCGAGGTCTAGGACTGCAAAGTTTCGTTAGTTTTAATACCAGTTCAATTATAACCAATCATTAATATTAACAACGCTTAATGATCATACAGTAAAATTAACTATTATTATTAGTAATAGCAAATTAACTCATGATTAATTTCATTCTAATTATTAACATTTACATCAGTGTAACCGCCGAAGCAAATACCAGGGCTCATAGATCAAAATTTCGATTATTTGTTTGATAATGAAGCATGCACTTCAGCAATGGCAACTTGTTCCAGTTCACTCACTGGGATAATTCTGTTACAATGTTTGTAGAACAATTCTGAGTTTTGAGCACAAACAGCTCCCAGCCGCCACTCCATTTTTACCGTAAATGGTAAATCAGCCGAAAGTGATAAGCCACACATGCGCGAGGGATTTGACAGACCACTGACCTCGTCTCCTGAACCAGTACGAAAAAAGGGAGGGTTACACCCTAAGCAGCAGAAACCAAGTTGCGACGGTTTCTTTCTCCTTCGCCAAAGCGAAGGCTGACAGATTTTTAGTTACCCTAAACACAACTTGTACATTACAAAATAATATTGGGCTACATAAACATTAATGCAGCCCAATATTGGCCACTATCCTTGGCTAAGCTTTAATATTTTATGCAGTCGTGAGCTAAACCAAGGTCATAGGTCCTAATATTACTAGTGATATAGCGATACCAAATAATCTAATCTGGCTATTTCCGACCCAATCGGGCCACAAACATAGTAGAACGCATCAAGGAATTGCGCACAGCGAAGAAGCTGACCCAGTCAGAACTGGCCGAGAAGGTAGCGTTAACTTATATCTAGATCGGGCACTATGAGACACAGAAGCCGGCTCCTTCTTCTGATGTATTACAGAAACTCACCCAGGCTTTGGATACGACCCTGACTTCCTGATGATGGGCAGTCAGAATGAAATGGTATCCGCCCAGCTTGCCGATAAGGGACTCCTCAAGCAGTTCAGGGAAGTGGAACTCTTAAGCCCTGAGGATAAGCATCTGGTCAAGACCTTCTTTGACGCTTTCATCACCAAAAGACATATTCAGCAACTCGCTAAATAACAAAAGCCCTCAACATGAGGGCTTTTGTTATTAGAACACTTAATGGCTAGGAAGTCACAAAGAACACAGCTCTCGCAAAAAACTCTATGGTATATCCGCTATAAAATTCTATGTAGTAATAACTCCTAGAATCATCCGTCACTTCACGTAATACATTGCCGTCTTCATATCTACCACGATATATACTGTCGATAGTTGTTATATCTTTATTAACATCTGTCAGATTCAGCGACATATAATTCATTGTAGAATCTTTAAAGACCAGCTTTACTTCTTCATCAGAGGATTTAAGTGATAATGTAAAGTCGTGATCTTTCGAGAAGAGAATTGAATAGCAATCATAATCATTATGAAGATCAAAATGTGCATCGTCAATATCTATTTCCAATAGGCTCTTAAATAATTCAGTTTTTACAATTTCTATTTCTCTCATTGCTATTTTTCCAAAAATTTCCTTATCGCCCTTATTTCCTGCTGAGTTATAGGCTGAGCGTGCTTAGTTGCCCTAGTAATACTTTTTTGCACACCATTTACCATATTCTTATTATATACTTGGGAATGTGGCGTTGGAACACCTCCATGACTTCTACCAGCCAAATCATATCTAATTTGCTTATCTACAGTACCAATAGTAACAGAGTTTTTCCCTCCATTAAGGTCATTCGATATGTTTAAAGCCTGCTTCTCTAACGAAACACCTTCCTTCATAGCCTGAACCCCAGCATTTGCAGCAGTAGCTTCTTGCCCAGTTTTGGCTACTAAAGCGCTAGTTGTACCCTTTGTTAAAGAACCATATAATGCAACTGAATTCACACCATCACCCAAATGACCAAGAGCGTCTTTCAAGGCTCCCTCTCTAGGAACTTGAGTCATAACAGAGTTGTAACTCTCTGTTTCACTAGAGTATTGATCAACTGCCTCCCATTTCATTCCAGGAGCTGCCTTATTTATCCCTAAACCTTCACCTACATTGGCGACAAGGGTTTTCAACGAATTCCAACCTTGTCTAATAGCAGCACCCATAGCCATACCTGTCTGAAGACCGACGGGTATCCCATCATCTTCATCTCCAGGGCCATCAGGCCACATGCCATCAGGATCAGTGAATCGTATCGGATTATTAAAACCATAAACATAAGGAGACCATCTTCTTCCTTTCTCCGCAAGCGGGTCTATGACGTTCCACCTTGCAACAACCGGATCATAGAACCTCGCACCGTAATCCAGCTGACCTAATTCAGCCTGCAACTCCTTGCCGTTATAAAGATATCTATTATTTCCTTCCTGAGTAGTTTTTCTCAGACCAAATGCATAATAATCGTCTTTCTGCAAGGTCTGGATTGCATTACTTGACGGATTCTTCATAAAGGTATATCGGACATTACCCAAGTGGTCAGTCAGGTTGTATTCATAACTGTAGTTGTTACCATTCCTTCGTGCTACACCTTCTTCGGTATGAATGATATCTATATCGGATCCGCTATATTCTATCCCGTCTATATATTGCCTTACATCGGTCCCACTTGTTTTCTTTAACTTATTTCCTGTCGCATCATACGCATACGTTATATTGATAGCACCCGTTTTTAACACCTGGTAAGGCAGGTTCAATTCAAGATAGCTGATAGTAGCACCGATCCTGCCATCTGTAGTCACGTTACCTCCACTGTCATAACTGTAAGCCCCCGTAGCAAGCGTACCTCCGGTCACCGTGGTCAGCCGATTACCACTGTAGGAATAGGTACCCGTCACGTTATCGCGGTTTAAGGTAGCAATGTTACCCATTACATCGTAACTTAGCGTCTCATTCATAACCACACCGGTACTTCCCGCGGTGGTTAGTTGGTTCACTTTGTTATATCCATAAATAAACTTGTTCGGATAAGTACTTGCCGAGCCCCACAACTGTTCTGATATATTTCCATTATATTGAGGATTGGCTCCTTCCTGATAGTTTAATTGGTAGCTGAATGGCGTAGAACTGCTCTTTTTGAGCCAGCCCCTTTCATTGTACACATAACTACTGCTTTGAAGAAAACTACTCCCCTGGTCAGTACTGTGTAATGATTTCGTTAACAGCTGACCAATCTCATTATACGCCAGCTTACTTAACATTACTGTTGGAGCCTGGTTGATAGACTGACTGGCCGTCAGCTTTCTTCCAATCTGATCGTAGGTATATGTATCAGTAATTGTAGTAGATAAAGTCCCCACGTGGTGGATGCGCGTACTCTGACTCAGCTCTGAAGCAAAATTGTATGTATTCAGCGTCTCATCATAGTTCGCCGCATTCTGCGCACCCGAAAGATAATGTTGTTTAAAGTTCTTAACCAGCCTGCCTTCATCGTCGTAAAAGTTTAGCGAAAGCAGTTCTGGCTGCGTTCCTGCCAGAACCTTAATTTTACTTCCAGTCAGCAGACCTCTGGTCATAGTACTCTTATCTCCATAGGTATAGGCATTCCCTCCGGGAAAAGTATAGTCGTCATAATAATTTGTGGTATAAATTATTTGATTACTGGTAGGTAGGGCTACACTGGTATAATCTGCCGTTCCGCTGCGGCTTTCCCATAGAACGCTTGCTGTATCTGCTGCAGATTGTAAAGAAGATCTGGAAAGGTTATCAGTGTATATTCCGGTGATAATGACACGTCCCAGCGCATCATATTTAGTAAAGTGCCATCTTTTGGTAGTTGCTCCTGCCTGTCGTGCATCCTGCATCAATACCACCTGATCCATCTTGTTGTAGACCATACTGGTCCATTGCGTGGTACCCGGAATCATTTTTTCAATTAAACGCTGACGGGCATCATAGCGATATTGATAGCAGTAATTAGTTAACAAAGTGGTGCTAATGGTTCCACTATCGGGGTTAGCGCCCGGAGGCAGTACAAAGCTCAGGTTACCAAGATCGTCATAGACATAATAAGTAGACAGTGTTTCTATATCGGTGCCTTTTTTATTGAAAATACGTTTTAGTATGACCCGCCCTTCATTGTCTGTATACTGTTCAATTGTACCCGCTTTACCATCTGCTGCTGTCCAGTTTTCATCTTTGCTAATGGTCAAGTACAATTGCCCTGCGGTATATAGGCCCGAACTGCTACTTAATGTCCGCTGGTATTCAAGGCCCGCGGTAACCACCGGTATAGCTTTATATAAACGTACACCATATCCATCCCCGGTAGTAGTATAAGCAGTACTAATATTATTAAGACCGTATTCAAATTTCTGAGTGTGCCCAGCAGTACTACCTGCTATGGGTTGCCAATCTGCCCCAGGAGCCCCCTGCTCAACTACCCGCTCTAAAGGTGAGGGCTCAAAAACACTTACGCTAAAAGGAGCAGACGTAGCTGTGAGCCCAGCCTGGGCACTGTTATAAAAAGCAGCTTGGCCTTGCCCCGCGGTCAGCGCATTACTACGGTATGCTCCGCCATTAGCTACGTCCGCATAAGGCTGGTAGGTTTTAGATATACGTCCAAACACATCATATGTATAAGGTTGTACAATATCTGCAAAGCCGGGAGTGGCTTGTACCATAACCGTTTGTAAAGGGCGTCCCAGACCATCAAAATAGGCAATACTTTGGTTCAGATCGCTAATGCTAAGACCCAAGGTTCCAGGCAGTCCGTTAATATTATCTGTGCTTTTTAATCCCGCTTTCCTTACAGTATTAGTGATTACATAGTTCTGATTCTGACTGGGTGACGAGATCATCTTTTGATCCAGCGATGAAATAATATATGCACGAAATGGCCCAACACTACTAAAACCTGGTGATAATGTTATACTCCCGCCTACAGAAAAACGATCACCTATTGTATTGGGCTGATCTAAAACTATCTGTGCCTGAGCAACCACAGGTAATGCAACCTGAGCAGCCAGAAATAAAAATATAAGTTTAATTATGGAAGGAGTGATAATCTTCATGAGAGCATTTTAAATCAAATTGTAATATCGTATGTTATAGTATTTATTAAACTTGGTAAGAAAAATTCTCTTACTGGGTTGAATAATGGTACTGATAAGTCTTAAGCAAATTGTTATTTTGATCTTTAACAGCTTTTAGCTGCTGAAACTCATCATATTCAAAAAAAGTGGTATATCCTTTTGCATCTGTAGTACTTGACAGGCCTACGCCAGGCAGATAAGTATAGGTCTTTATTTGGCCGTTTGATGGAAATACGCGTACATCATCAAAGGCTTCCCCAGTTAAAGTTACAGGACCAGTATAGGTAAGCTCTCCTGAATATACCCACACATCACCTGATCTGAACCAATAGCTATACAAATAAGTACCAGTACCAGGCGTGGTAAAATTCAATTGGTAATTCCCATTGTAAAAGTTTATTCCGGTGTGCGATGCGCCTGTTAATACACCTGTACCACCATCTTCAAAACCAGTATAAAAAAATTCATTGGCCGCACCATTACTGCATTCTGCTATAGGATACAATTTAACGGATCCGGAATTCTGGTATCCCCATATATAACTTACTTGTTTTGTTGTTGTTCTACTAAGTAAGTCTTGAGCTATTAAATTGCCGGTTGAGGAATCATAATCACTTAATACCTTCTTCTGGTAACGATTATCACTGATCAACGTTGTATACTGGTCAGAACTATTTTTGGATTCCTGGTTTGGCCCGACTAAAGGACTAGTTGTTTCTAAAGCGTAAGACGCTATTGGTCTAAATAGTAGCGGATCAAACTCTTCAATGTTACCTCCTGTTAAAGTAGAATCGGTTGTGGAACGTTTAAGCCACGATTGCTGCTCGAGAACTGGAGATAAGACGTTTGCGTTTAAGAATGGCTGACTAATAGCAGAACTGTAGTCAGTTGGATATTTGTACTTAATAATATTCTCATAACCTCTGGAATCAATTTTTTTTACTGCAGAAAGGTTAAAGTTCTTTTTTATATCATTTACATAAGTGGTCTTAGAAACTGTGGATGTAGCACCGAAGTAGGTAGTTTCAGTCTCTGACGCCAGGTAATTCCATAATCCTGGAGTAAGGCTGTACCAGTTATAACCATATTCTCTTTCAGGTAAAGTAAAGGAACCACCGGCAGTAGCAACTTTCTGAACCGTTTGATACGGTTTCAAGGCAGAGAAAGAGGTGTCTAGCGTAGCTTGCTTATAATCGTAAGTATGGCTTCTTACTATATCGTAACCCGTGTCTGATTTTTTATAATCAGTTTTACGGGTGAGATAAGTACCCAAACCATTTACATATGTAGTTCCACCAGATACATTGCTAAATTCATGCTGAGTTCGTAAATTAAATTCCGGTGCTACCTGGTATTCGTTTACTAAAGAATAGTACATCTCCTGATCAAGAAGATCTCCTAATGCGCTATTGATTACTGAGCTATATAATTGATATTGGGTAACATCAGTTCCCTTTAAAATTTGGAATTCTGTACCACCGTAATTAGCGCCTTTTAGTAATTTTCCTGTAGAAAATCCTCCTGCATCAATATAACTATATGTCTTTTTTAATAGTGGATTACCAGATTCACTGGTTGTAGGATAGCTGGCTATTTCTTTTACCCTTAATCCCGGGCCAGCTGTTCCCTCGATAGGAATATTGGTTTGTTCAACATAACCAATTGAATAGGCTGTTCCCGATTCTTTAGAATCACAAAGTAACGTTATTTGATAATATCCCGCAGCCAGCGTTGGCGTAACTGTTACTCCTCCGTTATCTCTGTTATATAATATTTTATAACTTAAGGGCGATGTACTTACTGCAGACGAGGATTCGCTAGTTCGCGCCGCTGCCGCTGCTCTCGCAAATACAGGTGTTATAGTAATTTCTGGTTCTGTATTCTTTGTTGGATCATCTGGTCCATTGGGAGAGGTTGTACCCACCGCTTCTATTGGCGATCTGCTAAACGTAATACGCACTGTTTGTGCAGAGTCTAATAGAAAACTTGCATTATGAGTTAATAAGCTACTACCACTCGATAGTCTATTTAAATAGTTACTAAATGTCCGGGGAATTACCTTAAACTTGTGTGGATAGGTAGAAACTATATTTTGCTCGAATTTAAAAAAAGTGGAACCTCCTGTTGGATAAACTATTTGTTTCAGCATTCCTTGTTGAGAGGCAGCAGCTGACGGTTCTCTATTCATTCCATAATCATAAATAGTATTAGGAATTATAATACTACCCCCACTTACACCATTTGCATACCCCCAATGATCAACATCATCACTCTGAACGGACCAACCAGAATCACTTTCATATAAAAATGAATGCGTTTTAACATGATTACTTGAACCACTGGTTACTAGTTCGTCGAGACTATTTAACTTTAACGTTGTACGGATCCCTGTTCCAGTGCCAAAATAACCATAGTTGAGCTTATAGGCTTTAATAGTTGCAGCAGGACTGGAGATTATGATCTTATCTAGCGCATACTCTGTATTTGCTATATCTGTACGCGTACTATTTTGTTCTATAAAACTGACTGTCATTTTTGCAGTCGTGATACTTTCTAACCTCTTGGTATAAACATAAGAGGGTAAAGGAACAGATTTACTGCTCAGTATCGAGGCGCCATTGCCTGCAACTAGTTTTTGATAACTTTGACTTGCACCGGAGTGAGTTGGGACAGGACTTGCAGATGACTTATAATTAAACCTGATTGTTTCTTTTTGGTCTGCCGAAACAATTCTGCTTAAAAACCACGATGAGGTATGGTCTGGTACACTATACGAAGTCTCAGCCATTTTAGGGCGAGTCAATTCTGTATCTGTGAACACATACGCATTACCATCCGGTGTAGTAATGGAAAAACCTCCAGAAGGACTTCCCGTAATTTTAAGTTTTTGGTAAGGAAACTGGTAAATTTTTCCTTTGTATAGCATGAACTTACCAGAAAAGCCATCAAAATTGAAAGCAAATAAATCAGGTTCGGTATCATAGTAACCTTTAAAAGCTGCTCCATCTAAATAATCTTGCGATACATTTCCAAGATAATATTTTGAAATGTTGTTCTCATATTTGAAATCACTCTGAGTCGTTTCATCTAATTTATCTTTAACAATTCTCGTGATTACGCCTCCAACATTTAGGGTCCAGCCTAAGCCGACCCAACTTGCTTCTTCATAGGTCTTTAAGCCATTGTGATGATAACTAAGAGAAATTGGAACTTTGAGCGTTCTGCCTTCAGCCACTCCCAATGGTATATTTATATCAGGAACCCCAGTATATAGACTGACCGGAATGATTCCAAATTTACCAAGTGCTACTGCATTAGGGGAAGGACTGATCAGATCAGTACGTAGAGCAACCTTGGGAATTGTCTGTGAAAAAGTGTGATTGTCTATCAGACTAAATAAATAAAGAGAGATCGTTAAATAAAATATTTTTTTCATTAAATGAAGATAGGTTTCACAAAGTGCTTTATAACGTAGCCTTTGCGGGAAGTTAATATTATAAGATTGGTCAATGATTGCCAATAAAGGGATAGTTATTGAAAGCTAACCATCTAAGCCATAGACTAAAAAATCACCTAAAATTAATATTCCACCGTGCAGATCAGTGTAGCTATTAGCATCGATAGTGAACTTATTTTTTATGCAAAAATTATGATTTAAGCGCATTATTTTCCTTATAAATTTAATATAAGAGGTTTACGTTACAATACATTATATAGTATTAATGACTTTTTTCAATAGGACTATTATCTGAAATAAATATAAACATTTTTATCGCACGACAAAAAAAAATATAATTACTTTATTAACCAATGATTAAAGTCTATTACATAATGATGCACCATGATTTCTAAAAATTCTTTTTGCCCAGTTTTCTTTTTGTAGTCTGCAAATCGTGCTTAGTCAATATGTTGCTGAATTGCTTTTTCAGCTCAATTAACTGGCTTTGCTGCATTTGAAATTGTTGAGCTGCCGTTGTAAGTTGGTCAATTTGTATTTGCTGTTTTTTTAATTCGTTATCTTTCTCAATCAAATACAGAGTTAGTTCTTCAATTTTTCTTAAAAGCTTTGAATTCATATCACCAAGATCTATTCCATCCTGTGATACAGCCTGAGCAGATGGCATTTCTGGTAAATGCTTTTCCTTATTTATATAGCTTTCTAATTGGGATAAGGATAATCTTTTATAGGATTTTTCAAAAACGTAATCAGGCCAAACATCCATCAGCTGAACTTTAACAGAAGTTGCGACAACACTTCCTTTAACAGCAAGTTTGTATCCGTTAGTTATCTCAGTTCCAACACCTATAGAACCATTTCCCTGGATAGACAACAACTGGCTCATTACCCCAGTATCATCATAGTTATAAAATGAGAAACCACCTGTTCCTCCTCCTCCTGGATTGGAAATAAAATCTGTCTCTCCCCCACCGGCACTTCTATTCCACCCAATTAACATTTGACCAGAACTTTGTAGATAACTTAAATTGCTTCCGGCGGCAAACCGGGAGTCAATATTTGCGCCTTTCACTAGGACTGTTCCTGTAACTTGCAACGTAGCTTTAGGTGCAGTTGTTCCAATACCAACTTGTCCAGCACCATCAATTACCAAATCATCACCAAAATGCCAATTAACACCAGCTCCGGTTTTATTATAATACCTTCTAGTTCCAAAAATCATCTTACCAGTTGCATCTCCATTAGAAGTAGTTCCTGCAACTGTAATTATTCTTCCTTGTCCCCACGCATTACTCCCATCGGTATTTGCAGGGACAACAAATTCCAACGAAGCACCAGATACAGCACTTCTACCAGTAATTGAATTGCCCTGGATAACTAAATTACCTGTATATTGAGCGGTAGCATTCGTTGACGATCCTGCAGAAACAACATGTAATGTTGCGGCGGGAGAGATTGTTCCTATGCCAATATTTCCAGTTGTGGACCAAGGGGTATTTTGCCCATAGCAAGTGAAGGACAAGACTCCAACAGTAATTGTGAGTAGCGTTTTTTTCATAATAGTGTTTTAGATATTCATGTTATTGTTAAAAAATAAAAAAAATACTGAATCTATGATTTGCGAATGTGAGGATGCGACAGATCATTTTGAACCTGCATTTTATGATGTATTTATCAATAACGTTTATACATACACCTATCCTATTAACAGTCGATTATTATAAGGACTAATATTACATTTTATTAATTTTTTCTTTCAAAATCTCAATTTGCTTATTCTGTTCAATTAAATAAAGAGTCAGTTCTTCAATTTTTTTTAACAGTTTTACATGCATTTCTCCTAGATCTATTCCATCTCTTGATACCGCTTGAGCAGATGGCATTTCCGGTAAATGCTTCTCTGTATTTACATAATGTTCCAATTCTGGCAAAGACAATCTTCTAAAAGATTTTTCGAAAACATAGTCAGGCCAAACATCCATTAATTGGACTTTGACAGAGGTTGCAATAACACTTCCTTTAACAGCAAGTTTGTACCCATTAGTAATCGCAGTACCAATACCAATCGATCCATTTGCCTGAATAGATAATAGCTGACTCATCACGCCAGCATTATCATAATTATAGAACGCAAAACCGCCTGTTACCCCGCCTCCTGGATTAGATATAAAGTCCGTCTCTCCACCACCTGCACTTCTATTCCAGCCGATTAACATCCGACCAGAGTTCAACAAATAACTAAAGTCGCTACCAGCAGCAAAGCGAGAATCAATATTTGCTCCTTGAATAAGGACAGCTCCATTAACTTGTAAAGTAGCTTTAGGGGTAGTTGTACCTATACCAACTTGACCTCCACCATCTATCGTTAAATCATCACCATAATTCCATAACGCTCCCCCCATCCCCAATTTGTTAAAAGATCTCCTCGTTCCCAAAATCATTTTTCCAGTTGCATCTGAACTCGTATTTGTAGTTCCGGCAACGGTGATAATTCGCGCCTGACCCCATGGATTATTTCCGTCAGTTCCAGCAGGAATAGCAAACTCCAATGAAGCACCAGAAACAGTGCTTCTTCCACCAGAATTTCCCTGAATTATTAGATTACCTGAATATTGGGATGTAGGATTCAAAGACGTACCTGCAGATAGCAGATGTAATGCTGCAGCTGGAGATGTTATCCCTATCCCGATATTTCCTGTCGTAGACCATGGCGTATTTTGAGCAAAAGAAGAGAAGGCCAGAATTCCAGCCGAAAGGGTGAGTAGCGTTTTTTTCATATGGTATCCAGATATTTTATCTAATCATTAATATTAAGGCAAATATAAAATTAAATTCCAATTGAAATAAGACACACATATTACATAAAATTCAACATTCTGTCATAATAAATATCTCTATTTAAACAAATAAGAATTGATTTCAATTTAACATCTTTTTTATTGATTTCTGATTAAATAGATTAATAAATATGCCGGCCACAACATTTATAATATAACAATGGAATAATAAATATTAAAATTAGTTAGTTTGTTTCTTACGTACTCCAATCCCAATCCCTTTAGTTCCAGAAGCGATGGGGTTTTCTCTGATAGATTCTTGTTTTTCAAGCTTTTCAAGTCTTTTATTCTGATTAATCAATAATAAGGTGAGTTCTTCGATTTTTTTTAAAAGCTTTGCATTCATCTCTCCAAGATTGATTCCATTAGCACTCACTTCTTTAGCAGATGGGATTTCGGGAAGGTGCTGGTATTTCACAATAAAAGCCTCCAATTCATTTAAATCAGAAAGCTGATAAGACTTTTCGAAAACATAATCCGGCCAATTGGTAAGGTCAACTCTTACTTCCCTTGAATGGATGCTACCGTTAACAGCTAATCTCTCACTTCCAAATTTTTCTGTTCCAATGCCAACTTTTCCATTTGATTGTACAACTAAATGTGGATAGTAAACATGATCTTGGAAATATGTCGTTCCGACAACAAAACGATCACCTGGCTGACCGTAATCATCAGCAAGATTTACTCTCAGATCGGTACTTGAATCTGAACGATTGAATCTAAAGATCGAAATCTCATCTGAATGGCTTTTAACCCCTCGAAATATGAGCTTGCTACCGGGACCAGTTACGGAATCGCCTTCAGCTCCGACAATAAGATTCTGTGCGTAGCAACTAAGGCTTAATAATAAAATAGAAAAAGAAAATATAAATTTCATATAGGGATTGTGTTAGTTAATAATTTGTGGTGTCAATCGGTATACTCTGCATAGAAGGAAAATTTCTTATTAGACTGTTGGGCTGTGTATTAGCACCAGACTCCAGCTGTATGAGTTCGTAGCGTTTTATTCGCGTACTATAGACCTCGCAACAACTTTATTATCATTAGTTCGATTTTAGAGAGCAAGACTTGACATATAATATCATTAGATAAAGATGTAGTACTACTTCGTTCAATTACTATATACAGATTGATAAATTTTGTGGTTTCCATGCCATCAAGAAACTTTAAATGAATTGGATTGTATAGTATTAGTTTTAACAAAAGGGGATTAGAAGTATTAAAACTGACAATCACTAGACCATAGAACCTTGCCCTGTAATTATACTGCTTTATGGAACTTTTTTGCTGTTTCCATAATTTCCGGTTTGCGCTTTTTAGTACTATAAAGAACTCTCCCTTCCGTAAAGTCAGGTTTTACTTTCATACCTAGTTTCTCATCATTTTCAATCGGACTTTGAAAATAAATCACTGGTCTATAAATGGAGACTAATGCATCACCATAAATGTTCGTAAGGATACTAGACTTACAAATTATATATCTCATTGATTAAAGGATCTTATAAAAGTTTTAATGGCAATAATTGATTCATTAACTTATAGTCATATACCAACCCATTATTATTATGTAAATAAAACAGACATCCAGATCCAAAATTATCCTCCCGTATGATGTTATTATTAAGCTTTAAGCTGCTGTTATTTTTTTTAGTGTAAGTGAGCCACCCCATTTCATTTTTCACTTCTAAAGCATTAGACAATGTTCTCGAACTTACAATTACTACATCAGGGTTCCATTTTTGAATAAGAAGCTCTATTATCATTTTTGCTTTGTCAATTTGCAGCAAGCGTTCCCTTGCAGCACCTTCTAAAGGAACTGTAATTAAACACAAATTATCAAATAATTTAGAACCTACAGAAAATGATATTTTACTAGATTTATCTTCATCATGACCAGTCCATAATGATAGCCTATATCCTATTTTACTGTAACCCCTCCCATCAAGATCTGTTTTTTTTAATCCACTTTGATAAAGACCTTTAATAGTTTCAGCACACAAGTTAACTGCGCCCTTAATTTGTTTCTTAGTATTTCCTAATTCATATAAATTTGAAAACTGATCATCCAACTCTCCCAAACCAATTAATGTTTCTAAAGTTGGATTCAAAACTGTATCAAGTGATTCTTCTCTATCCGCCCAGTAGGCTCCAATGCGAAATGTATCTATCATATTATTGTGCTTTCGGTGGTGTATATTTCAAATTTATACCTTTTACTCCATTATCTTCAAATAAAATTCGTGTTGCATTCAAAGATTTTTCGCTTGAAAAGTTCCACTCAACTGGAGTTCCATTAGCAGCCTGTATTTGACGCTTAGCTTGATCTATTAAAGCATCTGCTCCTTTGAACCAATTTTGGAATTCTCCTGTTTTGCTATTTACAAATGCATCGTACGAACTTTTTGCTTCTAGCAATTCACCATTCCTTACACCATCAAATCGTACTCCATTTACTTCAAATGCTGTTCCCGCCTCAACACCACTTATTTGTTCTTGGTAACTTACTGTTCTTTTTGACCATCCAGTTGTACTCTCAGAAACCCATTTACCAAGGACTTCCCCGGCAGCACTTTTACCAATAAACTCACCTGCAATGCCCACAGCTTTCCCCAAAACGACACCTGAACCATACCCAATTACAGTATTTGCAAATTCTTTTTTCGCCTCTGCCTTGTGATAATTATATCCCTGAGATCCCTTTTTCTGATCCCCACCAGCATGCATGGCGCCGATCAAATTTAGAGGCGCCGCTATCAAATTAATAGTTCCCACTACAAAATTTCCAACTGCTTTACCAATTTTTTTATACCAAGGAACATCTCCTGCCATTCCATCAGGATCGATAAAGCGCATTGGATTATTCCATACGTAACTATATGGAGTATAACTGCGCATTTTTTCGGCTAAAGGATCCACCACATTCCATCTTCCTACTATGGGATCGTAAAACCTCGCCCCATAATCATACATCCTTTCCTGATCCTGTTTCTCCTTGCCATTATATTGATACTTGTTCTCAGTTCCACTCACACTACGCTGGATCGCCAACCCAAAAGCATAATAATCAGTCTCCTGGATCTTTGTCGCTACTCCTTCACTATTAATATTAAAGTACAATCTGCCATTACCCAAATGATCTGTTAACATATATTCATAGGAATAATTTGTTGAAGTATTTCTCACAACTCGACCACTTTCTGTATTTACCGACTGTAATATATTATTCTCATATTGGATACCACTGATATACTCATTATTAGCTGTTGCCGTTCCACTGACCAATTTTTTTATTTTGTTTCCATCAGCATCATATGTATAAGTAATTAACGCACCATTTGCATTCAAAGATGCTGGAAGGTTAAGGTGGTTGTAAATTATCGAACTTAAATTATTAGCTGTTTTGACCGGATTAGTCCGAGAAATCATATTCCCATTCACATCATAACTATAGGTGGTGGTTCCAGTTAGTTGGTAAGCTGCATTAACAGTAGAGGTACTATCAAATACTGATGTCAAACGATTACCACTGTAATTATACTTCAACTGATCTACCGCCACCGCTATCGAGTCACGACGCAGTCTGCTGATGTTACCCATTCCCACCATATCATCATAGGCCAATTGTTCATTGTTGTTGTCATTACTCTTTGCAATAGTAAGCCTGTTTAATTTATCATAATTATAGATATAGCGTTTATTTAAAGCATTGCTTAATCCCCATTGTTGTCTGCTAATATTGCCATTGTATTGTGCCACCAAACCTGCAGAATCCAAATCATAAGTAATGGCTTCTGCAAAAAGAGGTGCAGACTGGCTAATCAACCATCCCCTAGTATTATATCTGTATTTTATAGTTTGTGCAAAACTTGTCCCTCCATTTGTACTGTATAAATCTTTACTACTTAACTGTCCTACTTCGTTATAATTGTTTCGAGAAAGTAAAACAACAGGATTGGTGGTTGAGACATTGTCTCCTGTGCGCTGCCTAGTATCAAGCTTTCGTCCCTGGTGATCATATGTATATTCATTATAAACATATAAGTTCTCGGAATTCTGTACAAAGTGTCTACGTGTACTGCTAACCAATTCTCCTGAAAAGCTATACGTACTGGAAACCTCATCATAGTTATTAGTACCTATATCACCCCCTTTATAATGTTGTGCTACACTTTTAACAACACGCCCTTCCTCATCATAATACTGTACATCCCACAAAAACTGAGTGGTGCCCAGCACTCTGGTTTTACTGGCTGTTGGTAAACCTATAGTTTTATTACTATAAGCACTTGATTGCTGGTAAACCGGATCTGTAGGAAGTCCAGAGATCAGGTAATTGTCATAATAAGCGACACGCAAAAGGGTAGTCAATGATGCAGTTGGATAAGTAAGATTTGTTGTATAACCAATATCTGTAGTTGTTTTATTTTCCCACTGACTGCTCTGCCCGTCCACGGCTATTTGCATAGCCCCTCGGTTTTCTACATTAGCTGCAACGGCCGAAGTTGCGTATATACCGCTTATAATCGATCTTCCTAATACATCGTATTTGTTCACCAGCCATTCTTGGGTTGTTTTTGCTCTTTGGATGGCATCCTGGCTCATAACCAATTGATCCAGTTTGTTATAGACCATAAACTCCCAGCCTTTCCCCGGCAACTTCTTTTCAACCGGCCGACCTCGATCATCATAAAAGTATTGATAAGCATAATTGTCCAGTACTGTTTGTGTCGGTACAGTAATTGAGTCAGGAGACACACCAGGGGGCAGTACAAAACACAAATTGCCCCATACGTCATAAATGTAATATGTAGATAAAACCTGGATGGATGACCCAACAGCATTGAAATTTCGTTTAAGTACTATACGACCTTCCTTATCTTTATATTCTTCAGCAGTTCCAGCCTTACCGTCGCCAGTTTTCCAGTTCTCATCTTTGCTGATAGTAAGATAGAGTTCTCCTGCACCGTAATAACCGGTCCCACTCAATGTACGTTTGTATTCCTGACCGACAGTGGTTACCGCAGCAGCAGTATATAAGCGAACGGCATAGCCAGCACTTGAATAAGTAGTCAGAAGATTGTTAACTCCATAAACAGACTTTACCGTATGTCCCGCACTCAGCTGCCATGCAGCCCCAGCAGCACCCTTCTCTTTTATACGACTCAATGGAGATGGTTCAAAAACATTTTGACTGAATGGATAAGCAGTTGTGACTATTCCCGAGGTTGGATTATTGTAAAAAGTGGCTTCATCTGCAATTACTGAATTTTTATATGCTCCCATTACACCACTCTGTGATGCATAGGGCAAATATTTAATCGCTTCCCGACCAAAAGCGTCATAAGCTAATGGTTGCACGAGATCCTTAAAACTTGGACTACCTTGTGTCTGTACATTCTGTAATGGCCGACCAAGACCATCTAAATACTGAACCGTTTGACTTACCTGAGAAGTGCTCCATGTTTGATCAATCGCAGCATCCCTCACACCCACCTGATTGAATTTTTTTACACTGACATAATTCTGGTTGACACTTGGCGTACCAGAAAAGGTAGTAGAAGGAACGGTCACAGTAAATATCCTGACATTGCTTCCTGTAGGGACATAAAAGCCAGGTAGAAGCACAATACTACCATAAGATGTGATTTCTGATTGACCACTGTATGAATTATAGGTTGCAACCTGACTTACAGCAGTCTTGTTAAAGCAAAAAAGAAGGAGAAAGAATAAATATGACCTTATGTATATTGATGATTTCATAGAGAGCGGATTAAAAAAACGTAATAATTTCAGTTTTAAGACCTGATGTCAGCGATTTACTTTATCGAATAATTATAAGAGAAGCTTTTTACAATATCCCCATTATGATCTTTGATAGTTTTTAATCGTTGAAATGTATCGTATTCATAAAAGGTAGTGTTTGATTTAGGATCAGTACTGCTTGTTATACCAGTCAATGGATCAAAAGTGCTGGTTGTCATCTGAGCAGAAGCAGGATAAAAACGAACATCATCAATTTGCCCGCTTAAGCTAATAGCGTAACTCCCCGTAGACACACTGACAGTATTCATTACCAGTGACCATAAATTTCCCAATTTTTGCCAATAAGTCAATAAATACGAACCATTATCTAACCCGTTCATTGCTCGCGAATAAGTGCCTAAATAGCTGTAGTGGCCCGTATAGGAATCTTGAGCTGTACTATTTCCACTTCCCTCTTCAAAACCATCATAATACATATTTTTAATCTTAGCATTGACCGCTGAAGCTACAGGATACTGTTTATTGTAGCCCCATTGGTAAGCTGTAGAAGGACCATAAGATTTTGAGACCTCAAGAAGATTTCCAACATTATCATAACTAGTAAATTGGTTACGCGTTTCAAGAGCAGATGCAATGTAGGACTGAAATTGAACATTGTCTGGCGCAACAATAGCTCCATTGGAATCCCATATTCGATAGTTTGTTCGCAGCCGTGAACTAAAAGTACCATTTGTATACTGCTCATTCTCTAGAACTGTGGTTACCATATTTTTTATTACCATAGAGTCAATAGCTAAACTAGCTATGGTTGTCAGTCCATTTATTTGATTTTTATCCTGTGCATATTTATTAATATTTTTTACTATAACTCCTTTACTATTAGTAAACTCCTGCTTGGTAATCTGGCCATGAAGGGGATTTTCATAATAGTAATTGGTAGACATGGATAATGGGTTTAACCCGGTCTCATCATATACCGTTTCGATAGCTTGGGTTTTATAAATCCATGGGCAGATAATTTGATTGTGAAATATATAAATATTATTTATCTGAAATTGATCACATGGTCTGGAAACATCACTACATTGACTGCATGAGCTAGAACAGGTAGCAAACATTAGACCTGCTCTACTTTTCAACATGAAATAATTAGGAGAAGTCGTACTCAAGGCGGTACCAACATTATACTGATTAACTGTCTGCTTAACTAATTGAGATGATGAATTGTAAAACATTTCTTTAGTAAGTAATCCACGCGCAAAGTCATAATCATTCAGATATTTATTCTTATAACTATCATTATTTGAAGCAATAACTGAATTAAGTACTCCAACTAAACTATCCGTTCCAAACGTATTAGGATAATCTGCAGAAGTAGTAAAATAAGATATTTTTTTCCCTTCATTTAAATTACCATCTCTTTCGGTAACTACTCCATATCCGATTATACTTCCTTGTGTAGAGCCTAAATAATTATTAGTACCAGAACTTCTAACTGTATAAGAATAAGCAAATGCATGTGAAATCTTTTGACTAACCAGGTTGATTGGTGAAATTAAAGTTCCTGAAGACTTTGTCGTATCTGTTGGTGATTGATAACCGAACTGTTTTACTGTGGTATTAAGAGTAACAGGATCAGTATTTAATATTTCTTTAATTCTAAATCCACCTGCGAATTTTTTACTTATAGTTGCACCAACTGAATCATATTGTAATGTCGCCGTCACCGTCTGTGTTGCTCCATCTACAGTAGCAATCATTTCATAATTTCCCACTGCAAAAGAGGGAGCATAAGACAGTGAAGAATTAATTACGGTTCTATTGTATACATTAGTTCTGGTGCCATTGGAGTTTACTAAGTTAATAGAAACGCTAGGTCCATTATCAACAGGTGGAGCACCACTATAGCTTCCTTGAGTAGTGAGTGAAACTGACTGTGTTGCATTAATATGAAAATATTTTTTACTTGAAAGAACACTAACTGTAGAATTCTTGGTTGCAGTTGCTTGTATTTGAATTGAAGCTCGCTGTTTTTCATCGAGTGGGTCACCATTCGTAAAACTATAATCATTACTTTCATATGTAAACTTCGTTGTTCCTCCGGTAGGATATGTTATCTGACTCAAACAGCCCACTCGCGAAAAAGCTATATTGGGTTCACGATTTCCATATGTAGTTGCCTGGCCAGCGACGGCAGTCCCATATATCCTCGGATCAAGATATGGTAGTAAAGTTGAATTGTTTTGACCATTATAATAGCCCCAATAATCCTGAGATAATGATCTCACAGAAGGAACAGAAGTGGGACTATTGTAATCGAAAGAATAAACTTTTCTTAAGGTACTATCTGCCGAAAGTTCAATAACCTGATCTAGCTTTAGACGACAGTCGTCTGGTGAAGCCGTGTTGCTATTTCCAAAATAACTTTGAGTAAATGCTACTTTCTTTTTTACTACACCGTTATAATCTTTCACTAGAAAACCCTGTACTCTTCTTGATGCCAACATATCTTTCCTATCCGCTTTCGTGTAAAGCTGAATACTCTCGTTAGGAGTCGATATAGCAGTCAATACCTTGGAATCAAAAGACATGTAACTGGTATTTACGTTATGACCTGGATTAAATCTATTAGCGTCATCGCTGCCACCATTAGTTAAATGATCTGATTCACTAAACTGGTAAAAATAAGTTAGGTCACTTACATAAGAAAATGTCATGTTACCGGCTGGTGTAATAATCTTGGACAAGTGCCAAGCAGAAGTGTATTGTAGAATATTTGCCGTACCGCTTTCATCTGTAGTAGTCTCTTTAACATCAAAAATATATTTGACACCTTCCTCATCAGTAATTTGAAAACTATTTAATCCATTCAATTGCTTAATTTTAAGAGAAGGTTGGGCAGGTATGATGTGAACAACATGCGCTGAGGTCGCGTCAATTACAAATTTTCCCGAACGACCGCCAAAGTTAAAATAGAACATATCAGGTTGGCCATCAAACGTCCCATTTCCGAAGGCTAAGCTTGAAGCAAACGTACTACTAATATAACTATCCGTCGAGGCGTCATGTGTCCAATACCCACCATTCCCTTCATCAGGACCTCCTTTTACCGTCCTTGTAATTACCCCTCCCGCGCTTAATGCCCATCCCAGGCCAATCACACCAGATTTTTCTTCGACTTTAAGGCCTTGGCTCTGATAAGAAACACTGATAGGGAGAGATACTGGCCCTAGTTTAATTTCATATAAGGGTATACTCACAATAGGTATTCCTGTATATAATCCAACTGGAATGTCACCGTATTTACCCAAAGAAGCAGCATTTGGAGAAGGAGGGGTAACTTTTGGAAGGTCAAGACGAGGATCAGTAGTAGTTTGTGCAACACTAGGAAGAATCGCGGTAAACGTCAATAGCAATAGAAGATAGACGGATTTCATAAAACAAATTGGATTAAGCGAAATGAGAGTTTTAAAACTAGCATTAGTATCATTTATAAGATAAACGCAGTGTACAAATTACCTAATATTACAGATTATTTAAATATATATAAAATATTAATCGATTTAAACTAATATTTTAGATGAAAAATACATTAGTATAAAATTCCTAGGACAAAAGCTCTTAAAATAATACTCAATATTTACTTTCAATAATTATACAACGTAGATATTAACGATTACTAAGCTTCTCTTTTAAGATTTCGATTTCTTTATTCTGTTCTATTAAATAAAGAGTTAATTCTTCAATTTTCTTAAGTAGGCTTGCATTCATATCGCCTAAATCTATTCCATCTTTTGAAACTGCTTGAGCCGACGGCATTTCTGGCAAATGCTTCTCAGTATTTACATAATGTTCCAATTCTGATAAAGATGGTCTTTTATAGGATTTCTCAAAGCCATAATCCGGCCAAACATCCATTAATTGAACTTTGACAGAAGTTGCAACAACACTTCCTTTAACAGCAAGTTTGTACCCATTAGTAATTGCAGTACCAATACCGATAGATCCATTGCCCTGGATAGATAACAACTGGCTCATCACCCCGGCATCATCATAGTTATAAAATGCAAAACCATCTGTTCCCCCTCCGCCTGGGCTAGAAATAAATCCGTTTCTCCCCCGCCTGCACTTCTATTCCAGCCGATTAACATTTGACCAGAACTTTGCAGATAACTTAAATTGCTTCCGGCGGTAAATCTTGAGTCAATATTTGCTCCTTTTACTAGAACCGTTCCTATAACTTGCAAAGTGGCTTTAGGAGTGGTTGTACCTATACCAACCTGTCCAGCACCATCGATTACGATATCGTCACCGTAATTACATGTAGTCCCTGCACCTAATTTATTAAACATTCTCCTTGTTCCTAAAATCATTTTTCCAGTTGCATCCCCATTAGAATTATTTCCTGCTACAGTAATTATTCTTCCTTGATCCCAAGAATTAGTACCATCTAGCTGAGCTGGAACAACAAATTCCAGAGAAGCACCAGCGACAGAGCTTCTTCCTGTTCCCGAGTTACCTTGAATAATTAAATTTCCTGGATATTGTGCGGTACTATTTGAAGATGATCCAGCTGACAATATATGCAATGTTGCATTGGGAGTTGTCGTTCCAATTCCAATATTTCCAGTTGTAGACCAGGGAGTATTTTGAGCATAGCAAGATAAGGCCAGAATTACAGCCGAGAAAGTGAGTAGCGTTTTCTTCAGAAGATGTAATAGATATTATACCTAAGTGTTAATTTGAAATAAAAATATAATTTTATTTTAAGAATAATCCCTAATAATAATTTACAAAAACGTATTTTTTTCACTACTAATTACACTTACTAATAAAAAAATCATATTAATAGCATGATTGAAAAATTAATACACAACGAATTATCCATAATCTTTCACCATAAGTATTAGAAAATGGATTCTATCTTGATTTCAATAATATGATCTCTTTCTTCAACTTCTCATTTTCTTTTTTGATTTCAATCAAATGCAAAGTCAACTCTTCTATCTTTTGCAATAATGTAGCTCCAAGTTGCCCAAGGTTAACTCCATTTATATGTACCTCAGCAGCCGTTGGCACGTCAGGCAGGTGCTTATTAAGCTTGATATAACGATCCAGATCCAACAATGGCATCATTTTGTGATTCGATTCAAATACATAATCAGGCCACGAATTATTATCAATCTTCACTTCTTTCGCGTGGATTTTACCGTTGAAACTCAAACGTTCATCTGGAGTAGTTGTACCGATACCAACATTTCCAGTAGTAACTGTTAAAACCATTGCCTTGTATGTCTACATAAGATTTAGCATGGGGCGTTCCAGGATTGAGAATAATCCCTGTCTCAAAACTCAGAACTAGCTGCTGATAATTAGGATAAGACCATGGACCTGCACTTCTAAAAATCCCGTAGTTTAATGGACTTGGATTATACCATGTAATCCCATCAGGCCCATCAGAACCGTCACTCACGTTATTGAAACTCAATTTAGCACCTGGACTAGTTGTCCCAACACCAACATATCCTGAACTGGGAAAGGTATTATTCTGAGCCATCCCATTAAGGCTCAAGAAAAGTAAGGCAGTAAATAATATTATTTTCATATGGTCAATTATTAAGATTTGATAAGTTGTATTTTAAATATGTCATAAATATAAGACTATTTCAACGCTTGGCAGAATGCATGATATCAGTAAGATTCCTTGTTCCAGATTGATCTGAAAAGGAGTAATTTTGTTTTTAGGTTTTATCTAACATCTCCTTTTGTTTATGATAAAATCCACGAATATTTAGAACTACCCCATAACAATGTTTGCCGTGATTAAAGTTTAAGCAGTTTTTCAATTTTTTCTAAACGCTCTTCCTGCATTTTTAACTGTTTATCCTTTTCAATGAGGTAAAGTGTTAATTCTTCGATTTTCTGGAGGAGCTTAACATTCATTTTTCCCAATTCCAACCATTATCTATCATTTCCCTTGCTGAGGGAACCTCGGGGAGGTGTCTATTTTCTAAAACATACTTTTCTACCTTTTTCAACGGGAGAAGATCATAATCGACATCAAATACAAAGTCTGCTCCTGCAGTAGCAATAACCTTTACTTCACGCGCGGCAATATTTCCCTTCACCGTAAGCGCTGTATTTGGCTCTGGTTTATCTGTACCGATGGAGACAGCTCCGCCAAGATCTTGTAAAAACAAAGCTTTTCTATCCAAACTAGACAAATATGATCCATAAGATAAGGATTGTATAACAAATTTGTTCAACCCATCAGGACTATGAATTTCCATTAGAGACCGATCACCTGTTCCATCCTTAAATAGTATCCCGGTTTGACTACCCGTGTGAAGTACCCCTGTTCCAGAACCAATATTTAATAGAGTTGTAGGGGAGGAATTCCCAATCCCCACTTTACCGGTTGCGTTGAGCACATTGGTTTGTGCTGTTGTAACTTTAACCATCCCAAGAAGGGATAATAATAGTAGTGTTCTTTTCATATATAGTTTTAGCATTAATTTAAAAACTGTTGCTCATCTGGAACATGGGTAAATACATTGCAATCAGAATTACGCCTACTACCAGCCCTAAGAAGATGATAATCAAAGGCTCTAATAAACTGCTGATCGTATTTGTCCTGTATTCAACTTCCTCGGTATACTGGCTGGCAATCTTCTCAAAGAAATGGTCCATCCGGTTGATCTCTTCGCCTACTTTGACCAGCTGAATCATCTTGGGTGGATAAAACGGAAATGCAGCCAGGCTTCGGTGTAGCGACTCTCCTTTTAATATACTTTGTTCTACTTCCAGTAGCGAGGTTTCAATCGGGTAATAATCGATCATCTGTCGTACCAAACCAATCGAACGCAGCAATGGTGTATCGGTGCTGACTAACAACCGCATGGTATTGGCAAACCTTGCGAGATATATCTTTTTGACCAGGTCACCAGCCATAGGAATTTTCAGGATCAATTGCGACGATACTTTTCTGAACCACAACTTTTTCCGGTAAAACAGGTAAAAGGCAATACTGATCCCGATCAGTAAGATCAGATAAATAAAATATCGGTCGAACCAACCAGAAATGGCGATGATCTGTGCCGTGATCCAGGGCAACTTGCCACCGAAACGCAGGAACACATCCGCAAACATTGGTACCACAAATTTGATCATGAACAACACTGCGCCCATCGAGGTACTGAGCACAATAGCAGGATAGGTAATTGCACTGATAATTTTCCTGCGCTGCTGGATCTTGCTTTTGTAGAAACTGGCCAGATCGGTCAACACCTCCCCCAGCCTGCCCGTTTCTTCACCAATCTTTATACTGTAATATTCGTAATCACTAAAACGTCCCGCTTCTTTGAGCGCATCCGAAAGTGAATGGCCCGAGAGGATATTTTTCCGGATCCCGTCAAACAGTTCTTTGTCTTTCGCATTTTCCTGATCTACCAGGATCAGCTCTAAAGCTGTACGCAGATCAATACCAGACAACAGCAGCGTACTAAGTTCCACATACAGTCCTTCTTTCTTTTTATCTGCCAACTGTTTGCTGCCAAAGCTAATGTCCTGGTTTAAAAAAGCCAATAGCCCGCCGGTATCTTGTTTGTTGGAATCCAAGCTTTTTTTACTGGCACCTGCTCCATTTCTGCTGGCTGCACCTTTTTTCTTCGGGTAACGGGAAATATCGATTGAAGGCATAATTAGTTGATTAAATCCTGTGCGCTGTATGTTTTATGATAAATCAGGGGAACCTCCTCTTTTTGCAGTGTGGTTTGCAGTTCTAGCTGATCAATGGTCTCGCCTGATATAACTACCCGTTTTTCAAAGGTGCAGATGACCGCTTTGGGATCGCATCTAAAAGTATCAGTCCCCAGGGTGTATTGATCTCTTATCACATAATCGTCAGCAAATTCATATTGTATCAATCCACCAGTAGTTTCTAACTGAACTCCGTTATCAGTTTTCACTAGCTTGCCGCTGCGTTTAAAATCTTGTTTAAGCAACCTGTCCAGCAAGGAGAATGCAGCAACATGGTCTTGCTTTTTCTGATAATCTCCATAAGTAACAGTTACGATATGGGCAGCAGTATAGGTAATAGCGATTGCAATGGCTGCAATCAGCATCGAAACAGTAACTTCCATTAAGGTAAAAGCTGGTACTTTTTTAGTAAGAGCCTGATGTTTTTTGAGAATCAGTATGTGCTTATTCATGAGTAGTTTTTTTAACGACCTGTCGCGATTGGTTTAGCACTTTACCTTCTGTGGTAGCGGTTATAGTAATTACGACCAGATCGGGATAGGATGCATAAGGCACCACCTTTTTCTCCAATGTGATCCCCTCTTGATTGGTCTGCTCATCGTTCCAGTTTTCTTCGTTTATGCTTCTGGTAATCATTCCCTCTGTTATTGCCTGTGCTTGTTGCTTTTTTATGGATGGGCTGGCACTGAGGACATTGTTATACACGCCAACAGCCAGGCTAAATATCACCAGGATAATCACCATGGCAATGATTACTTCGAGCAGCGTTGAAGCTTTAAGTTTTCCTTTTTTTATTTCAGCCATCTTAATATCCGGTTGTCCTGGTCTGCCCTTTTAAATAAAGGAGAGCTGAGGTAATACTTGCTTAATAAGTTTCGGTTAATGACAACATCGACGAGGTAATTTTCATACAGCACACCCGAGCGCTGCATGATAAACCGTTTAGCGTACACTTTACCATAGACGGTTACAGGGGCTTCCAGGCTGATAAAACCAGTTGCAAAAACCTCACCCTCTACTTTACTGCCTTTACCGATGGCAATCATCGTTTGCAGATCGCTGCGCTCTTTTTCGTAGCTGAGCAAAATGCCGTTGAAGTGGTTCCCTTCTCCAAGGCTGATTTTTGACTGGATTTTACCGCCTGCTGGTTTAAATACCCCCGCAAAGGATGGATAAGAGAAGTCGCAGTTTTTACCTGTGATAATAGAATCCCGGGCAAATAACTGGCAGGATCCCTTAAAATCATCTTTAATAATAATTGCAGGAGCGTAAATCAATACGTCTTCGAGTTGTGCATCGCTAGCTATGGTGAGGGTAGTATCAGAAATCAGGACAACATGTCCTTTGATGGTGATTCCAGAAAGCAACTCCTGACCAGGTTTAAGGTGATAAACTTGCCGTGGCTGATAAAAGGAGTTGACTACAGAATCTTTAGGATTCCATTCCAGTTCTCCGGCCTTGAGATTTCCTTTCGCTCCTGATGAACCAATGGAAGGTCTTGATCCAGATGCTGGCAAGCCTGATGCGATTACGCTTCCTGCTTGATCATTTAGTGTGGTGGTTGGAAAATGACTCTGCAAGCTTTCCAGAAATTGTTCTTCCAAGGCAGGGAGATCTCTTGTACTGAATGTGATTTTACCTTTGATGAGCTCTTTACCAGCATAAGGCTTCCCATCAACATACGATTGTTTGAGTCCAGATTTAGGCAGTTCACCATCACCGGTGAGCTGCGTGTTACCACTAACCGACAATGGGCGGTCTTCATCAGCCAGGTAAATGGCCGCCATATTGGTATAATTGCAACCTGAAAGAAAAGAATGTTTTAAGGTATCCTGCTGCTGAAACGCCCGGACTGTATTCATTTTAAAGGCTCCCCATTGCTGCTGAAAAAGCAGAACACTATCTGTTCCTTCGTCGTACAAATCCTTAACGGTTCCAGTATCCGAAGTCTGATAATTGGCTGACAACAAAATAGCGGTACCGGATGAAAGATTAGACCCGAGCCTGTCCATCCTGGATTTTTGCTGCTGTGCCAACCGGTAGTAATAAGCAACCGATAACAGCGAGGCCGAAATAATGGCAATCATTAAAGCAATAACGATTACGATATATAATGCCGCTGCCTTGATCATCTGTTATTAAGGTTGAGCTTTTAAGGGTAAAGAAGAAACTGGAAGATTGCCTATAGGCTGCCCATTAGCGGGTTGCCGGGAAATTGAGTCCTGATTAATCGGTTTGTTAGTTCTTTTTGGAAAAATCTTATAAATAAATCCGGGAACAATACTTTTTTTCTCTTTGATTTTTCCATGCTGATAATAAACCGCTACAGCACTATCACCAACCATTGTAACTTGTTTACCATTAAGCTTATCCTGCTGGTAACTTCCTTTTTCGAAAGCTTTGCCAACCAAATCGTATTTTACGTAGTCCCCATTTTTGATTCCACTCTTAAAAGTATATTCATCTTTTAAGACCCCATCATCTGACCAGCTTTTCCAGCGGCCAGTTTTTAATCCCTGCTCAAAAGCACCCGCTTCTTTTAAATTTTTGTTCAGGTAAAAATCCTGGTAATTGCCATTAAGCAGTTTACCACTGTACCCCCCTTGTGTAGTATTGATCTGATTACCCGAAAACCAATAGTAGGTGGCATCACTTTGGGTAGCAACTATGCCTGTAGGTTTAACGACAGCAATGACCGTATGGTCGGGATAATGGACAGTTATCTTGTGGCTAAGTAACCCGTCGACATAGGACTGCGCTTGCGTAGCTGTGCTGCTAACCCAACCCAGGATCAAAAGCAGAATCAGTCGTATTTTTAAGTATCTCATTGTCTGATATATTTTTGTTTACCCATCCAGCTAACCAGGATGGAGTCTTTTTTATTTTTAAGCAGTTTTACCCCCTGTAAGCTTTCACCTTCTGCGGTCATTCTTTCTATCCCGTTAACACTTAGAATGGCGACCATTTTTTTTGTAACCGGATTAGTAATGTATCCGCTATAGTGGATCGTTTCCCAGTTTAGCGGAGGCGGAACGGGCTTGGGTATAGCTGCGATCACCTGTTGTGGAACACCAGCGTTCACTTCCTTTGCCACCGTAACTGTTTTACCTAAGAACGGGTCACGGTAATTTAATACCAGGTGAAATGTGTCGTTTTTAGCCACGTACTTATCATAGGGCTCATGGACTGCTTTTGCTGTTGCAAAACTGTGCTGCTCGTCATCTGCTGCTTCATTAAAGAAAATCCGGTATACAATGATTCCCCAAACCATCGCTACCGCGCAGATCAGCAAATATGTCATTGTTTTATTTTTTACCGGCTCCATCAGCTATTGAATCGTAAAGTTCCGCAGTTCACTGAAAGCACCTGTATTTCCTGCAGCATCAATTGCCCGTACCTCCCAGTAAACTCTTTCTCCGGAAACGCCGGTGAAGGAATAAGTTGTACCGGTTAATGTTACGGGATAAGTACTGCTATAAGCTGTAGTCTGATCGCTTTTATATACATAGAGCTGGTATTTTGCTGCTGTTGGAGTCGCCGCCCAGCGCAAAGTAACAGGTGAAATAACTGAACTATTGTTAACCGGGCCACTTAGGGTTACCTCGGCAGGCGGGATATTATCGTAACTGATTTGCTGTACGACCGACCATTTCGCTGATGCCGTGTCGTTTAATGCCATTACACGCCATTGATAAACTTTATTACGGGTAAAAGTTACAGGGTATTCCAATGCGGTGATCGTCTGATCGAGAAAGAGCACTTTTTCATCTGCAAAGTTATTCGTATCAACTTCCAAACGATATTTGGTGGCACCATATAATTTAAGCCATTTAAAAGTCGCGCTATTTACATTGGTCACCAGATTATTAGCCGGGGCCTGTAATTGTACCTGCTGAGTAGTAATCGAAGAAGCATAAATGGTAAAAGAGGCAGTAGTATACAACGTTTGGCTGCTTCCGTTCTCTGCTCTTACCCGCCATTGGTAATTTCCCGGATCCAGTGTAAAGTTGAACTTATTAGAGCTCACCAGCGTGTCTAACACCAATCTTGCTGTGTTCGTGAAATCAGGAGATACTACCTGCAAACGATATTTAAGTGCATCTTCTACTTCTTCCCACCAGAAACTCTGTGCGTAAACCGTTCCTTCTGTTCCATTAGACGGTGCCAGTAACACAACCGGGGTATCATGAATGGAAGGTTCAATAAATTCTTTGCACCCGGTAAGGGATAGCAGTAATAAAAAAATCATTACAGTGTGGTATATTCTCTTCATATCTTTTATTCTATCTTTCAGTACTAGACTATTCAGTGTTACAATTAGTTATATCCTGTAAATTGTAATTTAAGTACACATTGATTAGCACGCTCTCCAATGACATCTTCTTTTGGCGCTTTAATCTGCAAGGCTGATATTTTTCCTATAGCAGGTATTCGTTCTAAAGTATCCACCAATTGAACCAGCTGCCGGTAATCTCCGTAGCAATACAGTGTTTCTTTGACACCCAACGATGTAGTGTCCGGTTCGGCTACCGGTTTTGTCATTGTATAATCAATACCAACACCTTGTTTCATCGCAATTGCAGAAGCTTTCATCCACAATTGATTGCTCCATTCTGCTTCGTTTACTCTATAGGATTTTAAAATACTATTTAATGCAGCCAGCTTCCTTTCTGTATGGGCAGGATTAAAAGATATATCTTCGTCATTTGCAATTTGGCCGGTTAGCTGACGGTTAATCTGAATTGCTTCGAAAGTTTTACTGAAGGCCAGAAACCAGCACAATAAAATGATTACAGCTGTTGCCGGGAGCAGCAATTTATTCTTTTGGACGTCGCTTATTTTTTCCAGCATCTAATAATTCAATAACAATGTAAATACCTGTGTGCCCTTTTGATCATCCCTGCCATACTTTTCCAACTGTACTGTTTTAACCCAGTATTTCTGCTTCAGGGCGTAGATCCAATCGTTAATAACATATACACTGGCAGACTGGCCGACAATCCTCATACTGCCGGTCTCTATCAAGTCCTTTTGTTCTGCAATCCTGTTTTTTTCTTTAACAGAATTTATACTCAACTCATTTAAAGTAATGGCCGACGGGACCGTTTGCCCGATCTGGTCACACAAAAACGCATAATTCTGACCGTGGTTCCAACCCAGCAAATCTACCTGTTTTTCCTTTTCTTTGACATCTTCTGCCAACTTCTGCCTGTCGAGCGACTGATCAGAGCGTTGCCCTGCTTTACCAGCAAGCGTTTGATTTTCTGAGTTGTAATAACTGAAGAGCAGAAAATTAATCAGCAATAAGGCGAATAGAGAAAATAATATGAGCCCGCCGTTCCTTCTAAACCTAAGCCTGGCCAGCAGTTCAGTCAGATCCTGCTCAATCTGCTGATCACTGACATTTATCAGTTCCAGCCGTTCATTTAAAATTAGCTGGAAAGCGGCCGCATAAGCCAGCAAAAATTGTTGTGGAATTGGTTCGATATCTATCTTTATTTCAAATTCAGTGCCTGCACCAGCTGTATAATTATAATCGGACCAGCTTTTTTCTTCTGTAAGTAACACCTGGTGTCCGTCAAAATTCAGCTGATCACCATAACTGTTTAACAGTGGTATCACCTGCTCTAATACAAAAGGCCCAAGGCTAAAAACCAATACTTGTGCACCATGTTTGCGTAATGCCGCCAGTATCGGATCTGCGATTTCTTTTCGGATAAAAGCAACAAAAGATTGCTCAGCTGAGCTGAAATGCTGTACATAAAACTCGGCTGGTGTAAATCCTGGAAAAAGATGCTTTAAGCTTTGTTCCGTAATACTTTCCAGTTTCGCTGTTTTTTTTATCAAGACCCCTCTGCCTGTCAATGTCAGCGCTACATTTCCTCGAAGTTTTAATTCAGCGAATTGATCGATCCTTATTGTATATTCCTTTTTACGGTCAATGTGTAAATGGGTCTTCTGCAAAGAAAGATCCAGCACACGAAGAGCAAAGTTCCCATCTCCAAGGATGTTCACTTCTACTCCGCTGCAAGCAGATATTCCGTGCCGGGTCCCCCATTCAAAAGCCATACTAGTAGATAATTGTAGGTTTGATAAATACTACGGTTACCACTTTACTGGTGCCCTTACTGCGGCTGCTGAACAACCACTTCAAGATAGGAATGCGCGACAAGATTGGTACTCCAGACCCGCTTTCTGAGCTTTCTGTACGCTCCATACCACCTAGAACAATCATGTCTTCGTTCCTTGCCCTGATAATTGATTCGAACTTACTGGTAGACGTAGGCGGAGGCTGGTTCAATGGCGGATCGCCGACAAAGTCAGATATATTCACTTTTATATTTAACGTAACCTGGTTATCACCGGAGACCACAGGTCTGATATCAATATCAAGGTTTGCCTCTACCGGTGTAAACTGCTGGGTAACTACAGTTTGTGCGGTAAGCGATGGAATTACATTCTGCGTTGAGGTACTGTAATAACGTTTGCTGCCAATACTTAAAGTGGCGCTATGGCCATTCAAAGTGGACAATTTTGGGACAGAGCGGATCTCTACATTACTATTAGTTTCCAGTGCACTTAAAGACACATAAAAATTAGGCGTAACCCGTCCCAGATTAATCGAACTGTTTCTTCCTAAACGGGATAAAAAGCTGTTGATTGATTTTGCCCCAAAAGTATAATCCAGGCCCGGGAACACCGTACCACCCGTTTTTACACTGTCAGCCACTCCTGCACTAATCCCTGTTTTTACTGATTTTCCTTTGCGTATATCAATCATCGTCACTTCAATCAGTACCATCGGCACCATTTTGTCGAGTTGTTTGATGAATGCTTCAATTTCATTAATTTGAGGGGAAGAGCCGGACAACAGGATCGTATTTTGTTCTCTGAATTCCTTAATCTCTACTCCTCTTTTCCATTCTGCAGGGATCATATTCTGAATCGTATCCAGCGAGCGGTTCTGCAGCTGCACAATTTTATGCGCCCGCAGCCCTTCTATTCTTCTGTCGCCAATCAGATAAATCCCATTCTCTAAACGGTAAGTATATTCAGTACCATGAAAAATGGAAGTCAGCAGATCTTCATAGCTGATATCGTTTACCCTCGTTGTGATATTACCACGGAGGTCTGAGTATAGAAAATATCCATTACTCATTTCCTGGGCCACGGTTTTTACCACATCCGCCATAGGTACATTCAATGCATCAATGCTGATCAGTTTCTTCCCTGCTACCATTCTGCTCTCCAAACGAAAATTACCACCACCACCGGGGTTATTGCCCATAGTATTTGCCTGTTTAAGGTTTCTTCGTACAGAAGTATTTTTATCCGCATTGATATATAGTTCTTCGTTTTCACCTAATGCTTCAAATACAAAAACATTGTCACTGGTTTTGACCAGCTTTAATTCGTTAGCATAAGCCAGTTTCTCCAGCGCCGTTTCAAAAGGGGCATCAGCAAAAAATGCGGAAACCCTTCTGCCCAGCAACGCACCGGGCACAACGATATTTTTCTGGGAAATCTGTGTGATTTTCCGTGCTACCTGGGAAAGGGTGTCATTATTTAGTTCGAGGCTTAAGCTATTGTTCTGTTTATTGTAGCGCGCGTTAATTTCTCTGAGCGGGATGACGATCCTGGGTTCAGGGCTTTTGGTAACTGACATAATTGTGCCAATCAGGTTGATATCCAGGCCATACTCCTTCGTTAGAAAAACCAGTACATTCAGTGCTGTTTCGTTGGTGAAATTATTAAAAACCTTAAAATTCAACTGTGGGTCAATGTTGATATTCAAATTATTGGCTTGTGCCAATGCACGCAGGAATTCCTGTATAGACACTCCCGATACATTCATCTGCACTTTCTGGTTTAGGCCAGGAAGAATTATTGCAAGGTTATTTAGACGCTCCTGCACTAATCTTACCCTCTCTGCAGATTGGACCTGGGCAATGGGCTGTTCTTGAGCAATAGCCGAACCACAGCCCAGTAAAAGCACAAGACTGAGCAGTAATTTGCTCATTAGCCTGGTTATATTGTATAAATTCCTCATGAACGGTTTCTCATCAATTCGTAAAAAGTAGTGGGTATATTTCTTCAATCGTAGTTTGGCCGCCAGCGAAAAGTGCAAAAGCATTTTCACCCAGCGTTTTAATTCCGCGCTGCTCCAGCAATGGGTTGATATATAAATTATTCTTTTTGATTTCTTCGGTAAGTTCCTGGTCGAGCGGAATCACTTCATAAACTGCCTTTCTGCCACTGTAACCCGTGTAATAACATTTTTCACAGCCTTTAGCCAGATAATGACTGCTGACTGGCGCAAAGGGTTTGAATTGGCGTGGATAGCTTGATTCATCAAAGGAGGCCTCTTGTTTACAATGATTACACAACAACCGAATCAGGCGTTGCGCCACAGAAGTATTCAACGTATTAGCAACCAAAAATGGCGGGATACCCATATCCATTAAACGGGAAACTGTACCCCAGGCAGAGTTGGTGTGTACAGTAGACAACACCAGGTGGCCCGTCAAAGCTGCACGGATCGCCATGTTTGCCGTTTCCGGATCACGGATCTCCCCTACCATAATCACATCAGGATCCTGGCGCAGGAAAGTACGTAAGGCAGACGCAAAGGTCAGCCCTATGCTCTCCTTTAACTGCACCTGATTAATTCCCTTCAGCGTATATTCAATCGGATCCTCGATAGTCAGTATATTTCGGGTCTCCTTATTCAGGTGTTTTAGTGTTGCGTATAAAGTCGTCGTTTTGCCTGATCCTGTGGGACCGCTGATCAGGATAATTCCATTCGGGCGTTTTACTCCCTGCAAGTAATTCTCCAGATCGAAATCAGAAAACCCCACATGCATTAAATCAATATTTGCTGCATTGTTATTTAATAAACGCAAAACCACTTTCTCTCCGTGCAGTGTAGGTAAAATGGATACCCGGATATCAAACTGCTCTTCACCGCTTTTAAAATTAATCCTTCCATCCTGCGGTAACCGCTTTTCTGCAATATCGAGGTTGGCCATGATTTTGATTTTATTAATCAGTGAAGGATATTCGCTTTTTTTGAGTACATACCGTTCTACCATCATTCCGTCTATCCGGATACGGACACGGCAATATTCTTCGTAAATTTCGATATGGATATCACTGCTCTTTAACAGCCGGGCTTCCCGGATCAGATCATTAAGAAACCCATCACCCTCAATCGCCAAAGTCATCTTTTGAAACTGGTGCTGTCCGCTCTCTTTTGGATAATGCTGATGGAGTAACTGGCTGATGGTTGCAGCAGGATGTGGATCTAAAACGATTCTTTTGCCGAGTACGACTTCCAGCTCATCGGCCAGCCCATTACCTTGTTCAGCATCATCGCAAAAAACAACCATTCCTTTATCATCGATTGATTTCACCAAAACCCTGTAATGCCAGGCCTGATCTTTACTGATCGAAGAAAGCAGAGAAAGGTTAATATCCATAGATCCAGAAATCACTGTATAATTTTAAATTAGGGTTAACGAAAGAAAGTATAAAGATTATACTAAATAGTAAAGCCTGTAGGCCAGCTAAGGGAATTTGAAAATTATCTCGCTTTAACCATAACTGCTGGAATAATGCATAAATCAATACGATAATGAGACTTCCGATATAAAAGAGGACATAGTTCACAGGTGAAAAATAAAAGGTGAGCGCCAATAAAAACAGTACATCCCCAAGTCCCAGGTATTCTTTTGTAATGTCAACTGGCTTCTTGTTTTTAATTGCGAAGTAAACCCAAAGCAGAAAAAGCTGTACTGCAAAAAATAGCAAGCCGTAACCTGCATCAATAAGGGAATCAATGATTCCAACATGCCATTGTTTCTGAAACAATAACAACAGACTTAAAATTGGAAAACAAACCCAGTAAACAGCACGGTAACGCATATCCTGATAACAAATTAGGCCAAGACAACCAAGAATTAAAAATTGTATTAATAGCATTAATCCGGTGTAACCTCTTTTAGATTTTTGTCCTGGTCAATTTCCCAAACATTAAAAATACCATCTCCATCAAAATCTACTACCGCTGTAGCCCTACCTACAAAAC
>Ga0247810_10000514_pt1 | contig 39700 bp, 34 predicted proteins | sample UWRJL119311C1_FD_179918 | JGI IMG/M metagenome (GOLD analysis project Ga0247810, IMG submission 179918) | Plant litter microbial communities from Arlington Agricultural Research Station in Wisconsin, United States - UWRJ-L119-311C-1 | ecosystem: Environmental > Terrestrial > Plant litter >...
TCAGGTGCCACTGTAAAGCAAGATGCGAATAAAAGTAATTCAACTAATACGGATCGGCAATATCTTGGATCGAGCGATAGTACCTTAACAAATCAACCCACTAAGCAAGATTTGATCGATAAAGCTTTCGAAGATTTAAAACCGAAAATTTTTGGTTCTCAATTATTTAAAAATTCCAACATCACTTTTGAGCCTAATTTAAGAATGGCTACTCCAGCAGGTTATGTAATTGGCCCAGATGATCAATTGCTGATTGATCTGACTGGTGATAATGAAGCTAACTACGACTTAAAAGTAAGTCCAGAGGGATCAATTCGCTTAGAATACGTAGGATTAGTAAAAGTTGGTGGTTTAAGTATTGATGAGGCCCGTTCGAAGATTAAAAATCTGATGGGTTCAACCTACCCAGGCTTGCGTTCTGGTAGAACCAACTTAGCTATTAATTTAGGGAATATCCGAGGTATTAAAGTTATTTTAAATGGGCAGGTTACAAAACCTGGTACTTATACTTTATCATCTTTATCCAGTGTATTTAATGCGCTATATGCTGCAGGTGGCCCGAGTGATAACGGTTCTTATCGTAAAATTCAAGTGGTTAGAAATAATCGTGTGGTGGCTATTGTAGATTTTTATGATTTAATTATCAATGGTATGCAAAAGGGCAATATCCGTTTGCAGGATCAGGATGTAATTAACGTTCCAGTTTATGAAAACAGAGTAGAAGTTGTTGGAGAGGTTAAAAACCCTGCGATTTTTGAAACTTTAGCTGGAGAGCATTTTCAAAACGTATTAAACTTTGCTGGTGGCTTTTCAAATATAGCCTATCAATCAGCTGTTAAAGTTTTCCAAAATACAGCAAGAGAAAGAAAGATCAGCGATATTTTTGCAGTTGATTTTAATTCTTATATACCTAAAAATGGGGATAAATTTTTTGTAGAACCTATTTTAGATCGCTTTGAAAACAGGGTTGAAATTAATGGAGCAGTTTTTAGACCAGGTTATTTTGAACTGGAAAAAGGCATGACCTTGAAACAACTTATACAAAAGGCAGATGGTTTAAAGGAAGATGCATTTATGAATCGAGGTTACATTAGCCGATTAAATGCGGATAATACGCTTGGATTGGAGTCGTTTGATGTGGCGGCAATTATGAATGGCAGTCAGACTGATATACCTTTGAAAAGAGAAGATAAGATTACCATTTCTTCAATTTTTGATTTAAGAGAAGAATATAAAGTTACTGTACAGGGAGAGGTTAGAGAACCCAATCAGTTTCCTTATGCCGAGAATATGAATCTTGAGGATGCGATTCAAATGGCTGGAGGTTTTAAGGAAGGTGCATCACCTAATCGTATCGAAATATCGAGACGAGTTCGCAATAGCAATATTCAATCAGTTGCCGCTAGTACTGCTGATGTTTTTACCGTAAATATTGATCGTAATCTTAAACTGGTTACAGATACTGTATTCAAATTACAACCATTCGATATCGTTTCGGTTAGAAGCGCAGAAGGTTATGTGGTTCAGAAACAAGTTAAAATTGAAGGAGAGGTTTTATACCCAGGAACCTATACTGTTAAAAGTAAAAATGAGCGTATTTCTGATCTGATCAAAAGAGCTGGAGGATTAACTGCATTAGCTTACACAGATGGTGCTTCCTTAAAAAGATCTGGTAGAGATACTGCTTTATTTCAAAGTCAGAAAGATTCTTTACAAAAAGAATTGTTAATTAGAAGAGCAAAATATGGTAATTCCTACTCCATGCAGGAACTACTGGGAAATTCTAAATCAGATGATCGCAAGCAAGAGGAGCAGGCAAGAATCATGAATTTACAACGAGTAACTCAATCTGGAGTAGATACGACTTCATTCAGAAGACAACCTCAGGTTATTGCTTCGGATATGGTTGGCATAGATTTAACTAAAATTTTGAAAGAGCCAGGCGAGAGATATGATTTATTACTTGAGGACGGCGATGTCATTAAAGTACCTAAGCAACTACAGACTGTTCGGGTTAGCGGCGAAGTGCTTAATCCAAATAATATTGTTTTCAGAACTGGTAAAAGTTTTAAGGCGTACGTAAATGGAGCTGGTGGCTTTACTGCAAGCGCATTAAAAGGTAGAGCTTATGTTAAATATGCTAATGGCTCTGTTGAAGGAGCACGAAGCTTTTTAATCTTTAATAATTACCCAAAGATCAGGCCAGGAGCCGAAATTCTAGTGCCTAAAAGAGCTGAAAGAGAAAGGCTGACAGCCGCAGCCTGGATAGGTATAGGGACAGGTCTGGCATCTCTAGGGGCAATTATAGTAAGTTTGTTGAGATAAGTTGACAGAATAAAAAAAGATTAGATTTTTATACAAATGATTAACGATCAACAAAATTATTTAACGAATGATCAAGATGACGAAATATCTCTCAAGCAACTTATTCTTAAAGGAAATCAGTGGCTTCAGTATTTATTTTCGAGATGGATCATTATTGTTATTTTTAGCCTAATAGGAGCAGCATTAGGGTTTTTCTACGCGAATTATAAAAAGGCTGTTTATACAGCAACAACTACTTTTGTATTAGAAGATGAAAAAGGTGGCGGCGGGTTAGGTAATTTGTCTGGTCTTGCTTCTTTAGCAGGTGTGGATCTTGGAGGCAGTGGCGGTGGTATTTTTCAAGGAGATAATATTTTGGGCTTGTATAAGTCTAGAATGATGCTTGAACAAACTTTGCTCAGTGCTGTTGATGTAGGAGGAGGCAGGGAATTGCTAGTCGATCGATATATTGCGTTCAATAATTTAAAGAAAGGCTGGATAGAAAAGCCTTCTTTAGCCAACTTAAAATTTAAAGTAGACACTACACTTGATAATGGAGTAGTTTTCAAAACTGATAGACTTAGAGATAGTATTTTAGGTGTTATTGTTGCGGATTTAAATAAATCCTACCTTAATGTCACTAAGCCTGATAAAAAATTAAGTGCAATTCAGGTAGATGTTAAGGCAAGCGATGAAGTATTTGCAAAAGCTTTCAATGATGCTTTGGTAAAAAATGTAAATGAATTTTATATCAGGACCAAAACTAAAAAGACATTAAATAACGTTCAAATTTTGCAGCACAAGACTGATTCAGTCCGGGCAGTAATGAATGGTGCTATTTATAGTGCAGTGGCCATTGCAGATGCCACCCCTAACTTGAACCCTACTAGACAGGTTCAAAGGATAGCACCATCACAAAAAGCACAATTTTCAGCAGAAACTAATAAGGCTGTTTTAGGAGAAATGGTTAAAAATTTAGAGCTAACTAAAATGTCTCTATTGAAAGAAACACCGTTAATTCAAGTTGTTGATCAACCTATTTATCCTCTAAAAAAGGAAAAGTTTGGCAAGGCGAAAGGAATTGTTATAGGTGGTTTTGTAGCATGCTTTTTAATTTGTTTTTATCTAATCTTTCGTAAAATTTTAAAAAATATTCTAGCTTAAATAATGAATATATTAAATTTAATAGGTCGAAAAAATGAGTTATTCCACTCTGACATTAATTTCAATGAGCTGGTTTTACTTGACATTATATCAAGATCAAAATTTCTTGTGATAGGTGGCGCAGGCTCGATAGGTCAAGCGGTAACCAAGGAAATTTTCAAACGCAATCCTTTAAAACTTCATGTTGTAGACATTAGTGAAAATAATATGGTGGAGTTAGTAAGAGATATAAGAAGCTCCTATGGCTATATTGATGGTGACTTTCAAACTTTTGCACTGGATATCGGTTCAATTGAATATGATGCGTTTATAGAGGCTGATGGTGTTTACGACTATGTCCTAAATCTTTCTGCGTTGAAACATGTTAGAAGCGAAAAAGATCCTTTTACATTGATGAGAATGATTGATGTAAATATTTTCAACACCGAAAAAACACTTAACCAATCCATTGCAAAAGGTGTAAAAAAATATTTCTGTGTATCCACGGATAAAGCTGCAAATCCAGTTAATATGATGGGGGCATCAAAACGTATCATGGAAATGTTTTTGATGCGTAAAAGTAAAGAAATATCGATTTCGACTGCTCGTTTTGCTAACGTGGCTTTTTCTGATGGTTCGCTGTTGTATGGTTTTAATCAAAGAATACAAAAAAGACAGCCTATTGTAGCTCCAAACGATATAAAAAGGTATTTTGTAATCCCTAAAGAATCTGGTGAGTTATGTTTAATGTCTTGCATATTTGGTGAAAATAGAGATATTTTTTTTCCAAAATTAAGTGAGGATTTGCATTTGATTACTTTTGCAGATATTGCAATAAAATATCTAGATAATTTAGGGTACGAGCCATATCTCTGCGAAACCGAAGAGGAAGCTAGAGAGCTTATCAAAACTTTGCCTCAAGATAAAAAGTGGCCTTGTTTGTTCACCAATAGTGATACAACAGGAGAAAAAGATTTTGAAGAATTTTTTACCTCAGCTGAGACTTTGGATATGAAAACATTTGAAAATTTAGGAATTATTAAAAATGAAGCTCATTTCGATAACGACAAGTTAGATAATTTTTTGACTACTATATCAAAATATAAAATAGAAAAGAAATGGTCTAAAGAGCAGATTGTTGATTTGTTTCACAAAATGATACCAGGTTTTGGGCATAAAGAAACAGGAAAATATTTAGATGCAAAAATGTAAATAATGGAAAAATTCCAGAAAGTTGTTGACTTCGTAAAAAAAAAATATCCAAATAAGGACTTCATTTCCTTGCACGAGCCTGTATTTATCGGTAACGAAAAAAAATACGTTAATGATGCCATAGATTCTACATTTGTCTCCTCAATTGGAGCTTTCGTAAACCGCTTTGAGGAGATGATGTGTGAAATTACGGGTGCTAAATATGCTATTGCCATTGTAAATGGCACTAACGCGCTGCATTTAGGTCTATTGCTTGCTGACGTTAAACGGGATGATGAGGTTTTATCACAAGCATTAACTTTTATTGCTACTGCAAACGCTATTTCATATATTGGGGCAACCCCAGTTTTTATTGATGTTGATAAGGAGACATTGGGTCTGTCGCCAAAAGCGCTAAGCGATTTTTTACAAGCAAACGCAGACTTACGTAAAGATGGAAGTTATAACAAAGTAACTGGTAAGCGTATTGCTGCTTGCGTGCCTATGCATACATTTGGATTACCTTGTAAAATAGATGAAATTGCATCGATTTGTGAACAATGGAAAATTGCTTTAGTGGAAGATGCAGCGGAGTCGTTAGGGAGCTATTATAAAGACAGACACACTGGTATATTTGGTAAGGTCGGGATATTCAGCTTTAATGGAAATAAAACTGTTACCTGTGGTGGCGGTGGTGCATTAATTACAAATGATGAAGCAATTGCAAAAAGAGCTAAACATTTAACCACCCAAGCTAAAGTACCTCATAAGTGGGAATTTTTTCACGATGAAATAGGTTACAACTATCGCATGCCTAATTTAAACGCTGCATTAGCTTGCGCACAGTTAGAGCAAGTAGCAATGTTTGTGGAAAACAAGAGAGAGTTGGCTTTAGAATACAGGGAGCTTTTTACTGAACTTAACATCTCTTTTATAGAAGAGCCAATTGATGCTAAAGCGAATTATTGGCTTAATGCGATTCTTTTAGAGGATTTGGCCCAGCGAGATGCGTTTTTAGAATATACTAATAGTAACGGTGTAATGACTCGTCCTGTTTGGGAGTTGATGAACCGTTTACCAATGTTTACTAAATGCCAGACTGATGACCTTACCAATAGCATTTGGATTGCAGATAGGTTAATAAATATTCCAAGTGGTTTTAGGGTGAAATAGTTGATGAAAACTAATCTTATTTTAATTGGTGGTGGTGGACATTGTAAAGTCTGTATAGACGTAATTGAGCAAACTGGTCACTTCGAAATAATAGGCATATTAGATTTAGCAGAATTAGTAGGAACAAGTGTTCTTGACTATCCATTCATAGGTACAGACGAAGATGTGGTAAAGTATGTTAAACTCGGCTGTAGCTTCTTAATTACCGTAGGACAAATAAAATCATCTACTCTAAGGGAAAAATTATTTAATATATTAAAAGAAAATGATGCAATTATAGCAACTGTAGTTGCTCCATCTGCCCATGTGTCTAAATATAGCAAGATTGGAATTGGCACTATTGTTATGCATCATGTAATTATTAATGCTGGAGTTATTATTGGCGATAATTGTATTGTAAATAATAAAAGTGACATAGAGCATGATACCATTGTGGGTAATCACACCCACATTTCTACCGGAGCCATTTTAAATGGCGACTGTAAAATTGGCGATGGTGTATTTATTGGAAGTAATACTTCCGTCGCTAATCAAATTACTATTGGAGATAATGCTTTAATAGGTGCAGGATCGGTAGTGATTAAAAATATTCTAACAAACGATATACAGGTAGGTAATCCTGCCAAAAGCATTATTAAATGAAGAGCACAATTATAATTGCAGAGGCTGGGGTCAATCATAATGGAAGTATAGAAAATGCTTTTAGGTTGATTGATGCAGCCGTAGAGGCAGGTGTCGATTATGTTAAATTTCAAACGTTTAAAGCAGCTAAACTTGTTTCTATAGAAGCAAAAAAGGCCGATTATCAAATAGAAAATACTAACAATGATACTGAATCTCAGTTTGAGATGTTACAAAAATTGGAACTTTCAGAGAATGATCATGAAACGCTAATTCAGTATTGTAAAGAAAAAAATATTAAGTTCTTTTCGACTGCTTTCGATCTAACTTCACTCCAATATTTAGCAACTATTGGCTTAGATATGGTAAAAATTCCATCGGGTGAAATTACCAACCTTCCGTATTTACGTTTAGCGGCTAAACTATTTCCAAAAGTTATTCTTTCTACAGGCATGGCCACTCTTCAAGATATCAGCTCGGCCTTAAATGTGTTTTTGAATGCTGGTATAGCAAAAGCGAATATCACCATATTGCATTGCAATACAGAATACCCTACGCCAATGCTTGATGTTAATCTTAAGGCAATGCTTACTATTGGAGAACAATTCGGAACTGCAATAGGTTATTCAGATCACACGCTTGGAATTGAAGTTCCAATAGCCGCTGTAGCTTTAGGAGCTGCCATGATTGAAAAGCATTATACTTTAGATCGTAATTTACCTGGACCCGACCATATCGCATCTTTAGAGCCAAACGAATTAAAAGCAATGGTTTCAGCTATTAGAAATATCGAAAGTGCAATGTTAGGTTCTGGATTAAAAGAGCCTTCGAATTCAGAAATTAAAAATATTAGCATTGCTAGAAAAAGTATTCATATAAGCGTTGCCAAAGCAAAAGGTGAAATAATTATTGAACAAGATTTAGAGATGCTTAGACCAGGAGATGGAATTTCACCAATGGAAATGGATAATATTATTGGCAGAGCCGTAAATAGACCACTAACGGCTGGTCATAAATTGGCGTTGAGCGACCTTGAAGTATGAGAATAGCTATACTAACAAGCTCTCGGGCTGACTATGGAATTTACATGCCTTTGATAAAAAAATTGAAGGAAGATCCCTTTTTTAATCTCGATGTCATCGCTTTTGGCACGCATTTATCACCGTTTCATGGAGAAACTATCAAACAAATTCAAAACGATGGCTTTGACGTAAAGTATAAGGTGGAATCAATGTTACTCACAGATAGTCCTGAGGCTATTGCTACCGCCGTTGGTTTAACAATAATAAAGTTCGCCGATTTTTGGAACAAGTACAAATCAGAATTTGATCTTGTTTTCTGCTTAGGTGATCGATATGAAATGTTTGCTGCCGTAACGGCTGGCGTACCTTTTAACATTCCGTTCGCTCACTTGCATGGAGGGGAAACCACATTGGGAGCAATTGATAATATTTATCGTCATGCGATTACGCTTGCTTCAAGGTATCATTTTGTAGCTACAGATATTTACGCGAAAAGAGTTGCAGATCTAACAGATAATAGAGTCAATATCACTACGGTTGGTGCATTAAGTTTGGATAATCTCACCAGTTTGGAAATGCTTACTATAACTGAATTTAAAGCAAAATGGGATATCGATTTATCCTTAAGAACAATTCTATGCACTTTTCATCCTGAAACTGTATCATATCATTCGAATGAAACTTATGCTGAAGAGTTAACTCAAGCTATAAATAAGCTTAAGGCTAAATATCAAGTATTGATTACCATGCCAAATGCAGATACGGCAGGGAACATTATACGAAATGCATTGAATATAAATTTTAGAATTGATTCGAAAGTTTTTTTAATTGAAAACTTGGGATCTAAAAGTTACTTTACCGCTATGAAATACTGTTCTTTTTTATTGGGCAATACCTCTAGTGGGATTATCGAAGCTGCGTCGTTTGGTAAATATGTAATTAATTTAGGTGATCGTCAAAAAGGAAGAGCTGCAGGAAATAACGTAATTCATACAGAAGTAAATTCAAGTGCCATAATTGATGCTGTAAATGAAATTGAAACTCTGCAAAATCCAAGCAATGAGAATATATATTGGAGTGGTGGTGCAACAGATAAGATAATTAAAACAATTAAATATATTGATTTGGACACTCCATTAGCAAAAACCTTTGATAACTTAGATAAATGAGTATTGTATCCAAACATTGCATAAATAAAAATAGTAGTGTAAAAGAAGCGCTTAGCAAGCTCAATGAAATTGCACCTGACTCTATACTTTTTGTGGTTGACGAAGACGTCAAATTATTAGGATCGTTAACAGATGGCGACCTTAGACGTGGATTTATTAATAATCTAGGATTTGAAGATTCATTACTTAACTTCATTAAAAAGGATCCACTTTCTATTCACCTAAACAATTATTCTCTAGAAGAACTTAAATCATATCAGGAAAGACTCTTTAAACTTATACCAATTTTAGATGACGAAAACATAATTGTTGACATCTTAAATTTTAGATATCAATCAACTATTATTCCAGCTGATGCAGTTTTGATGGCAGGAGGTAAAGGTAAACGTTTGATGCCTCTAACTAAAAACACGCCGAAACCACTTCTGAAAGTTGGTGATAAACCAATTATTGAATACAACATTGACCGATTTATTGAAGTTGGTGTAAAAAACATTAACTTGAGTATCAATTATTTGGGAGAACAGTTGATTAATTATTTTGGTAGCGGAGAAAATAAGGGTGCTAACATTAAATATGTTAAAGAAACACAGCCGTTGGGCACCATAGGATCAATTTTGTTAATAAATGACTTCAAATTCGATGATGTTATAGTAATGAACAGCGACATTTTGACGAATATTGACTTCGAAGACTTTTTTCTTACTTACAAAAATTCTGGAGCAGATATGGCTATTGCTGCCACCTCTTATCATGTTGATGTTCCTTATGCAGTATTAGAGGTTGATGGAGGAAATAAAGTACAGTCTTTAAAAGAAAAACCAAGGTACACGTATTATTCAAATGCTGGCATTTATATTCTAAAAAGGGAACTATTGAATATGATTCCAAGGAATGAATTTTACGATATAACAGATTTAATGGATGCGATTTTGGCGGAAGGGAAAAGTATGATTACCTATCCAATTAATGGTTACTGGCTTGATATTGGAAAGCATGAGGACTTTAATAAAGCCCAGGAAGATATCAAACATATAAAAATTTAATATGGCAAAAATTTTAATAACAATGTGTGCAAGGGGTGGTTCGAAAGGGATTCCAGGTAAAAATATTAAGCCAATCGCCGGTAAGCCCTTAATTGCATATACTTTAACTATCGCCAACGCTTTTGCCGCACAACATCTTGCTCATATCGCTCTATCAACAGATGACTACGAAATTAAAAAAGTGGCTGCTCAACTAGGGTTAAACACTAATTATAGTAGACCAACTACGCTAGCTACTGATACTGCAGGAAAAATTGATACTATAAAAGACTTAGTTGTTTTTGAAGAAATGAACCGCAATGTCGAGTATGAATACATTCTAGACCTTGATCTCACATCTCCACTGCGTACATTAGAAGACTTAAATATTGCCTTTTCGGATTTTAAAAACAGAGATGCACTAACACTATTTTCTGTTAATCCAGCAAGCAGAAATCCGTATTTTAATATGGTTGAAAAAAAAGATAGTGGTTATTTTGGATTAATCAAAACAAACCCAGATGGCTCTGTTCTAAGTCGACAAAGTGCTCCTCCTGTTTATGATTTGAACGCATCTTTTTATTGGTATAAACGATCTTTTTTCGATACAGATCTTAAATCTCCAATAACTGCCCAATCAATTATTTACGAGATGCCACATATCTGTTTTGATCTTGATCATCCAATTGATTTCGAATTTTTAGATTATCTTTTAAAGAATAATAAAATTGATTGGCTAATATGATCATATTGATTGTTGGGCTAGGATCTATTGCTCAGAAGCACATCGATGCATTAAGGAAAATTACTTCCGATTTGTTAATTTACGCACTTCGTTCGAATGCACATGCTGATAAACTCCCAGGTATTATTAATATCTTTGATCTGTCTGTGATTGAAACTATTCAAATTGATTTTGCCATTATATCCAACCCAACAGCCTATCATAAACAAACTATTAAGCAACTTATCAAACTGCATATCCCTTTATTTATTGAGAAACCTATATTTGATACTTTAGAAATAGGAGATTTGTTGTCAGAGATTAAAACCCATAATATTACGACTTACGTAGCTTGCAACCTGAGATTTTTAGGCGCTATTAAGTTTGTTAAGGAATTTATTGTCGACAAAAGAGTTAATGAGGTAAATTGTTATTGTGGATCCTATTTGCCTGATTGGAGACCAGGTAAAAATTTTAGAACAATCTATAGTGCTAATAAAGAAATGGGTGGCGGTGTTCATATCGATCTTATACATGAAATCGATTATCTTTATTGGCTTTTTGGTGCGCCAAAATATGTGAGTGCAAAAAAAACGAATAATTCATCTTTGGCAATAACGGCAATAGATTATGCTAATTATTTACTTGGGTACGAATTCTTCTCAGTAAACGTTATACTCAATTATTATCGGAGGGATGCAAAACGTATTCTGGAAATTGTAACAGAAGAAGGAACGATTGAAGTAAATTTACTGACAAATAAGGTGCACTATAATGGTTTAGTTGTTTTTGAAACAGATAAAACAATTCTTTCGACATATGAAGATCAGCTCAGATTTTTCATTAATGATGTTGTAGAAAATAAAATTGAATTTAATACCGCTGATGAAGCATTTGAAATATTAAAGTTATGTTTAGCAACCGATTAAAAGATAAGATTGTTATCGTTACAGGAGGGAGTGGTTTAATTGGCAAGTCCATTGTAAAGCATTTAAAAGAGAATGGGGCAACTGTGATCAATGCGGATCTAACAGTTGAGACCAATTGGGAAAATGGCGACTATCAATGTGATGTTACCAGCGAGAGTAATATTGTCCAGTTAATTCAGAATGTACTAGAAAGATTTGGCAAAATTGATGGGCTAGTGAATAACGCATATCCACGAACTGCAGATTGGGGAGTGAAATTTGAAGACATTCCTTTAGAGTCGTGGAGAAAAAATGTCGATATTCAGATGAATGCTGTTTTTACTATTTGTCAAAAGGTATTAATTAGTATGAAGGCAAATAAATCTGGATCTATAGTTAATATTTCATCTATATATGGAGTAGTAGGTAACGACTTTACTATTTATGAGGGTTATGGTGGTACTTCTCCTGCAGCTTATTCAGCGATAAAGGGTGGTATTGTCAATTTCACAAGATATCTTGCTTCTTATTTTGGAAAAGATAATATACGAGTTAATTGCGTATCTCCTGGAGGGATAGAAGACGCCCAGCATCCATCGTTTATCAAGCGTTATGAATCAAAATCTCCGTTGAAGAGAATGGGTAAACCCGAAGAAATTGCACCAGCTGTTACGTTTTTATTATCAGATGAGGCATCTTTCATCACAGGACATAATTTAATGGTGGATGGAGGCTGGACCGCAATTTAAAGCAAATGGGTATATTAAAACAATTAAAATTTTGGAATAGTGCAGATAGAATTGGTCCTGATATGCTGAGCACTTATTGGCGTATATTTTTCAAAAGACCGATGCTTAAGTTGTGTAAGAAAAAGTTCCTCTATTTTGACAATACTGCTGAAGTTAGGCCAGGAGCATATATTGTAGGGTGCTCAAAAATTTCTCTTGGTAAAAGATGCGTTATAAGACCTGGGTGTATGCTTCATGGAACTTCAGATACCCTTAAAGTTTCTATTGATATTAAAGATGATGTTATGCTTGGGTCAGGTTGTCATATCTATGTTTCAAACCATAGTTTTAATAACGTTAATATACCTATTATTGATCAAGGACATGATCCTTCCGCACCAGTGGTTATTCATAAAGGTGCTTGGCTCGGCGCAAATGTAATTGTATTGCCAGGCTGTACAATTGGAGAAAATACAGTTGTAGCTGCTGGGGCAGTCGTTACAAAATCTTTACCTGCCAGAGTCGTAGCCGCAGGTGTACCTGCAAGAGTTATAAAATATATCTGATTATAATGAAAAACACAGTAATAATAGGTGCCGGACAATTAGGTAGCAGGCACCTGCAAGGGCTTAAAACTGCTAAAGTTGATATGTCTATTTTTGTAGTCGATCCGAATATCGAAGCACTTGAAATCGCAGAAAAGAGATATTATGAAGTTGAGGACAATCCGACAATCCGAAGTATAAATTTCTGTAGTAGCATCACATTACTCCCAAAAGATTTAGATTTGGTGATTGTAGCAACAAGCTCGTTAATACGTGCAGAAATTACAACTGCGCTTATTCAGGCTAAAAAGATTAAAAATATAGTCTTTGAAAAGTTTTTGTTTCCATCTATTTCCACTTATTCAACTATTCTAAATTTATTGGATGTGAACAATGTAAATGCTTGGGTGAATTGCCCTAGACGAATGTTTTCTTACTTTGATCAGATTAAAGAGATCATTGAAAACGAAGAAAAGGTTAAGTTCAGTGTAAGTGGTGGCCAATGGGGTTTGGCATGCAACTCCATTCATTTCATTGACATTTTTTCGTTTCTCTCCGCCACTACACATTATTCACTGGATGTTTCAAGATTAGACACTAAAATTATAGAAAGTAAAAGGTCGGGATATATTGAGTTTACAGGAACAATTGCTGGAGCATTTGAAAATCAGCAACAATTTGAAATTACTTCACTTGAGGGAGAATCTAATCCTCCTGTTATCACAATCAATACTACAAACTACCAAATATTGATTAATGAATCAAAGTCTGAAATGGTCGTGCGTAAAAGAGGCGCAGTTGATCAAGAAATTCCAATTCAAATAGCTTACCAAAGTCAACTAACAGGAAATTTAGCTGAACAAATTTTGAATACGGGAAAGTGTAAGCTTACACCTTTTAAAGAATCGTGCGACCTTCATCTCACTTTTCTGAAACCTATTGTTAATTTTTATAATTCATTATCAGGCAATGAAGGTGATTATTGCCCAATAACATAAATGTATGGAAAGTGTTTGGCTTATAGGAACGGGTTTAATTGGAACAGAATACGCAAAAATCTTAAAACATTTAAATGTGGATTTTATCTCAATTGGACGTGGAAATAAAAATTCTGAAATATTTGAGAAGAAAGTGGGGAGTAAACCAAGGAATGGAGGGTTGGCAAAGTTTATAACAGAAAAGCCTGAGCTGCCATCATGTGCTATTGTAGCCGTTGGGGTGGATGTACTTGCTGAAACTGCAAAAATGCTGTTAAATTACGGTGTTAATAAAATTCTTTTGGAAAAACCTGGAGTTGCTTCGTTAGCGGAAATGGAGGAACTGTCGCTTCTTGCCGAATCTAAAAATGCAACCGTATTACTTGCCTATAATAGACGCTTTTACAGCTCGGTATTGCAAGCGGAGAAAATTATAAAGGAAGACGGGGGTATTACTTCATTTCATTTTGAATTTACAGAGTGGTCACACGTAATCGAGAAATTAGATAAAGCAGAAATAACTTTACAGAATTGGTTCCTAGCTAATTCTTCGCATGTTGTAGATACTGCGTTCTTCTTAGGTAGTAAACCGTGCACTATTGCAACCTTCCGCAAAGGCGGAACCGCATGGCACCCAAGCGGAGCTATTTTTGCAGGTGCTGGTGAAACTGTAAATGGCGCTTTATTTTCTTATCAAGCAAACTGGGAAGCTCCAGGACGCTGGGCTATTGAATTACTAACAAGATATCATAGATTATATTTAAAACCTATGGAAAGTTTACAGATTCAAGAAATTGGTAGTGTAAGTGTAAACTCTGTATCTTTAGATGATCAATTGGATAAAGAATTTAAGCCAGGGTTTTATTTACAAACAAAGGCATTTGTTGATGGTGATTACGCACGTTTTTGTAGCTTAAAAATGCAACAGGAAAATATAGATAATTATTATTCACCAATGAGTGGATACAAAAAATAAAAAGTGTTAAGAGATCAAATTACTATTATCATTCCAGAGCACAAGCGTCCTGAGCATCTAAGGCGCTTGCTCGACTATTTTTTAAGTTTTGGACTTCACATAATTGTTGCCGATTCCTCACCTGTAAAGTTTAAATACCTTGCTGAATATGATGAGCTTATTACCTATCGTTTTTTTCCAGGTGAAGATCTTGCTGCGAAGTTGAATAAGGTAGTCTACCTTATAAAGACGCCATATGTCGTAATGTGTGCAAATGACGATTTTTTAGTTCCAAAAGCGATCGAAGAAATCATTGAATTCTTAGAGTTGAATCCTGATTACAATTCAGGACAAGGGGTCTACACGGATTTTAAATTCTTGAATGGGAAAATATTTAGCTCTTTAAGATATAAAGAAACAACCGATATCGATTTGAATTCGCATCTGGCTATGGATAGGTTATTCGCACTACAGAAAAAATATTTTCAATATTATTACGCTGTGTTCCGTACTGAAACATTTGAGCAAGTAATCAAATCAGTAATTTGCGATTCCGAATCGCAAATTAAAAATTTGTGTTTATTGGAGTCATATGTGTCTTGTTTTAGTGCCATTGATGGAAAGCATATCATCATGCCAATATTTTACGCCGCTAGAGAAAATATGGAAACCTCAGCTGCAACTGAAACAGATACTATTCCAGAAGTAATTCAAAAGCAAAAATATCGCGCGCAATATAGAAATTACTTAAATCTGCTGTCTAGTCATCTCTCCAATATTGATAATATTAAATATGAAACTGCATTTGAGCACGTCGAGAATTCAATTAAGCTATACATATTGCAGCTTTATCCAAATTTTTTTACTATTAAAGGTAAACTAATATTCTCAATTAGGGGTTTGCTGAAGCGTTATGGAATCTTAAAACTCATACAACAATTTAGAGCTAAAAATGAGGATATTACAGCCTTGCCGATTAATATTAGTAATTCGGAAGAATTAAAGGTTATCGAATTTTACATCAAGAAATACGATTTTATTTACAAATAGCTATTAGTTTTGGCAGATTTTAAGGAAATATTAAAGCATGGTGCAAATTACCTTGTCGCTAATTTGGCAACAAAGGCACTCGCATTCATATCCATTCCAGTTTACACCCATCTTTTAAGTACATCCGATTTTGGAATTGTAAATATATTTTTAGGTGTTTCAGGTATATTGAGCAGTTTACTAACACTTTGTTGTGATCAGGCAGTAAGTAGATATTATTTTGATAGAATCGATGATGAAGATTTTAAAAAATTTGTTGGAACATCATCTATAATCGCTTTAATTGTTTTTATTTTAAATGCTACAATCCTAATATTATTAGCAAGCCAAGTGGGAGCTTTAACAGGGTTAACTCGCAATGTTATTTATCTACTGGTTCCATACACATTGGTAAATGTAATAGGACTTACCTACGAGCAGATTTATACGCCGATGAAAAAAAGCAAAAAAATTGCTATTTCCTCTCTACTCAGAGCTTATTTAGGTTTCATGTTTGCGGTAGCTTTTATTATGTTTTTCAAAGAAACCAAGTACCTGGGGCAAATTCTTGGTTTGATATGTGCGGGGATCATTATGATTGTTATTTGGTCAAAAGGGATAGCACATCAAATAATATTGGTGTTTGATCGAAAATATTTAAGATATATACTTAAATTTTCGGTACCACTTATTCCATATGCTCTAAGTGGGGTAATCATTGAACAATTTGGTAAAATTGCAATTGGGACTACTCAAAATATTAGTCAAGCGGGATTTTATAGTCTTGCTCTGACAATAAGTGGATTGGTGGGTATTATAACTGCTGTTACACATCAAGCATGGGCGCCCTATTATTTTGAATATATGAATGCAAAAAATTATGCTGGTCATGATACAGATATTAAGCGAATTTTTGCAATTACCCTTATCGCAGGTATGGGTATATCCACATTTGGACAAGAAATAGGCATGATCTTGGCAAATAAAGCTTTTACCTCATCACTTTATCTTATTCCTATATTTGTACATGGGTTTGTATTACATCAATTGGCCTATGTATATATGCGTAACTTTTCCTTTGTGCACAGAACCTATTTTTCTTCGATAGTGGTCATTGCCGCGGGAGTTATTAACATTTCATTAAACCTATTGATAATACCTAAATATGGTGAAGTTGGAGCAGCTATATCATTTGCTTTTTCTTATTTAAGTATGGCAATGTTGGCATGGGTTGCAAATAGATTCGTAATTCGTTGCTACTGCACACCATTATTAAAGTTATTGAGGCCTTTATCAATTTACATATTATTTAGTAGCACACTTTTTTTTCTCTATATTTTCAATGGGTTCTGGCAGCAATTTTCAGTTAAAGTGCTTTTATTTTCTGGTTTCGTTGTTTGTATTGGATGGGCAGAAAGACATTTTATCAGAAATTTTTTGAAGGGTGCTTAAATAGCTGATTGTATGATATATTTCTTTATTGCGATAGTATTTGTCTTATTTATTTATTTATATGATATAGGCAACTTTAGCAAAGGAAAAAATTACGCTTTGTTTATATGTTGGATGTTATTTTCTGTTACCGCAGGATTAAGTTACCGTGTGGGTATCGATGCCATTCGTTACGCGGAAGATTTCGTACATCAACCTACCGTGTTTCAGTTAGCAGACTTTGATTTTTCAAATGCGATTGAAGATCCACTTTGGATTATTTTTTCTGCTTTATTCAGAACATTTACTACAGATTTTACAGTATTACATCTTGTACACGCGATGATTGTTAATGGCGCTATAGTTTATTTTGTTCAGCGAATAGGTTTCAAACCATTTACTACATTGTTGATTTATTTTTTGACATTTTTCCTTTTTTTTAATTTTGAAACCTTGAGAGAATCATTATCTGTTGCGGTTTTCCTCTTTGCATATCAGGCCTTGACTGAAAAACAATGGATAAGATATTACATTATTGCATTTACTTGCTATTTTATACATTCATCAGCTTCTTTCACATTTTTTATTCCTTTATTCTTGTTAATTACAAGAATAAAAAGCTGGCTACCATTAATAATAATTGCAGGAACTTTCATTATTTTAGGAAGGTATGTCAATGAAATTGTTTTGAATATTCTCCCTACATTGAGCCTTAGTGAACGTATGGTGTATAAACTAGGCGTGTATTTTGGAAGAGACGAAATTGGAATTTCAACAGGGTTTTTACTAAAAAATGTAGTTTTACCAATGTCTCTTTTGCTTGCAGATAAATTTTTTTTAAAGAAATCATCAAAATTTACGCCCTACACTAAAATTTTTCTTGTTCTTGGGGCTATTAGTATGATTATCCCAGTTGTAGATCGATTATTGAATTACCTAGTTGTATTTTATATCATTCATGTCGCTGAAACCTGCGTCCAACTTGCCCGTTTATTTGAACTTCGTGTGGTTAAATTTATAGTACTTAATTTGCTCATCATTTGTTTCACATTCGCTCCGCTATCTTGGTTATTTACCGTTGATGACAGGATATCGGAATACAACTACAATAGATATTTTCCTTATAGTTTTTTCCTGTTTGGCGAGAAAATAGAAGTAAGAGAAAAATTCTTTACTGGCGGAAGTTAATTGTTAATCTCACAGAATATTATTGAATGAAAAAAAGTGTATTTCTTATTTCTAAACCCCTGCAGTATATCAATGCTACGAACATTGCCGATGATAACCTCAAAGACTGCATTATTACCAACAGCTTTTTAAATGCTCAAAAGTTTTGTGATATTGTTAGGGAAAATTCTAATAGATGGGAGACTGTAAAGTTCTCTAAAAACACATATACTGCTGTAAGAGAAGTTATCAAAAAGAAAAATGAATATGAAAAACTTTATATAGATTCAGACTTTGGGATCATATTGAGTTTCTATTTTTATCAGTTGGGTAGTATTCAAATTTATACTTACGAGGAAGGTTATGCCTCATATACCTTTATCAGGAGTTCCAAAACTTTTATTGATAGATTTAAAAATAATGTTGCAAATTTGATCGGCCTTAAGAACTGGGTTGGTAGCCATTCAAAAACGGTTGGCCTCTATTTATATCAACCTTTAAAATTTATAGAGAATATTGGTTTACCAAAAGATAAAAAGTTACTGAGTTTCGAAAAACCATTGTCAAAACACATCTACTCTTTAAAGGAAATTTCTATACTTTATGAGAATATTAATTTTGAAATTTTTAAAGGGAAGGACGTCTTATTATACATGACAAACTACTATGCTAACCCAAAAATACCTAATCTAATAACGGAATATCCCAATGCACTAAAAGTTATTAAACCACATCCACAGATGAGCGTTGACGATAAACTTTTTTCGAAATTTGATCAGGTGATAGAAAATCAATTGCCAGCTGAAATCCTTATTGATAAAATATTGGGGCAATGTAACCGGCTTACGGTAATACACGAAGGTTCATTTGCACTGGAATATTTTAAAGGTGACGAAAGAGTGAACGAAATATTGCTCCCTAATTTAATTTAAGCGTGATGATGCCATATATAAAGTTTATCATTTTATTGATGTTTGGTTTTACCATCAGACAGTGTAGTGGTCAAAATTTAGCGTTGAACAAACCATATTCCCTATCTGATCAGCCGAACTATGGGAAGTTTGTTGACCAGTTATCTGATAAGGCATTGACAGACGGTAAATACAGTTTTGGTTTATTTTGGGAACAAAAGTCAACATTAGGATGGGAGGGGGTAAAATCCTTGACAATCACAATTGATCTCCTAAAAGTTGAAAACGTAGGGGAAGTTTCATTTAATACTGCCCGAAGAAAAGCTGCAGGGGTTTATTTCCCGGCTAATATTATGGTTTTTATCAGTAAAGATAATAAAGAATTCCAATATTTAGGTGACGCCACTGCAGATGGTAGAAATGTGCCTGGTGATTACGCTGTAGAAAAGTTTACAATAGTGAATGTCAATCAATTGGCAAGGTATGTACAGCTACGAATAATTTCATCGCAAAATAATATTTTTTGCGATGAAATTGAAATTATACGAGGATCCACTTTAATTAAAAAAAAATCTCCTTTAAATATACAAAATGGAATTGAGCCCTTTATTGAAAATCAATTGAATCTTGAGAAAAACCGGAAGCAAATAATCCGGAATTTTGAAAAACTAGGTGCTGAAAAATTCACTGCTAAAACGCTTAATCTGATAAGTTTGGCGAAACAAAGTGTAAAAGTGGCAATTATTAACAGGGAGATAATTGCGAGGAATAACAAGCTTGTGCATAAAGCTATTGCAGAAGATTTAAACAAACGCTTCGGAAATAGAATTCTTATGGCTCAGGTAAATCCTTGGCAAAACCTAAACCCTTTTTCAGTTCCAAAACATGACGCTAGTAATGTTTCAATTAAAGGAATGGTTTGCCAAAGAGGCAATTTATATCTCGGCCTTGCCTTCACCAATACAACATTAACAACACAGAAGTTAATATTAAATTATAATAATATTCGATCAATAAAATTATTTGAGGCTTATCAAGTGAGTACTCAAGATAATGGATTAGTTCCTGATGCCTTGCTTCCTATTCTAACTGGTTTTAGTCTGGAGCCAGGTGAGACTAAATTAATAATCGCTAATGCTGCAGGCGTTAATATAGGGACTTCAACTCAAAAATTAACTTTCAATAGCGGAAAAATTCAAAATAATTTCACACTTGATTTAATGGTAACTGCTAAGTTAGCTGACCCTACTTTAAGTGCCATTAATTGGGGATATCTTAATCAGCCGATGATCAAAAATGATAGGTTTGCTGCCGCTTCTGATTTGGAAAGTCACCACATAAATGTAGTATCTATCCCCGAGCAATATGTACCTACGCTTTTTACAGATAACTTCAAGATCCTCAAAGAATATCTTTCCCCGTTTAAAGGCAAAAAGGTAAAAAAGCTATTGATTGAAATGAATTATAGCCAAGATAAATATAAGTCGTCTGATAAAACAGGAATCTTTATGTCAACAACTTGGAAAGATAATTTCAAAAGATGGTATGAAGACATAATTATAAGCTTAAAAAAAGAGGGCTATAGTGAAAATCAAGTTTATCTTTTTCCTTACGATGAGGCTCGAACTAAAACTATAAACGATTTAAAGATCTTTACAAATTGGGTTCACGCAGCAATACCAGGGGCAAAAGTTTACGCAACTTTAGAAAATGACTTAGCAATTGATGAATTAGCACCTATACTTGACATTTCACAAATTTTGTGGAGCAAGATAGATTTGACTAAAAATTACATCACGCAAAATAACGAAATCTGGACGTATGATACACAAGGGTTTTCTCGAACACTTGATCCACATAACTATTACAGATTGATGTCTTGGAGAGCATATTTGCATAAATTTTCTGGTATTGGTTTTTGGAATTATGCAGATATAGGTCAGCAATCAAATAATACGTATTCTTCACCTTGTGCTGAAAGAGATTATGCCATAATTTATCATGATCTGAATAATAACATTTTAAGCAGCAGAAGATGGGAAGCTTTTAAATTAGGAGTAGAAGAGTATGAAATAATAAAACAATATGGTGCCATTTTTGGTAGGAATGCAGCTTGCAAGTTGGTTAATGAAGTAATTGAGGATGAAAATAATATTGAAGTAGCTAACTTAACTATACAAAAAATGTTAATTTCATTGAGAAAATAATCATTCAGATTAAGTAAGAATAGATTAATTTTGGTGAATTTATATAATGGTCTTAAATATTTTAAATTAGCTTGAAAGTATTACAAATTAGTATCGAAGTAAATAGTGGCTCTGTTGGGAAAATTGCAGAGCAAATAGGAGAAACTATACTTGAAAATGGGTGGGAGAGCTATATCACATATGCTAGAAATCATAATCCAAGTAAATCCGAAGTGATCAAAATTGGAACTAAAATTGATTTATATACACATGCTTTGTCAACCCGGATTTTTGATAATCATTGCTTTAGTTCGAAATCAGCAACAAAAAAGTTAATAGATACTATTAAAGAAATTAATCCGAGTATTATTCATTTGCATCATTTACATGGCTACTTTATTAATATTGAGATATTATTTTCTTATCTTCGAGAATCTGGAATTCCAATAGTTTGGACATTTCATGATTGTTGGTCATTTACTGGTCACTGCGCTTATTTTGATTTTGTTGGGTGTGATAAATGGAAAACTGAGTGTTACAGTTGTGAACAAAAGACTGAATATCCAAGTAGTCTGTTGTTTGACCGATCTACTAAAAATTTTCTAGATAAGAAAAGAATATTTTGTTCTGTAGAAGATATGACAATCGTTTCGGTTTCAAAATGGCTAGCAGGTAAAGTTAACCAGTCTTTCCTTAAAGAATTTGATTCAAAAGTAATTTACAACGGTGTTGATTTGAACTGTTTTAGACCAAAATCATCCAGGCAAATGATTGATAATAAATATGCTATAAAAGATAAATTTTTATTACTTGGCGTGGCAACAACTTGGGATAAGAGAAAAAGATTGGAGGACTTTATAGAACTCAGTTTGCTACTAAATGATACATTTGCAATTATTTTAATTGGACTAAGTAATGAGCAAATAAGGAAACTCCCCAAAAATATAATTGGAATTAGTAGGACCGAAAATCAAGAAGAATTGTGTGATTTCTATTCTGCTTCAGATTTATTTTTAAATCTTTCTGTGGAGGAAACCTTTGGGCTTACGACTGCTGAGGCCCTAGCTTGTGGTACCCCGTCAATTGTTTATAATGCTACGGCTTGTCCAGAACTAATTGATGATAATACTGGTTTTGTCGTAGAAAAGCTTAATATCAAAGAACTTGTTAATAAAATTAATATAGCTAGCAATATTGGTAAGCATCACTTTAGTAAATCATGTAGAAATAGGGCCGTTAAATTGTTTGATAAAAAAGAACGCTTTTCGGAATATTTTAATCTTTATAATGAAATTTTGAAAAAAAATGGACAAAAATAGAACCTACCAAATTTGTACCAAAACCATAATGGATACTTCGGATCCAACCATCATATTTAATGAGAAAGGTGAAAGTGACTACTATACCAATTATGTAGAAACCATTCTTCCGAATTGGCATACTGATGACCGAGGTCATTCCGAATTGATGAAAGAAGCGGAAAAAATTAAGGCAGATGGTAAAGGGAGAGATTTTGATTGTATAATCGGTTTAAGTGGTGGACTTGATAGTTCATATGCAGCTTATGTTGCTAAAGAAATTATGGGTTTAAGACCATTAATTTTTCATGTTGATGCAGGCTGGAATACAGATAAAGCTGTTGGAAACATTGAGAAACTAGTTAATGGATTAAACTTAGATTTATACACCGATGTTATTAATTGGCAGGAGATGAAGGATTTGCAAGTAGCTTTCCTTAAGTCTCAAATAGCAGATCAGGACTTACCACAAGATTATGCATTTTTCTCAGGGTTGTATAAATTTGCCAAAAAAAATAAAATTAAATATGTTTTAACTGGAGGCAATTTCTCAACAGAATGTTGTCGAGAGCCAGAAGAATGGGGTGGTTTCCCTGGTATCGATACCAGACTTGTGAAGGATATTCATTCGAAATTTGGTAAAAGACCACTTAAAACCTTTCCACTTGTAGATATATTAACTTATAAAATTTATTATCGCTATGTATTAGGTATGAAAGTTTTTAAACCTTTAAACCTAGTGCCATATATCAAAGAAGATGTAGAAAAACTTCTACTAGAAAAATATGGTTGGGAAAGTTTTCAGCACAAGCATCATGAGTCTCGTTTCACGAGGTTTTACGAAGATTATTGGTTGCCACGTAAATTTGGCTTTGAAAAAAGAAGAGCTCATTTTTCTAGTCTGATTTTAACTGGCCAAATGACTAGAGAAGAAGCTTTAGAACGCATATCAAAGCCAGAACTCTCTGAAGATTTTTTACAGAAGGAGTTTGATTACGTTGCAGATAAACTTGATTTAACGAGAGAGGAGCTGCAAAAAATCTTCGAGGGTCAGAATAAAACCTATAAAGATTACAAGAATAAAATGAATATTATCAAGGCTGGCTCGAAGGTAATGATGAAGATAGGTTTGGAAAAAAGATTATTTAGATGATAACAATAATTGACTATGGTGTTGGAAATATCTATGCATTTCAGAATGTGTATAAGAGATTGAACATTCCTACCAAGATTGCCAAAACAGAACAAGATTTGGAAGGTGCAGAAAAACTCATCCTTCCAGGTGTTGGATCATTCGACTATGCAATGACGCAGTTGAATAATTCTGGAATGAGGGAAAAATTAGATGCATTAGTGCTCGTGGACAAAAAACCTGTTATAGGGATATGTGTAGGCATGCAGATGATGGCTAATGGAAGCGACGAAGGTAATTTGGAAGGATTGAAGTGGATTGATGCTGAAGTGAAAAAGTTCGATGAGGCTACTATAAAATATGTAACCAAACTACCACACATGGGATGGAATGATGTAAATCCTATTGATGGGCATCCACTCTTTAAAAGTTTAGAAAAAAATGCTCTTTTTTATTTCCTACATAGTTTTTATTTTTACTGTAATGATATCAATGATAGTATAGCTCAGTCAGACTATGGGATTAACTTTACATCGTCAGTTAATCATAACAATATTTACGGTATTCAGTTTCACCCTGAAAAAAGTCATCATTACGGTGAGACTTTACTTCACAATTTCGCAAAAATTTAATGCTTCGCCCAAGAATTATTCCCAGCCTTTTGGTACATGATAATGGACTAGTTAAGACCGTTAACTTCAAAAATGCCAAATATGTTGGAGACCCAATAAATGCTGTTAAAATTTTTAATGAAAAGGAAGTTGATGAGCTAGCCGTTTTTGATATTGACGCTACGGTATTAAATAAAGAGCCAGATTATGCACTTATTGAAAAATTAGCTAACCAATCTCGAATGCCTCTGTGTTATGGAGGTGGAGTTAAAACCGTTGAGCAAGCTCAGCGTATATTTGGTTTAGGTATTGAAAAAATTGCGCTTAGTAGTGCAGTAATAAATAAGCCAGAGTTGATAATGGAAATTGCTGATCGGGTGGGTAGTCAAAGTGTAATCGTTGTATTAGATGTGAAAAAGAAATTGCTTGGTGGGTATGAGGTATATACTCATAATGGAAAAAAAAGCACTGGCATTAATCCTTTTAAATTTATTGAAGAGGCTGAAAAACTCGGAGCGGGAGAAATCATTATTAACTCCATTGATCAGGATGGAGTAATGAAAGGTTATGATATGAACTTAATTGATAAAGTCAGAGAAAAAATATCATTACCAATGACAGTACTTGGGGGTGCTGGCTCATTAGATGATATTGGAAAAGTGATTAATAAGCATGGTATAATTGGCGTAGGTGCCGGAAGTCTTTTCGTTTTTAAAGGAGTTTATAAAGCTGTACTTATTAACTATCCGAATAGAACCGAAAAAGACGAACTCATACATAAAAACCACATAGGTTAATTTAAAGATGAAAATTGAAAATAAAACATTACTGATAACTGGTGGAACAGGATCTTTTGGATCTGCTGTTTTGAACCGTTTCTTACATACTGAGCATTTCAGTGAAATCCGTATTTTCTCTCGCGATGAGAAGAAGCAAGATGATATGAGAAATTCGCTAAAAAGTGATAAACTAAAATTTTATATAGGCGATGTAAGGGATATCAATAGCGTAGAAAGGGCAATGTATGGTGTAGATTATGTTTTTCATGCGGCAGCATTAAAACAAGTACCATCTTGTGAGTTCTTTCCAATAGAAGCTACAAAAACCAACGTTTTTGGAACACAAAATGTGATATCGGCAGCAATTGCAAATAAGGTAAAAAAAGTTATTTGTTTAAGTACTGATAAAGCTGCTTATCCAATTAACGCTATGGGTATTTCAAAAGCTTTAATGGAAAAGGTAGCGATTGCGGCATCAAGAGATTCATCTGAAACCACCGTATGCTTAACCAGGTATGGAAATGTGATGGCTTCAAGAGGCTCAGTGATTCCATTATTTTTGAAGCAAATTCAAACTGGACAAGCTCTTACCATAACGGATCCAAATATGACCAGATTTTTAATGTCTTTAGAGGATGCAGTAGATCTTGTATTATTTGCGTTTGAACACGCAAATCCAGGAGATTTATTCGTCAATAAAGCTCCTGCAGGTACTATAAGAGATTTAGCCCAGGCGCTGAAAGAGTTATGTAAGGCAGACAATGAAATTAAAATTATTGGAACTCGCCACGGTGAAAAATTGTATGAAACACTTTGCACTCGTGAGGAAATGACCAAAGCTGAAGATATGGGTGAGTTTTATCGCATTCCTGCAGACAATAGAGATTTAAATTACGCTCAATATTTTTCTGAAGGTGAAGAAGAAATTTCCGTAATTGAAGACTATCATTCTCATAATACTGAACAGCAAGGTGTTGAAGGTATGAAGAAACTGCTTAGCAATTTGCCCTTGATTAAAAGAGAAGTGTTTGGCGATTTAACAGTGGTCCAATACGCAGGTTAATGAGTGATTCGGATATTATAAAAGGTGGAAGTCATACTGATGAACGTGGTACCATTACCTTTATCAACGATTTTGACATGCAGCCAGTTAAACGGTTTTATCGCATTGAGCATAAAGATACTAAAACAGTTAGAGGCTGGAGGGGTCACAAAATTGAGCAGCGATGGTTTCATGTTTTGCTTGGGGCATTTATTGTTAGCCTTGTCGAAATAGATAATTGGGATCAGCCATCGCAGAATGCTAGACAGCAAACTTTCATTCTTAAATCATCCGATATTTCCGTTTTATATATTCCTGCTGGATATGCCAGCAGTATTAGGGCTATAGAAAAAAACTCTGAGATGATCGTGTTTGGTGACTATCCGATAGAAAATGCAAAACATGACGACTATTTATATCCGTCTGATTTTTTTACCAATGCTCAAGTTTAATAAATGAAAATTAAAATAGGAATTACTGGTCAGGAGGGATTTGTTGGCCAGCATTTATATAATACTATCGGTCTATTTCCAGAAGAATTTGATAGAGTTCCGTACAATATAGATTGTTTTACAGATGAAGAGAAACTATGTTCATTTGTAAATAAATGTGATGTCGTTGTTCACCTCGCCGCAATGAACAGACACAATGATCCTGAAGTCCTATATCAAACAAATATTGGATTGGTAAAAAAGCTAATTAATGCATTAGAAAATAGCAACAGTAAAGCACATGTTCTGTTCTCATCTTCGTCGCAGGAAGATAGAGATAATTTATACGGTAAAAGCAAAAAAGAAGGGCGTGAATTACTCGAAAATTGGGCTAATAAAGCAGAGGGAATATTTACAGGACTAGTTATTCCAAATGTCTTTGGACCATTTGGACATCCTTATTATAATTCATTTATTGCAACATTCTCTCACCAATTAAGCCATAATGAACAACCAAAAGTAGAAGTTGATGGTGAAGTTAAGCTTATCTATGTTGGAGAGTTAGTTGAAGTTATTATCAATGAAATTAGGTCCGCAAAAGGTAATCCACTCTTTGTAATTCCACATACATCTGTAAATAAAGTTTCGGCAATACTAAATTTGTTAAATAATTACAAGGAACAATATTTTGTCTCAGGCATTATCCCTCAGCTTGACTCTAAATTTGAGTTGAATTTGTTTAATACTTTTAGATGTTATATCGACATCAAGAATCATAATCCTGTTTCATTTGTACAACATAAAGATGCAAGAGGTGCTTTCGTAGAAATTATTCGATTAAATGTTGGTGGGCAAATTTCTTTTTCTACAACACTTCCAGGTATCACAAGAGGTAATCACTATCATACTCGGAAAATTGAAAGATTTGCCGTGATTAAAGGAAAAGCATTAATCCAATTACGAAAGATAGGTACCGATGAGATTTTAGATTTCTACCTTGATGGTGCGAAACCTTCATATGTTGATATGCCAATTTGGTACACGCATAGCATTAAAAATATTGGGGATGAAGAGCTGTATACCAATTTCTGGATTAATGAATTTTATGATCCAGAAGATGCAGATACCTACTTTGAAGAAGTTTAAATTATAAACAAGAATATAAATTGATGAAAGAGAAATTAAAAGTAATGACCGTTGTAGGCACAAGGCCAGAAATTATTAGACTGGCCAGAGTAATGGCTGCTTTAGATGGTTCAGATGCGATAGAACACATCATTGTACATACGGGTCAAAACTATGATTACGAATTGAATCAGATTTTTTTTGACGATTTATCCATTCGTAAACCTGATTTTTTTTTAAATGCTGCAGGTAAAACGGCAACTGAAACTGTTGGACAAATCATAATTAAAATAGATCCGCTTCTAGAAAGTGAAAAACCTGACGCTTTTTTAGTTTTGGGCGATACTAATAGTTGTTTATGTGCTATTCCAGCAAAAAAGCGCCATATCCCTATCTTTCATATGGAGGCTGGTAATCGTTGTTTTGATCAACGTGTTCCTGAAGAAACTAACAGAAAAATTGTAGATCATATTTCTGACATTAATTTAACCTATAGCGACATTGCCAGAGAATACCTACTTAGAGAAGGCCTTCCTGCTGATCGAATCATTAAAACTGGTTCGCCTATGTTTGAAGTGTTAAATCATTATATGCCATCGATAGAAAATTCGGATGTCTTGGCTAAACTGAAATTAGAAAAACACAAATATTTTGTTGTTTCTTCTCATCGTGAAGAGAATATTAGCAGTGAAAAGAATTTTACGGGATTAATGGAGAGCTTGAATTTAATAGCTGAAAAATATGGGTATCCAATCATTGTAAGTACGCATCCACGTACCAAAAACATGATTGAGTCCAAGAAAATAGAGATGAGGCCAGAAGTTCAATTTTTAAAACCTATGGGTTTTAATGATTACAATGCCTTACAAATGCACTCTTTCGCAGTATTGTCAGATAGTGGTACAATCTCAGAAGAATCATCAACTCTAAACTTCCCAGCACTAAATTTAAGAGATGCTCACGAAAGACCTGAGGCAATGGAAGAAACTTCAGTAATGATGGTAGGGATGAATAAGGAACGTATTATGCAGGCACTTGTTCAGTTACAATACCAGAAAAGAGGAGCAGAAAGGAATTTTAGAAGGGTTGCAGATTACTCAATGCCTAATGTATCTGAAAAAGTGGTAAGGATTATTATCAGCTATGTAGATTATATTAAAAGGGTGGTTTGGAGCGAAGGAATTTAGTATATGAGAGAGCAAAGGAAAGTTTTAATACACAGTATTGCATTTAGTCCAGATGGTGTATCTACAGCTTACCTGTATAATGATATTGCCCTAGCTTTTAATCAAGCTGGATACGAGGTGATTGTTTTAACAACTACTCCTCATTATAATGTTGTTAAGGAAAATCTAGCCCAACAGCCTTTAACAAGAAAGGCTTTTGGATTTTATTACACCAGTATATTTAATGGTGTAAAAGTGATGCACGTACCTCAGAAAAAGTTCAAATCTACCGCTTTAAGATTGTTAGGTTTTATTTACTGGCACATTGTATCTTTAATTCTGGGTTTAGCTCAGAAAAATTTATCAGCGATTTTATCACCTTCGCCTCCTTTAACTATTGGCTTAATAAATCTGATTATTGGAAAAATGAAAGGAGCTAGAGTGCTCTACAATGTCCAGGAAATTTATCCTGATTTTTTGATTGAGCAGGGCGGTTTAAAATCAAAGTTTGTTATTAAACTTTTGAAGTGGCTGGAAAGATTTGTTTATAACAAATCGGATGCAGTAACAACCATTGATGAAGTGTTTTATAATACCATAGAAGGAAGGTTTACTGACAAAAGCAAACTTCACATTATACCAAATTTTGTTGATACGAGCTTATATAAGCCACTTTCGAAAGCTGAATTATCGTTGGATATTGTCGACTTTAGACCTAACGATAATTTAAAATTAATGTATGCGGGAAACATAGGGCATGCACAAGATTGGGAGCCATTAATCCAGACTGCAATTTTATTAAAGGAGGACAAAGTGGATTTTTATATCATTGGAGAAGGCGTGATGAAGTCGTACTTAATAGATCAGGTTAAGCTCCACAATTTAAGTAAAGTTCACATTTTGCCATACCAACCTAGAGAATTAATGCCGCAATTGTTGGCATTTGCAGATTTACAGTTCATTTTTATGTCGAAAGAGATGGAAGGTCATGGATTTCCATCCAAGGTTTATACTATAATGGCCTGTGCTAAACCGTTGATAGTATGCTCGGGGGAAGGAACCCCTATTATCAATTTTTTAAGTAAACATAAATGTGCAAAGCTGATCACAAATCAAGATTCAAATATTAAAACTAAAATAATAGTTGATTACTTAAAATCAGTGAAAAAAGTCGAATTGGAAGAAATGGGAAATGTTGGGTATGAAGCTGTAAAAACATTGTATAGCAAAGAAGTTGTAGCCAATCAGTATGTTAGTTTAACAAATGCTTTAATATGAAGTTGGAAGTTTTGATTACTGGAGCAACAGGTTTTGTTGGAATAAACTTGATTCCATATTTAAACGAACTTAGTATAGGAACGAAGGCCTTAACCCGATCAGACTTATCGAGAGATGTTAAATTTGACAATACAGATGCGATTATTCACCTTGCAGGAAAGGCACATGATATTAAGAAAGCATCAAATCCAGAGGAATATTATAAAGTAAATTTTGAATTAACTAAAAAATTATACGACGATTTTTTAAAATCTGCTACTAGGAAATTTATATTTATTAGTTCAGTAAAGGCTGCTGCCGATAGCGTTGACGGGATACTTTCTGAAAACCACACTCCTAACCCGAAAACTGATTACGGCAAATCAAAATTAATGGCAGAGGAATATATCCAAATTCAGCCATTGCCTTTAGGTAAATCTTACTATATTTTGCGCCCATGCATGATACATGGTCCAGGTAACAAGGGTAATCTTAATTTATTATACAATTTCATTCAAAAAGGTATACCATACCCCTTGGCCTCTTTCGAGAATAAGCGATCTTTTTTGAGTATAGAGAATTTATGCTTTGTTATTGCCAAGCTAATAGAAGATGAAATTCCATCAGGTATTTATCACATTGCAGATGATGAGTCGCTATCTACTAGTGAGGTGGTTAGAATATTAGCTGCTTCCCTTGAAAAGAGGCCTAAACTGTGGGCAATTCCTCGTAAACTAATTATCGGACTGGCTAAAATTGGAGATGTACTTAAACTTCCACTTAGTACCGAACGTTTAAATAAGTTAACGGAGAATTATGTAGTAAGTAATTATAAAATAAAAAAGGCTTTAAAAACAGAACTGCCGGTATCCAGCCAAGGCGGCTTGTCTGCAACAGCAAAATCATTCGGTAATATTTAGTTATTCCAAACCCTAAAGCTAAATAGGAGAAATAATTATCTTTACCAATTAATAATTCTAATGAAACTAATATCAATAGTAGCCATCTTATCAATCCTTTTTATAATAGAACTGATTTATTTTAAGATCGCTGCTTCTTTTAATATAATTGATAAACCCAATGCAAGAAGTTCACACCAAACTATCACATTAAGAGGTGGTGGGATAATATTTTGCTTGTCGGCAATAATTTACTTCACTTTGTATGGATATCAATATCCATACTTTATGGTAGGTCTTTTGGCAATTACTGCCATTAGCTTTATTGATGATGTTCTCACGTTAAACAATAAGATAAGATTAAGTATCCATCTGATTGCTGTGTTGCTAATGTTTTACCAATGGGGTCTTTTCGACTTAAATTGGTATTGGATTCCAGTTGCATTAGTTTTTGTTGTTGGAACGATCAATGCTTATAATTTTATGGATGGCATTAATGGGATAACAGGTTCTTATAGTTTGTTGGCTATAGGAACATTATATTTTATTAATGAAAAGAATGTTCTTTTTACATCATCAGACTTTCTAATTATAATCGGTTTATCGTTAATCGTGTTTAATTTTTTCAATTTCCGTAAAAAAGCTAAGTGTTTTGCTGGCGATGTGGGGAGTGTAAGTATTGCTTTCATTATAGTTTTTTTGGTTGGACAATTGATTCTAAAAACTGAAAATTTCAACTACATTTTGCTTTTATTGATTTATGGATTAGACGCTGTTGTTACAATAATTTTTAGGGTTCTTCGCAAAGAAAATATATTTAAAGCCCATCGGAGCCATTTTTACCAATATCTGGCTAATGAAAAAAAATGTTCTCATTTGGTTGTTTCTGTACTTTACTTTTTTGTACAATTTGTGTTAATATCCTAATCATTTTATTTATAAAGGATTCTTACGTGTTGGCAATAGGCTTAGTGTTATCTTTTGGGTTATTATTCTTATTTGTTCGATTCTCCATGGAGGGGAAAAAGAGATTAATTGGGGCATAATCCTTCGACTTCGCTCAGGGTGATAGTTAAGCCTATATTGTAATTCCTCACTCCACTTTGAGGCAAGAAATAGGTTTTATTGGTTTTAAGTTCCGCTCATGGTGACAGTTATGTTCAGTTTAAGCATGCTTGTTTCAATCATGGCATCTTAATTGAGTATGCTATGTGGATGTATAGAAATATAAAATTTAGCAGTAAAAATATTATATTTACCTTTACATGAAATAAAGCCTATTGAATCTTGTTTACACAAATTAATATTGTTCCCCGCTGGATTATATTCCTGCTGGACATCATCATCTGTACTTTTTCAATGGTATTTGCCTATAGTTTAAGGCATAACCTTGATTTAACTGCGGTTAACATTCCTGAGCTTGCCAGGAATATATTGATTCTAGGGATAATTAACATAGCAGTTTTTCTGAATATTAAAACCTATGCGGGTATAATCCGATACACCAGTGCACAAGATTCGTTCAGAATATTATTTTCTGTAATTATCAGTAATGGTACTTTTTTTATCCTAAATCTGATTTCCATCACATTTTTTAAAGAATCATTAGTTCCTCATACAATCCTTATCACCAATGGTTTAGCAAGCTTTCTTTTGTTAATTACTTATCGGGTTTTAATCAAATACTTTTTTCTTTACATTAAAAATTTAAAACTGGATAAAAGGAAAGTAATCATTTACGGCGCCGGCGAAGCTGGGCTGGCTACGAAAAGAACTTTTGATCACGATGGAAGTGTTAATAAAACCATTGTCGCTTTTGTGGATGATGACGAGCGGAAAGTGGGTAAAACAATTGATGGGGTTAAAATTTTAGATGCAAAAAAACTAGAACAATTAATTGAAGAACATGAATTGGATGAAATCATCTTTGCTTCATATACCATCCCTGATGAGCGAAAAGACCAGATTATTGATTTGTGTTTAGAGAATGATATAAAAATTTTAAATATTCCCCCGCCTGATGTTTGGACGAACGGTAAACTTCAACCTGCTCAAATTCAGAAATTAAATATTGAAGATTTACTAAACCGTAAATCAATTGATATTGACATTGAAGGCATTGGGAAAATGCTGGATCGGAAACGTATTTTGATTACTGGAGCTGCAGGTTCCATTGGGAGTGAAATTGTTCGTCAATTATCTAAATTTGATGTTGGCTTAATTATCCTTTGCGACCAGGCCGAATCAGCTTTACACGAATTATACCTTGAATTAGAAGAGAATAATAAAAATAAAAACTTTCATGCTTTTATAGGTGATGTTCGGGATGAACAACGGATGGATGTTTTATTTAGTACCTATAAACCGCATTATGTATATCACGCTGCGGCCTATAAACATGTGCCGTTGATGGAGGATAATCCTGCCGAAGCGATAAAGGCTAATGTTTTAGGAACGAAAACCATTGCAGATAAATCCGTAAAATACGGTGTACAGAAGTTTGTAATGATTTCGACAGATAAAGCGGTAAATCCGACGAATGTGATGGGCGCTTCCAAGCGTATTGCAGAAATTTATGTACAGTCGTTAAACAATTCTTTAAGTCAGGATAAATTTATTTTCAGCAATGGCTTGAGCTATATTAACGAATTGGAAATTAAACCCATCACTAAATTTATAACTACCCGTTTTGGCAATGTGTTAGGCTCGAATGGTTCTGTAATACCCCGCTTTAAACAGCAAATTGAAAAGGGTGGTCCTTTAACGGTTACCCATCCTGAAATTACCCGGTATTTCATGACAATTCCAGAAGCTTGCCGATTGGTTTTGGAGGCTGGTTGTATGGGTAAAGGTGGCGAAATCTTCATTTTCGATATGGGTAAATCTGTTAAAATTGTTGAACTCGCCAAGAAAATGATTCGTTTAGCGGGATTAGAACCAAACGTTGATGTTAAAATCGAGTATTCAGGTTTACGTCCAGGAGAGAAATTATACGAAGAATTGCTAAATGATAACGAGAATACAATGCCCACTCACCATCAAAAAATTATGATTGGAAAAGTTCGCGAGTACGTTTTCAACGAAATCGGAGAAGAAATCACAGCACTTATTCTTTCCGCTAAATCAAATAACGACAGACAGGTCGTAATCAATATGAAAAAATTGGTTCCTGAATTTAAAAGCAAAAACTCTGTTTTTGAAGAATTGGATCAACAATCATAATCTTTAAATGATCAGAAATATACTTTATTTATTCGCTATCTCGTTATTGCTGTCTTGCAAAACAGATTCACCAAGTGAAACCGTAGTTTACAATAATAACTTTGAATCGAATGATCTGACGCACATCAGTGGTGGTGTTATCGAACAATATAATGGTTCAAAGGTTTTAGGACGATACAACAAGGGTTCTTTTAAACTTGCTCTTGATGGCTTGCCAAAACATGCATTGGTTGAGGTTAGTTTTGATTTATTTATCCATGATAGTTGGGATGGAAATAAAACTGGCGATAGCGGGCGAAACGGACCCGATATCTGGAAATTTGTTATAGATGGAAGTGAGTTTATTAATACCACTTTCTCAAACTCTGATTGTGGCACATCAACCTTCTGCGATCCGCAATCTTATCCTGCAAATTATCCGAACAATAATAATAACCCTAAAACTGGTGCATTTAACAAAAATTTGCCTGGTGTGTGCTTAAATGCCAACCAAATTGGTGGAACAGTACAATATAAGATTTCTAAAACCATCAACCATTCGAATTCCTCAATAGTAATTGAGTGTTTGGATGAATTGGTGCAAACCAATACAGCTGATCCCAAATGTGACGAGAGCTGGTCTGTAGATAATTTAAAAGTAAAAGTAATTGCATTGTGAGGTTAATAAATTATATAAGCGTTTTAGGAATTTTCATATTATTTGCCAGCGAAAGCCGCGGGCAAAGCTTGCCTGTCGGAACCATTTCCTTAGAAGATTATTACAGAAGGAGCCAATTAGCAGGCCAATTGGATTCTACGATTTCATTTACGGTTAGACCTATTAATCCGAGATTAATAAAAGGGGTAAAAGATGGTTTTTATCCAGATTCCAGTGAACAACGCCATAATATTTTACAAACCGAAGCGTATTTTCAATCGAAGGATGGAAAATTAAAAGGTAGTTTTCTCCCACTTAGTTTTCAAACACAAATAAATTCCCACCATCCTTATGGATGGAACGATGGGGCCATGATTCCTGCTAAAGGCTTACAAGCCATGTTAAGTGGTGGTGTATATGCAGAATATGGTATTTTAAGTGTTCAATTGCGTCCTGAAATTGTATTGGCCGCAAACTCCAGTTTCGAAACTTTTGATAAAGATCATTACGATATCATCAAAGCCAGGTATTACGATTTTTATAACAAGATTGATCTGCCCGCCAGATTTGGAAGTGGAGAATATTCGAAGATCTATTGGGGCCAAAGTAGTATTCGTTTGAACTATAAAGCCATGTCTTTGGGCTTGTCTACAGAAAATTTGTGGTGGGGTCCAGGTATGAGAAACTCTTTGTTAATGAGTAATACGGCACCAGGATTTAAGCATATAACAATAAATACTAGGAAGCCCATAAAAACCGCAATCGGTAGTTTCGAAGGGCAGGTTATTGCGGGACGACTGGAAGGATCAGGATATGGACCTTTGGAGCCTAATATAGAATATTTAGGCTCGGCGCTTTACCAGCCAAAACCGAACGACTGGCGTTATTTATCTGGCATGGTTTTGACCTGGCAGCCAAAATGGGTTCCAGGATTGTTTTTAGGTTTTACCAGAAGTTCACAAACGTATAGTAAAGACCTTAGTGGTTTAACTGATTATTTGCCAATTTTTTCTACTATAAAAAAAGTTAAAGCAGATGAGCCCATCAATAAGAGAGATCAGAGAAGTTCATTATTCTTTAGGTGGTTGTGGACTGAAGAACAAGCTGAGGTTTACTTTGAATTAGGCAGAAATAATTATTCGGGATCTTTAAGAGATCGTGTATTAGAGCCGAATGTTTCAAGGGCATATATTTTTGGCCTGCGCAAATTATTACCAATTAACAAAAGCCTGGATGAAGGTATTATGATCAATTTAGAGGTTACTCAAATGGCCGAAACCTCGGTTGATAAAATTAAAACGGCATCTGGTTGGTACACCAGCGAAAGTGTTCGCCATGGTTATACCAATAGAGGGGAATCGTTAGGTGCTGGTATTGGCCCAGGATCAAACCTTCAATCACTCGATATCAGCTGGGTAAAGGGCTTAAAGCGATTGAGCATTCAGTTTGAGCGTTTTCTTCATAATGATGATTTTTATTATTATGCTTACGTGGATAGTCAAGACCCGAGAAGGCATTGGACCGACATTAGCGCAGCGGTTAGCGGAGAGTGGAATTATAAAAACTTTATTTTTAATGCTAAGCTTCAGGGAATTAAATCACTGAATTATCAATGGTATCTATTTCAGGAGCCAACGGCTAATACGTATTGGGTAAATGGTCGTGATGCATTTAATGTTCAGTTTCAAATGGGATTAACTTACAGATTTTAGCATGAAAAGGATATTTATAGTTTTTAGTATTTTATTTTCTAGTTGTGCTGTTCGTTTATCTGCCCAAACTTTACCTGTTGGAACTGCTGGCCTGGAAGATTATTATAGACGATTACAATTAATTGGAAAGCTTGATTCTTCTATTTCATTTACACAAAGACCATTAACTTTATCTGGTGTAAATGATGTATTTAACCCAGATTCTATTGATAACAATCAAAAATGGACGAATGTTAAACCGATCTATTTTGCTAAAGGATTAGGGGAATTTAGATTACTACCAGTTAGCTGGCAACAACAATTCAATAGTCATCATCCATATGGTTGGAATGATGGTGGAATGATTCCTGCAAAAGGTTACCAAACGATGTTAAGCTCAGGTTTCTTTGCGAAATTTGGCCCGCTTAGCATTCAGTTAAGACCTGAATATGTTTATGCGGTTAATAATCATTTTAAAAGTTTTGGAGATGGGCGTTCAGATGCTGACTTGACAGCTTATTACGTCGATTATAATTTAATTGACGCACCTGAGCGATTCGGAACATCAGCATACAGTAAACTATCATGGGGGCAAAGTAGCGTGCGTTTAACTTTTGGACCCGTATCTTTTGGGCTATCTAACGAAAATTTATGGTGGGGACCAGGCGTGCAAAATTCCATTATGATGAGTAATAATGCCACTGGTTTCAAGCATTTAACATTAAATACAGTAAGGCCTATCCGTACCTATATTGGCTCATTTGAAGCGCAGGTTATAGGCGGTAAACTCGAAGGTTCAAAGTTAAGTCCATTGGCTCGAACGACCACCTCTACAGGTGTTGATTTGTTTACAGATAAAGGCGATGATTGGCGTTACTTATCGGCGCTGAATATCAGTTACCAACCAAAATGGGTTCCAGGATTATTTTTGGGTTTTACCCGGTCATTCCTCACCTATCATAATGAGTTAAATTCTTTTTCAGATTATTTTCCGCTATTTTTACCCTATCAAAAGGTTAAAATTAACACAGGTTTAGGTGAGACAACAAACCGTGATCAGCGTACTTCTTTTTATACCCGTTGGTTATTTCAGAAAGCTAAAGCAGAAGTTTACTTTGAATACGGCTTAAATGATAATTCTTACAATTTGCGTGATTTCTTAGGTTCACCTGAACATTCCAGGGCGTACTTGCTTGGCCTAACAAAAATGGTGAGCTTAACCAGAAAGGATGAATTTATTAGGGTAAATGCAGAAGTTACGCAGTTATCTCAAACAGTTGATTATTTAACTAGGGAAGCAGGAAGTTATTATTACCATAATCCAATCTTGGAGGGCTACACAAATATGGGTGAAGTATTAGGGGCAGGGATCGGTTCTGGTGGAAATTTGCAATCTCTTGATGTAAGTTGGGTAAAAGGTTTAAAGCAAATTGGTTTTACTTTTGATCGATATGAGCATAATATGGATTTTGCCAAAAATGCAGGCTTTATAACTTTAAATGGCCAAAGTCGTAGATGGGTTGATTTGGCCTTCGGCGCAAAGGGAACCTGGAATTACAAGAACCTTTTATTTAATCTTAAGTTGCAAGGCATTCAGTCTTTAAATTATCAATGGGTGTTAAAAGATTTTGAACCAGGCAAATTTTACATTCCACATAATGATGTATTTAACTTTCATGGTGAACTGGGTGTAAGTTATCGTTTTTAATGAATCGGAATTATTTTTATAATTTACTTTTATCCGTTGTTAATATTCTTTTTCCCATAATAACATTCCCCTATGCTTCACATATTATAGGGCCAGATGGGATTGGAAAGGTGCAGCATGCGATTTTTTTTGCAGAAAGCTTTGCCCTAATTGCAGCCTTAGGCATCCCTCTGTATGGAATTTCTGCAATTGCAAAATCAAACAGCAATGCTAAACGTTCAAAAACATTCTCCGAATTAATTCTAATCCATGGAATTACAGGACTGATTTTCTCAGTGGTTTATTTTCTAATAATTACCACAGTTCCGTTTTTTAAGCCACATTTACCTTTATATACAACTGCAGGTTTAATTGTGCTTTTGGGCTTTACATCCGTCGATTGGTTTTATTCGGGGTTGGCGAAATTTAAACTAATTGCGCTTCGTTCTGTATTCATAAAACTTATTTCTGTTGTACTACTATTCGTATTTATAAAGTCGTCGTCAGACTTTTTAAACTATTTATGCATACTGATCTTCTCTTTGGTTGGGAATAATATTATCAGTTTAATTTTAATCAGAAAACATACTAGATTAAGATTGAAAGGTATTAGAATTAAAAAGCATTTAAGGCCAGTATTATTTGTTTTGGGCTCGAATATCGCCATTAATATGTATGCGATTTGGGATACCCTTTTGCTTGGTTTTTTAACGAATGATAAAACTGTAGGCTTATATTTTGCAGCGGTTAAACTGGTTAAGTTCTCCATCCCATTTATTATTTCCTTGGGGGTGAGTATCATCCCATCCTTAACACTGAATATGCATAATAAAAATAAGGCGGAGGTTGATCGGCTTTTAGCTGAATCTTTTCAGTTTATTATTTTTTTAGCAATACCGATTGCGATCGGTACTTTTTCCCTAGCAAGAGAATTTATTCTTGTGCTGTCTGGTAACGAATTTTTGGCTGCAATACCAACCATGCAAGTGGTTGCAATATTACCGCTATTTATAGGGCTGGGACATTTTTTTTCCTTACAGATCTTAGTGCCATCAGGCCTTAATAAACAAATGTTTTACGCCACGTTTGCAGGTGTTGTGAGTAGTTTGGTCTTAAACTTTAGTCTAATCCCTTTTTTCGGTTCAGTAGGTTCTGCAACAGCGAATATCGTCTCGGAATTTGTTGTAACTGGCTTATTTTATTACTATGTTAATAAACATTTTGAGATTCATATCGATTGGTATCTTTTATTAAAAGCTGCTCTATCTTGTATCCTTTTTGTTCCGATTGTATATTTAGCTCGATATTGCTTTCAAAGCCCTGTATGGGTTCTGTTCCTATCTGGCATATCTTGTGCGCTTATTTATTTATTATTTCAGCGATTTCTATTTAAAAATCAGTTTTTGATTAAAATATCTGATCAGTTATTTTTAAAATTTCAGAACTTTGCTGCAAAGTAACATGGAAGAAAAAATATCTGTAGTAATGGCCACCTACAATGGGGCAAAATATCT
>Ga0247810_10000515_pt1 | contig 39689 bp, 33 predicted proteins | sample UWRJL119311C1_FD_179918 | JGI IMG/M metagenome (GOLD analysis project Ga0247810, IMG submission 179918) | Plant litter microbial communities from Arlington Agricultural Research Station in Wisconsin, United States - UWRJ-L119-311C-1 | ecosystem: Environmental > Terrestrial > Plant litter >...
TTTCTCTGCATTTTCTAATTCAGATGCCATCAAATAACCAAAGTATTTTGCATCAGGGAAAAATTGTGCAATTACGGCTGTAGAAGCGTGTGCACGGTGTGCTGTACCGAAAGCATCGTTAACATAAACATCGCCCAAAGCAGCTAACTTTTCAGCGAAAGCAACATCACCTTTTTCTTCTTCTTTATAGAAACGAAGGTTTTCTAATAACAAGACCTGGCCTGGAAATAAGTTTTTAGCTTGATTTACTGCCGATTCGCCAATGCAATCATCTGCAAATTTCACCTCTAAATCCAACATGCGAGATAAATCGCCCAGAATATGCTTTAAAGAATATTTGTTAGTCGGACCATCTTTTGGGCGACCTAAGTGCGACATCAGAATAACTGAACCACCATCGTTTAATATTTTTTGGATCGTTGGTAGTGCAGCACGCATTCTTTTATCATCCGTAATTTTAAATTCATCATCCAAAGGGACGTTGAAATCTACACGGATTAGCGCTTTCTTATCTTTAAAGTTAAACTGGTCTACTGTTTTCATGCTTTATTATTTTTGATTTAAGTTTAATTTCATTTCATAATGGAAACCGATTCCAGGAATATCAAATTCTGGAGACTCGGTTGTAAATCCAATCTTTTTGTAAAATGCTGCTGCCGTCGATCGGGCATTACACCACAAATAATTGGTTTGGTATTCTTTTAAATATTCTATCGCAAAAGAAATTAATGCTGCGCCATAACCTTTTCCACCGAAATCGGGATGCGTAGCCATGCCTCTTAGTTGATAGCCCTCTCCTGCGCCCTCAAAAAAATCGTTACGCATAAAAGTAGCTATTGAAAGGATTTCACCATCTAGCTGATAGCCCAGGTGAAAGGTATCATAAGCATCATCCCCGTCAAAAAGACAGTGTTCAAAAGACTTGCCGTTTCGGAGAACGAGGCTTCTTAAAGGAAGTACTTCTTCTTTGGTGATGAATTTTACCATAATTGCATTTAAAAAGTGATATTCAAAACTATGCAAACGTTCCCGTAATTTGCTAAAGCTTATTTTTTATTCAGCTTTTAATAAGCTTATTTTTTTTATTAAGTCAACCAATCGGCTGCTGTATCCAAATTCGTTATCGTACCAACCTACTACTTTAACCAAATCGCCCACGATGGAAGTTAGTTGCGCATCAAATATACAAGAATGTGGGTTATCAATAATATCAACGGAAACGATTGGATCTTCAGTGTATTCCAAAACCTCCTTAAACTCGTTTTCTGATGCATTTTTAAAGGCTGCATTTATTTCTTCGATGGTTGTTTTTTTCTTTAATAAACAGGTAAAATCTGTTAATGAGCCGTTTAAAACAGGTACACGGATGCCTGCACCACCTAAACGCCCATCCAGCTCAGGAAAAATATGGGTAATGGCTTTCGCAGCTCCTGTTGTTGTTGGAATAATTGAAGCTGAAGCTGCTCTTGCCCTACGCAAATCTTTGTGGTTACTATCGTGCAGGTTCTGATCGCCCGTCATAGAATGGATGGTTGTAATATAACCTTCTTCCACCCCCCAGTTATCGTTCAGAATTTTAATCATTGGTGCAATATTATTGGTTGTACAACTTGCATTAGAAAGTACCTTACTGGTTAAGTCAATTTCATTTTCGTTTACGCCAAGTACAACCATGGGAATATCATCGTTTGCAGGTGCAGAAATAATTACCTGTTTAGCGCCAGAGGTAAGATGACATTCCGCATCTTCCAGAGTTAAGTTTTTGCCCGTACAATCTACGACAATATCAACTCTTAATGCTGCCCAAGGTAATTGAATCGCATGTTTAATTGAAAATACAGGAATTGAAACATCATCGATAACCAAAGCATCGGGAATAGCCGAAACCTTACCTTTAAATACACCATGAACGGTATCATATTTAAAAAGGTGTGCCATTGTTTTTGGGTCAGACAAATCGTTAATGGCCACCACTTCAAATCCTTCTGCGAAAGCCAAACGTAAGAACGTTCTTCCTATCCTCCCAAAACCATTTATTGCAATTCTCATCTATTAAAATTAGAGCGCAAAATTAGTGTTTATTTTGAGATTGAAGAAGATAAATTAAGCCTTTGACAATAGGGCGATTAATGAGAAGATGAAGCATTTATCTAGAATTTCATGATTTGCTTATTATCCATTTTTCGAATACGAACAAAAAGGATAAAATCGAAAATAACACATAAGCCAATAATAAAAAAAATCAGAAAGAAATTTCCAAGATTCCGCATCATAACGGTCATTGCAACCATTCCAATATTTAAACTTGCAGTGATAAGAATTATTATTGGATTTTTAATACCCAAGCGATCCATACGATGATGAATGTGATTTCTATCTCCATCAAAAGGAGATTTGCCTTTTAATATGCGAACAGTGAAAATGCGAAGCGAATCGAAAATCGGAACAATTAAAATTGAAACAGCGATTGCAGGGGCAGAATAAATAAATGGATCGGGCTTTTCAGAAAACTTATTCAGTTCAATAAACTTTATCGACAATGCAGCTGTAACGAGTCCTATAATTAAAGCCCCTGTATCGCCCATAAATATTTTTGCAGGGTTCCAGTTAAATTTTAAAAACCCAGCTACAGAACCTGCTAGTGCAAAAGCTATAAATGCATAGGGTATTTGATCCATCAGGGCAAAGAGAATCCCGAAAATCAGGTTAGCAATTATTCCTATGGAGGCAGCTAACCCATCTATACCATCTATTAAGTTAAAGGCATTGTTCAGAAAAATAATTAGTATTACCGAGAACACGCCGCCCCAGATCAGATTCATATCGCCAATACCCATCACGCCGTATAAACTGGTTAGCCTGAAACCACCAAAGAAAACTAATATAATTGCTACAATGAGTTGAAGAATAAATTTAGTGCTGGTATTACTCCCATAGACATCATCTTTTAAGCCTAATGCGGCCAGAATGATGCAAGAAGTGATTAGAAAATTAGCTTCTTCGAATGCCGTAAGCGTCGAGAACAGCAACGTGGCAATGGTAAAGCTGGCAACGACAGCCAGGCCGCCTAATCGGGAAATATTATCTCCATGAATTTTTCGATGCATATCATTTGTATCAAACAAATTATATTTAATCGAGGTATGAATAATAGAAGGGATAGATAAAACCACAGTTACACCAGCAAGCAGAAAGATCGCTAAGTAAAAAAATACAGGATTGGTATTTAGTAAATCTGTAAGCAAATTGTAGAAGATTTACTAGCAAATATAAGGATTGTAACTAAAGTGTGGGTGTTGGTTTGTAACTGATTTGACTAAAATCAATTGCATTTTAGGTAAACAGTTTCTGATTCCAGTATTGAGGACCGTAAATCAACTTTTTATAGAAAAACGGATCATTTGTTCAGGTTATTCATTATTATTTTAAATATCAAAATTTAAATCCGGCAGTTTATCCATAATAATATTCCAGGCGATATCATAATCCCCTCCATAGTAATCAAGAACTAAACTATTTCTTGTGTCTGACATTTTCCTCCATTCAATATGTGGATATTGCAATTTGAGATCGAGGTCAACTTTAGTACAAGCTTCAATGATTTCCATACTTCTAATAATTGCCCGAGATAATATGGATCATCACTTACTTCATCTCGATTTTTATTTATTACGGAATGCTCTATAAAAGAAATTTCATCTATTATATGATTTAAAAGCTCAAGATTAGATGGCAACATATTCGGTTTGTTTTAGGATATGAGGACCGATATATTTGCTTAAAGACTGAGGTGTAACCAATTCTACTTTTCTGCCTAGTAATCCTTCAAGGTAGTAGGAAAGATTAATATAATTATCATAACTCTTATGCTCTGGATAAAATTCAACAAGAAGATCCACATCACTTTCATTCTTCAAGTTACCCGTAATAAATGAACCAAAAACGCCAAGTTTCGATACGCCAAAAGATTTAATCATCTTACTATTCTTTAATAGCCTAGAGAAAAGAACTTGTTTATTTGAAACCTTATTCATCATGACGCAAATTCACTCTATTACTTTAACTCTAATAATAGCAAAAACCAGTTGATAGGTTTTACTCTTGCTACTTAAACTGATTTAGTTTTGCAAACTTTTTCCTAAACAGAACAATTAGCGGATTTGGTATTTTATTTCTTTTAAGAGCTCTATAATCATTTCCCAAGGCCAGCAAAAGGCTTTTCATAGATTTGTTACTTACCCCACCAATCCGCATATTTACCATTAAAAGGGGTAAATACCTTGCTGCAATTTTATGCTTATAAAAAAATCTGAGTATTAAATCATAATCCGCGGCAGTTCCCATATCGAGAGCGTAATTACCATATTTTTCGAAGAGCATTTTCTTAAGATACAAAGTAGGGTGTGCAGGCATCCAGCCTTCTTCAATATCGTTAAAATTAGCTTGTTTCGATTTCCAAGTCCTCACAATATTCATTTTGGTTGGATGAACATAATTCAAGTCGCCATAAACACCTTCTATGTTTGCATTCTGCTTAAAAGCCTTTACAACTTGTTCGATAATGTTTTGATGAGCAAGCGCGTCATCTGCATTCAGGATCCCAATTACATCGCCAGTTGCGATTTTTACACCTTTATTAATTGCATCGTACAAACCTTCATCCTTTTCTGAAATATAATGGGATATAAAGAAACCATAACTTTTTATAATTGAAATTGTATTGTCGGTTGAGCCTCCATCTACAACAATGTATTCGATATTGGAATAAGTTTGCTCGATTACAGATTGAATACAGTCTTTCAAAAAAGTATCAGCATTATAAACAACGGTAATGATTGATATTTTCATGCCTGGATTTTCTAGGTCTTGCTGCTGTAATTAATTTGATAAAGATAAAACATGCAGGGATATAATCGTCAATATTGATTAATATCTTCTTGAATACCAAGTTAAGAATGACCAACGCATCCCAAATAAGGCTCCGAAATATCTTGGACCCACATACAATTGTAACTAGCGAGCTATTTGCCAAATTACAGAATATACCTACAGGAGGGTTGGTTTGAAAATATGCCTCTTTGGATAACCCCGAATCACACATTCATAATCGCCAAAAGAATTGAATCAGGATAAGAATGGGAAGATGAGGCACATCTCTTTTTATAAACCAAAGAATTAATCATAAAACAAAATAGTCTAAGCTTTGTAAAATCAAATTCCCTAAATGGAATTGTTTGCTACTATCTTCCTAAACTGTTGCTACAGCGGTTTATCATTATTATACTGCCTAGCGTTTGTTCCGTTGTCTGATAATTAGTAACCCAAAAATACCAGAAGCAGCGACCCAAGATAGATTGTAATCATCGAGGTTGCATTGAACCATTGTATAATTTCCAATGTGACCATTAAGCAATTTCCCTGCCTTACATCCAGTTATAACGGGTACTAAGACAATTACAGAAATAATATACTCAGTACATACCCCACAATTGACTGGTCCAGATGGAATAGGTGACCATGAACAATAATTGGCTGCCAAACCCGCTCCAGATGTTGAAGTGTAACTTGGATTACCACCTAGAAGTAGCTTTAAAACGTCATTTATTAACACTGGCTCAGTCTGAGTGTAAACAATATTATTACTAGAAACTAAACATCCCGATTGAGAAAAGGCAGAGTCAATAGAAATGAAAGAAGTGAATACACATAGAAAAATGATTAATCTTTGCCTTTTCATAATATAATGTTAACGACAACACAAATCTAAAGGGTGGATGAACCAAAAAAGCCGTTCATTTTGTTCAATGTACCGACTAAACAATATAAAACAAGGCGGATTAACTACTAATCAAAGATGAATAGATAATAGCTTACAATTAATATTTTCCAGAAACATTGATTTAAGGTAACTCCAAATACTGTAAAGCAACCTAATATATGTGTAATAATAACACAATACTTAATGGTATTTTATATAATACTGCTGAAATACACCTGAGTTGTACATTACACCTTTGATAAGGTAACTCACATTGAGGCCAATGATTTTTTAATAGAAACGATTGTTTAATCCATAAAGAATTCCCTTTTTTACGAGCTAAAGCTTTTCGAATTTTGTTATAATGCTATTCTGAGTCTACCAAAGACCTATCTCGAAAAAATCAATTGATTAGGTCTAAGACCTGAATTAACCTAGACCTGGTATGTTCCGTTTTTGCATATAATAAAATGTTAGAGCACCTAATGGCAAAAATAACAGCCAAATGTAATCATCGAGTGGACAGGGAAGTGCGCTATAATCGGCTAATCTGCCATATGACGGACTATTTGTTGAAGGTGATATAGCTCTAACATAGCAGGAATTGGATGCACCATATATTCTTACACAATAAGAAGAAGTTGAGACGCCATAACTACTCGGGGGTCCTGCGAGTAAATAAGATGGCACAGGTGGAGTACCAAATGGCCCATTTGGGTCTGGATAATTATATACATAAGCTCCTCCAACAACACAACCCGTGGCTGAAAAACAAACAGATTTGAAGAAACAGAAAATAATTATTAAAACGAAACGGCTATATATAAGCATTCTTTAGACAATTTGATGATTTTTAACAAAAGTAATAACTCTTATCTAAAAATACCGAAAAAACAATTTTAGAAAGTAATTATTAGGAAGAAAATTGTAATCTTTCAGCAGATTCAAAGATTCGAATTTGATGAAGCAAATTTCCCTAAAAGGAACTAGAGTAGTTCCTCTTATGAAGAAAAAAGTATCTAAACAGTATGAGTGAATTTCTTTTTCTTAAACTGATTAAGCGATAACTACATGAAACTAAAAGTATGAAGGATGTAATCATCGATCGGGCAAGGTAATGTACTGTAATCGACAAGCCTCCCAAAATCATCATCAACTCCAACGTAGTTTCTTTTATAACATGAATTAGAACCCCAAATATACCTTATACAACTGGAGCTTTCTAGTACCATATCAGCTGAATTTCTATGTTCATCTTGAGGAATTCCTGGAGAAAAATTACCGTGGAGATCTATGTAAATCTGAGCCTAGAATTATTAAAATATCCTTGCTAAGCAAAACTGCTGAAAGATATGAATAAGAAAAATAAAACTAAATAGGCAGAACTTCAAAAAAACATATTTTAGATACCGGATTTCAATCCAATCTAAAACAATCTGTATTTTTAAAATTACATTTCGTTTTAATTTTGATAATTATCAAAAACATAAATCTATTAAAAAAAATGAAAAATCATTAATGATAATATATTCAACCTACAACAGCTTTTAAGCTTTTTTTATTTAATTAAAGTTTATAAAATATTTTAATATTTTGACTGTATGGTTTGGCAACTTTGGCAGCTCGTCCTTAAACTGATGTTCAATTTGGAGCCTATCATTCTAAGAAGAATAGGATACAGGTTTTTTTCATCAGATTTGTTTTGAGATGCATATTTAGATTTTTTAGCCAGTTTATATTGAACCCCCGGAGAGACCAAGATTACAACACTAACATTTGAGTAGACCTGCTAGCCAGATCGGAGTAGAATACCAATTTGACCACTCCTCCTTTAAACTTCATTTCGCATGACAAAAGGCCTGAGAATTGCTATCCCCTAGCGTTTGTTTTTTTTGTAAATCTCATTTTTTTTAGCATATTTAGCTGTATTTTTGCACATACAGCTTGCTCGGCTAAAGTCTTGCCATTTTCCAGTTTCAAGAAATTATGAAGTTTAATAAACATTTTATAAAATCCTCGCTCCTCTTAATTATTTCCATTGGCCTATTCAGTTGTGGCGCTCGTAAAGAACGTAGTTTGTTCAATTCGCAAAGCGACCTCCTTACCGACACCATTAAGCATGTTTACGTAGTAAATGATCAGGGAATTAGTGATGCATTTTATAAGATAAAGATAAACGATAGACTGGCGATTCGCAATGTTCAGAATAAGGAGTTTGGCGCATCTGTAGCAAATTCAACGAGCAGCGCACCTTCGAATTCCCCAGCTGGAGGTATTAATAATGTACTCTCATACCCTGTAGATTTAGATGGGCAAGTAAATCTACCAGCCATTGGTAAAGTGGAAGTTGTAGGATTAAGCAGAAGAGAAGCTGCGATTAAAATAGAAGAACTCTATGCCAAGCAATTGCTCCGCGACCCAATTATTGAATTGAGTGTAGTGAATCTAAAAGTTACCTTGCTGGGTGAGTTTATTAAACAGGGTAATTTTTTATTGGAAAGCGATAATACTACTTTAATTGATATTATTGGTGAAGCTGGAGGCATTACAAAAACTGCAGACCCGAAAACCTTAAAAATTATACGGGGCGATCGAAGCAATCCTGAGATTATTTATGTTAACCTGAATGATATTAATAGTTTGGCGAGTAAGAAACTCGTTCTACAAAATAATGATATTATTGTTTTACAGCAGACAAAAAGTTCTGCCGCAACTGAAAAGCTACAGAGTTACAATAATCTTTTACAACCCTTGTTTGTTGTCATCAATTTAGCGGTACTTATTTTTACAATAACAAAATAGCCTGGAGGTCTCCGCGAAGCTTAAACTGACGGATACGAAATAATTAATAAAAATAGAAAACATTGACTGAAACTGTTCAAGAAAAAAAAGGCATTAGCCAGAGTATCGATTTCTACAAAATCTTTAGGGTTTTTTTAAGTCGCTGGTATTGGATTGCTGCTACAGTCGGTATTGCATCATGTATCGCCTGGCTCTATTTATGGTATACTCCACCAATTTATCAGACTGGTGCATCTTTAAAACTGGAGGATAGTGATCGGAGTGTAAGTAAGGGCAATCAAATGGTCGCTCAAAACTATAATTATACTGATAAAATACAGGCCGAAAGCTTTACCATTCGTAGTAATGAAGTCATTTTAAATGCAGTAAAAACCCTGGATTACAAAATCAGTTATTATTTAAAAGGCCGCGTACGTACCACAGAGCTTTATCCAAATGTGCCCTTTATTATCGAAATTTTAAAACAAGACAGTGTTAATTTTGACAGGTCACTTTACGAAGTGACAGCCGCAGATGAGCATCATTTCAATTTATATTTAGCCGAAAACGATAAGCATAAAAATGTTTATCAATATGGACAGCGCGTTAGCATCGGTAACATGATCTTCCGCATTAAAGATAAAATCCCAGCGAATAGTAAATATCAGTTTAAATTTAACAGCAAAGAAGATTTTATAGGTCGGGCTATGGGTGGTTTATACATTGGAGAAGCTGCCCGCTTTACAAATGTGATGAGTTTAAGCCAAACCGATGGAAATGCAGTTTTTGCAGCTGACATCCTGAATGCGATTATGAAAGAATATGTTAAATATGACATCATCCAACGCAGGCGTTCGGCTAAGCAAACAGTAGACTTCATTGATAATCAATTAAATTTTATTAACACAGAAGCGAGTAAATCTGGAATCAATTTAGCGAATTTCAAAACGCAAAATAAATTGGTTGACATGAGCTCTTCTACCTCAATGACGGTTGGTAAACTTTCTGACTTTGACAAGCAGAAAACAGAACTTAAACTTAAACAACTCGGCATTAAACAATTGCAAGAACAAGTAAACAGCAATAAATCAAAAGTAGAAATTGGCCTGGATTTAGAAGGTGAAATCAATTCTAGCTTAAGCTTATTGGTTAACCAGCTTAATACACTTTCAAGTAACCGAGAAATAAAATTAGGTCAGTTTAATAGCGAGTCTCAGCCTGTGAAACAAATTGAACAACAAATTGCAAATGTAAAGGCCAGTATAAGGAGTTCGGTGGACGGTATGTTGAGACAAAACGAACAAACCATCGCCTACCTTGATCAGCAGATTGCTGGTGTAACACGTAGCATGAGTACGATTCCTGTTAAAGAACAGAATTTTGTAAAGCTGCAAACTAATTTCGAGGTTAACAATAAGGTAAGATCGTATTTATCAGAGAAAAAGCTGGAAGCAGAAATGAATGCCGCAGCCGTTGTTTCCGCAGCTTCTATTGTAAATCCAGCTTATCCTTCTTACTTCGCCATTTCACCTAACTCAAATAAAGCTTACAGCACCGCTTTAATGCTCGGCTTAGCATCAGGTTTTGGTTTGATTTTGTTGGTGCGTTTTCTAAATCCTTATATCTACGATAAAGAAACGGTTGAAGGCTTAACGCACACACCCATCATTGGCGTTATACGCAAATTCCCTGATTTTATTGATCAGGATAGCAAACAGGCACTTTCTTTATCCAAGCCAAAATCTGTATTTGCTGAATCTATTCGATCTGTTCGAACAAACCTTAGTTTTCTGGCTAGCCATAAGGCGAGTAAAATTATCTGTATTACTTCTGAAATTTCAGGAGAAGGAAAATCATTTGTTACCGTTAATCTCGCTAGCACGCTGGCATTAATTGAGAAAAGAGTGGTTTTAATTGCAGCCGATTTACGAAAATCGAAACTACACCGTGCATTTGGAAATGATAACAAGAAAGGTTTGAGCTCTTTACTTTCTGGCCAGGCAAAACTGGAGGATGTACTAACACACGATGCGGTACATAACATTGACTTCATTCCTTCAGGACCAGTACCACCTAACCCTTCTGAATTATTACACACGGAAGCGATGAAAGCCCTATTAAGTCAACTGGAAAAAGACTATGACTATGTTTTGGTAGATACAGCCCCTGTAGGCTTAGTATCTGATGCGATTCCGCTTATTCGCTCTTCGGATGTTAACCTATTTGTAATCCGTTCGGGTGTTTCACAACAAAGGGCCGCTAATATTCCAGAGCGCTTATCGCGGGAATATGGATTGAGTAATCTAGCCATTGTTCTTAATGCCTTTGGTGATGATGCACTTTACTCTAATTATTATACAACCGACTATAGCAGAGGTGGCGGAAACAGTACTTATTACTATTCTGATTATTCGGGTTATTCGGGTTCTGGTTATTATGATGATGAGAATAGGAGATGGTGGCAGTTTTGGAAGAAAAAGTAATTTGGTTAAGGCGTCTTCCGCTTGCCGCCGCGGAAAGGCTCTTTCTTATGTGTGAACAAAAGACCTGCGAAGCAGGCTTGAACACACATATCAAAAAATATGAACTAGTGAAACACAAAAATCACCAGCTGAAAATTTTTCTTTTAAAGGCATTAATGACGCTTGTTGTTACTCACCGAAAAATTTGTTAGGCTGGATTTAAGTGTAACGGAGATTTAGAAGCCATGCTTAGTTGGTTGCAAGAGCTAGATATTGAAATAAGAAAAGGTACTGTCAGGTATTTTGGTTGTTGGGCGATTGGTTAGTGTAAATTTGGTTCATGTTTATTGGTCTAAATGAAAAACGGATAGCGAATAACAAAAATTGGTGAATTGGTTGGTTGTTGAATTGTTAATTATCAATTATGGTCTTCGACTCCGCTCAGACTGACAACGACTACGCTCAGACGATCATCGAACTACGGTAAGCGAAAAACCGATAATGAAAAATGGACAATAATTATAAGTGGTATCCTGTTTACACCCGTTCTCGAGCAGAAAAAAAAGCTTACGACGAACTGCTCAAAAAGGACATAAAGTGCTATTTACCTCTTAAAAAGACACTTAAGCAATGGAGTGATCGAAAAAAAATAGTTGAAGAACCTCTAATTAAATCCTACCTCTTTGTGTATATTTCGGCCAGGGAGTATGCTGAAGTTTTAATGACAAATGGCATTGCCAGGTTTCTTTATTTCTCAGGGAATGTTGCTTCTATGCCTGAACAGCAAATTGAAAACTTAAAGTTATTACTTGCTACTGATGCAGAATTAGAGGTCTTAGAATATGATATTAAAGCTGGTGAGCAGGTTATCATTAAGGCAGGTCCATTTAAAGGGATGCTTGCTGAAATAGTTGCCATGCATAATAAACGCCGCTTAATTTTGCGTTTAGAGAATATGGGGGTTGCCATTGAGATTAATACTTCGATGGCTTTTGTGGAGCAGATGTAGATTGGATTAGTAGTTTGTTCGTTTTTTGGTGACTGGTTTTTTGTTACGAGTACCATTATTTTGAGGTGGGGAGAATTTAAATAATCAGTTATTTTTTTAAAAGAAATGTGACTGAAAGGGCGAAGCTGTGTCCAGGTAGTAAAATATATAGATTTTATATTGTCTTGGCCAGACGGGCTTCTTTCTTTTTGACAACAAAAAGAAACAAAAATTGCCAGCTGAAAATTTTTCTTGCAAAGTTAGTCGGAAGGCTAAATAGTGCAAACCAAAACGATTTATTAGGCTGGTTTAAAGTAGAACGGAGATTTTGTAAGCAGGCCTGACTAGATGGGAATCCTAGTTAAGCTAAAAAATATAAATAATCAGTTTACTTTTTAAAAGAAATGTGACTGAAAGAGCGAAGCTGTGTTTTGTTCATTCGTTCATTAGTCACAAGTTCATTTGTAAATACATATTTTGAGATAAAAAAATGTGTCGCATTGCGGGGATTGTAGACAAAACTAAAACTGAGGTTCAGTTGAAGGCTGAAGTAAAGGCAATGTGCGATGTTATGGCTCACGGTGGCCCTGACGATGAAGGTTTCTATTTTAATGCTGTTAAAGGAATTGCCTTTGGTCACCAAAGGTTAGCTTTTATTGACCTTAGTAAAGCCGGTCATCAGCCTATGTTTTACGATCAGGACCGATATGTGATCAGTTTTAACGGAGAGATTTATAATTATCGCGACTTAAAAGCGGCTTTACTAAATCTCGGTTACGAATTTAATAGCAATAGCGATACAGAAGTTATCCTTGCTGCATACGCCGCCTGGGGAACAAAAAGTTTTGATAAACTTAACGGTATGTTTGCCTTTTCGCTTTTTGATGCTGAGCTAGACTACACCTATTTGGTTCGCGATTCGGCAGGCATAAAGCCCCTTTATTATAGCAGCACTAATCAACAACTGGTTTTTGCCTCTGAGGTTAGAGCGTTTAATCACACCGACTATCATTTTACGGAAAATGTAAACTGGAAAATTTACTTCCTGGCATTTGGACATATTCCTGAGCCTTATACCACTTTTTCAGAAATCGAAATGCTACCAAAAGGAAGCTATTTAGTTTGGCTGCACGCCAGCCAGACTTTCGAAATTAAACGATATTATAATCCTTCGAGAGAAACAAAAATTACCGATTATAACGAAGCTGTTCTTGCGGTAAAAAAGGCATTGAAAAACTCGGTTAGGCAACATCTATATTCTGATGCTCCCATTGGTGCTTTTTTAAGTGGTGGGATTGATAGCAGTATCATCAGCATTTTGGCGAGTAGTGTTCTTAAAAACCAATCTTCGTTACAAACCCTAGCTGTTAACTTTGATGATGCTAGCTATTCAGAAAAGCCTTATCAAGATCTAATCAGCACACAAATCAAAAGCAATCATCAGGAATATACAATCAATGAATCGATATTTAACGATAAATTCCCGGCTGCTTTATCGGCCATGGACCAGCCTACAACCGATGGAATTAACTCCTGGTTTATAACTTATTTTGCCAAGGAAAATGGGTTAAAGGCGGTTTTATCAGGCATTGGTGCCGATGAACTTTTCGGAGGCTATCCTTCATTTAAAAGAATGGGGCTGGTTGAAAAATTGAGTAAGCTGCCTGGTTTCATTCTAAAATTAGGTTTACGCTTAAGTAAGCCAGCATTAAAAAGAGCTTATTATTTAAACTATAAAAACACCGTTGGAAGATATCTTTTTTTGAGGGGCTTTTACACACCTGATGAGATTGCAGCTTTACTAAACTGTTCGATAACACAGGTAGATACGGTATTACAAACGGCTAAAATTGGCAATATCGATCCTGAATTAAAAAACGAGGAGCAAGCAGGCTGGCTGGAATATAATCTTTACATGCAAAATCAACTGCTTAAAGATACAGATGCGATGAGTATGCAACATGGTGTCGAAGTGCGTGTACCCTTCTTAGACAAAGATTTAGTTAAACTTGTTCATCAAATAAAAAGTGATTTGATTTATAATTCCGAAAAACCAAAAGGTTTATTGGTTGATGCATTTTTGAATGCTTTGCCTGAAAAAATATGGGATCGCCCAAAAATGGGTTTCACCTTTCCTTTTCAAAAGTGGTTGAGTAATAATCAGGAATTTTTAGATAAACTCTCCAACCACGAAAATGAGCGGGTTAGAAATTTAACGGGAGATTTTAGAAGTGGTAAACTGCATTGGAGTAAGATGATGGCGTTGTATCAGGTGGTTGATGGCAATTGAATGATGAATTGTTGAGGTGTTTAGAAGGCAGTTTATTGTCGTGGCCAAACAGGCGTCTTTCTTTTTGATGTCAAAAAGAAACAAAATACACCAGCTGAAAACTTTTCTTTTAAAGTCAGTAGCTAAAGTAAATTTATGCCAGCCGAAAAATTTGTTAGGCTAGATTTAAGTAGGACGATATTTAGTGGTTGGGCTTAGCTGGGTGGAAATAGATAAAGTATTATTGATTGGTTAAATGGAAACCGACAACAAAATTGATTTCAAATAAAAAAATTCTCTTTCTTACTTTATATACCTTCAGTTTAACAGGAGGGATTGAAAAGGTTTGCAGGAGTTTTTCCAAAGTTTTACAAGATTTATTAACTGAACGAAAAATAAGCGATTATAAAGTGTTAAGCATGTACGATCAAAGTCCTGACTTAAATTACGTTGATCAGAAATCCTACATTGGTTTTAACGGAAGAAGAATTAATTTCGCTATTCAAGTATTAACAAGCGGACTGCACTCGGACGTTATCATTTTAAGTCACGTAAACCTTTTAATTTTCGGCTGGCTAATTAAAAAGCTTCAGCCCAAAAAGCGAATTATTTTATTCGCCCACGGTATTGAAATTTGGGAAAAGCTGAGCAAGTGGAAAACGAATTTCATTAGAAAGCAGGTTGAAATTATTGCGGTAAGTAAATACACTGCTCTAAAAATTGAAGAGGTGCATCAACTACAGGCAAACAAAATAACGGTGATAAACAATTGCCTCGATCCATTTTTCAATAATCCTGTTTCTTTCGAAAAACCTCAGGAATTAATAAACCGTTATCATCTAAAAGAAGAAAATCGGGTTCTATTTACCCTGAGTAGATTATCGTCTGATGAACAGTATAAAGGCTATGATCACGTTATTGAAGCACTCGCTGAACTTCCTGAGCATATCATTTATATACTTAGCGGTAAGGCTGATTTAAATGAAGCGCAAAGAATAAAAAACTTAATTGCTAAGAACCATTTGCAGCAAAGAGTAATTTTAACATGTTTTGTTCCAGATGAAGAAATAGAAGACCATTATTTATTGGCTGATGTTTTTGTAATGCCAAGTAAGGGTGAAGGTTTTGGAATCAGTTTCATTGAAGCTGCAGCTTGTGGCTGTCGTTCGGTTACAGGAAATATGGATGGAAGTACAGATGCAATCTTAAATGGAGCACTGGGACAGTCGGTTAATCCACATGATAAAGCTGCCCTTAAAACAGTCATACTTGATGAAGTGAATTCGAATTACAACAAGATAGATTTACAACAAAAGTGTTTGGCGGCTTTCGTGTATGAAAAATATAAGGAGCGTGTAAGGGTTGCGTTGGTTAATTGATTAATTGTTGAAACTGTCAAAGCGTTGTTTATTGTCTTGGCCAGACGGGCTTTTTTCTTTTGACAATAAAAGACCTGCGGAGCAAGCTTGAACACAAATAAAAAAACTAAAAACTAGTGAAAACACAAAATTGCCGGCTCGCTAGATTTCTTTTGAAGTTATTGGTTAGGCTAGTTTTTGCATCCCGAAATCTAGTCCATGCCGGTCGAAAAGCGGAACGGAGATGAGGTGGTAAGTCTTAGCTGGGTGGAGATAGATGGTGCATTATTTATTGGCTAATGTTTTAATTGAAAATTTCAGAAACTGTCAAAGCGTTGTTTATTGTCTTGTCCAGACGGCTTTTTTCTTTTGACAACAAAAGACCTGCGAAGCAAGCTTGAACACAAATAAAAAAACTAAAAACTAGTGAAAACACAAAATTGCTGGCTCGCTAGATTTCTGTCGAAGTTATTGGTTTGGCTAGTTTTTGCATCCCGAAATCTAGGCGATGCCGGTCGAAAAGCTGAACGGATGAGGTGGTAAGGCTTAGCTGGGTGGAAATAGATGGTGCTGTTAGGTTAATTAAAGACAAAAAACAGGCAACACATAACAAACAACTGAAAATTATTAATGGAGCATAAAGAAGAACATAACTGGACTATAGAGGCGAAAGCTTCCTTGTTTGATTTAAAATTAAATGAGGTTTGGGCTTATCGCGATTTATTGGTTTTGTTGGTTAGAAGAGATTTTGTTTCTTTTTACAAGCAAACGATTCTCGGTCCGCTGTGGTTTTTTATACAACCACTTTTCACAACCATAATTTTCACTTTTATATTTGGTAACCTTGCAGGCATCTCTACCGATGGTTTACCAAAACCACTTTTTTATATGGCAGGCATAACGGCCTGGAATTACTTTGCAGATTGTTTAACTAAGACATCAACGGTATTTAGAGATAATGCTGGTATTTTTGGCAAGGTTTATTTCCCACGATTTATTATGCCGCTGAGCATTGTAGTTAGCAACCTGGTTCGCTTCGGTGTGCAAATGTTGCTTTTTGTTATGCTTATGGCTTATTACTATTTTACAGGTGCTCATTTTAACATCAGTTGGGCCATTTGTCTTTTCCCCTTAGTAGTTTTATTAATGGCCTTGTTGGGTTTAGGTTCAGGAATGATTATCTCCGCCATGACGACTAAATACCGCGATTTAGCATTCTTGGTGGGTTTCGGTGTGCAATTATTAATGTATGCCACGACTGTAATCTATCCGCTCTCAACGGCGCTAACGAAATATCCAGAGTACGCATGGATTATTGAGTACAACCCCATGACCCCTATTATCGAAACTTTTAGATATGGATTTTTAGGTGAAGGAAGTTTTAGCTGGGGTAGCTTAGGTTATGCAACCGGTCTTACTACTGCCCTGCTCCTATTTGGAATTGTGATTTTTAAGAAGGTGGAACGGAATTTTGTGGATACGGTGTAGGCTAGGAAGAGTTAAGGGATTAGGGTTTTGGGATTAGAGGTTAGGGTTTGGGGGTAGGTTAGTTTTGGTAGGTATAGAATATTTAATAAAAATCATCCTTTATTTATTTCATCAGTAACTAAATAAAGATTATGCATTTATTCATTTAAAAAACTGGAAGTGTGACAAATTTCGAGAGCATTTAGAAAAGACATTTATCAACTGGCTTCAAAATTCCCTAAAGAAGAAACTTTTGGATTAACAAGTCAGATTAAAAGATCGGTAAGTAGTATTGGGGCTTTTTTAGCTGAAGGTTCGGGAAAAATAACCGCCAAGGACAAAGCACATTATACCAACATGGCCTACACACTACACTTGAAACAATGAATCATCTGGTCGCTGCAATAGACTTAGATTATATTTCTGAATCAGAATACTTATCATTAAGAACTAGAATAGAAATTATAACGACTAAAATAAGTGCATTGAGAAAATCTCAACTTACTTAATACATTTAAATAAATTAAACGCCAAATCCTAAACAAACTTGTCGAATAACATTGCTATAAAAGTAGAAAACCTCTCTAAAGCCTATCTGCTTGGCCAAATCGGCACAGGCACGATCAGTCGTGATTTGGAACGCTGGTATGCCCGCATGCGAGGCAAAGAAGATCCATTTTTAAGAATAGGCGAAAACAATAACCAAAATACAAAAAGCGAAAGCGACGTAGTCTGGAGTTTAAAGGATATTAATTTTGAAATTGAACATGGCGATGCGGTTGGCATTATTGGGCGGAATGGTGCTGGCAAAAGTACGCTCTTAAAAATATTAAGCAAAGTAACTGCGCCTACTACAGGCAAGATCTCTGGAAAAGGTAGGATTGCAAGTTTATTGGAAATTGGAACAGGATTTCATCCAGAATTGAGCGGCAGAGAAAACATTTTTCTTAATGGTGCAATCTTAGGTATGCGCAAAAAAGAAATACAGCGGAAATTGGAAGAGATTGTAGATTTTGCGGGAATTGAGCGATACTTGGATACTCCAGTTAAAAAATATTCATCTGGCATGTATGTTCGTTTAGCCTTTGCCGTGGCAGCACACCTAGAATCTGAAATTTTAATTGTTGATGAAGTATTGGCGGTTGGTGATGCAGAATTCCAGAAAAAATGCCTGGGCAAGATGGATGATGTCAGTAAAGGCGAAGGTAGAACCGTATTATTTGTGAGCCATAATATGGATGCTGTAGCAACACTCACAACCAAATCACTTTATCTAAAAAATGGTGAATTAAACTTATACGACAAGACAGAAACTACTATTCAGAAATATTTAGAAACAGATACAAATGAAGTTGGTATTTATATCAAAGATCCAAATGCTAACAGCCCATCTTTTACGAAAGTAGAAGTTATAACATCAGAAAAAGATGGTACTCACATGAATGGAGAAGATCTAATTATAGATATTGACATCAACATGCCTGAGGTTATAGAAGGCATGTCAGTATCATTACAAATTTGCAATTCAAAGGAAATTCCCATAATTTATACCTACTTATTTGATACAGAATTGCCCCTATTGAGAAAAAGTGGTGTTAACAAAATGCGTTGTATACTCCCCAAATGTAAGCTTTACGCTAATACCTATTATTTAATAATGCACTTAGCTGAAACTAAGGGTAAATTCAAGTTTGAAGAAGTCCATAGAATTTGTGAATTCGAAGTGGTTATGCCCAATAAGGTCATCGAATGGGGCTGGCAAAAAGACACTTGTGTATACACTGAAGACTTTATTTGGGAGAAAATAACTATATGAGAGAAGAGAAGCTTGGCCGTTTAAACACAACAGATATAAAAATTGATGATTTATATTATTTACATTATAAGTATTACCATCGAGATTTATTTGATGCATTTGAAAAGTATGCTCTAGGTAATTTATTAGATATTGGATGTGGCAATAAGCCTTACGAAAATAAATTACAGCATAAAATTAGTAAATATATAGGCGTTGATATTATTCAATCTAGTGATAACAAAGTTGATTATTTATGCCCTGCGAATAAAATTCCTTTAGAAAACAGTTTATTTGAAACAGTAATTTCAACCCAAACAATAGAGCATGTGGAAGATCATCAGGGCTTAGTAAATGAAGCTTATAGATTATTGAAGCCAAATGGAATTTTTATTGTTAGCGGCCCAATGTACTGGCCGTTACATGAAGAACCTTATGACTTCTTTAGATTTACCAAACATGGCTTTAAATACATTTTAGAAAAAGCTGGCTTTGAGATTGTAGAAATAAAATCAAACGGAGGTAAATGGTCTGTAGCTGGACAAGCATTTTTACATGCATTATTGCCAAGCGTTTATAATATTAAAGGATTAAAAGGAATATTCTTACGTAAATCTTTTCAATTATTTGGAGGGATTAAAGGAGTTAATACTTTTTTTCAGAAAATTGATGATGAGATCAATGACAATTCTAATACGATGAATTATGTTGTTGTGGCAAAAAAAACACAATGATGCTAACAGTTGTCATTCCATGTTATAACCATGGTCAATACATACAAGATGCCATTGATAGTGTTTTAACTTATCAAGACCAACCAGTTGAAATTATCATTGTAGATGATGGCTCCACAGACCTTTATACTATTAATAAAATGGAGGAGCTCAAAGTTCTTAATTATCAGATAATTCAGCAAAAAAATGCTGGTCTAGCTACCGCAAGGAATGTAGGTATAGCAAAAGCGAGAGGTAAATACATTTTGCCTCTAGATGCAGATAATAAAATTAAAGCCGATTATATTAAAAAAGCTATACAGCTTTTAGATACAAATAGTTACGATATTGTTTATGCAAAACCAAGTTTCTTTGGCGAAGTAACAATCGATAGAAAATTCAAACCTATAGAATTTAATGGATCCGACTTAATTTTCCATAATTATATTGATGCCTGTGCCGTATTTAGAAAAAATGTCTGGCTTAAGAATAAAGGTTATGATGATAAAATGCCATATCAAGGAGTAGAGGATTGGGATTTCTGGTTAAATAGCTACTTCAATGGTTTCAAATTTCATTTTATCGACGAAGAACTTTATGAATATAGAATATTAAGTGATTCGATGATTACACAAATAAATTCAGAGGATAAAAATAATGCTACAATAAATTATCTAATGAGTAAACGTGGAAATCAAATACTTAGTGAATTGGCGTCCCATTATTCAAAGTCTAAAATGTACTCAAATGACATTCAACATCCTTTCAGAAGTATATTTAAGTATTTATATAGATCGCTTAACATTTTCAATTATTATAAATAGTGAATACTTTAAGGTCAAAAAAGGGAAGAATTAATTTTTCAAAAGGAATTCTAAGAGTTAGAGTAAGGTTATCGAATATTAGTTTTGCAAATTAAATGATTGAACTGGCCATTATAATTCCAGCATATAAGCAAGAATATTTTGAGAAGGCTTTAAATTCAATTTGTTCTCAAACAAATAAAAATTTCAACTTATATGTTGGAGATGACTGCAGTCCTTATTCATTGAAAGAAATATGCAATCAGTTTGCTGATAGAATCAACTTGAATTATCATAGGTTTGAAAAAAATTTAGGTGGGAAAGACTTAGTTGCACAGTGGGAAAGATGCGTTAATTTGGCAGGAGATGAAAAATGGATATGGCTTTTTTCAGACGATGACTTGGCGGACTCAAATTGTGTAGAAAAATTTTACGAGGCCTTAAGCATTACCAGTTCTTTCTACGATGTGTATAGATTCAACACCTCTATAATTGATGCAGATGATATCTTTCTTGCAGCAGCAAGAGTTAGTCCAAAATTAGAGAACCCAATGAGTTTAGCGATAAATATACTAAAATGGAAAAGAGGAAATTCTATGCCAGACCATATATTTAAAAAACAGAAGTATAATGAGCTCGGAGGTTTTGTTAACTTTATTCAAGGACAAGCAAGTGATTGGGCGACATCTATTAATTTTTCGTATCCGAAAGGACTTTACACAATTGAAGGTCCCCGGGTTGAGTGGAGAAGAAGTGGTAAAAATATTTCTTCAAATGCCGCGAAAAATAAATCGCGTTTAATCTTCGGTCACCTTGAATTCATATCTTGGATTAATAACAAATTTAATAATGCAGATCAATACATATATGGCGTGAAGCTTAGCGAAATACACATCGAGTCAAAAAATAATCTAGCTATGGTTTTGAAGTCGCATTATAAGGGAATTCCTTGGCATAAATTTATTGAAATTGCTTTGATAATTTCTAAAGCCTTCAATGAGCCTCTTTTAAAATCATTTATGTTTTGCTTCAAAATTAACTACGTTGTATTCAGATCCAAATATTAAGTTGGTAAAAAGTAATCCTTTCATTACTGTAATTATACCCACAAAAAACAGCGAGCTACATATAAAAAAATGCCTATCCAGTATATTAAACCAAACCTTTCAGGACTATGAGATTATTATAAGAGATTGCATCTCGGATGATGATACTTTAAAAAGTATCAACTCTTTCAATGATAATCGAATAAAAGTTTATTCAGAAATGGATTCAGGTGTTTATGATGCAATGAATAAGGGGATAACAACAGCTAAAGGTGAATGGATTTATTTTTTAGGTAGTGATGACGAATTGTTTGGCAACCGTGTATTTGATAATGTTTATGAGCTGCTGAAGACTTCAAGAAATATGGCTATATACGGAAGCGTTCTTGTTGTTGGAGACGCAGGATGGGCAAAAGATGGAGAGGTTTATGATGGTCATTTCTCAATAGAGAAAATTATTTCTAACAACATCTGTCATCAATCTATTTTTTATAACAAACGAATGTTTAATAATTCCGAAACCTTTAATCAATCATACAAGATATGTGCAGATCATGATTTAAATATTAGATTAGCAACTCAATTTAGATTCCACTATATTGATCTTATTATTGCAAAATTTCGAGGAGGTGGATTAAGTTCTCAAGCGGACGCTAATTTTATATCAGATTTTGATAACATTGTAATTAAGCATCATCCTTATCGAGTCCACAAATTTAATTTACTAAATATAAAAATCCAGAAAGAAGCCCATCAACAATTAATGAATGGGAGATTTTTAAAGAGTCTTTACTTATATAGCGTCTTAATATATAAGAAAACTATTTTTAAAATGTTTTTAAAGGCTAAGAAATGATTGCATTTACTATTTGTTCAAATAACTACTTAAGCAAAGCGAGGGTTTTGGTGAATTCTATAAAGAAAAAATCAGAAGCCGTTGTGTACCTTTTTCTTGCAGACCAAAAATCGAATAAGATAAATTACGAGCAGCTTGGCTTTGACAAAATATTGACACCCGATCAGTTAAAAATACCGAATTTGCAATGGCAGCTGGAAAACTACAATATTGTAGAATTTAATACAGCAATCAAAGGTGCCGCCTTTAATTATCTTTTTGAATACACTGATGCTCAAACAATCTATTATTTTGACCCAGATATCAAAGTATACCAGTCATTAAACAATTTTGAGAAATTCTGGAAAAAAAAGTCTATTTTACTAACTCCACATATCCTGAAGCCTGTTCCATTTGATGGATTGTTCCCACAGGAAAATTTATTTCTCAATCATGGAATATATAATTTGGGTTTCTTAGGCTTAAAAAGATCTGAGATATCTGAAAAATTTCTACATTGGTGGTGCGAAAGGTTGAACGAAAAATGCATTATCGATTTAAAGGAAGGATATTTTACTGATCAAATATGGCTTAATCTAGTACCTTCCCTATTTAAGGAGGTTTTGGTTATAGATCATCCGGGTTTTAATGCAGCATATTGGAATCTTCATGATAGAACAATTCATTTAGAAGCAGGAAAGTTCATAGTAAATACTACTGAAGATCTCTTTTTCTATCATTTCAGCAGTTTCGATAAGAAACTTGAACAATTAATGCCTCGAGCTGATGGAAGATTTACATTTCAAAATCGGCCAGAAATGAAATCTTTATATCTTGACTATTTAAATGATATCAATTATCATAGCAACGTAAGTTACGAATCTGTAAAATATTATAACTCTAGTTACCCTATTCCAAAGAAGGTGCCTTCTCTAATCACTCGACTATTAGCCAAAATATCACGGGAAATTAAAATGAAAATATAGTTTTCATGAACATCCTTTTTATATCAGAAATTCTTCCAATAAACACTTATGCAAGTGATGTGGTATTTCATCGGCACTTTAAAAGATTAATATCCGAAGGTCACACTATACATATCTTAACTGATGTAAATTCTTATGCGAACAGGAAAAAAGATTTAGATTCCGTATTTAGAATTCATTTATTACCAAATCGTAAATGGTATTATCCCCCTTACAAGCCATATGGTATACTTCAAAAAATCAGATTTTTCGACTATTATCAACTGCATGCTAAAGCAATAATTGAGGATAACCAAATTGATACTTTAATTGGCTTCGTTTATGGAGATTTTTTGGCTACATTTTGTTCATTTGTTCAGATAAAAACAGGTTTGCCACTTTATAGCTTTTTTCATGATGACACATCGGAATTAAATAGCCACAAATCAAAAAAAATCTCTATTGAAAATTCAAAAAAAATATTAGAAGTTAGTCGGTTTGTGTTCATTGCATCAGAGGCCTTGATAGATAATTGGCCACAGTTTAGCAAGAAATTGAAACTTCTTTATCCTATACCTGAAGATGCAAGAGAAAATGATAAGCTGCCAATTCCAACAAAGAATAAAGCTATTGCATACTCTGGATCTGTTTACAATGAGGTTATTCCATATTTAGAGAAAGTATCACTTTTTCTTTATCATATTAGAGTACCTTTTTATATTATAGGAAATAACGATAACGCTAAATACCTTTCTTATTCATATAAGAATGTACATTATCAAACATTATTCGAAACGGCAAAAGAATCAAATGATTTCCTTATAGCAACATGCAAAGCTTGTATTATTCCATATCCACAACTTTTAATAGAAATGCCTTGGATTAAAACTTGTTTTCCAAGTAAATTTATTCAATATACTAGAATGGGCATTCCTACAATTATAATCGCACCTATCGAGTCTGCTTTAGGTAAATGGTGCATTAAAAATAAATGGCCATTATATTTAAAAGAGTATAACCAAAAAGAGCTATATGAACTTTTAGCCACAAAAATAACAACGACAGAAACGCTAAATATGATAGAATTATTTAGTAGCACGATGTTTAACCCAGATTATATTCATAAACAATTAGTCAACTATTTAACCCTATAATATGTCATTTTTAGGGAAGTTACTTTACAAATATTATTATCGCCCAATAGAAAAAAGAGATACTATTAAAAGATACGGTGGTAAGATAAAATATACTGAAATGCTAGATGGAGAAGCTGAAATGCGAAATTACGCTTTTGATAAGTTAGCTTTTTCAAGTCCTTTCAATAATTTTGGTAAATTCAAGCTAAATTTCTTAACTGGAGAAAAGTTTATTCATCAGACACTTTTTTGCATTTATAGTTTTTCGAAGTGGCTAACTTATGAAGAAGCAAAAAATTTCTCTATATCCTTGTATGATGATAAAAGCTTAAAAAAAAAAACAATAGAACTTTTAAAAGCTAAATTTCCTCAGCTACAAATCTTTACCTATAATGAAACTGTAGAAAAAGTAAAAAATAAATTTCCTAAAAATGATTATCCATATATAAATAAAAAAATTACTGAATTGTTCTTTTTCAACAAATTGTTTTTCTTACATTCTGAGAATGATCCGGGATTAAAAGTTTATTTGGATTCTGATATGCTATTTGTAAATAGGCCTAGCGATTTTTTAAATTGGTTAACCTTAAATTACGGAAATTCAAATTCTGCTTTTGCTATAGAAGATATTATGAGAAGTTATGGTTATGATCAATCTCAAATAGAAAATATAGCAAAAAAAACAATTGATCATCAAATTAATGCTGGTTTTTATGGACTCCATACGAAGAATGTAAATTTTGATGAAATTGAAAGATTGATAAAAGATATTGAGGAGAATTATGGCAGTAGTTATTATATGGAACAATTCATTACTTCGCTATTATTAACTAGTCAAAAAAACCTAACAGTTTTTCCGCGAACAGACTATATCGTCTGGCCTAGTCCTACGGATATTCATTTTCAGAATGGCGCTTTGCATCACTATGTCGATATTTCAAAATATGGTTATTTTACCAAAGCATGGAAAAAGATTATAAAGAACCATTAATATCAATCTGCATACCAGCTTATAACGCAGAAAAATACATCAACCAAACCATGGATTGCCTACTTAATCAAACCTATAGAAATTTAGAGTTGATTGTAGTGGACGATGGATCAACCGATAAAACTCTTAGTATTTTAAAATCATATTCAGATACACGTTTAGCGGTACTTCAAAATCCCAGAAAGAATGCAGCTTCAGCTAGAAATCATTCCTTCTTAAATTCAGCAGGAAAATATATTGTATTTTTTGATGCGGATGACTGGATACCAAATGATTTTATAGAATGCCAGTTAAAATGCATTAAATCTGAAAATGATATTGTTGCAGCTAACTGGGGTAGATTTTATCGTGATGATCTGTCATCGTTCAAAAGTGATCCAAACGTTGTGCAGGTTAATCTAACTTATGAAGAATGGATATTAGCATACTGGCATACGGCAGCCCATATCACACCGCCAGGAAGATTGTTTTTTTCACGAAAGTTAGTGGAACAAACCCCATTATGGGACGAAAGTTTGACCTTAAATGACGACTTTCAGTTCTTTAATGAATTGTTTTTTCATTGCGATAGAATTATTTATAGTAATAGTGATTTTTACTATCGAAGTGGTATTGAAGGTTTATCTAGCAAAAAAAGTGAATTTTTTTACCTATCTAATTATTACTCATTAAAGCGCGGTATAGAATTAGCTTTATTGAAATATCCAAACAGTGAAAATATAAAAATATGTTGCGCTAATATGTGGCAAAATCTAAAATATCAAATTTATCCCAGCTATACAAAGCTCATAGATAGAGTAGATGAAGAATTAGCCAAACTACCTAGCCCAAATTTTAAATTTCCAGCAGGGGGCATCACTAAAATTTTAAATCTATTATTTGGATGGAAACTAACCACCACACTAAAACATTGGCTAAAGGTTTGATCGGGAGATTTCATTGTTAGAAATTATGAGAATCTTAATAGTTTATGGCACTAGGCCAGAGTTTTTAAAAGTTTATCCTCTAATTAGAGAATTGTTGAAAATAGACAACATATTGTTGAGCGTTATAAATACGGGTCAACATAGAGATATGGTACTTGAATTAGAATCTTTTTTCAATTATAGTGCAGACATCTATCTTAATATTATGACAGAGGGGCAATCATTAAATTCAATAGTAAGTAAAATTGTACTTGCTTGTGACCATCTGTTCGATGAATTAAAGCCTGATTTTGTGCTTATTCAAGGCGATACTACAACAGTTATGAGTACTGCTTTAGCTGCTTTTAATAAAAGCATCAAAATTTGCCATCTTGAAGCTGGCTTAAGAAGCAGAAACATTAACTCGCCATTCCCTGAAGAATTTAATCGAAGGACCGTTAGTCTAATTTCCAATATCAATTTCGCTCCAACTGAAAATGCGAAAACAAATTTGATTCAGGATGGAGTTAAAGCAGAGACTATTTACGTAACAGGCAATACAATTATTGACACTTTAAAACTCGTAAAGAAAAGGTTATTAACTAAAGTAGAAGACAATAAAGTTCATATTCTCGTAACAGCTCATCGCAGAGAAAACCATAAAGTGGGCATTAAACACATTTGTAATGCAATTAGAGATATTCTTTCAATTTATGAAAATGTTTGGGTAACCTGGCCAGTACATCCAAACCCACATGTTATGGATATAGTTTACAAAGAGTTAGGCCAAATTGACAGGGTTTCTTTGATTAAACCTGTTAACTATTTGTCACTGTTGGAATTAATTAATAATTCTCATATCATATGGACAGATTCTGGGGGCATTCAAGAGGAAGCTCCAGAATTTAATAAACCCGTACTAATTCTTCGAGAAGAAACCGAAAGGCCCGAACTAATTACCTGTGGTTTAGGTTTCTTGGTCGGAACAAATGAAGCACTAATCAAAGAGAAAACTATTCAAATACTTGATGATAAACAATACTCTGACTCATTAAAAACAGTAATTAATCCATTTGGTGATGGCATGGCTAGTATAAAAATCGCCAAAATTTTAGCTGGACTAGAATGAAAACACTAATTATCTGTCCGAATGAACTTTTTTCGGAACCACGCTTAAGAAAAACTGCAATCTTTTTAGATAGCATTGGGCACGAAGTACATGTTCTCACTGCTCGTACTATTCAAAAAGAAAAAAACCTATATGTTGAAATAAAGAAATTATATCCATCTATTAGATTTCATATCATAGATGTTTCTAAAACAAGTTTTAGATCTAGAATTATATGGTTCTTGAGTAGCTTGTTACACATAATAAATTTAAAGGTTTGGACTTTTTTTAAATTACAGTTGCTACCTAATAAGGGAATATTAAATAAAACTCTTTTACTAAGTAAATTTCCAAAAATTAAGTTTGATCTAATAATTACAAGCTTAATTGACACCCTTCCCCATGCTATCGCAGCAAAAAATAGTTTGAACCCAGATGCAAAAGTTATATTTGACTCTCAAGAGTTCTTTACTGGACAGTATAAACTTTTTCAATCAGAGAAAAGAGATTGGGTTGAGGCTATTGAACAAAAACACTTTAATAATTTTGACGCAATTTTTGCAACTACTAATGTGATGTTAGCAGCATTGCAAAAAAAATATAAATTGACTAATCCAATCTATCGTGTTCGGAATGTTCCTATAAAAAAAGAAATACCCTATAACCAAGGTCACGAATATAATGAAACTTTGAAATTAGTCTGGCATGGCAAATCAATTAACATTGGAAATATTCGTGGAGTGCATATTATTATAGAAGCCGTTTTAAAAGCAAGGTGTAAATGTGATTTATATTTACAGGGTGAGATTGACCAAAGTAACATACTACTACTTGAGAGGCTAAAGAAGGAATTCATGAGTGAAAACTCAATTTACCTTTTACCCTCAGCAGATCCTACTTTAATTGTAAAGTCTATAAGTCACTATGACATTGGCATTATAGGAGAGTTGCCAAAAGAACTTAATCAAGAATATACTTCATCCAACAAGTTATTCGATTTTATTGGTGCTGGTTTGGCAATCATAACCTCAAGCACTGCTGGTATTGTGGAAACTATTAACGAATATCACAACGGATTAATATACACACCAGGTGACGCAGATGAACTTGCTGCATGTATCGTTAAACTCCATAAAAATAGAGAACTATTAAACAACTTAAAAATGAATTCTATTAAGGCTAGAGAGAAGGATTGTTTTTGGGAAAACGAATTAGCCAACATTATTGAACTCTCAAGTCACAATTAATCGATTTGAAAAAAATAATAATTATTTCTCCGCATTTTCCACCGTCTAATTTAGCAGCTGTGCACAGAAGTCGCTTATTTGCCCAGCATTTGCCAGAGTTTGGATGGGAGCCGATAATAGTTACGGTACATGAGCGATACTATGAGGAAGCGTTAGATTACAATTTAGAAAGCTTGCTCCCTCAAAGCCTGAGAATTATAAAAACGAAAGCGATATCAACTAAACCTCTTCGTTTAATTGGGGATATAGGTGTAAGAGCATTTTATCAACTTTACAAAGCTGTAGTTAAACTGATTGAAACCGAACAAATAGATTTTCTTTACATTACAATTCCATCCCACTTCACGGCTTTAATCGGGCGCTTGGCGCACTTTAAAACTGGCATAAAATACGGTATTGATTACATCGATCCATGGGTACACCAATGGCCAGGCACAGAAAAAAAATTTTCCAAACACTGGTGGAGTATGAAAATCGGGGAATGGTTAGAGCCAATAGCTGTTAAAAAAGCTAGTCTAATTACTGGTGTAGCCCTCAGCTATTATGAAGGCGTACTTGAACGTAACACCGCATTAAAAACTCAAGTTATTACCGCATCAATGCCATATGGAGGCGAAGAAAATGACGTTAAGATTTTAAAAAAAACGAAGTCGAAGCCTTATTTATTCGAAAAAAAAAATGAAATATTAGACTTTGTTTACGGTGGCGCAATGCTGCCAAAAGCGTTTAAGCCCCTGGAAATGGTTATGAAGGCGATATCTAAAGCTCCAAACTCTTTCAGCAATATTCGTATTCACTTTATTGGGTCTGGTAAATCTCCAAATGATTCCCATGGCTTTAACATAAAAAAACTAGCTATAAAATATAATTTGTGGCAGACAGTATTTTTTGAATATCCAAAACGTATCCCGTATTTAGATGTTCTCACCCATTTAATAGCTGCGGATGGAGCATTTATATTAGGAAGTACCGAGCCACATTACACTCCTTCGAAAGTCTATCAAGCAGCTTTGTCACAGAAGCCTATATTTGCCATACTTCACAGTGATAGTACTGCATGTCAAATTATAGAACAAAGCAGAGTTGGTATTGTGTTAGCTTTTAATGGTGAAAATGATCTTTTAGCTATTAGCAATAGCTTTGACAATAAATGGAACTCATTTTTATCATTCAGATCTGGCTTTAATGCCCATACCATTAACGCCGAATATTTAGAGCAATATTCAGCAAAAGCAGCTACAAAAATTTTAGCAGATGCATTAAAAAAAATTTGATATTTGACGCAAATCACCAGTTCAAGTCCATAACAAATAGTTATTAAACAATTTTATAATACAAATAATATTCGATTCTAAAAAAACTTATATGGTCCAGCAATTCAAAAGGCTATTTTCATTCATCACTAACCATCCACTTTCAAAAAGAAAGCCTATTTCAGCTATTATTCGTATCATTATATGGCAAATCCAATCTTCTATTTGTAAAAAATTAATTGTTAAAACCTTTGCAGGCAAGGTACTTTTTTATGCAAAGAAAGGATTACATGGCATAACGGGGAATATTTATGCTGGTCTCCATGAATTTAATGATATGGGCTTCTTACTTCATTTTTTGAGAACTGAAGACAAATTCTGTGATATTGGAGCCAACGTTGGAGCTTATACCCTTTTGGCCAGTGGATATATTGGTGCTAAATCCATTGCTTTTGAACCTGTCCCTTCCACCTTTTCTATTTTAGAAAAAAATATACTACTTAATCAACTGCAAAAGAAGGTAACCTTACATAACAAAGCTTTAGGAAATCAAAATGGAGAAATGAAATTCACAGTTGATTATGATACTGTAAATCACGCGATTGCTGAAAACGAATTTGAGAAAAACAGCATCAATGTGAAAATGGAGCAGCTCGATAACTTTATTGATTACGAACCCATTTTGCTAAAAATAGATGTCGAAGGTTTTGAAAGAGAAGTGATTGAAGGGGGTAAAGAATTATTAGATCGCGAAACTACAAAAGCTATAATTATAGAACTTAATGGTAGTGGGGAAAGATACAACTTTAGAGATCAAGATATACATCATTATCTCAAAACAGTTGGATTTGCTCCCTACTTATATGACCCCTTTACTCGAATTTTTACTGAAATTGAATATTTTGGAAAACATAACACTATATATATCAAAGACATTAATTTTGCAAAAATAAGGTGTGAGAGGGCTCTGAAGGTGAAAGTTTTAGGAGTTGAGTTCTAATGAAAAAGTTAGCCATTATAACCACACATCCTATCCAATATCACTTTCCTGTTTTCCAGTTACTAGCAAAGCAATGTCGATTAAAAGTATTTTATACCTGGGGCATAGCTGGTGTAGACCCAAAATATGATCCAGATTTTCGCAAAGAGATCATTTGGGATTTGCCCTTTCTAGAAGATTACGACTATGAATTATTAGAGAATATAGCTCCTGATCCTGGCTCTCATCATGGAAAAGGTATAGTAAATCCTGATATTATTAAAAAAATTGATGCATTTACACCTGATGCTATTTTGGTATATGGTTACATCTACCATAGTCATTTACAAGTTATGCGCCACTTTAAAGGTAAGATCCCTATTTGGTTTAGAGGCGATTCTACCTTATTAAACAACTTGCCACTGTACAAAAAAATCATAAAAAACATTTACTTACGCTGGATTTATAATCAAGTTGATATAGCTTTTTACGTAGGATTAAATAACAAAGCATATTTCAAACAATTTGGCCTTAAAGAAGAGCAATTAGTCTTTGCACCGCATGCTATTGACAATGACAGATTTGCGATCCATCATAATGCAGAGGCCGCCGAACTCCGCAAGAAATTAAACATCCCACAACAAGAATTGGTATTTTTGTTTGCTGGAAAATTAGAACCTAATAAAAATCCTAAATTGTTATTGAAGGAGTTTACTAGTGCTGTTGAGGAAAACAGAAACCAGCCTGAGGGATTTATTTCTAATATAAGAAAAGCTCATTTACTTTTCGTGGGTAATGGCGTGCTTGAAGATAAGCTCAAATCTCAAGTTGGAAATCTCAATTCTCAAGTTCATTTCTTAGAATTTCAGAACCAGACTCAAATGCCCATTGTGTACCAAGCTTGCGATATTTTTTGTTTGCCCTCTATGAACGAAACTTGGGGTTTAGCAGTTAATGAGGCTATGGCTGCAGGTAAGGCTATAATAGTTTCAGATCAAGTGGGATGTGCTATCGACTTAGTCAAACCTGGAATTAATGGTTTTATTTTTAAACTCAAAAAAAGTAAAGAGTTGCGAGAATTGATGTCATACTTTATTAAGAATCCAAGAGAAAGCATGATGTTAGGAGAAAAATCCAGAGAAATTATTTCAAGTTGGTGTTTTAATCAACAAGTAAATACTTTAATTAGGGAGTTAAACAAGATTAGATAGGTTAATATTGCTAATTAAAACTTATCATTAACTTTTTTTTTGAATCTGCAAACTACTTTTGCTTAAGCTAATCTGATTAATTTTCGTAAAGCTAATAAAATTAATATGAGTAAAATTTCAATAATTTATTTACATATATGTGTTTTAAAGCAAATATGTGACATCTTTGGTTATAAATAAAGATTAACATGCTTGAAGTAAATCAGCTTCAAAAATTAACCAATGAGAAGAGCAGTATCTAATGCGAAATAACAGTTTTGAAATATCCGTAATATTACCTGTTTACAATGGATCAAGATATTTGAAAGAGTCAATATATTCAGTACTCCAGCAAGACTTAAATAATTTCGAATTTATTGTTTGTGATGACTGTTCAACTGATGATAGTTTAGCCATAATAAAAAAAATCTCATATGAGAATCCAGGGAAAATTATCATATTAGAAAACGAAGTAAATAAAGGGTTATTTGGAACCTTAAATATCTTAATCGAGAAAAGCTCAACCAATTTGATACATCTTTGGTCTCAAGATGACATCATGAAACCTGATTGTTTAACAAATTGCAAATTGTTCCATAATAGATATCCTTTCATAAGTATGAGTTATCATGGAGTTGAATATATCGATAACGATAGTAAACAGATAAAAGATATAAAAAATGATGGAACTCCTGAAATTATATCATCACATCTATATGCAAATATTTCGATAAGGTGGGGATGTATTCCTGGAAATATTTCTAACGTAACTCTTAATAGGTTTTTTTTAAAGAAAACTGGTATATTTAATGATAAAATGATCGTAAGTGGTGATTTTGATTTATGGACACGCTTAGCCAGTATATCTTCTATAGGAAAAAATAACTCTACACTAATCTACCTGAGGATTCATCAGGAACAATTAAGCCGCAGTTTTAAGAGTATATATTTAAGAGTTAAGGAGGACATACCGATCCATTCCCAAATAATAACTATGTTATCTGAAAATGACCAAATAAAAGCACTAAGATGGTGGAATTGGAAAACTCAAGTATCTTATTATAACGACTATATATTCTTAAAACGCAAGGGGCTGCCACTCGAAGCAAAAAAGCTACATAACCTATTACAGCAAAATTTCAATCTGTATTCGTTGTTCATTAAATGGTTAATAATTAGAATACTTCGTTTAATAAAACTAGAAATTGGATTCTATAAAAAAATTCTTAACCGCTAACATTTAAACTTAAAAATCAGACAACCACTTATTCGTCCTTTATATTTTTGACAGTATACCTTATTACATACAACAACATACGTATTAATCTTAGATCGAAAAAACTTGTTTGAAAATTCTATAAAATTAGGAAGTTTAAAAATTGCAATTGGGGTAATTCTTATGTTATCGCTTTTTACAATAAACCCCTTTGCAACATTTATGGCAGCGCTATTTGTTCCCTTTGCAGCTAAACTTTTGTGGAGAAAAGGAGAACCACCAGTACTTTTTTTTGCATTGCTTACGCAGTGGTTACAGGTTTGCCTAAAAGTTTTTTATGCAGATTTTATTTACAAAGATTTTTCAGAACTCTTTATCTACTACCAAAACATTCATCTTGCTTATTACTACGGTCTAATTTCTTTATACGTTATAACTCTCGGAATATTTCTTATCATTCAAAAAATACCAAAATCAAATTTCGATGATTTTAAATACCAACTCGCAAAATACAATCAAAAGAAAATAGTAATTCTATATGCTTTTGCAATCTTTTTAATGCCAGTCCTGTTAGCATTATCACATGTCATTCCCGGATTACAACAGTTTTTCGTAAAAATTCAGGATTTAAAATGGGCAATATTTTTTATATTTTTTTCTTTCTATTTTGTATTTAAAAAGAACAAACGCCTGTTCTATATAATATTAGTTGGCGAGATCCTATTTAGTTTAAGTGGGTATTTTAGCTCTTTTAAAGAGTTTTTTATAGCTTCTTTATTACTATACCTTTTTGTAAAAAAATCTTACACTTTCGTCAATTACCTCTTTTTTGCATCAATGATTGCGCTACTTTTTAATTTACTTATTATTTGGCAATATGTAAAGCCACAGTATCGTTCATTTCTTTCAGGGGGGGAGCGTGCACAAGTAGTTAAAGTTTCAAAAGCTAATGCTTTAGAAAAACTTTTTGAGCTAGCTAGTGATTCGGAAAAACTAAAATATGAAGATGGTATTACTATATTATTAGATAGAATAACATACATAGATATTTTCTCAGCTACAACTTCATATGTCCCACTTAATCGACCTCATGAACATGGAAGATTGTGGCTTGATGCAATAAAAAGGGTGTTTATGCCTCGAATTTTATTTCCAGATAAAACCGCTATAAACGATTCCGAAAAAACAAATATCTACACGGGGATAGGATTTGCTGGAGTTGAATCGGGAACTTCAATTAGTTTAGGCTATGTTACAGAGAGTTATATTGATTTTGGATTTCCAGGGATGTTAATTCCACTGTTTGCCTGGGGTATGGTAATTGGTATTGTATACAAATACATCATTACAAAATCTTACAATCTTATCTGGGGATTTGCTTTTTTGGTTCCATTAATTTTTCAAATAAATTTATTTGAGACTGCGCTTGACAAATTAATAGGTAGCCTTATTGCATTTTTTCTAATTTTTTTGTTGCTAAACAAATTCGTGATCAAAAGATTGGATAATTATTTAAAAAATTGAAAATCCTGCATATTACTCCTTCCTACAAGCCTTCCTATATTTATGGCGGGCCGATCGCTTCAGTCTCGATGTTGTGTGAGTCAATTAGATTATTGTCCTTCGACTCCTCTCAGGATAATGTAAATGGGAAAGCGAAATTAGAACTTCAGGTCTTAACAACAACTGCCAATGGCAAAGCTGAATTAGAGTTAAAAGTTGGGAAGCCTATATTGGTAGATGGTGTTGTGGTTAATTATTTTAAGAGGTGGACAAAGGATCACAGTCATTTTTCGCCTGGTTTGTTGTGGGATTTAAGAAAGAAAATAAGTCAGTTTAAAAATCCGCTTCCTTCTATTTCACCAGGTGAGTCGCCACGCGTTAAAGGGGAACAAGAACCACCCCGCCTTATAGGCAACCCTCCAAAGGAGGCGAATAAACTCGTGATTCACATCCATGCCTGGTGGAACCTAGTTTCTGTGTTGAGTTGTTTAGTCGCAAAATGGTATAATATCCCAGTTGTATTATCGCCAAGAGGTATGTTGAATTTTCATACTTATAGTACTGGCAATAAAACTCTGAAAAAAATAATCCATCATTTAATAGGAAAAAAATTACTAAAGTACTGTGCAATTCATGCTACAACTAATAAAGAAAAGACAGAAATAGTAGACTTTATCAATGCCAATAATATTATAGTAATTTCGAACCTTGTAAGTCTTGGAAAAAGTAATATTAAGTTTGATCAGGAGAAACAATGTAATCAAAAATTTAAAATTATTTTCCTTTCGCGAATAAATCGAATCAAAGGTTTAGAACTTTTATTTGATGCGCTATCAGATGTTAATTTCGACTATCGCTTAACCATTGCAGGAACAGGAGACGAAAACTATATTAAAAGCTTAAAGCTTAAAGCTGAAAGCCTAAAGCTGGGTGAACGCATTAAATGGATTGGGCAAGTTAGCAATGATGAAAAGTTTTCCATGATGGCTTATCATGATTTATTGGTTCTTCCCTCCTATAATGAAAACTTTGCCAATGTTGTTGTCGAAAGTTTAAGTGTTGGTACGCCTGTGCTTGTAAGTAAAAATGTTGGACTTGCTGACTATGTAAAAGCTAATGAGCTTGGATGGGTTTGTAGCCTGAAACCAAAAGACATTGCTGAGAAAATTAATTTGGCTTATAATCATAAGCTTAAGAGAGAAACCATAAAACGTAATGCTCCTATTCTCATTAAAAATGATTTCGATGACGAGGTTTTGGTTAGGAGCTATATAGAATTGTACGACAGGGTTCTTCGACTCCGCTCAGAATGACATGGTCTGAATGAATGTTGATCCTTCGACTACGTTCAGGATGACAGAGCAAAAACAAAAACGGGATGACAAAGCGGAGAGAAAATAACATTTATTAAAGCGCTTCCACACTTCGACAAGCTCAGTGCAGGCTTAGCTTAGCATGACATGGTCTGAATGAATGGTTTATCCTTCGACTCCGTTCAGGATGACAGGACAAAACAAAAACGGGATGACAAAGCGGAGAAAAAATGGCTTTGATTATAGCGCTTCGACACTCCGACAAGCTCAGTGCAGGCTTAGCTCAGCATGACATGGTCTGAATGAATGGTTTATCCTTCGACTCCGCTCAGGATGACAGAGCAAAAACAAAAACGATGAATAAAAATTTCAGTTTTATTATTCTCACATATAATGAAGAAATTCATTTGCCTAGGTTATTGAATTCCATTAAAAATTTGAATGCCGAAATATTTATTTTGGATAGTGGAAGTACGGACAAAACCCTGGAAATAGCTAAAAGCTTTAACGCAGTTGTTCAGAGCAACCCCTTTGTAAATCATCCCAAACAGTGGGATTTTGCCTTAAAAAACTTTCAGGTTAGTACGCCATGGACTATTGGCCTAGATGCTGATCAAATTGTAAGTCCTGAGCTTTTTGAGTTACTTAAAGGCTTTAAAGATGAAGATTTCGCGGATATCAGTGGTATATATTTTAACCGCAAAAACTATTTTCAAGAAAAATGGATTCGTTTTGGGGGCTACTACCCCATCTATATGTTAAAAATGTTTAGAACGGGAATGGCTTATTCAGATTTAAATGAAAATATGGATCATCGATTTATACCAGGTGGAAAAACCATTATCTGGAAAAAGGGGCATTTATTGGAAGAAAATTTAAAAGAAAACAATCTTGCATTCTGGAAAGCTAAACACGAACGTTATAGTGATTTAATTGCTGTTGAAGAAATTGAGCGGGAACAAAAACTTCGAACACAAACCCTTAAAGCCAATTTATGGGGAAATCCAGATGAACAAAAGACCTGGTTTAAAAAGCAATGGAGAAATTTACCCTTAGGCTTAAGGCCATATTTATATTTTAGCTATCGGATGATTTTTAAGATGGGTATCCTCGATGGCAAAACAGGCATTCGTTTTCATTACCTGCAGGGGCTTTGGTTTAGGTTATTGGTTGATAAGAAGATTTCTGAATTGAAACGGAATAGGGTTTAGGTTTAGGGTAAATGAATAGTGAAATAGAATGTTTTGCAAGGAAGAAGAAAAATTAAGCTTTAAATTATTACAATTTAATAAGATTGGGATGAATAAAAAGATTAGTATATCTTTAAAAAATCAAACAGATTATGAACGAAATCCAGCAAAAAGAAGCTAAGAAACAGGCTGATAAAAAAGCCATAAATTTCATTATTGCCTTATTTGTACTCTACATTTTATTTAGTCAGGGTAACTTATTCATGAATAGTGTTATGAGTCCTGGTGGGAAGTTTTATAATGCGTACATCGCTGAGCATTTTGATTATATACAAGGGTTAAAAACGGCATTAATAATTCCTGCAGTTTGGATTATTAAGCTTTTTGGCTTTTATGCCATTTACAATGAAATGGATGTTATGGTTGTTTCGGGTCCATTACTTCGAATTAACTATTCTTGCCTGGGATTAGGCGTAATGAGTTTCCTGGCTGCATTTGTTTTATCATTTCCAGCATCCTGGAAGTCGACTTTTAAAATGCTTATTATCGGACTCATCAGCATTTATGTTTTAAACATTTTCCGTATTGCGGGCCTGGGTGTCTTATTTGGCACTTTTCAATCGCAGAGAAACTACTTCGAATACCATCATGAAATTTTTAATGTAATTGTTTACATCATTATTTTCATTATGCTGTACATCTGGATTAGAAAGAACACCAAAATAAAAAACTAAGTATTTCCATTTATCTGAAATTAAAAACACTAATAATCTTTTAATTTCGGCCGTTTACTCCCCATTTATAAATAATTCTTCTACCTCCAAATATGTATATATTAGGTATTAACGCTTATCATGGCGATTCGGCCGCCTGCATTTACAGAGATGGTGAAATTATTGCGGCATCAGAAGAAGAACGTTTCAGGCGGATAAAACACTGGGCTGGCTTTCCTTCAATGGCTATTCAATTCTGCTTGGATGAAGCTGGAATAAATATCAGAGATGTAGATCATATTGCTATTTCAAGAGATCCAAGAGCAAATTTTGGTAAAAAAATTTTCACGGCTGTTAAAAACAGATTGAGTATTAAAAATATTGCCGATCGGATGCGAAATCTTCAAAAAGCGAAAAGTATTGATGAAGAATTTATTAGTCACTTTGGATTAAAACCGAATGAACTAAAAGCACAAATTCATAATATTGAGCATCACCGTTCGCACCTGGCGAGTGCTTTTTTTGCTTCACCTTTCGAAGAATCTGTTATTTTAAGTATTGATGGTTTTGGTGATTTTACCAGCACCATGACGGCCACTGGAAAGAATAACAAAATCACTGTGATCGATTCTGTAAATTATCCGCATTCCTTGGGGTTATTTTATACAGCGTTAACCCAGTTTTTAGGTTTTCCGCATTATGGCGATGAATATAAAGTTATGGGGCTGGCTCCTTACGGCAAACCTATTTATGAACAAGAAGTTCAGAAAATAGTTAATTTTAAGTCAAACGGTTTATTTGAACTCGACCTTAAATATTATAACCATACTACAAAAGGTGTGCAAATGGCCTGGGAAGATGGGATACCATCTATGGAATCTGTATTTTCAAAGGAGCTTATTAATTTACTAGGCCCTTCAAGAAAAATAGATGAAACGCTTACTCAGAAGCATAAAGATATTGCAGCAAGTGTGCAAAAAGTAACTGAAAATACAATATTTCACATTCTGAATCACTTACAAAGTACCACCAATCTTAATTCAATTTGTATAGCGGGCGGTGTCGCACAAAACTCTGTTGCAAATGGTAAAATTAATTTAAATACTAAATTCGAAAATATCTACATTCCACCTGCAGGGCATGATGCGGGAACAGCTATTGGTGCTGCGTTATGGGTTTATAATCAATTGCTCCATCACCATAGAAACCAACCGATGTTAAATGGTTACTTTGGAAGTTGTTTTAACAATGATTATATAGAGAAATTATTACAGGAAAGGCAAATCTCCTATCGAAAACCTGTTGAAACAGATTTCTATAAGACTATAACCGATTGTTTAACCAATAATGGTGTTATAGGCTGGTTTCAGGGAAGGGCCGAATTTGGGCCAAGGGCTTTAGGAAATCGTTCTATACTTGCTGATCCCAGAAATGAACTGGCTAAAGAATTACTAAACAGCAAAATCAAAAAAAGAGAATCTTTTCGCCCGTTTGCGCCATCTGTTTTAAAGGAATTTGTTGCCGATTATTTCGAACAGCATGATGAAGTTCCTTTTATGGAAAAGGTATTTTTAATTAAGGCAGATAAAAGAGCAGAAATTCCTGCGGTTACACATCTCGACGGAACGGGGCGTTTACAAACCGTGGAGGCCGAAAACAATTTAAAATATTATAAATTAATACACCATTTTTACCAGGCTACAGG
>Ga0247810_10000516_pt1 | contig 39670 bp, 38 predicted proteins | sample UWRJL119311C1_FD_179918 | JGI IMG/M metagenome (GOLD analysis project Ga0247810, IMG submission 179918) | Plant litter microbial communities from Arlington Agricultural Research Station in Wisconsin, United States - UWRJ-L119-311C-1 | ecosystem: Environmental > Terrestrial > Plant litter >...
CAGATCATCTTCGCGTTCCAGACCTTCACCCAGGCCTACGTGGTCTCGGGGGGAACGGGTGGCCCCGCCGATTCGACGATGTTCTACACGCTCTTCCTCTACCGGACGGGCTTCCTCGAGTACGACATGGGCTACGCCTCGGCGATGGCCTGGTTCCTCCTCATCGTGATCGCGGCCTTCACGGCCTTCAACTTCTGGCTTTCGAAATTCTGGGTGTTCTATGACGACTGAAGCAGCGACCCAATCCGCCACCGTGGCGCCGGCCGGGAAGCCGAACCCTCCCCGCCGTCGCGACTCCGCCTCCTACCGCGCCCGCGGCCGAGTGACCTCGGTGTTCAAGCACATCGGTCTCATCGCGGTCTCGGCCGTGATGATCTACCCGCTGATCTGGCTCGTCGTCTCGAGCTTCAAGCCGAACGACCAGATCTTCCGCGACCTGAGCATCTTCACGACCGACCTCACCATCGAGAACTACATCAACGGCTGGAACGACCTGCAGTTCCCGTTCAGCACGTTCCTCGCGAACTCGATGGTGATCTCGATCGGCGCGATCCTCGGCAACCTCATCTCGTGCTCGCTCGCGGCCTACGCGTTCGGGCGCCTGAAGTTCCGTGGGCGCAACCTGCTCTTCGCGGTCATGCTCGCCACGATCATGCTGCCCTTCCAGGTGGTGCTCGTACCCCAGTTCACGATCTTCAAGGAGTTGGGATGGCTCAACACCTTCCTGCCCCTGATCGTGCCGAAGTTCCTCGCGACGGATGCGTTCTTCGTCTTCCTCATGGTGCAGTTCATCCGCGCCCTGCCGAAGGAGATCTTCGAGGCCGCCCGCATCGACGGCGCCGGGCACCTGCGCACCTTCCTGCAGGTGACCCTGCCGCTCATGGTGCCGGCGCTCGCGACGACCGCCATCTTCACCTTCATCTGGACCTGGGGTGACTTCTTCGGCCCGCTCATCTACCTGCGCATCCCGGAGAGCTTCCCGGTCTCGGTGGCCCTCAAGGGCTTCCTTGACGCGCAATCCAGTTCGGACTTCGGGTCGATGTTCGCCATGTCGGTGGTCTCGCTCATACCCCTGTTCATCGTCTTCCTCGTCGGGCAGAAGTACCTCATCAAGGGCTTCGCGACGACGGGCATCAAATAGAGATGGAGTCGCGGATCATGCGTTACGCGATCGTCGGAACGGGCTCGCGGGCCCAGATGTACATCGACGCGATCACCGGCCCGCACGCCGAGGTGGCCGAGCTGGCCGCCTGGGCGGACACGAACCCGGGCCGACTCGGGTTCCACGAGCAGCGGCTGCCTGCGGGCACGGCGGCGCCGCTCCGGTTCACGCCGGACGAGCTGTCGCGCGTGGTGACCGAGCACCGGATCGACCGGGTCATCGTGACCTCGCCCGACGCGACGCACGCCGAGTACGTCGTGGCCGCCCTGGAGGCGGGAGCGGATGCGGTGGTCGAGAAGCCGCTGACGACCAGCGAGCAGGGGGTGCGTGCGATCGCGGATGCCGTGGATCGCACCGGCCGTGACGTCACGATCACCTTCAACTACCGCTACTCGCCGCGCAACACCGCCCTGCGCGAGGTCATCGCCAGCGGTGCCATCGGCGACGTGACGTCGGTGCACTTCGAGTGGGTGCTCGACACGGCGCACGGGGCTGACTACTTTCGGCGCTGGCACCGGGACAAGGAGAACTCGGGCGGCCTGCTCATCCACAAGGCCTCTCACCACTTCGACCTCGTGAACTGGTGGATCGGCGACGTGCCGACGCGGGTCTACGCGAGCGGTGGGCTGCGTTTCTACGGACGGGACAACGCGGAGGCCCGTGGGCTCGGCGAGCGTCCGGAGCGCGGCACGACCGATTCGCCCCTGCGCGACGCCTTCAGCCTCGACCTGCGGGCGGACCCGCAGTTCCGCGGGCTCTATCTCGAGCAGGAGGGGCATGACGGGTACCTGCGCGACCGCGACGTCTTCGACGCCGGGATCACGATCGAGGACAACCTCTCCCTGGTGGTCGACTACGCGCGAGGAGCGACGATGTCCTACTCCCTCAACGCGCACGCGCCGTGGGAGGGCTACACCGTCGCCGTCAACGGCACCGCAGGCAGAGCCGAGCTGCGGGTCGTCGAGCGTGGCGCCGTCCTGCTCGACGAGGAGGGGCGTGTGGTCGTGGACCCGAGTGCCCGCCCCGACCTCGTGATCGAGGAGGGCAGCAGGCCGACCGCGGAGACCCTCGTCGTGCAGCGCCACTTCGGGCCCGCCGAGGAGGTGCCGATCCCGGAGGCGGAGGGCGGCCACGGCGGCGGCGACGCCGTGCTGCTGCGGGACGTGTTCCGCGGTGTCGGCGACGACCCCCTGGGGCACGCGGCCTCCTGGCACGATGGCGTCCGCTCCATGGTCGTCGGTCTCGCGGGCAACCGTTCGCTGGAGACCGGCGCGGCCGTGCGGATCGCCGACCTCGACCTCGGCGCAGGCGCATCCGCTGCGGAGGCCCGGTCGTGAGCCGCTACGTCGTCACGGGAGGCGCCGGCCGTCTCGGTCGCAGTGTCGTCGCCGTGCTGCGTGAGGCCGGTCACGAGGTGGTCTCCGTCGATCGGGATGGGGCCGACACGGACCTCGACCTGCTCGACGCGGAGGCGACCCGCGCCTTGTTCGCGGAGGTGCGGCCCGACGGCGTCGTCCACCTGGCGGCGATCGCGGTCCCCTTCGTCGCCCCCGACGCCGAGACCTACGCCACCAACACGGCCCTCGCCTTCAGCGTCCTCGATGCGAGTCTCGCCGCCGGCGTCGACCGCGTGATCTTCGCCAGCAGCCCGACGGTCATCGGCTACGGCGCGCCCCATGGCTGGACGCCCGACTACCTGCCGATCGACGAGCGGCACCCGCTGGCGCCGTGGAACGGCTACGCCCTCTCCAAGCAGGCGGTCGAGGAGATCGCTGCCATGACGGTGCGCGCGCACGGTGACCGGATCCGCGTGGCTGCCTTCCGTCCCTGCTACGTCATCGCGCCCGAGGAGTGGGCCGGCGCGCCCACCCAGCAGGGCCACACCGTCGCCGAGCGTCTGGACAACCCGGAGCTCTCGGCCGTCGCCCTGTTCAACTACGTGGATGCGCGCGATGCGGGGGAGTTCGTCCTCGCCTGGCTGCGGAACGCGGAGGACGTGCCGAACGGCAGCACCTTCTTCGTCGGTGCGCCGGACTCGCTGGCGCGGGAGCCGCTCGCGGAACTCGTCGAGCGCTACCGCCCCGAACTGGCCACCCACGCCGCGTCGCTCGGTGCGGCCGTGTTCAGCTCGGAGGCGGCGGAACGTCTCCTCGGCTGGCGGGCTCGGCGCACCTGGCGCTCGGAACTGGCACTGGACGGCGCATCGTGACCGGGCTGGTGTTCCCGCAGCGGGTGCTGTTCTTCCCGGTGACGCCGCTCGACGAGCGGGGGGATCTCGCCCTCGACGTGCTCGACCAGCACCTGGCCGACCGTCTCACCCACCGCCCCGGTGCCGTGTTCATCGCGTGCGGGACCGGCGAGTACCACGCCCTCTCCCTGGCCGAGTACGAACGCGTCGTCGAGCGCGGCGTCGCCGTGACGGCCGGTGCCGTCCCGGTCGTCGCCGGCACCGGCGGGCCCCTCGGCCACGCGATCGCCTGTGCGCGCGCCGCCGAACGGCTCGGGGCCGACGCGCTCCTCGTCATGCCGCCCTACCTCGTGACGGGTCCGCAGGCGGGCGTCGTCGCCTACGTCGAGGCCATCGCTGCGGCGACCGACCTGCCGCTCGTCGTCTACCACCGTGGCACCGCGCAGCTCTCCGTCGACTCCGTCTCGCGTCTCGCCGCCCACCCCCGCGTGGCGGGCTTCAAGGACGGGGTCGGCGATGTCGCCCTCGCCCAGGAGTTCGTGCTCGCGGCGCGCCGCTCCGGTCGCACCGACCTGCAGTTCTTCAACGGTCTCCTGACCGCCGAGCTCAGCCAGCGCGCCTATCGCGCTATCGGGGTGCCGCTCTACTCCTCCGCCGTCTTCGCCATGGCGCCCGAGATCGCGAACGCCTGGTTCGACGCCTACACGGCGGGGGATGAGCCGTGGCTGGACACCCTCACCGAGGAGTTCTACGCACCCCTCGTCCGCCTGCGCGACACGACGCCGGGCTACGCGGTCTCGCTCATCAAGGCGGGACTCGTGCTCGGCGGGCTGCCCGTTGGCGGGGTGCGCCCACCCCTCGTCGACCCGTCGGCGGAGCACCGCGAGCGCCTCGCCGTGCTCCTCGCCCGCGGGAGGGAGCTGGTCGCGTGACCGAGCAGCACCAGCAGCCCGAGCAACACCAGCGGGTCGAGCCTGTCGAGACCCCCATCCGCGCGATCGACACCCGCCTCCTCCGCATCCCCCTCACCCGCCCCTGGGGCCCCGGCGTCCGCGACGTGGGCGTGGTCGCCGTCCGTGTCACCACCGACGACGGTGTCGGCCACGGCTTCTCCTGGTCTCCGTCGATCGGTGCTTCGGCGGTCGAGGCGCTCATCCGCGACGACCTCGCGCCGCACCTCCTGGGGCGCCCCGCCCGTACGGAGGAATGGCAGGGGATGTGGGAGCGGCTCCACGAGGCTGGTGGCGGTGGGCTGACCACGATCGCGATCGCGGGGGTCGACCTCGCCCTCTGGGACCTGGACTGCCGACGCCGTGGGCTGGCCCTCGCCGACCGTCTCGGTCGTCGCCACGACAGCCAGCCGGCCTATGGCAGCGGGGTGAACCTCCACTACCCGCTCGATGAGCTCGTCGCCCAGGCGGCCCGCTGGCGGCACGCCGGTTTCGGCGGCGTCAAGGTGAAGGTGGGCAAGCCGGATCTCGCGGAGGACGTGGACCGCATCGCCGCGGTCCGGGAGACCATCGGCCCAGAGGTCCGGCTCATGGTGGACGCGAACCAGCGGTGGGACCTCGACCGTGCCGTCGCCGGTGCGGAGGCCCTCTCCGTCCTCGGCATCGACTGGCTCGAGGAGCCGCTGCGCTCGGACGACACGCGTGGCTACCGTGCCCTGCGGTCGAGCGTCGACGTCCCGATCGCGCTGGGGGAGAACGTGCACACGATCCACCGATTCCGGGACCTGGTCGACGCGGAGGCGGTCGACGTCATGCAACCCAACGTCGTGCGGGTGGGCGGGATCACGCCGTTCCTGGCGATCGCGGACCTGGCCCGCGAGGCCGGGATCACGCTCGCCCCGCACCTGTTGCCGGAGCTCTCCGCCCAGCTCGCCTTCGCCCTGCCGGAGGAGACGTGGGTGGAGGACGTGGAGGACGCGGGATTCGGCGCCCTGGGTGCGCTGCTCGAGCCGAGCGCCATCGAGATCGATGAAGGACGGGCGACGGGCGGTCACGCCGTCGGCCTGGGGATGAGGTTCTGGTGAGCATGTTCAACGATGCGGCGGAAGCCGCCCCGATCATGGCGGCGTCGACGGCGACGGATCGCGCGCGCTGGCTCCGCGCCATCGCCGACACCCTCGACGCGCACGCCGAGGAGCTGGTGACGCTCGCCGACGAGGAGACGCACCTCGGCACGGTCCGCCTGACCGGCGAGGTGGCCCGCACCACCGGACAACTTCGACTCTTCGCCGACGTCGTCCTCGAGGGCTCCTACTGCGAGGCGACGATCGACCACGCGGTGCCCGACGCGACACCTCCCCGTCCCGACCTGCGCCGCGTGCTGCGCGCGATCGGTCCCGTCGCCGTCTACGCGGCCTCCAACTTCCCCTTCGCCTTCTCGGTGGCCGGCGGTGACACCGCCTCGGCGCTCGCGGTGGGCTGCCCGGTGGTCGTCAAGGCGCACCCGGGCCACCCGCGCCTGTCGCGTCGCACGGCCGAGCTCGTCGCGGACGCGCTGCGGGAGGCCGGCGCGCCGGCCGGTTCCTTCTCCCTCGTCGAGGGCTACGAAGCCGGCGTCGCCCTCGTGCAGGACCCCACCATCCGCGCTGCCGCCTTCACCGGTTCCGTCGCCGGGGGCCGCGCCCTCTTCGACCTCGCCGCGGCGCGCCCCGACCCGATCCCCTTCTTCGGCGAGCTCGGGTCGACGAACCCGGTGGTCGTGACCGAGGAGGCGGACGCGGCCCGCGGCGCGGACCTCGCGACCGGCCTCGCCGCGTCCTTCACACTCGGGGCCGGTCAGTTCTGCACGAAGCCCGGTCTCGTCCTCGTGCCGCGCGACTCCGCGCTGGAACGGTCGATCGTGTCGCACGTCCCGGCGAGTGTGCACCAGCTGCTCACCGACTCGATCAGCGACGGCTTCGCCCGGGGTCGCGACAGCCTGCTCGCCCTGCCCGGCGTCGAGACGGTCGCGGCGGGCGACGCCGTGATCGCGGCCGTCGATGCGGCGGCGCTGACGGGCGACATGCTCGACGAGGTGTTCGGCCCGCTGACCCTGCTGATCCGCTACGGCTCCCGCGACGAACTCGTGGAGACGCTCGGGCGTCTCGAGGGCAGCCTGACCGCGACCCTGCACGCCGAGCCGGGGGAGGACGTGTCGGCCCTCCTGCCGCTCCTCGAGGAGCTCGCCGGTCGGGTGCTCTTCAGCGGCTGGCCCACCGGCGTAGCCGTTACCTGGTCACAGCACCACGGCGGCCCGTGGCCGTCCACGACCTCCCAGCACACCTCCGTCGGGGCAACGGCCGTGCGTCGCTTCCTGCGTCCCATCGCCTATCAGGACGCCCCGGACGCCCTTCTCCCGGAGTCGTTGCGCGAGGGCAACCCGCTGGGGATCCCGCGCCGGGTCGACGGCGCACTGCACACCCTCTGACTCGAAACAACCTCGCAACATCCCCGGCCTATGCTGGGGCAATGGCGGACCTTTTCGACGACTACGGCGCCACGACGGTGCGCCCCCGCCCCACGCAGCCCTTCGACGAGATGTTCTCGGCGCCTGGCGCGGCCCGGTCGGCGTATAAAGAGATCCACTCCGCACTCGCGCAGATGACACAGGACGAACTGCGCGGTCGCACCGAGTCGCTCGCCAGCTCATACCTCGCCCAGGGCGTCACCTTCGACTTCGCGGGTGAGGAGCGGCCGTTCCCGCTCGACGCCGTGCCGCGCGTGATCGCGCAGGCGGAATGGGTCGAGGTCGAGGCCGGCGTGAAGCAGCGGGTGAAGGCCCTCGAGGCGTTCCTCGCCGATGTCTACGGCCGCCAGGACGCCGTCCGGGACGGGGTCATCCCGGCCAAGCTGATCACCTCGTCGAGCCACTTCCACCGTGAGGCGGCCGGCATCGTCCCCGCCAACGGTGTGCGCATCCAGGTCTCCGGGATCGACCTCATCCGCGACGAGCACGGCGGCTGGCGGGTGCTCGAGGACAACGTGCGCGTGCCGTCGGGCGTCAGCTACGTCATCTCCAACCGACGCGTCATGGCACAGACGCTGCCCGAGCTGTTCGTGTCGATGCGGGTGCGCCCGGTCGGCGACTACCCGCACAAGCTGCTGCAGGCACTCCGGGCCTCCGCGCCCGAGGGGGTTGAGGACCCCAACGTCGTCGTCCTCACACCGGGTGTCTACAACTCCGCCTACTTCGAGCACACGCTGCTCGCCCGCCTCATGGGCGTCGAGCTCGTCGAGGGGCGCGACCTGTTCTGCTCCGGCGGTCGCGTCTGGATGCGCACGACGGCCGGTCCGACCCGCGTCGACGTCATCTACCGCCGCGTGGACGACGAATTCCTCGACCCGCTGCAGTTCCGTGCGGACTCGATGCTCGGCTCGCCCGGCCTCATGCTCGCGGCCCGTCTCGGCAACGTGACCATCGCCAATGCTGTCGGAAACGGCGTCGCCGACGACAAGCTCGTCTACACCTACCTGCCCGACCTCATCCGGTACTACCTCTCCGAGGAGCCCGTGCTCAAGAACGTCGACACCTGGCGTCTCGAGGATCCGGGAGCGCTCGAGGAGGTCCTCGACCGTCTCGACGAGCTCGTCGTCAAGCCTGTCGACGGCTCGGGCGGCAAGGGCCTCGTCGTCGGACCGGACGCCTCCAAGGAGGAGCTGGAGACGCTGCGGAAGTCGCTCATCAAGGACCCGCGTGGCTGGATCGCGCAGCCCGTCGTGCAGCTCTCCACCATCCCCACCCTCGTCGACGAGGGCATGCGCCCCCGCCACGCTGACCTGCGCCCCTTCGCCGTCAACGACGGCAAGGACGTGTGGGTGCTGCCCGGTGGGCTGACCCGCGTCGCGCTCCCCGAGGGGCAACTGGTCGTCAACTCGTCGCAGGGTGGCGGCTCGAAGGACACCTGGGTCGTCGGCACCGACCCGCTGCACGTCAACCGCAACAGCATCCAGGGGCTCGTCGCCGACCAGGCCGCGCGCACCGAGGCCATCCCGATCATCACGCCCGAGATGCTCAAGGAGCACGCCCAGGACCACGGCCCGCACGACCGCCCGCTCGGCCACGGCCAGCAGGAGCAGCAACAGCAGCAACAGCAGCTCTCCAGCGGGTTGAGTAGCGCCGAAGGCGCGTATCGAAACCGCACCACCGCAGGCCTCGACACGCCCCCGGCCTCCGGAGGGTCCCCATGCTGAGCCGCATCGCCGAATCGCTGTTCTGGATCGGCCGCTATATCGAGCGCTCCGACGGCACCGCCCGCATTCTCGACGTGCACCTCCAGCTCCTCCTCGAGGACCCGTGGATCGAGGAGGACGTCGCCTGCCGTTCGCTCCTCAGCGTGATGGGCAGCGAGGTCCCCGAGGACCAGACGCTCACCCGCTCCGACGTCCTCAACATCCTCGCCGTCGACCGCAACGAGCCGGCCTCGATCGCCTACTCGCTTGGTGCCGCCCGCGAGAACGCCCGCCGCGCCCGCGAGATCGTCAGCACCGAGCTGTGGGAGTGTCTCAACACGACCCGTGCCCGCATGCCGCGCCGCGTCGCCAGCGACAAGGTGCACGAGTTCTTCGGCTGGGTGCGCGAGCGCAGCGCCCTCGCGGTCGGCATCATCGAGTCGGCGACGAGCCGCGACGAGGCCTGGCAGTTCTTCACCCTCGGCCGGTCGATCGAGCGTGCCGACATGACGGCGCGCCTGCTCGCCACGCGGAGCCTGACGGAGGCGAGCGGCCCGAGCTGGACGACGATCCTCCGCAGCTGCGGTGCCTACGAGGCGTACCTGCGCACCTACCGGGGCGTGCCGAGCGCGCGCAACGCGGCCGAGTTCCTGCTCCTGGACCGCCTGTTCCCGCGGAGCATCCTCTTCTCCGTGACGCGTGCGGAGCAGTGCATGCGCGAGCTGGAGCCTCGCGCCGAGCGGGTCGGCGTGAGCGACCAGGCGCAGCGCCTGCTCGGGCAGATCCGCAGCGAGCTGGAGTACCGCCCGATCGCGGAGATCCTCGAGGACCTGCCGCGGCACATGGACAGCGTGCAGCTCGCGACGAGCGCGGCGTCGGAGGCGATCCGGCAACGGTACTTCCCGACGAACGCGGCACCGAGCTGGGTGGGGGAGATCTCGTGAAGCGCCTGCGCATCCGGCATCTGACCGGGTTCCACTACGGCGGCGACGTCACCGCGAGCTACAACGAGGCGCGCATGCTTCCCTCCAGCTCCGACGGCCAGCTGGTGCTGTTCTCCAACCTGGAGATCCTGCCGATCTCCGCGCACCACAACTACGTCGACTACTGGGGTTCGCGGGTCTCCTCCTTCGAGATCCTCACCCCGCACAAGGAGCTCTCGCTCACCGCGACGAGTCTCGTCGAGGTCCGACCGCGCGCGCACGCCGGCCACGACTTCAGCTGGGACGACCTCGCCGTCGCCTCCCAGGCGACGACCGAGGTCGTGGAGCAGACGATCCAGACGCGACGGACCGCACCACCGGACGAGGTGGTCGCCCTCGCCAAGGACATCGCGGCGTCCGCGGCGAACCCCTGCGAGGCCGCCCTGGCGATCTCCACTGCCGTCGGCAATGCGGTCGAGTACATGCACGGCATCACCGGCGTCGGCTCGACTGCCGCGGAGGCATGGGCCGTGCGCAAGGGTGTCTGCCAGGACATCACGCACATCGCGCTCGGCGCCCTCCGCGCCGTCGGGATCCCCGCGCGCTACGTCTCCGGATACCTGCACCCCAAGCCCGACGCCGAGATCGGCGAGACGGTCGCCGGGGAGTCGCACGCCTGGGTGGAGTGGTTCTGCGGCGAGTGGCGCGGCTTCGACCCGACGAATCTCATCGACATCGGTGACCGCCACGTGATCGTCGGCCGCGGCCGCGACTACAACGACGTGCCCCCGCTGCGCGGTGTCTACGCCGGCGCCTACGGCTCCGAGCTCTTCGTCACGGTCGAGATCACCCGCGAGTCCTGACCCGCCCGCGAAACTGTCGTTTTCGGCGAATACCCCGCGCCGCGGCGAGCAGTTTCCGCCGAAAACTGCAGTTTCACGGGGGAGGATGGCCCCGTCACGCTCGGCGCGCCACCGCCTCGTCGGCCTCGAGGCCGGGCTCGGGCCGGGGTCGCCGCGCGAACCACGGCAGGTGCCCTCCGCGCCACAGGTACACGAGTCCGATGCCGGCCGCCACGAAGCCGGACGCCGCGCCCACCCCGAGCGCCCAGCGCGGCCCCGCGACGTTGGCCACGAGACCGACGAGCGGGGCGCCGAGCGGTGTCCCTCCCATGAAGATCGCCATGTAGATGGCCATCACGCGACCGCGCATCGACGGTGCCGTCGTCACCTGCACGGTGCTGTTGGCCGTGGTCATGAGGGTGATGGAAGTGAAGCCGACGAGCACCAGGCTGATCCCGAAGCCGAGGTAGCTCGGCATGAGGGCCGCGATGACACAGCTGGATCCGAACCCGGCGGCCGCGGCGACGATCACGCCGAGGCGCGGGCGCTCCCGTCGGGCGGCGAGCAGGGCGCCAGTCACACTGCCGATCGCCAGTACGGAGGACAGGATCCCGTACTCACCGGCTCCGTGATCGAACTCGACCTTGGCCATGGTGGAGACGAAGATCGGGAAGTTGAGCCCGAAGGTGCCGATGAGGAAGACCATCGTCATGACGAGCATGATGTCCGGCCGCGACCGCACGTAGCGGAGACCTTCGAGCAACTGGCCGGGGCCGCGCGGTGCCCGCGGCGCGGGCCGCAGCTGGTCGCGGCGGAGCAGCATGAGCGCGACGAAGGTGGCGGCAAAGGTCGCGCCGTTGATGACGAAGACCCAGCCGGCGCCGAGCGCGGCGGTGAGGAGTCCGGCGGCGGCGGGGCCGATGAGCCGGGCGCCGTTGAACGACGCCGAGTTGAGGGAGACCGCGTTGGGCAGGTCCTTCTCGCTGACGAGTTCGGAGACGAAGGCCTGCCGGGCGGGGGCGTCGATCGCGCTCGTGACACCGAGAGCGAGGGCGAAGCCGTAGACGATCGGCAGGGTCGCGACGCCGAGGACGAGGAGCACGCCGAGCCCGATGCCGAGCAGCGCCATGACGACCTGCGTCGCCATGAGGATGCGCCGCTTGTCGAATCGGTCGGCGATGAGCCCGGTCCACGGGACGAGCAGCAGCTGGGGGCCGAGCTGCAGCGCCATGGTGATCCCGACGGCCGCCGCATCGTTGTCGGTGAGCTCGGTCAGGACGATCCAGTCCTGCGCGGTGCGCTGCATCCACGTGCCGATGTTGGACACGAGTGCTCCGGCGAACCAGAGCCGGTAGTTCACGCTCGCGAGGGAGCGGAACATGGCGTGCATCTATTTACCGTATGTCAACCTTCTGGGTTCCCGGTGAACGCCGCCACCTGGTCCTCGACCGCGACGGTGCGATCGATCACCACATCACCGGTGTGCGCCGTCGTGACGGTCTCGATGAGCACGATCTGCACCTCCTCCTCGGCGATCGGATTGTGCATGACGCCGCGCGGGACGACATGGAACTGGCCGGGGCCGAGCACGACCTCCTGCTCCGCTTCGAGCTGGATGCGCAGACGGCCGGACACGACGAGGAACATCTCGTCCTCGCGGTCGTGCGCGTGCCAGACCAGTTCGCCGAGGAGCTTGGCGACCTTCACGTACTGGTCGTTCACGCGACCGATCACCCGGGGAGTCCAGTGCTGCTGCACCTGCTCCAGTTCCGCCGCGATGTCGATGCCGGAGAGATTCGTCATTGCCCCATTCTGACCGCCTGCCGATAACCTTGCCGCGAGGAGGCACCGATGCCCACACCGCAGCACCACACCTTCACCGACGCCCACGGCGTCGCCATCCACTACTACGTGTGGGCGGCGGACGAGCCCCGCGCGGTGCTCCAGCTGGCCCACGGTCTCGGCGAGTACGCCACCCGCTATCAGGCTCTCGCCGACCAGCTCGCGGCCGCAGGCATCAGCGTCTGGGCCCACGACAACCGGGGCCATGGCAAGACCGGCGTCGAGCAGTTCGGCGGTGACCTGTCGAAGCTCGGTCGCCCCGGGCCCGGTGGGCTCCGGGCGGAGGTGGATGTCATCCACCAGTTCACGGGGATCATCCGGGCCGCGAACCCCGGCCTCCCCCTCGCCTACCTCGGTCACTCGTGGGGGTCGATCCTCGGGCAGATCCTGCTCAACGAGCACGCCGACGACTTCGACGCCGTGATCCTCAGCGGCACCGCCTACCGCATGCCGGGGCACATGAACGCGGGCGACCTCAACGCCCGTCACAAGCACCTGGGTGACACCGGCTACGAGTGGCTGAGTCGCGACACCGCCGTCGCCGCGGCCGTCGCGCAGGACGAGCTCTTCTTCCACGCCGAGGTCATGAAGCTGTTCGGCGTCGTCGACGCCCTCAAGGTGTTCGGCCGCCCGACGCGGCTGGCGAAGGATGTGCCGATGCTCATCCTCATCGGCTCCGAGGACCCGCTCGGCGGCGAGGTGAGCGTCCGGAAGCTCGCCGAGGCCTACATCGAGCGCGGTGGTCTCAGCGACGTCGAGGTGGTCGTCTACCAGGAGGGCCGCCACGAGATGTTCAACGAGACGAACCAGCAGGAGGTGCGCGACGACGTGCAGGGCTGGCTTACCGAGCGCCTAGGGTTGCCCGTCGAAGGTTAGGCTTGCCTCATGCACGGTGAGTACAAGGTCCCGGGCGGGAAGCTCGTCGTCGTCGACCTCGAGGTGCGCGACGATCACATCGTCGACTTCCGCCTCGCGGGCGACTTCTTCCTCGAGCCCGACACGGCCCTCGAGGCGATCAACGACGCGGTGAACGGTCTGCCCGCGGAGACCGACGCCGTCTCGATCGCGAAGACCATCACCGCCCAGCTGCCCGAGGACGCCGTGCTTCTCGGCTTCAGCCCGGAGGCCGTGGCGACGACCATCCGCCGCGCCCTGCACAAGGCGACCAGCTGGCGCGACTACGAGTGGACGGTCGTCCACGATCAGGCCTACCCGCCGCTCATGCAGATGGCGCTCGACCAGGTGCTGACCGAGGAGGTCGGCGAGGGACGCCGCGGGCCGACCCTGCGCATCTGGGAGTGGGAGCGTCCCGCGGTCGTGATCGGCAGCTTCCAGTCGCTCAAGAACGAGGTCGACCTCGAGAACGCCGAGAAGTACGGCTTCGAGGTCGTACGTCGTATCTCCGGTGGCGGTGCCATGTTCATGGAGAAGGGCTCGGCGATCACGTACTCGATCTACGTGCCGAGCGACCTCGTCTCCGGGATGACCTTCGCCGACTCCTACGCCTTCCTCGACGAGTGGGTCATCGTCGCCCTCAAATCGCTCGGCATCGACGCGAGCTACAAGCCGCTCAACGACATCACCAGCCCCACCGGCAAGATCGGTGGCGCCGCGCAGAAGCGCCTCGGCTCCGGCGCGCTCGTCCACCACGTCACCATGAGCTACGACATGGACGGCGAGAAGATGGTCCAGGTACTCCGCATCGGCCGCGAGAAGATCAGCGACAAGGGCATCGCGTCGGCCGCGAAGCGGGTCGACCCGCTCCGCAGCCAGACGGGCCTCACCCGCCTGGAGATCATCGACCGGATGAAGGAGACCTTCGCCGGCCTCTACGGTTCGACGCCCGGCGAGCTCACTGCCGAGGAGATCGCGCAGGCCGAGCGCCTCGTGACCGAGAAGTTCGGCACCGACGAGTGGCTGCAGCGGGTCCCGTGAGTCGAGCCGTCCGCGGTACGACCCTCACGGTCGTGCTGGCGATCGTCCTCGTCTCCGGCATCATCTTCTCCGGCATGGTCGGCCAGCTGGCTATCTCTCCAACGGAGGTCGTGGGCAGCATCGTGCGCGCGATCGGCATCGACAACGCGTGGGCACCGACCGACCGCATCGTGGAGTCCACGCTGTGGGTGGTCCGCTTCCCCCGCGTCGTCATGGCGCTCGCGGTGGGCGCCGCGCTTGCCGTGGCCGGTGCGGTCATGCAGGCGATCTTCGGCAACCCGCTCGCCGAGCCGGGTGTCGTCGGTGTCTCCTCGGGCGCCGCCCTGGGTGCCGCGGCGGCGATCGTGCTGGGCGGCAGCATCGGCATGGCCGGAGCCCTCGGCAGCTGGGGGACGGCCGCCTTCGCCTTCACCGGCGGCCTGCTGGCGACGCTGCTCGTCTACTTCGTCTCCCGCGCGAACGGCCGCACCGAGGTGGTCACGCTCCTCCTGACCGGTATCGCGATCAACGCCTTCGCGGGCGCCGGCCTGGCCTTCATGCTCTTCCTCGGCAACGCGGCAAGCCGCGAGCAGATCGTCTTCTGGCAGCTCGGCTCGCTCAACGGCTCCCGCTGGCAGGAGGTGCTGGTGACCGGTGTCGTCGCCGTCGCCGGCACGGTGGTCGCGATCGTCATCGCCCGACGCCTCGACCTCTTGGCCCTCGGGGAGCGCAGCGCCCGCCACCTCGGCATCAACGTGGAGGCCCTCCGGATCGGCTCGATCGTCCTGGTGGCCCTGCTCACCGGCGTCGCCGTCGCGTTCAGCGGCATCATCGCCTTCGTCGGCCTCGTCGTCCCGCACATCATCCGCATGGCGATCGGGCCGTCGCATCGTCCGCTCATCATCGCCTCCGCGGTGGGCGGCGGCGCCCTCATGGTGCTGGCCGACCTGCTCGCCCGCACCATCGTCTCCGGGGCCGACCTGCCGATCGGCATGCTGACCTCGCTCGTCGGCGGGCCCTTCTTCTTCTACCTGCTCTCCCGTCAGCGCAAGCGGAGCGGAGGCTGGGCGTGAGCGCACTCATCCAGGCCCGTGGCCTCGCCGTCGCGATCGACGGCGCACCGATCCTGCACGACGTCGACCTCGACCTGCACGCCGGTGAGGTCCTCGCGCTGGTCGGCCCGAACGGCGCGGGCAAGTCGACGCTGCTCTCCGTGCTCAGCGGGGATCTCGCGCCGTCCGCCGGCGCCGTCGAGATCGCGGGTCGCGCGATCGGCGACTACAAGCACCTCGAACTCGCGCGCGAGCGGGCGGTGCTCACGCAGGAGAACCAGCTGAGTTTCCCTTTCACCGTCGGCGAGGTGGTCCTCATGGGCCGCAGCCCCTGGGCGCGCACGGCCTCGCTCGACGAGGACGATGAGGCGGTCGCGGAGGCGATGGCCGCGACCGACGTGGTGCACCTGTCACCGAGGCGGTTCACTTCGCTCTCGGGCGGCGAGAAGGCCCGCGCCTCGCTCGCGCGCGTGCTCGCCCAACGCACCCCCGTCGTCTTGCTCGACGAGCCGACGGCCGCCCTCGACCTCCGTCACCAGGAGGATGTCATGCGGATCGTCCGCGACCTCGCCACCGCGGGCACCGCGGTGCTCGTCGTCATCCACGACCTGTCGCTGGCGGCCGCCCACGCCGACCGGATCGCCGTCATCGCGGAGGGCACCGTCGTCGCGGCCGGGGACCCCGTCGAGGTCCTGACCGAGGAGCTGGTGTCCCGTGTCTACGGCCTCCCGGTCGAGGTGACGCTGCACGGCGGTCGCCCGCTCATCACCCCGCGCCGGGGCTGAGTCAGGCGCTCGCGCGGACGACGATGTGCGTCGGCAGCAGCTGCTGGTGCTCCGGGCTCTCGCCGCGGAGGAGTGCGAGCAGCGTCGTCGCCATCCGCTCGCCCATCTCCTGCGAGGGCTGGTGCACGGTCGTCAGCTGGATGTCCCCGCTCATCGCCGCAGGGCTGTCGTCGAAGCCGACGACGGCCACGTCCTCGGGGACCCGGAGTCCCCGCTCGCGCAACACGGTGATCGCGCCGGTCGCCATGAGGTCGCTCGCGACGAACACGGCGTCCATCTGCTTGCCGCTGTCGAGCAGCTCGCGCATCGCGATGGCTCCGCTGACCATGGTGAAGTCGCCGTAGGCGATCAGGTCGTCGGGCAAACCCGCGGCCTGGACGGCGCGTCGCCAGCCGTCGGCACGGTCCACGCCGGCGGGCATGTCGGGCGGGCCGGCGATCGTCGCGATGGCGGTGCGACCCCGGTCGATGAGGTACTGGGTGCCGAGCTCGGCAGCGGCGGCGTTGTCGACGTCCACGAAGTAGGTGCGCTCGTCGTCGATGCGCAGCGGGCGGCCGCCGAAGACGAGGGGCAGGCTGTCGCCGATCCCGGAGAGGAACTGGTCGCCCGAGTGGTGCGAGACGACGATCGCGCCGTCCACGTTGCCGCCCCGGAGGTACTTCGCCATCTTGGCGGTTGGCGATGCCGGGGTCGCAAGCTGCAGGTTGAGGACGTAGTCGCTCGACTCGATCGCGTGGGCGATGCCGTGGACGACGGCGGCGAAGTAGGGGTCGCCGAAGAAGCGGGTCGTCTCCTCAGGGACGACGAGGGCGATCGCCATCGTCTGCCGGTTGGCGAGAGAGCGGGCGGCCCGGTTGGGGACGTAGTTGAGGCGCTCGATGGCGGCCGTCACCGTCTCCAGGACTTCGGGGCTCACCTGCGTGGAACCGTTGACCACGCGGGAGACGGTGGAGCGGGACACGCCGGCAGTCGCCGCGACCTCTTCGAGGGTCGGCGGCTGCCGGCGGGTCCGCTGCTCCGTGTTCATTGCCGTGAGTCTATGACGGGCGAGGTCAGAGTCCGCGATCGGCGATGACGCGCTTGTATTCGAGTGCCGAGCGCTTGGGCGTGCGCTCGAGCGTGTCGTAGTCGACCCGCACTATGCCGAAGCGTTTGTGGTAGCCCCAGGCCCATTCGTAGTTGTCCATGAGCGACCAGTAGAAGTAGCCCTTGACGTCCACGCCGGCCTCGATCGCGTCGAGGATCGCGTCCAGGTGGAGCGTGAGGAACTCGGCGCGATCGGTGTCCTCGACGAAGCCGTTCTCATCCGGCACGTCGTCGTAGGACGCACCGTTCTCGGTGACGTACAGCGCGACGGTGTCGCCCGTGTACTCGGCCTTGATGCGGGTGAGCAGGCGGGTCAGACCCTCGGGCTGGACATCCCATCCCATGTTGGTGACGGGGAGCCCGCGCTTGTGCCAGAAGACACCCTCGGCTGCCGGGAAGGGCGAACGCTTGGGGCGCTCCGACGGCGCCATGCCGCGGGTGTCGTCCTCATCCGCCGGCGTGCCGCTGAGCGCCTCGCCGTGGTAGTAGTTCACCCCGAGCGCGTCGATGGGCGTCGAGATGATCCCGAGGTCGCCCTCCTGCACGTACTTCTCCAGGCCGAGCCCGGCGAGATCCTCGAGGAGGTCCGTCGGGTACTCGCCACGGAAGATCGGGTCGAGGAAGAAGCGGTTGAACTGCCCGTCGATCTTGCGGGCCGCATCGACGTCGGCGGGGTTCGTCGGGTCGACCGGGTCGGGCACCGTGAGGTTGAGCGTGATGCCGAGCTGGAGCGACGCGTCGCGCGTCCGCAGCTCCTGGATGGCGAGGCCGTGGGCGAGCAGGAGATGGTGTCCGGCCGCGAGGCCCTTCTCCGGCTCCTGGATCCCGGGGGCGTGCTCGCCGCCGATGTAGCTGAGGAAGGAGCTGCACCACGGCTCGTTGAGCGTGGTCCACGCGTCGACCCGGTCGCCCAGCACCGCGTGCACGTTGGCGGCGTACTCGGCGAAGAGGTAGGCGGTGTCGCGGTTGGCCCAGCCGCCCTTCTCCTCGAGGGCCTGCGGCAGGTCCCAGTGGTAGAGCGTGAGCCACGGCTTGATGTTCTTCTCGAGCAGCGAGTCGACGAGGCGCGAGTAGAAGTCGAGCCCCTTCGCGTTGACCGGTCCGCCGTCGGGCTGCACCCGCGACCACGAGGTGGAGAAGCGGTAGGTCTGCAGGCCGAGGCCGGCCATGAGCTCCACGTCCGACTCGTAGCGGTGGTAGTGGTCGCAGGCGACGTCACCGTTGTGGGCGTCGACCACGGCGCCGGGCACGCGGGCGAACGCGTCCCAGATGGAGTCGGTGCGTCCGTCCTCGTGGGCGGCGCCCTCGATCTGGTACGCGGCCGTTGCGACGCCGAAGAGGAATTCCTTCGGGAACGTGCGGGTGCCGACGGTGGGTGCGATGAGCTGGGTCATCCCTTGACCGCTCCTTCCATGATGCCCTTCACCAGCTGGCGCCCCGTGACCAGGAACAGCAGGAACAGCGGGACGATCGAGATGATCACGCCGGCGAAGATGAGCGAGTAGTCGTCGAAATAGTTGTTCGACAGGGTAGCCAGCGCGACTGGGAGGGTCGCCGACTTGTTGTCCAGCACGATGAAGGGCCAGAAGAAGTTCGTCCAGGTCTGGATGAAGATGAACAGTGCCAGCATGGCCGCCGCGGGACGGGCCGAGGGCAGGGCGATGCTCCAGAAGGTCCGGAACATGCTCGCCCCGTCGACGCGGGCCGCCTCGATCAGCTCGTACGGCAGGGCCTGGCGCATGTACTGGGTCATCCAGAACACACCGAAGGCGGATACGACCGCGGGCAGGATGACCGCGAGCAGGTTGCCGGTGAGCTTGAGGTTCACCATCACGATGTAGAGCGGCACGACGGCGAGCTGGGTCGGCACCGCGAGGGTCGCGATGACGAAGTAGAGCAGGCCGTTCTTGCCCTTGAAGCGGAGCTTCGAGAAGGCGTAGCCGGCCAGCGTCGAGAAGAACACGACGGAGGCGGCGACGACACCCGAGACGATGATGCTGTTGAGCGTGGCGCTCCAGAAGCTCACCGGAAGGGTGGGGCTGTCGATCACGCGCAGCGCGTTTTCGATGAAGTTCGGCCCCGGCAGCGTCAGGAACGGTCGACGCGTGACGGTCGTCGCGTCGCCCGAGGCGATCATGAAGGTCCAGTACAGCGGGTAGGCCGCGATGATGAGGACGATCGTCAGGAACGTGTAACCGAGCCAGCCGGGCTGCATGACGCCGGCCTTGCCGCCGCGGCGTCCACGTCGCGGAGTGGGGATGAGGAGCTCCGCCTCCTTGGCCTCGACGCTCATGCGCTTACCTTCTTCTTTCCGGCGTTCTTGATGGACTTCGTCGACGAGCTCGCAATGGCCCTGGTGAGGATCAGGTTGAGGGCGGCGAAGGCGATGATGATGAGGAACAGCAGCCACGCGACAGCGGACGCGCGACCGAAGTTCTGATCCGTCCAGCCGAGCTTGTAGATGAACAGCGTCAGCGTCATCCACTGCCCGTCGGCGCCTCCGCGACCGAAGGTGTCGTACAGGCGGGGTTCGTCGAAGATCTGCAGGCCACCGATGGTGGAGGTCACGACGACGAAGATCATCGTCGGGCGCAGCTGCGGGATGGTGATCGAGAAGAAGCGGCGGACCGGGCCTGCGCCGTCGATCATCGCGGCCTCGTAGTAGTCACGCGGGATCGCCTGCATGGCGGCGAGGAAGATGAGGGCCGTGTAGCCGGTCCAGCGGAAGTTGACCATGAGCGCGATCGCGAAGTGGGCGGGCAATGGCTCGGAATGCCAGCCGACCGGATCGAGTCCGAGGTTCATGAGGAAGGTGTTCACGATGCCGGTCTTGTCGGCGAACATGACGCTGAAGACGATCGAGATGGCGACCGGGGTGACGACGTAGGGGAGGAGGACACCCATGCGCCAGAAGGTCTTGGCCTTGAGGTTGGCGTCGAGCGCCGCGGCGATGAGGATCGCGAGGATGATCTGCGGCACGGCCGACAGCAGGAAGATGCTGAAGGTGTTGCGCAGGGCCACCCAGAAGTCCCCGTTGCCGAGGATGAAGGCGAAGTTGTCGAAGCCGATGAAGTCGCCCTGGCCACCGATGATCGACCACTTGTGCAGCGACACGTAGGCCGTGTACAGCAGCGGGAAGAGGCCCGTGATGGCGAAGAGGATGAAGAACGGCGAGATGTAGAGGTACGGGGAGAGCTTGACGTCCCAGTGGTTGATCTGGTTGCGGAAGGCGATGAGCCTCGGCTCCCGCTCGTCGAGTGTTCTGGACGTCATGGTCTTTCCTTGGTCGGGCCGTTTTCGAGCAAATGGAAAGCCGGGCCGCGAGGCGAGAGGCCGCGCGGCCCGGCTGGGGTACTACAGGTGACTAGCCGAGGGCCTCGACGTCAGCCACGAACTTGTCCCACGAGGTGGCGGGGTCGTCCGTGCCGTCGACGTCCACGCGGGTGAGCGCGTTGGAGAGGGCGTCCTGCACCTTGAAGTAGTTCGGGCCCTTGAACGGCGGGACCGGGTTGACGGCCTTCGCGCGGTCCGTGAAGATCGCGCCGACGGGGGCGTTGTTGAAGTACTCGTTGGAGAAGTCCGTCAGGTCGGCGCTCTCGTAGGCCGCGACCTGGCTCGGGAAGGTTCCCGCCTCGACGAAGGCCGTGATCTGCTGCTCAGGAGCGGTCAGCCAGTCGGCGAGAGCCTTGGCAGCCTCCGGGTGGGCACCCTGGGCGGGGACGGTCAGGTACGAACCGCCCCAGTTGCCTCCACCGTTCGGGAAGACGTTCGCGACGTCCCAGGTGGTGACGTCGGGAGCGTTACCCGAGATGACACCGAGCATCCAGCCGGGGCAGAGCATGGTGGCGAAGGCGCCGCTGGCGATGCCGGCGTTCCAGTCGTCGCTCCACTGGCCGAGGTGAGCCGAGAGGTCGGTGCTGGCCTCGAGGACGTCGTCGTAGATGCCCTTGACCTCGTCGTTCTCGGTCGCGATGATCGTGCCGTCCTCCTCCTCGTAGGCGTTGGTGATCTGGTTCACCATGCCCTGGTAGGTGGCGCCGGCCGAGTCGAACCAGGCGGCGTCGCTGTTCGCGACGAAGTCCTCACCGACGGAGAAGTAGTGGTCCCAGTCGCCCTCGAGGAGGGTGGCGACCTCTTCACGGTCGGTCGGGAGACCGGCGGCGGCGAACAGGTCGGAGCGGTAGCAGACGGCCTCCGGGCCGATGTCCGTGCCGTAGGCGATGAGGCGGCCATCGGCGTCCGTGGCGGCCTGGGTCTTCCAGTCCAGCCAGCGGCCCTCGACCGAGTCGCTCGTGAGGTCGGTCAGCTTGTCGGAGTACTGCATGAGCTCCGGGAACCAGTCGACCTCGACGGCCTCGACGTCGGCCAGACCCGAACCCGCACCGAGCTTGGTGAAGTAGTTCGTGCGGGCCTCGTTCGAGGTGGCGGCGATGTTGTGCTCGATGGTGATGTTCGGGTACTTCTCGGTGAAGCCGGCGAGCAGCTCGTCCGAGTAGCCGAAGTTGTTGAACGTGGCGACGGTCAGCGTGATCTCGTCCTTCGTCCAGTCACCCTCACCGGCCGATTCGGTCGACTGGCAGCCCGTGGCGACGAGTGCGAAAGCGGTCGCTGCGCCGATGGCGGCAGCTGTTTTGCGGCGTGAGATTCTCACGGTCACTCCTTTGTGTGCGTGGATGGGGTGATCCAGGTTCTGCGCTACCGGTGCTGCGTGGGAGCGCTCCCAAGCGGATCGGGATCAGGATAGGTACGCTTTCGCGCGCCTGTCAAGCTATTGGTGGGAGCGCTCTCACGAATGTCCTGCACCGGGATGCAGGAAGGCCCGCCCTCCCCAATGAATCAGCGGGAGGACGGGCCGAGATAACGAAAGCGTCACGCCTTCTGTCGGGGGATGTTTCCTGTCGCAACGCCCGGCTCGACGAGGGCGCCGGTCTGCTCTGCGGCCGTCTGCGCCTGGATCGCCGCCTCCGCGTTCTCCTGCAGGGCCGACTTGTCGCGCAGCGGGCTCGTCTTGAGGAACCAGCTGAGCACGAAGGCGACGAGCACGACCACGAGCGCCACCCAGTACACGGTGACGGTCGCGTCATTGAAGCCCTGGAGGAAGGGCGCGGTAAGGCGACCGTCCGCACCGGTCAGGAAGGAGCTGTCGCCGTTGAGCGACTCGCCGACGGCGGAGGTGTCGCCGCCCTGCGCGCTCGAGAGCAGGGACAGGATGCCGGCGTTCGCCGGGTCGCCGGTGACCGCCTTGTCCTGCATGGCAGCCTGCAGGTTGGCGACGTTCGTCGGCCGCGCGAAGGCCGCGGCGATCGTGTCCGGGATCCGCGTGTAGAGGACCGAGAACAGGATCGCGACGCCCAACGTGCCACCGATCTGACGGAAGAAGGTCGACGAGCTGGTCGCCACGCCGATGTCCCGCGGGCCCACCGAGTTCTGGCTCGCGATCGTGAGCGTCTGCATGAGTTGGCCGAGCCCGAGGCCGATCAGCAGCATCCCGACCATCATGTACGTGACCGGCTTGTCCGCCGTGGCGAAGGTCAGCCAGATGTAGCCGGCGGCCAAGAGCCCCGTCCCGATCCGGGGGAACCACTTGTAGATGCCGGTGCGCGCGATGATCTGTCCGGAGACGATCGACGAGATCATGAGGCCGACGATCATCGGGAGCATGAGGAAGCCGCTCTCGGTCGGCGTCGCGCCGTTCACCAACTGCAGGTACAGCGGGATCGTCATCATGGCGCCGAACATGCCGAAGCCGATGAGGACACCGAGCACCGTGGCCATCGAGAAGGTCGCGTTGCGGAACAGCTTGAGCGGGATGAGCGCGTCGTCACCCATGAGCTTCTCGCTGATGATGAACGCGGCGATGCCGAGCACGCCGATCACGTAGCAGGCGATGGCGCCGGGGGAGTCCCAGCCCCATTCGCGGCCCTGCTCCGCGACGAGGAGGAGGGGGACGAGGGCGAGCACGACCGTGCCGGCACCCCACCAGTCGATGCGGACCGAGTGGCGGGTGTGCGGGATGTGCAGGAAGCGCAGCACGATCGCCAGCGCCACGATGCCGATCGGCAGGTTCACGAGGAAGACCCAGCGCCAGCCGGTGATGCCGAGGATCCAGTTGGTCCCCGCGAACAGGCCGCCGACGAGGGGTCCGATGACGCTCGAGGTGGCGAACACCGCGAGGAAGTAGCCCTGGTACTTGGCACGCTCGCGCGGGGCGAGGATGTCGCCCATGATCGCGAGCGGCAGCGCCATGAGCCCACCGGCGCCGAGGCCCTGAAGGGCCCGGAAGCCGGCCAGCTGGTACATGGAGGTGGCGAAGCCGGCGGCGAGGGAGCCGATGAGGAAGATCGCGATCGCGATGATGAAGAGCGGTCGCCGCCCGAAGATGTCGCTGAGCTTGCCGTAGATCGGCGTCGTGACGGTCGAGGCGATGAGGTAGGCCGTGGTCACCCACGCCTGGGCGTCGAGACCGTGCAGGTCGTCGGCGATCGTGCGCATCGACGTGCCGACGATCGTCTGGTCGAGCGAGGAGAGGAACATGCCGGCCATGAGGCCGAAGATGATGAAGAGGATCTGGCGGTGGGTCATGACCCCGCCCGCCTCGGCGATCGCCCTGGCCTGCTGAGAGCCCCGGGATTCCGTGCGTGACATCGTGCCTTCGTTCTGGATAAATTTTGCGTAGTGTGCAAACTTACACCCTCGGCAAGTCTCCTGCAATAACTCGGCTCGTACAATCGAAGACGTGCGTCACCCCGTCAAGTCCCTGCTCGCCGCGTCACTGGCCATCGCAGCCCTCGCCGCGATCAGCGGCTGTGCGCCCGACCGCGGCGGACTCGAGGGGCCGCCCGCGCAGGAGCAGGTGAGCGCCCCGACACCCACCCCGACGCCGACCCCCACCTTCGACAAGACGAAGTACTCCATCGACGACCCGGCCAGCCTCTGGGTCATCGTCAACAAGCTCCGGCCGCTCGCCCCGCAGGACTACGCCGCTCCCGACCTCGTCGACGTGCCGATCCCCTACGTCTACGCGCCGAAGCTGCGCCAGGAGGCCGCCGACCAGGTCGTCGCGATGTTCGCGGCATTCACCGCGGAGACCGGCCTGCAGATGCAGTCCCAGAGTGCGTACCGCAGCTACAACTCGCAGGTCGGCGTCTACAACGGTTGGGTGAGTTCGCTCGGTCAGGAGGCCGCCGACCTCACCAGCGCCCGCCCCGGGCACAGCGAGCACCAGACGGGTCTCTCCATCGACATCAGCTCGGTGCCCGCGCAGTGCGCGCTCGACCAGTGCTTCGCCGACACCGCGCAGGGGCAGTGGCTCGCGCTGCACTCGTGGGAGTACGGCTTCGTGCTGCGCTACCCGAACGGCTACACGAACATCACCGGCTACGAGTTCGAGCCGTGGCACTACCGCTACGTCGGCCTCGAGCTCTCCACCGAGTACCACGCCACCGGCGCCACCACCCTCGAAGAGTTCTTCGGCCTCCCCGCCGCCCCCACCTACGCCCCCTGACGCCTCGCGCCGCTGCCGCTCGCTCGGGGTGGGGTCGCTCAATGCGCAGCGTTGCTGAGCGCGCGGGGGTTTGTCGCGCTCGCTGAGGCATGAACCGGCGCGCGCTCGACAAACCTCAGCGCGTCGCGCTGGATCAGGAGCGGGAGACGGCCCCGGGTGGGCGGGCGAGCGTGCGTCAGCCGGCGAGGGCCGCGTCGACGATCGCCTTCGCCTCGGCCTGGACCTGCTTGAGGTGCTCCGGGCCGGCGAAGGACTCCGCGTAGATCTTGTAGACGTCCTCGGTGCCGCTCGGACGCGCGGCGAACCAGGCGCGCTCGGTGACCACCTTCACCCCGCCCACGGCGGCACCGTTTCCCGGTGCCTCCGAGAGCCGGGCGATGATCGGGTCGCCCGCGAGGGTGTCGGCGGTGATCGCCGAGCCGTCCAGCTTGCCGAGCGCGGCCTTCTGCGCCTTGGTCGCGGCGGCGTCGATCCGCTCGTAGGCCGGGTCGCCGAACTCGGCGACGAGCTCCGCATACAGGGCGGACGGGCTCTTGCCGGTGACGGCGCGGATCTCGCTAGCGAGAAGGCACAGCAGGATGCCGTCCTTGTCCGTCGTCCAGGCGGTGCCGTCGGTGCGGAGGAATGACGCACCCGCGCTCTCCTCACCACCGAAGCCGACCGACCCGTCGATGAGGCCGGGAACGAACCACTTGAAGCCGACCGGCACCTCCCAGAGGCGCCGACCGAGGGAGGAAGCGACCCGGTCGATCATGGAACTAGAGACGAGCGTCTTGCCGATCGCCGCGCCCGCCTTCCACTGCGGGCGGTGCGTGTAGAGGTACTGCACCGCGACGGCGAGGAAGTGGTTCGGGTTCATGAGCCCGCCGTCGGGGGTGACGATGCCGTGGCGGTCCGCGTCGGCGTCGTTGCCCGTGACGATGTCGTAGTCGTGCTGGTGCTTGAGCACCGATGCCATCGCCGAGGGGGAGGACGGGTCCATCCGGATCTTCTCGTCCCAGTCGAGCGTCATGAAGCCCCACGCCGGGTCGACCAGCGGGTTGAGGACCGTGAGATCGAGCCCGTAGGTCTCCGCGATGAGCTGCCAGTAGTGCACGCTGGCGCCACCGAGCGGGTCGGCGCCGATGCGGATGCCCGACTCCTTGATCGCGTCGAAGTCGATGATGTTCGCCAGGTCGGCCACGTACCGACCGCGGTAGTCGTAGGTGTCGATCGCGGACGGCTGGGCGAACAGGACGTCCTTGTTGCCCCCCGCGATGATCTCGTTGGCGCGCTTCGCGATCCACCCGGTGGCGTCGCTGTCGGCCGGCCCGCCGTGCGGCGGGTTGTACTTGAAGCCGCCATCGCGGGGCGGGTTGTGCGACGGGGTGATGACGATGCCGTCGGCCTTGTCCCCGTGGGACGGGTCGGCGTTGTAGGCGATGATCGCGTGGCTCAGTGCGGGCGTCGGCACGTAATCATCGAACTCGTCGACGAGCGCGTGCACGCCGTTCGCCTCGAGCACGGAGAGGGCCGTCGTCTCGGCGGGCCGGGACAGCGCGTGGGTGTCGCGCCCGATGAAGAGGGGGCCGGTGATGCCCTGTCCGGCGCGGTACTCGCAGATCGCCTGCGTGATCGCCGCGATGTGCGTCTCGTTGAACGCGGAGTCGAGTGACGAGCCGCGGTGACCGCTCGTCCCGAACACGACAGCCTGCTCGGGGACGGACACGTCGGGTACCCGATCGAAGTACGCCTGGACGAGCGCGTGGCTGTCGATCAGGTCGTCGGGCTGGGCGGGGGTTCCTGCGCGCGAGGTCATTCGTCCAGTCTTCCACTGCCATACAGTGGAGGCCATGTCCTCGGATGACGCGTACAGCTACCTGGGGCCCGCCGGCACCTTCACCGAGGCTGCCCTGCAGCAGGTCCCCGAGGCGCAGGGCGCGACCTGGTTCGCCGTCAACAATGTGGGCGAGGCGCTGGGCGACGTGGTCTCGGGCCGCAGCACCGCGGCGATGATCGCCATCGAGAACTCGATCGAGGGAGGCGTGAGTGCGTCCCAGGATGCGCTCGCGGTGATTCCGGATCTGCGCATCATCGGCGAGTACCTCGTCCCCGTGAACTTCGTCCTCGTGGGTCGGCCGGGCGCGCGGCTCGAGGACGTCCGCGTCATCAACGCCCATCCCGTCGCCTACGGGCAGACGCACCTCTGGCTCGACGAGCACCTGCCCGAGCACGGCCACCTGCCCGCGACCTCGAATGTGGCGGCGGCCGCGAGCCTGTTCGAGAACGAGCTCGCCGACGCGGCGGTGGCTCCGCCCGGGATCACCAAGCACCACCAGGTCGAGGTCCTGGCCGAGAACATCGGCGACAACCCGAACGCGGTCACCCGCTTCGTCCTCGTCTCCCGCAGTAGGGCGCTGACCGAGCCGACCGGGGCCGACAAGACGAGCATCATTGCCGAGCTCCCGGACAACAAGGCCGGACGCCTGGTCGAGATGCTCGAACAGTTCTCCACCCGCGGCGTGAACATGAGCCTGCTCGAGTCCCGCCCGATCGGTGATGCCCTCGGCCGCAACCGCTTCATCATCGACCTCGAGGGCCACGTGCGCGACGAGCGCGTCGCCGACGCCCTGCTCGGTCTCAAGCGTTTCAGCCCGAAGGTGATCTTCCTCGGCAGCTACCCGAGTGCGACGCACGAGCAGTCGAGTGTCATCCCGCAGTACTCCAACGCCGCCTTCGAGCAGGCGCGGGAGTGGCTGGCGGGCTTGAACGACTAGGCGTCCTCGGGCGCCGGCACCTTGATGCGCAGGCCGCCCTTATCCACCCAGGCGTGCGCCGCTACGGCCTCACCGAACTCGTCGCCATCGAGCTGGAACTCCTGCGGCGTCGACACGGTGAGCCGGAAGTCCTCGCCCTTGAGATAGGTGACGTCCTTGACGTCCTTGCTGAGGTCGATGATCTTGCGGCCCATCTTGGACTTGCGCAGGACGCCGTTCTCCCAGGCCACCTTGTTCCACACGCGCAGCCAGCCGAACGCACCCTGCGGGCGCAGAGCGACGATGTCGAGCTTGCCGTCGTCGGGCTGGGCGTCCGGGATGAGCAGGATGCCACCGGGCAGGACGCCGCAGTTACCGACCATGACGGAGTGCACCTCGGCCTGCTTCTCCTTGGCCCCGTCGAGGCGGTACTTGACGCGGACCGGCTTGAGCTCCGGCAGGGAGCGGACCGTGCCGTCGATGTAGGCGAGCCAGCCGACGGCCTTCTTGAGGTCGGAGCGGGTGTTCTTGATCATCTTCGCGTCGATGCCGAGGCCGGCCATGACGAGGAACGCGTGCTCCTCCTCCTCGCCGTTCTGGCGGGTGATCGAAGCGACGCCGAGGTCGATCTTCCGCTCGTTGTCCGAGAAGGCGACGGCGACACCGTCGTCGATGCCGAGGCTGAGGTTCAGATTGCGGGCCAGCAGGTTTCCGGTGCCCGAGGGCAAAATCGCCATGGCCACGTCGGTGTCGCGGAGTCCCTCGGCGACGGCGCGGACCGTCCCATCGCCGCCGGCGACCAGGACCACCTCGGCGCCGTCGGCGACGGCCTGCTTCGTGACGCCCTGCCCGGTGTCCTCCTCGGTCGTGTTGTACCAGAGGGAGGGGGCCCAGCCCTGTTCGGCGGCGTAGGTGTCGATCGTCTCGCGCAGCTGCTGCTCGTCGACCTTGATGGGGTTGAAGACGACAGCGGCCTGCCGCTTCGACTGCGAGGGAGGGGTGGCCATGAGGCGAACGTTACTGGACGAACTCCGTAAGAAGGCCGAGAGCGCACAGGTGCGTTCCTTAGAATGGAGCGCGTGATCGACCCCCAGCTGCTGCGCGAAAGCCCCGACCTCGTCCGCCGCTCGCAGGAGGCCCGTGGGTCGTCCGTCTCCCTGGTGGACGAGGCGCTCGCCGCAGACCTCCGCCGCCGCGAGTCGATCGGCGCCTTCGAGTCGCTCCGTGCGGAGCAGAACGCCTTCGGCAAGACGGTCGCTGCGGCACCCAAGGAGGAGAAGAAGGACCTGGTCGCGCAGGCCCAGCAGCTGGCCGCGAGCGTCAAGGCCGCCCAGCAGGCGAGCACCGAGGCGGAGGCTGATGCTGCGCGCATCCTCGGCTCGATCCAGAACATCGTCATCGACGGTGTCCCCGCCGGTGGCGAGGAGAACTTCGTCACCCTGCGTGAGGTCGGCGAGCGCGCCGAATTCGGCTTCGAGCCGCGCGACCACGCCGAGCTCGGCGAGAAGTTGGACGCGATCGACATCGCCCGCGGCGTCAAGGTCAGCGGCAGCCGCTTCTACTTCCTCAAGGGCGTGGGCGCCCGCCTCGAGCTCGGCCTCATGAACATGGCCCTCGACAAGGCGATCGCCGAGGACTTCACCCCGCTCATCACCCCGACCCTGGTGCGCCCGGAGATCATGGCCGGCACCGGCTTCCTCGGCGAGCACGCCGACGAGGTCTACCACCTGGACAAGGACGACGAGCTCTACCTGACCGGCACGAGCGAGGTCGCGCTCGCGGGCTACCACTCGGACGAGATCATCGACCTCTCGAAGGGCCCGCTCCGCTACGCCGGCTGGTCGACCTGCTACCGCCGCGAGGCCGGTTCGGCGGGCAAGGACAACCGCGGCATCCTCCGTGTCCACCAGTTCAACAAGCTCGAGATGTTCAGCTACGTGCTGCCGGAGAACGCCGAGGCCGAACACCTCGCACTCCTCTCCTTCCAGGAGTCGATGCTGCAGGCCTGCGGCCTCAGCTACCGCGTCATCGACGTCGCGGCCGGCGACCTCGGCTCGAGCGCCGCGCGCAAGTACGACATCGAGGCATGGGTGCCGACGCAGGGCACCTATCGCGAGCTGACCAGCACGAGCAACTGCACCACGTACCAGGCGCGTCGTCTCGACATCCGCCACCGCGGCGAGAGCGGCAAGACGACCCCGGTCGCCACGCTCAACGGAACGTTGGCCACCACCCGCTGGATCGTCGCGATCCTGGAGACCCACCAGCAGGCCGACGGATCGGTCATCGTGCCGCCTGCCCTGCGCCCCTACCTCGGTGGCCTCGAGATCCTGGAGCCGGTCGCGTGACCCGTCGCCTCATCGCCCTCGACATCGACGGCACCGTCCTGACCGAGGACGGCCAGCTCGCGGACGAGACCCGTCGCCAGGTGATCCGCCTCTCCGACGCTGGCAACGAGGTCATGCTCGCCACGGGTCGCTCCGTTGCGATGACGCTCCCGGTGCTCGACCGCCTCGACATCACCCCGGAGTACGTCGTCTGCTCGAACGGTGCCATCACCCTGCGTCGCGACGCGGACGCACCCCTCGGGTACGCGCGCCACCACGTCGAGTCCTTCGACCCGTCCGAGGTGCTCGCGACCATCCGTTCCGCCCTCGCGGACGCGCACTACGCGGTGGAGGACGAGGACGGGCTCTACCGCTTCACCGGCTACTTCCCGGATGGTGCCCTCGGCGCCGGCGCCCAGAAGGTCGACTTCGAGGGTCTCCTCGAGGGCAAAGCGACCCGCGTGGTCGTCATCTCGCCCGAGCACGCCATCGAGGACTTCCTGTCCATCGTCGAGAAGATGGGCCTGCACAAGGTCAGCTACAACGTCGGCTGGACGGCGTGGCTCGACATCGCGCCCGACGGCGTCAACAAGTCGACGGCTCTCGAGCGCGTTCGAGCCGCCCTGTCCATCGACCCTGCCGACGTCATCGCCATGGGCGACGGACGCAATGACATCGACATGCTCGAGTGGGCGGTCGCCGGCGGCGGCGCCGGCGTGACCATGGGACAGGCGCCGGACGAGGTGGTCGCGGCAGGCAACGCGCGCACCGGAACCGACATCGAGAACGGGGTCGCGCAGTACCTCGCGACGATCTAGAAGGTTTTCAGCGTCCTGAAGTGGACCATGAAGTACACTCGACCTTTGGTTCCGAGGAGGGCTGTCCGAGCGGCCGATGGAGCCAGTCTTGAAAACTGGTGATGTGAAAGCATTCGTGGGTTCGAATCCCACGCCCTCCGCTCCTCCACCTCCGCAGGCCGGCGCCGGCCGCGATCGAAGGGAACACCCATGAGTGACGAACGTCCGCGATCCGCGGCACGTCGCCCGGCCGGCATCGCCCGGCACGGGCGCCTCAATCGACCCAATCCCGTGCTCGGTGTACTGCGCATCGTCGGGGTCGGCATCGCCGTCCTCGCCGTGAGCGCGGGCTCGATCGTCGCGATCGACGCGAATCGACTGTTGTCGAGTGTCGAGACCTTCGAACTGCCCGACGACGGGACCGCCGCGCCGCCGAGCATCGCCGCCTATGAGGGTGGATTCAACATCCTCGTCGTCGGCAGCGACCGCGCCGAGGGCGACACCGCAGCCGACAAGCGTCGCGGGTCTGCAGAACTCAATGACGTGAACATCCTGCTCCATGTCTCCGAGGATCAGACACAGGCCGTCGCGGTGAGCTTCCCCCGTGACCTGGTGGTCCCCATCCCGTCGTGCACCAACGAGAAGACCGGCAAGACGAGCGCTGCCATGACCGGCCAGCCGATCAATGTGGCGCTCTCTTACGGAGGCGTTCCCTGTGTCGCCAAGACGGTCACCGCACTGACGGGCGTCGATGTCGACTTCGCGGGTCTCATCACCTTCAACGGCGTGACCAGCATGTCCACCGCGGTCGGCGGAGTGCCGGTGTGTCTCGCACAAGGCATCCACGACCCGGACTCGGGGTTCTCCCGCGGTGCGGGAACCTGGGACCTCGTCGGGTCCGAGGCGCTCGCCTTCCTCCGTTCCCGCCACGGCGTCGGTGACGGGTCCGACCTCACGCGCATCAGCTCGCAGCAGGTGTTCCTCGGTTCCCTCGTCCGCACATTGAAGAGCGCGGACACCCTGGGTGACCCGACGAAGGTTTACGGCATTGCCAACGCGGCGCTCCAGAATATGGAGCTGTCGAGCAACCTCAGTGCTGACACGATGTTCCAGATCGCCCAGGCGCTGAAAGACATCCCCCTCGAGAACGTCACATTCGTGCAGTATCCCGGGACGACGGGTCAGCCGGGCATCTACCAGGGCAAGGTGAAGCCCACCACCTCGACGGCGAACCTTCTGTTCGAGAAGATCCGCAATGACGCCCCGTTCACGCTCGAGAAGGCCGGGGACAACCGCGGCTCGACGCTCGACCCGAACGCGGTTCCCACCGACACCTCCGCGGCGCCGGCGGACCCGAATGCGCCGGTGGCCGACGTGATCCCGGGGCTCAAGGGCCAAACGGCGGCGGACCAGACCTGCTCGGTCCGCTACATGCAGGGCACCGGCTGATCATCGCGCGGGACGGGGATGGACCAAGCGCCCATCCCCGTCCGCTATGATCGACAGCGAACACTTGGAGACGTCGCATAGTTCGGCCTAGTGCACCACCCTGCTAAGGTGGAGAGGGGTTTAGACCCCTCCGTGGGTTCAAATCCCACCGTCTCCGCTCTGGCCCTCGGTCACCGGAATCAGCGCCCCACGGGGCGCTTTTTTCATGCCCGTATCAGGGGCCCGGCGTACTCTGACGCCATGACCCCTCGCCGCCGCATCCTCGCCGCCGTCCTCGTCGGTCTCGGCGCCCTCGCCTACGGCATCTCGCCGATCGACGTGATCCCCGAGCTCGTGACCGGTCCCTTGGGCCTCGTCGACGACGCGGCCGTCTGGATCGGTGCGGGCTTCGCGATCTGGAAGCTCGTGACGGGCAAGGACCCGCGCCAGGGGCGAGCCGAAGGAGCGCCGGGAGCATGAGCCACCCGCGGGTCGTCGATGTCGACCACCCGCTCGTGCAGCGGGTGCGGAGCATCGCGATGACCTTCCCCGACGCTGTCGAGGTGGAGGCGTGGGGTCGGCCGACATTCCGCGCGGGGAAGAAGATCTTCGTCCTCGTCGGTGCGTCCATGGACGACGAGTTCACCATCGTCTTCAAGCCAGGCTCGGCGGACGAACGCCTCGCCTACCTCGAGCGCGACGGCTTCTACAGCCCGCCGTACTGGGGCCCGGGCGGGTGGTTGGCCGTGCCGATCGAGGGGAGCGTGGACGAGACGGAGCTCACCGAGATCATCGACACCTCCTACCGCGGTGTCGCTCTGGTCCGGCAGATCCGGGCTTTGGACACGAGCACCCCTTAAGCGCTGGTATAGTCGTCAAGTTGGCTTTTTCGGAAGCCGATATGCGCTCGTAGCTCAGTGGATAGAGCAATTGACTACGGATCAATAGGTCGGGGGTTCAAATCCCTCCGAGCGCACAGACAAAGGCCCCGCCTCGGCGGGGCCTTTTCCGTTGCTCCGGCGTCTAGTCCTCGGCGGGGAGGCTGTGCCAGATGCCGTAGGCGGTCGCGGCGGCCTCGCCCTCGTCGCCGGAGGCCAGAACGTCGATGAGCGTGTCGTGCGCTGCGACCGAGGCGCTGCCGTCGGTGCTGAACCTCTGACGTTCGGCCCGTCGGACGAGCGGGTCGTAGTGGTCGATCACGGAGGCGAGGGCGTGGTTGCCGAGCGCGGCGACCGGGATCCCGTGGAGAGCTTCGTCCGCCTCGTGCGCCGCCGCGACGTCGCCGGCTGCGACCGCCGTGGCAAAGCGCTTGTTCGCGTCCCGCATGCGCTCGAGGTCCGCCTCATCCAGCCGCCCGGCGACCTGGCTGGCCGCCAGGGCGTGCATCGCGGCGATCACATCCCGGGCGTCCCGGGTGGCTTTGCCGTCGATCGCGGTGACCGTGGTGGAGCGACCGGGAACCGCGACGACCAGGCCGCTGGTCCCGAGGCGGAGCAGCGCCTCACGGATCGGCGTCCGGCTCACGCCGAGCCACTCGGCGAGCTCTCCATCTTTCAGCTGCTCCCCGGGGGCGAAGGTACCGTCCACGATGGCGTCGCGGAGGCGGCGGTAGACGTCGTCGCGGAGGAGGGAGCGGTCGACGCCGGCAGAGGCGGATGGGATCGGCATGCAATATGTTGCGCACATTTGGCCTCCAGAACCAAATCGGGAAAAGTTCTTGGAATTATGTACTGCATGCAATATGTTGCACATTACAAGCCGGCACGAAGTCGGCAGATGACCTCGGTCGACACGGGCGCGAGGCGGAAGGGAAGGCATCATGAACACCATCGAGAACGGGATCACCAACGTCGTGCTCGTCCACGGCGCATTCGCCGACGGGTCCGGTTGGCGCAATGTGTACGAGGATCTGACCGGCCGCGGCTACCGCGTGTCGATCGTTCAGAACCCGCTGACGTCGTTCGAGGACGATCTCGCCGCCACGCGGCGGGTGCTCGACCAGCAGGACGGGCCCACCGTCCTCGTCGGCCACTCCTGGGGCGGGACGGTCATCACCGAGGCCGGCAACCACGAGAAGGTCGCGGGCCTCGTCTACGTCGCAGCCCTCATCCCGGATTCGGGTGAGACGAGCGGTCAGCAGTACGAGGGCTTTGCGCCCACGCCGGACTTCGTCATCGACATCGGGGCCGACGGCTACGGCTTCCTCAACCGCGACGCCTTCGCCCGCGGATTCGCTGCGGATGCCACCGACGCGGACGCCGCCTTCCTGCGGGACTCGCAGGTGCCGGTCAACATGGCGGTCTTCGGCGCTACGGTCTCGACGGCCGCGTGGCACGCGAAGCCCAGCTGGGCGGTCATCGCCACCGAGGACAAGGCCTTCGACCAGGCGATGCTCCAGCACATGGCGCAGCGGGCCGGCGCGACGATCACCACCGTGCCGGGTAGCCACGCGGTGTACCTGACCCAGTCCGGTGTCGTCTCGGACGTCATCGCCACGGCGGCCCGCGGCGCACTCGTCGCCGCCTGACACACGACGGGGCCGGCTCCGCTCGTGAGCCGGCCCCGCGGAGAGGGGGACCGATGCCCATCGAACAGTTCCAGGTGCCCTTGTGGGCCGAGCTCGTCGCCGCCGGGCTGGGCGGGCTGCAGGGGGCACTGTTCGCCGCCACCCAGCGCGATCGCCGCATCGACCTCCTCGGCGTCCTGGTAATCGGACTCACGGTGGCCCTGGGCGGCAGCCTCCTCCGCGACGTGGTCCTCAACCAGCCCCCCGTCGTCATCTGGGTGAACTGGTATCTCCTCGTCGCCGGCGCCGCCGCGCTCATCGGGATGATCCTGCAGCCGGTGTTCGCCCGGGGCGACGGGGTGATCACCGTCCTCGATGCCGTCGTGATGGGCCTGTTCGGGGCCATCGCGGCCTCGAAGGCCCTCTCCCTCGGCGTCGGCGTGGTCGGCTCACTCGTCGTGGGCATCATCGGTGCCATCGGCGGCGGAGTGCTGCGCGACCTGATCCTCAACCGCCCCGTTTCGGTCCTGCACGTCGGCACCCTCTATGCCGTCGCCGCCGGAGCGGGGGTGGGCGTGCTGATCCTCCTCGCCCACCTCGGCGTCCCGGTCCCGATCGCCGGCCTGGTCGCTGCGGCGGTGACGACGCTGGTCCGTGTCGCCGCAGTTCTCTTCCACTGGACCTTCCCCGAGCAGCGCGCCCTGCGCGTGCGTCGTACGGGCGCATGAGTCCTCTGAGGACCGGCCGGGCCGCTGGTACTCTTCGGGAGTGCTCTGGGGTCGTGTCTATTTCGCGATCCAGGCGGTCGCCGGTGCGGCCTGGTGGGTGGCGGTCTTCGCCTCGCCGTGGGTGCGCACGACGACCGTGGGCAGCCTCGACCCGGTGATCGTCGCGGCACTCGACATCCCCCTGTTCGTGATCGCCTCCGCCGTCGCCGCGCTCGGAGTGAGGGCCGCCGCGTGGGTGGCCACGGGCTGGACACTGGTCGTCGCCGGGCTCCTGGCGCTCTATGCCACGGTGACGACCGAGGCGGGCTGGGGAGTCCTCATCATGGTCGCGGCAGCAGGCGGCTCCCTCGTGGCGCTCGCCCTCGTCGTCCTCGGCCGGGTGCCGACCGAGTGGATCATCGCGGGGCCCTTCGCATTCCGCCCGGCGGATGCGCGGCGATCGACGGCGAGGCACGTCGCGTCGACCGGTGGTCAGATCGCGGTCTTCTGGGGTCTGTTCCTCGTGGTGATCCCCGGATCCGTGGCGCTCCTCGAGCGCCGCTGGGCCCTCGGCCTCGGCCTCGACCTCCCCGATGCGGTCGGCGTCATCGGGGTCGTTCTTCTGGCCCTCGCCAGCGCGCTCGGCATCTGGTCGGCGGTCACGATGTCGACGATCGGTCATGGGACGCCGCTTCCCGGGGCGATGCCCAACCGGCTGGTGATCGCCGGCCCCTACCGGTTCGTGCGCAACCCGATGGCCGTCGCGGGGATCATCCAGGGGGTCGCGGTCGGCCTGATCCTCTCGTCCTGGCTGGTCGTCGCCTACGCCGCGCTCGGCTCCCTGCTGTGGAACTACGCCGTCCGCCCGCTCGAGGAGCGCGACCTCGAGGAACGCTTCGGCGATGACTTCCGGCGCTATCGGGACACCGTCCGGTGCTGGGTGCCGCGATGAGTGCGGGTCTCAACCGTCGCATCCTCGCGCTCGCGGTGCCGGCGCTCGGGGCGCTCGTCGCCGAGCCGCTCTTCCTCATCGTCGACTCGGCCCTGGTCGGACACCTCGGCATCGAGCACCTCGCGGGCCTCGGCATCGCCTCCGCTGTCCTGCAGACGATCGTCGGCCTCATGGTCTTCCTCGCCTACGCCACCACGCCGGCGGTCGCCCGCTGGCTGGGGGCTGGCGACCCCGCGCGCGCCGTGTCGGTCGGGATCGACGGCCTGTGGCTCGCTCTCGCGGTCGGCATCGTGCTCGCGCTCGGCGGGTGGCTCGCGACACCGACGCTGGTCGCGGCCTTCGGGCCTTCCGCCGAGGTCGGCGAGCTCGCCTCCACCTACCTCGCCATCTCGATGGCGGGGCTCCCCGCGATGCTCGTCGTCTTTGCCGCGACCGGCCTCCTCCGCGGCATGCAGGACACGGTCACGCCTCTCTGGATCGCGGGCGTCGGCTTCACGGCCAACGCCCTCCTCAACGGGGCGCTCATCTACGGTCTCGGCCTCGGTATCGCGGGCTCGGCGATCGGCACGGTTGCTGCACAGTGGCTCATGGTCGCCGCCTACGTGGTCGTGATCGGCCGCCTGGCGCGCCGCCACTCCGCCGCGCTGCGGCCCAGCCGCGAGGGCATGCGCAGCACCGGCCGCGCCGGTGGCTGGCTGCTGCTGCGCACCCTCAGCCTGCGAGTCGCCTTCCTGCTGACGGTCGCGGTCGCCAGCGGACTCGGGGCGACGGAGTTGGCCGGGTACCAGGTCGTGTTCGTCCTGTTCTCGACGGCGGCGTTCGCCCTCGATGCCCTCGCGATCGCCGCGCAGGCGCTCATCGGACGGGCGCTGGGCGCGGGCCAGCTCGACGAGGTGCGCATGATCCTGCGCGTCGTCCTCGTCTGGGGGGCGGGCTTCGGCGTGATCGTGGGTGCGGTGATCGCCGCGCTCGCGGGCGTCATCGGCCTGCTCTTTACGGGAGATGCCGAACTCGCGGCACTGATCCAACCGGCCCTGCTGGTGTTGGCCGTCGCACAGCCCATCGCCGGCCTGGTCTTCGTCCTCGATGGCGTCCTCATCGGCGCGGGCGACGTCCGCTACCTCGCCCTGACCGGCATCCTCAATCTGGCGGCACTGCTCCCACTGCTCGCGGCGGTCACCCTGACCGGCGTCGATGGTGTCGAGGGGCTCACCTGGCTGTCGGCCGCCTTCTTCGGCGGCTACCTGCTCGCCCGCCTCGTCACCCTCGGGTTGCGTGCTCGCGGCACGGCGTGGGTGGTGACGGGCACCGGCTGACGCGGACGCGAGGAAGCCCCCCGCCTAGAGGGCGAGGGGCTTCCATCCACTGGGAGGTGGGATTACTCGATGCCGAGGTCACCGAGGATGTCGCCGACCAGGTTGTCGACGTTGGTGCCGATGTTGCCGACGTCGACGAGACCGTCGACCGAGCTGCCGATGTCGCCACCGGAGATCGAGGTGCCGTTACCCGAGCCGTTGGCCACGTTCGGGTCGACCGAGGTGGTCGGGTTGAGCACGTCGCTCACCGAGGTGTTGTTGCCCGAGGCGATGGGGGTCTCGTTGCCCGAGGCCACGGGGGCCTGGACGTCGTTGCCGCTCAGCAGCGGGCTGCCGTTGAGCACGCCGCCGGCGTCGATCGACGGGGCGAGGACGAGCGGCGAGCTGTTGGAGACGTCGCCGGTGCGGAACAGGTCCGACAGGCCGGCCGTCAGCGACGTCGCCGTCGTGGTGGTGTCGGCGCTGTACGAGGTGCTGTCGTCCGCCATGGCGGGAGCGGCGAAGCCGGCGACCATGAGGGTCGCAGCCGCTGCACCGGTGAGTCCGAACGCCGTCTTCTTGCTGATCTTGTTCATTGTGTGAACTCCTTCACTTCCGTTGAGGCCCCGGGTGACCGACCCTGTGTCGGCCGGTTGACCCGGTGCACAAGGGGTCCGGAGAACGCAGTCCAGAACGTTTGGTCTACTGCACCCCGAACAGGGGTCATCCGGGTGATCAAGTCCGCCGAGATCCCCGTCATTCCGGGGAGGTCGCCGCAGTCTGGCAGATTCCTGGCAGCTTCAGTCGAGAGCCGTCAGGATGCTCGCCAGATGACGGGAGGCGGCTCTCCGATCCGCAAGGGAGGTGGCGGTGACGGCTTCCAGGCGGGCGTGCGCGGCCTCGACGATGGCGCGACCGGCGGGCGTGAGGCGGTGGATACGCTCGCGGCGCGACGTGGACCCGGGGGCGACCTCCAGGTGCCCGTCCTGTGTCGCCGCCTCGACCTGACGGCTGACGCTCGCCTTGTTGAGTCCGAGGAGGTCGGCTGCTTCCTGCTGGTTGATGGTGCAGCCGCTGGCGTCGAGGGTGCTGAGGAGGGCGAATCGCGCGAGCGTGACGTCGAACTCGTCGACAAGCACGGCCTCCGCCGCGCGCTCGAGGGCATCCGCCGTACGACGCAGGAGGACCCAGAGCTCGGTGGGATCGTCGGTCATCCCAACAGTTTGACACGCAACTGTTGCACCTGCAACAGTTCGACCATGCATGTCGTTGCCATCCTCGATCATCCCTACGGGGCGTCCGCCCATGCGAACGAGCCCCATCGGCGCAGCTTCTCGGCGGCGCTCCTTCGCGCCGCACTCGACGGCATCACCCGCGCGGGAGGGACGTCCGACGTGATCGACCTCGTGACCGACGGCTTCGATCCGGTCATGCGCGCGGAGGATCTGGCGGACTGGCGGCGCGGGGGGTCCACCGATCCCCAAGTGCTCGACTATCAGCGTCGGCTGGCGTCAGCCGACCACCTCGTCCTCGTCTTCCCGACCTGGTGGATGTCGATGCCCGCCGGCACCAAGGGCTTTCTCGACAAGGTCCTCGCCAAGGGGGTGGCGTTCGATGAGCCGAGGCCCGGGGGAGCGCTCGTGCGGCGCCTCACCCGCCTCCGGGGCGTGACGGTACTCACGCCCATGACCACGCGTCACGGCCTCTACCGCCTGTTCTTCGGGCGGCCGGGTCACCGCATCCTGTTCCGCGGCGCCTTCGCGCTCATCGGTGTGCGTGGCCTCCGATGGTTCTCCTTCGAGGGCCCGGCGCAGCGGAGCGCCGCGTGGCGATCTGCGCGACTTGCGCGCGTGCAGCGCTACTTCGAGCGCTTGACGACCTCGTAGTGAGCGAGAGCCTCGGCGCGTGACGCCTTGAGATCGACGATCGCGTCGGGGTAGTCGGGGGTTCCCAACTCCGGAACCCAGCGCCGCTGATAGTCGCCGTGCGGGTCGAACTTGTCCGCCTGCAGCAGCGGGTTGAAGATCCGGAAGTAGGGGGCGGCGTCGGCGCCGCTTCCGGCCACCCACTGCCAGTTACCCGGGTTGCTCGCCTCGTCGGCGTCCACGAGGGTGTCCCAGAACCACTGCTCGCCCACCCGCCAGTCCACCAGCAGGTTCTTCACGAGCAGGCTCGCCGTGATCATCCGGACCCGATTGTGCATGTAGCCGGTGTGCCAGAGCTCGCGCATGCCGGCGTCCACGATCGGGATGCCGGTGCGGCCCTTCTGCCAGGCGCGGATGTTCTCGTCGTCCGGCTCCCAGGCGAAGGCGTCGAACTCGCGGCGGTAGTTGCGCTCGTGCAGGTCGGTGTTGTGGAAGAGGATCGTCGCGTTGAACTCGCGCCAGCCCACCTCGCTGAGGAACTTCGCCGCGTTCGCCCGTGCGGCACCGGACAACCGCCCGTGCTCGACGCGCTCCCAGATCT
>Ga0247810_10000517_pt1 | contig 39667 bp, 44 predicted proteins | sample UWRJL119311C1_FD_179918 | JGI IMG/M metagenome (GOLD analysis project Ga0247810, IMG submission 179918) | Plant litter microbial communities from Arlington Agricultural Research Station in Wisconsin, United States - UWRJ-L119-311C-1 | ecosystem: Environmental > Terrestrial > Plant litter >...
TGGGAGAGAGCTCGAGCTGCTCCTGCAGGGTGCGCACGGCCCCGCTGGCCGCCTCACCCGCGTCGTTCCAGCCTTCGAAGGCCACGACGAGGAGACGACCGCTCGCAAATCCTGTGCTGTCTGTCACCTGGGGATCCTTACGTTCATGTGGGCGGCTGGCCGCCCGGTAACTCTAAGGATAGAACTTCACGCGCTGAGCGCAGTACTGCGCGCGGCCCGCTCCCCGGCGACAGTCGGTAGACTCGCCGGTTGTGACTACTCTCCAACCGGCCGCCGTTCTCTGGGACATGGATGGCACGATCGTCGACACCGAGCCCTACTGGATGCGCGCCGAGACCCTGCTGGTCGAGTCCTACGGCGGCGTCTGGACCCGCGACGACGCCCTCGCCCTCGTCGGCCAGGGGCTCTGGCACTCGGCCCGGCTGCTGCAGGCCCGCGGTGTCGAGCTCGCCGAGGACGAGATCATCCAGACCCTCACCGCGAGCGTCATGGAGCAGATCCGCATCGAGATCCCGTGGCGCCCCGGAGCCATGGAGCTGCTCGCCGACGTCCGCGCAGCGGGCATCCGCACCGCACTGGTCACCATGTCGCTGCGCAGTCTCGCGGAGCTCGTCGTCTCGCTGATCGACTTCCCCGCCTTCGACGCCATCGTCAGCGGAGACGACGTCGAGCACGCCAAGCCGCACCCGCAGCCCTACCTCCTCGGCGCCGAGCTGCTCGGCGTGCAGATCACCGACTGCGTGGCCCTCGAGGACTCCCTGCCCGGCCTCGCCTCCGCCGTCGCCTCCGGTGCGGTCGCCATCGGCATCCCGCACATGGTCGAGATGACCGAGAGCGACAGCCACACCCTCTGGACCACCCTCGCCGGCCGCACGGCCCACGACATCTCCGGCGTGTTCAGCGCCGGCAAGAACCACGAAGCAGGAAACAGCAATGACTAACGAGACCACCGGCCTTCGCCGCCAGAGCGGACCGTTCCGCGCGGGCGACCGCGTGCAGCTCACCGGCCCCAAGGGCCGCATGAACACGATCACGCTCGAGGTGGACGGCGAGTTCCACACCCACCGCGGCGTGCTCCTGCACAACGCGATCATCGGCGCGCCCGACGCCTCCGTGGTGATGTCCACGAACGAGATCGAGTACCTCGCGCTGCGGCCGATGCTCACCGACTTCGTGATGTCGATGCCCCGCGGCGCGGCGATCATCTACCCGAAGGACGCGGCGCAGATCCTCGCGCAGGCAGACATCTTCCCGGGCGCCCGGGTGGTCGAGGCCGGCGTCGGCTCGGGAGCGCTCTCGCTGTGGCTGCTGCGCGCCATCGGCCCGCAGGGGCACCTGCACTCCTTCGAACGCCGCGAGGAGTTCTCCGACGTGGCCACCGCCAACGTCACCGCCTTCCTCGGAGCAACCCCCGAGAACTGGGACATCACCCTCGGCGACCTGCAGCAGACCCTCCCGGAGGTGGCGCAGCCCGGTACGGTCGACCGGATCGTGCTCGACATGCTCGCCCCCTGGGAGTGCCTCGATGTCGCGGCCGAGGCCCTCACTCCCGGCGGTGTGATCGTCTGCTACATCGCCACCGTCACGCAGCTGTCGCGCGTCTCCGAGGCGCTGCGCCGCACCGGGCAGTTCACGAACCCGGAATCGAACGAGACCATGATCCGGGGCTGGCACGTCGAGGGCCTCGCGGTGCGCCCCGACCACCGCATGATCGGCCACACCGGCTTCCTGCTCACCGCGCGCCGCCTCGCCCCCGGCACGATCCTCCCGGAGCTCAAGCGCCGCGCGTCGAAGTCCGACTTCAGCGACGAGGACGTCGAGGCTTGGACCCCCGGTTCGCTGGGGGAGCGCTCCACGAGCGACAAGCGTCTGCGCAAGACCGCCAGGCACGCGCAGGCCGTGGCGGATGCCGCGGTGTCCGCCGAGCAGGCATCCGACCAGTAACGACAAGGGTAAGATCATCCGGTACCCGGGCACCCAAGAAAGAGGATTCGTGCGCACTCTCACCGCGGCAGTTATCACCGCCGGACTGGTCGTCTCCCTGTCCGCCTGCGCAAGCTCCGGTGCGCCTTCCGGCTCCTGCACCACGGGCGCCGCGTCCGGCGAAGCGTCCTCGCTGGTCACCGCCACCGGCGAGACCGGCACCGCACTGACCGTCGACTTCCCGACGCCCCTGATCACCAAGGGGACCGAGATATCCACGGTCTCCGAGGGCGGCGGACGCACCATCTACCCCGGCCAGATCGCCGACCTGCACGTCACCGCCGCCAACGCCACCACCGGCGAGATCCTCGACCTCGGTCTCGACCCCGCCGACCGGATCCGCCGCACGGCAGGCGAGTCGTCCGACACCAGCGGACCCTTCGGCGACCTTATCGAGTGCGCGACCGTCGGCTCCCGAATCGCTGCGACGATGACCATCGCCGACGCCTTCGGTGCCGGCGCGGACGCCGAGGGCCTCGGAGACGACGACACCGTCGTGCTCGTTCTCGACATCGCCGCCGGTTACCTCGGAAAAGCGGATGGCGTCACCCAGCTCCCCGTGAACGGCCTGCCCGCCGTCGTGCTCGCGCCGAACGGCCAGCCCGGCATCGTGGTGCCGAAGACGGATGCCCCCGACGAGGCCAGCGGCACCACCCTCAAGCAGGGCGACGGCCCGACGGTGAAAGAGGGCGACGACGTGGTGGTCCACTACACCGCCATCACCTGGACGGGCCTGGAGCCCTTCTTCTCGTCCTGGTCGGAGGGAATCCCCGCCACGATGCCCGCCGTGAGCGACGACACCGCGACCGCCGGAGTGATTCCCGCCCTCGCCGACGCCCTGATCGGTGCGAAGGTCGGCAGCCAGCTGCTCGTCGTCGCACCTCCCGGCTTCGGGTACGGTGCGAGCGCACAGCTCCCCACCGGAGTCACCTCCGACGACACACTGGTCTATGTGGTCGACGTGCTCGGACTGGAGAAGTAGCGTCGGCCGTATCGCGAACGCCGCACCGCACCACCATCGACACTGGCCGGGTGTCCTCAACATAGGATCGTCTCGTGTCGCTCGATAGCTCAGTCAAGATACCCGTGGAGGAGAGGCTCTTCAGCCTTGTCCTCGCCCTGCTGGCGTCGGAGAACGGCCTGACCAAGACCGAGATCCTCTCCAGTGTGCAGGGCTACCGCCAGTTGTTCACGCACACCGGCGACAACGCGAATCTCGAGCGCAAGTTCGAGCGGGACAAGGACGACATCCGCGAGCTCGGGGTGCCGCTCGAGACCGTGCACCCCAGCGACGATCCGGGCAACAATCAGAACCTGCGCTACCGGATCCCCCGCGGCAGCTACGAGCTCCCGACCGACATCAGCTTCTCGGCCGAGGAGACGACGCTGCTCAACCTCGCCGCCATGGTCTGGCGCGAGGGATCGTTGTCGGCCGAGTCGCGGCGCGCCCTGCTCAAGCTCCGCTCGCTCGGCGTCACCGCCGACGAACCCGTGCTGGGGTACGCTCCCCGCCTCCGGGTGCGGGAGGCGGCCTTCGCACCGCTGAACGCCGCGCTCGGCCGCAACGCCTTTGTGCGCTTCTCCTACCTGAAGCCGGGGGAGGAGGAGGCGCGCGTCCGCACGGTCGCGCCTCTCGCCCTCGTGCAGCACCAGGGCCGCTGGCACCTCGCCGCCGAGGAGTCCGGTACCGGCATCCGCAAGACCTTCCTGCTGCGCCGCATCGTGAGCCCGGTGACCACCACGGGCACGACCTTCCCCGCACCCCGGGGCGACGAGTCCGCCCGGGCCCTCGCCGAGCTCGAGGAGGTGTGGAACGCGCACACCGCGGTCGTGGAGGTCCAGTCCGGGTCGGACGCGGCCACACGCCTGCACAAGCGGCGCGGCACGGTCGCCGAGGGCGGCGACGAACAGCAGTTGCGACTGCACTACTCCGATGTGAACATCTTCGCCGACGAGCTCGCGGGCTTCGGCCCCGAGGTCCTTGTGGTCTCCCCGCCCGAACTGCGATCAGCCGTGCGCGAGCGCCTCACCAGGACGGTGGCCGACCATGCCGAAGCCTAGCCGCACGCCGAAGCCCAAACCGATGGCCGCGGGCGAGAAGCTCACCTTCCTGCTCTCCCTCGTGCCGTTCCTCATCGAGCGCGAGCGCGTCAGCGTCACCGAGACCGCCGAGCACTTCGGGGTGGCTGCGGAGCAGATCCGCGACGCGGTGCGTCTGATCGCCGTGTCCGGTGTACCCGGGGAGACCAACACCTACCAGTACGAAGACCTCTTCGACATCGCCTGGGACGACTTCGAGGTGAACGACCAGATCGTGCTCACCAACCAGGTGGCCCTCGACGATTCGCCGCGCTTCTCCGCCCGCGAGGCCGCAGCACTCATCGCCGGCCTGCAGTACCTGTCGGCGCTGCCCGAGAACGCCGATCGCGCCGCGGTCGCCTCTCTGATGACCAAGCTCTCCCGGGGCGCGTCCGCGCATCCGAGCCCGCTGGCGGTGGAGGGCAACGAGTCGGACACGACTCTCGCCCTCATCCGCGAGTCGGTGGCGGCCGGCGTGCAACTCGAGTTCGACTACCTCGGGGCGCGCGGCGAACGCGAGCGCCGCAGGCTCGACCCGCTGCGCGTCGAGTCGGTCGACGCCGACTGGTACCTGCGCGGCTGGGACCACCTGCGCGGCGCCGTGCGCACCTTCCGGCTCGACCGCATCTCCGAGCCGCGCGTGAGCGCCGAGCCCGTCAGCCATCATGCGGCCGACATCGTCCTGCCCGACACGCTCTTCGAGAGCTCCGACGACGACCTCGTCGTCACCGTCGACGTCGCCAACTCCGCGGCCGCACTGCTCGCCGACTACATCCCCGACGGCGCAGAGCGCATCCAGCTCGACGGACGGGTGCGCACCACGGTACGCGTCTCGCACTACCACGGGCTGAAACGCCTGATGGCGAGCATGCCCGGTGTCGCCACCGTCGTGCAGCCGCCGGAGGCCCGGCGCGTGGTCGCCGAGTGGGCTGCGGCAGGCGCCGCACGCTACGAAGGCGACGACTCGTGATCGCCTGGTGGGGCTGGGTGCTCATCTGGACCGGGCTGGTTCTCGGCCTGCTCGGCCTCGTCGCGTTCTTCGCGTGGCGGCACATCCGCCGCTTCTTCGCGCTGCTCGAGGACTTCTTCGCGCTCACCGAGAAGCTCTCGGTGCTCGACGCCGCGACGAGCGACGGCGGGGTGCGCCCGGCCAATGCGATCCTCGAGGACTCCGACGTGGTGCGTCGCGAATTCGGGCAGCGGATGGACCGCAGGAGGTCCATCAAGCTGGCGCGCAGGCAAGCCCGGATTCAAAGAGGTAAAATGATCACAACCGCGGACATCGCTCCGCACGTCTTTACAACGAGACATCACAACTCGAGGGAGTGACCACATGAGCATGGCTAATCTGGGCGCGCACTGGTGGGTCATCCTCATCATCGTCGTGCTCCTGTTCGGTGCCCCGAAGCTCCCCGCACTGGCGCGCAGCATGGGGCAGTCGATGCGGATCTTCAAGAACGAGATCAAGGCGAAGGACGCCGAGGCCGAGGCACCCACCGTGCCGCCGACCGCGGACCGCCCCAGTACTGGCCAACAGAGTGGAGCCGCGTACACCGGCGACACCGCGAAGTCGACCGAGCCCGGCGACACCGCCTCAAAGCCCTAGGGTTCGTGGCAGGCGACAAGCCGAAGCGCAGCCCGAGAGGTGGCAAGGCGAAGGTCGACGAGCGGCGGATGTCGCTCGGCGCGCACCTCGTCGAGTTGCGCAAGCGGCTCATCATCAGCGGAGTGGCGATATTCCTCGGCGCCATCGGCGGGTTCATCATCGCCGAGCGCATCTGGGACGCACTGAGCGTTCCCATCCTCGCTCTCGGCAAGACGCAGAACGCGTCGATCAACTACACGGGCATCACCGAGGCCTTCGACACCAACGTGCAGATCGCGTTCCTCGTCGGAATCGTCGGTACCAGCCCGATCTGGCTCTACCAGATCTGGGCCTTCGTGGTGCCGGCGCTGCTGCGCAAGGAGCGCCGCTATGTGCTCGCCTTCGTCGGCAGCGCCATTCCGCTGTTCCTTGCCGGTGCGACCCTCGCGTGGTTCATCTTCCCGCGCACCGTCACGCTGCTGCTCAGCTTCGCCCCGGACGACTTCTCCACGCTGCTGACCGCACGCTACTTCCTCGACTTCTACATCAAGCTCACGCTCGCACTGGGGATCGCCTTCGTGCTGCCGGTGTTCCTGGTGCTGTTCAACTTCGTCGGCATCCTGTCGGCGTCGGCGATCCTCAAGGGCTGGCGCGTCGCCATCCTGCTGATCGTCATCTTCACGGCTCTCGCGACCCCCGCCGCCGACATCCTCGCGATGTTCATGCTGGCGGTGCCGATGGTGGCGCTCTACTACGCCGCGGCCGGAATCGCGTGGCTGCACGACCGAAGCGTCGCACGACGCCTCGCTTCTTACGAGACAGACACGGGCGGCCTGATCGCATGACGCAAGAACTGAGCCCGGCGGAACGATTCGCGCAGGCCAAGGCCAAGCGCCACCTCCCGATCCTCGACGCCTTCACCGACAAGCTGGCGATCGACCTCGACCCCTTCCAGCGCGAGGCCTGCGCGCTCGTCGAACAGGGCAAGAGCGTGCTCGTCGCCGCTCCCACCGGGGCGGGGAAGACCATCATCGCGGAGTTCGCGATCTTCAAGGCCATGCAGGAGAGCCAGGCCAAGGTCTTCTACACCGCGCCGATGAAGGCCCTGTCGAATCAGAAATTCCAGGAGCTGGTCGCCGAGTACGGTGCCGAGTCCGTCGGCCTCCTGACCGGCGACACCAACGTGAACTCGCAGGCCCGCATCGTGGTGATGACCACCGAGGTGCTGCGCAACATGCTCTATGCGGACTCCGACCTGCTCACCAACCTCTCCTACGTGGTCATGGACGAGGTGCACTTCCTCGCCGACAAGTTCCGCGGAGCCGTCTGGGAGGAAGTGATCATCCACCTGCCGCGCGCCGTGCGGATGGTCTCGCTGAGCGCCACCGTGTCGAATGCCGAGGAGTTCGGCGACTGGCTGCAGGCGGTGCGCGGCGACACCGAGGTGATCGTCTCCGAAGAGCGCCCCGTGCCGTTGGAGCAGCACGTGCTCGTGCGCGGAAAACTGCTCGACCTCTTCGACGCCGCCGGAGGGCCGAACGAGGCACGCTCGCGGATGCCCGCGGTCGTCACCACGACGGCCGAGCCGGTCGTCGTCGCGCCGGTCGCATACGGCGACCGCCGCGGCATCGACAAGCGCGCCCGCGGCCAGAAGGGTGCCGCAGCGCCGGTGCCCGGTCTCGCCACCACCCGCGTCAATCCCGAGCTGGTGCGTCTGTCGCACGGACCGCGCACCCCGCAGGGCGGGCGCGGCGGTTTCGACGGCGGCAAGCGCCACGAGGGCCGCGGCGGGCGACCGGCCAAGCAGCAGGGCAACGGCTTCGGCGGCGGGGGCGGCGGCGCACGTACCGACCGCCCGGCGCTCGTCGAGCTGCTCGACTCGCACAACCTCCTACCCGCGATCTTCTTCGTGTTCAGTCGCGTGGGCTGCGACGCGGCGGTGCAGCAGGTGTTGCGCGCCGGTGTGCGCCTCACGCAGAAGCACGAGCGCGAGGAGATCCGCGAGATCGTCGAGGAGCGCTGCCGCACCCTGCTCGACGAGGACCTCGGAGTGCTCGGCTACTTCGAGTGGCTCGACGGCCTCGAGCGCGGGGTCGCCGCACACCACGCCGGCATGCTGCCCGCGTTCAAGGAGGTCGTCGAGGAGCTCTTCCGCAAGAAGCTCGTGAAGGTCGTCTTCGCCACCGAGACCCTCGCCCTCGGCATCAACATGCCCGCGCGCACCGTGGTGCTCGAGAAGCTCGAGAAGTTCAACGGCGAGGCCCGGGTGCCGATCACCTCCGGCGAGTTCACGCAGCTCACCGGCCGAGCCGGTCGCCGTGGAATCGACGTCGAGGGCCACTCGGTGATCCAGTGGGCGGACGGCCTGGACCCGCAGGCGGTGGCGTCCCTCGCGAGCCGGCGCACGTATCCGCTGAACTCGAGTTTCAAGCCCACCTACAACATGGCGGTGAACCTGATCGACCAGTTCGGCAGGCACCGCACCCGCGAGATCCTCGAGTCGAGCTTCGCGCAGTTCCAGGCCGACCGCGCCGTCGTCGACCTCGCCCAGAAGGTGCGTACGCAGCAGGAGTCGCTCGCCGGCTACAAGAAGTCGATGACCTGTCACCTCGGCGACTTCGCCGAGTACTCGTCGATCCGCCGTGAGCTCAGCGACCTGGAGAAGAAGGGCGCCGGCCGCTCGGAGCACTCCAGCCGCGGAGAGCGGGAGAAGCGCCAGAACCAGTTGAACGCCCTGCGCAAGCGGCTGAAGACCCATCCCTGCCACCTCTGCCCCGACCGCGAGAGCCACGCCCGCTGGGCCGAGCGCTACTGGAAGCTCAAGAAGCAGACGGACCAGATCACCGCGGAGATCCGCACGCGCACCGGCGCCGTCGCCAAGGTGTTCGACCGGGTCACCGACGTGCTCACCACCCTCGGCTACCTGGAATCGGACGCCAACGGGAAGGTCGTGCTCGCGCCATCGGGGCGGATGCTGCGCCGCATCTACGGGGAACGCGACCTGTTGATTGCGGAGTCGTTGCGACAAGGGGTCTGGAACTCCCTCGATGCTCCGTCGCTCGCCGCCATGGCCGCCGCGCTCATCTACGAGCCCCGTCGCGACGAGGGACAGGCCGACGAGCGCAATCTGCCGCACGGCCCGTTCCGCGCCGCCTTCGACGCGACCGGCGACCTCTGGAGCAACCTCGACGACCTCGAGCGCGACAAGCGCCTGCCCGGGAGCAACCCGCTCGCCACCGGCCTCTGCATGGCCATGTACCACTGGGCGAAGGGCGGCCGTCTCGACTCCGTGCTGATCGAGGCCGACCTGGCCGCCGGCGACTTCGTGCGCTGGACCAAGCAGACCATCGACCTGCTCGACCAGCTCTCGGTCGTCGCCGACTCCCCGGTGGGAGCGACCGCGCGCAAGGCGCTCGAGTCGATCCGCCGCGGCATCGTCGCGTACAGCTCGGTCGCCTAGGCTCTCGTCGTGCACCCTCCTGTTCGACGCGCGCTGCCCCTGTGGGCGGCGATCCTCCTCGTGCTCGCCGCCGGTCCGATCATGGACGCCGGCTTCCCCGACGGCGACTGGTGGCCCCTGACCTTCGTGGGAGTGGGCATGATGCTCTGGGCCTATCGCGGGAGGCGGGCCGGCGGCGCCTTCCTCGTGGGCTTCGTCGGGGGCATGTCGTTCTACCTGTTCCACATCCAGTGGGCCTCGGAGTTCCTCGGCCTGGTCCCGATGCTCGCCCTCTCCTTCCTCGAGTCGCTGTTCTTCGGCGTCGGGGCGATCGCGATCACCCTCGCCTACCGCTGGATGCCGCGTGTCTGGCGGGGCACCTACGCACGGCTGCTCTTCCTGCCGCTCGTCGTCGCGGGACTGTGGACGGCTCGCGAGGCGATCGCGAGCGTCTGGCCCTACGGCGGTTTCGCCTGGGGCCGCGTCGCACTCTCGCAGTCGGAGAGCCCCTTCGCCGCGCTGTTCGGATGGTTCGGCATCTCGGGGGTCAGCTTCGTGATGGTCTTCCTCGTCGCGGTGAGCGTCGAGGCGATGGTGCTGCACAAGGCCGACAGGGTCGTGCGCGCGGCGGTCGCCGTCGGGCTCGCCGCCGTGATCCTGGCGATCCCGGCCTTCCCGGTGGCCCTCGACGGCACGATGCGCGTCGCCGCCGTGCAGGGCAACGGCAAGGCGGGCTACTTCGACCGCGGCGAGCCCGGCAACGTCCTCGAGAGCCAGATCGATGCCACCGCCCCGCTGATCCAGGCGGGGGAGAAGCCCGACGTGGTGGTGTGGCCCGAGGGCGGCAGCGACAGCAGCCCCTACGACAGCCCGCGCACGGCACAGGTCTTCGACGCGATCAGCAGGGAGTTCGATGCGCCACTCGTCTCCGGGGTCATCACCACCCGCGTCGACGACGACGGCGTCGAGACCTACTACAACACCTCGGTTCTCTGGGACTCCGAGAACGGCGCCACCGACTACTACGACAAGAAGCACCCGGTGCCCTTCGGCGAGTACGTGCCCGACAGAGCCTTCTGGCGCCCGTTCGCGCCCGACCTCATCGACCTGATCGGTCGCGAGTACACCCCGGGTGTCACCGACACGGTCTTCGACATCAACGGTGTCATCGCGGGCATCAACATCTGCTTCGACATCGTCGACGACCAGATCCTCACCGACTCGGTCGACGAGGGTGCTCAGATCGTCTTCGCCCAGTCGAACAACGCCGACTTCGGTCGCACAGACGAGAGCGTGCAGCAGCTCGCCATCGCACGCATCCGCGCGATCGAACTCGGCCGCAGCGTCGTGAACATCTCCACGGTGGGGACCAGCGCGATCATCGCACCGAACGGGTCGACGATCGACCAGCTGCCCACCTACACCCCGGGCGCCATGATCGACAACGTGCCGCTCAGCAGCGCGACGACCCCCGCGGTGTTCCTCGGACGGCAGATCGAATGGCTGGTGAGCGGCCTCGGCGTGCTCGGTCTGCTCGTGGCAGCGGCGGCGACCCGTCCGGCCCGGAAGCGGTCGCGTGTCTGACGTCCTCGTGATCGTGCCGACGTTCAACGAGATCGAGAGCCTGCCGGCGCTGATCGCGCGGCTGCGGGACGCCGTGCCGACCGCCGACGTGCTCGTCGTCGACGACGCGAGCCCCGACGGTACGGGCGCCCTCGCCGACGCCCTCGCCGCACTCGACCCGGCGATCACAGTCTTGCACCGCCGCGAGAAGGACGGGCTCGGCCGCGCCTACCTCGCCGGCTTCGCGCTGGCGCGCGAGCGGGGCTACGACTTCGTGGTCGAGATCGACGCCGACGGCTCGCACGACCCGGCGGAGCTCGTGCCGATGCTCGCGCTGGCACGCGGAGGTGCCGACCTGGTGATCGGCTCGCGGTGGGTGCCCGGGGGAGCGGTGCTCAACTGGCCGCGCCTGCGCCAGGTCATCTCGCGGTGCGGCAACGCCTACGCCCGGTTCGCGCTGCGGTCGCGGATCCGCGACATCACCGCGGGATTCCGGGTCTTCCGCGCGTCCGCCCTCCGCGACGTGCATGCGGGATCGGTGTCGTCGCAGGGCTACTGTTTCCAGGTGGAGATGGCCTGGCGCACCGAACGCGCGGGACTCGTGGTCGTGGAGCACCCGATAACCTTCGTGGAGCGTGCCAGCGGCCGCTCCAAGATGGGCAGGGCGATCGTCGTCGAGGCGCTGCTGCGCGTGACCGGGTGGGGGATCGGCGAGCGGATGCGCGGCCGGCGGTAGTCGTCCGGGACGCGAAGAAGGCCAGCCCGAGGGCTGGCCTTCTTCGTCGGGGGAACGTCGCCGACTACGCGCCGATCTTCTGCTGTCCGCGACGGGCGCGCAGGAAGTCGAGGCGCTCCTGGAGAAGCTCCTCGAGTTCCGGGCGGGTGCGCCGCTCGAGGAGCATGTCCCAGTGGCTGCGGGGGATCTTGGTCTCGACGGCCTCGGAGACCACGGCCACGCCGTCGTCGTCGAGGAGGACGCCCTCGAGTCCGCTCTTCGCGGACTCCCAGACCCCGGGTACCTCGGCGTCCGCCGCGAATACCATCTCGAAGGTCTCGCCATCGGCGGTGCGGTAGACGCTCTTCTTGCGGGGAGAGAACTCCACGCCAACTTCGCTCTGCAGGCTCTGGGTGCCGAGCCTCATGCCGCGCAAACTACGGTCTGCCATTGTGTGGCCTCCTTGTTGAAAATCTTGACTCGCGAAAACACGTCACTCGCGATACATACGAATTTATAAACCCGCAAGCTGGACGAATCCTTCCGAAAGCACCCTGAACGGGGGCCATTCACAGTACAGTCCCAGCTTCGCCGGTTCGGCGCGACGCCGCCACACAGCGCTAGAGCGCTCGAGTGGCCAGGACGCCGAGTGCGATATCGGCGCGATCCGTGACGATGCCGTCAACCCCGAGATCGAGGAGACGGTGCATGTCCGGAGCGTCGTTGACGGTCCAGACGTGCACTTCGACCTTAGCGGAGTGCAGGCGGGTGATCATGCTGCCGGTCACGATCGACACGCCGGAATAGCTCTCCGGCACCTGCACGGCGTCGACGTTGCGCAGAATCCGCCGGAGCAGGGGAGCGGCTCCCGACTTCCCCGCGGCCAGGGCGGCCGCGAACATGCTCGACGACGCGGACGTGGCGACGCCGGGCAGCCGGCGCACCGCCGCGCGGCGGCGCGCCTCGCTGAAGGAGGTGACGAGTACGCGGTCGACCGCCCTCGCGTCGCGGATCGCGGCGACCGTGCCGGCCACGGCATCCGCTGACTTGATATCGATGTTGAAACGTGTGTCGGGGAAGACGTCGAGCGCCTCCGCGAGCGAGCTGAAACCCTGGCCGTGCCCGAGGTCGACGGCGCGGAGCCCCGACAACGTGAGCTCGTCCACACGGCCGGCACGCCCCGCGACCCGGTCGAGCCGCGGGTCGTGGCTGATCACGGCCACACCGTCGCTCGAGGCGTGCACGTCGGTCTCGATGTGCGTCACGCCGTGGCCGATCGCCGCGGCGAAGGCGAGCAGGGTGTTCTCCGGCGCCTCGAGTGCCAGCCCGCGGTGGGCGAGCACCCGAGGGAGAGAGGGGGTGAGGAAAACGGGAATGGTGCCGGCCCTCTAGCGTGTCGGCGGCGCGGGCGGGGTGGTGCCCCGACCCGAGACGAAACCGGCGGTGATGCCCTTAAGGGCCTCGGTGAGCTCCGTCGGAATGATCCAGAGCTTGTTCGCCTCGCCCTCGGCGATCTTCGGCAGCATCTGCAGGTACTGGTAGGCGAGCAGCTTGGAGTCGGGGTCGCCGGCGTGGATCGCGCCGAAGACGGTACCGATGGCCTGCGCCTCGCCGTTGGCGCGCAGCACCGCGGCCTGCGCCTCGCCCTCGGCCTCGAGGATCGACGCCTGGCGCGAACCCTCCGCCTGGAGGATCGCGGCCTGCTTCGTGCCCTCGGCGGTGAGGATCTGCGCGCGACGGTCCCGCTCGGCGCGCATCTGCTTCTCCATGGAGTCCTGAATGGACACGGGCGGGTCGATGGCCTTCAGCTCGACGCGTCCGACGCGCACACCCCACTTGCCGGTGGACTCGTCGAGCACCACCCGCAGCTGGCTGTTGATGTTGTCGCGGCTGGTCAGCGCCTCCTCGAGGTTGAGGCTGCCGACCACGTTGCGCAGAGTCGTGGTGGTGAGCTGCTCGACCGCTCCGAGGTAGTTGGCGATCTCGTAGGTCGCCGCGCGGGCGTCGGTCACCTGGAAGAACACCACGGTGTCGATCGAGACGACCAGGTTGTCCTCGGTGATCACGGGCTGCGGCGGGAAGGAGACGACCTGCTCGCGCATGTCGATCAGGGGCCGGAGGCGGTCGATGAAGGGCACCAGGATGTTGAGGCCCGGCATCAGCGTCTTGTGGTACTTGCCCAGCCGCTCGACCACCCCGGCGTTCGCCTGCGGGATGATGCGGATGGAGCGGAAGAGAACGGTCAGCACGAAGATCGCGATGATGATCAGGAAGACCACCACAACGATCTGTCCGATGAGTTCGCCTGAGGTCACAGCGGCTTCCTTTCATCGGGCTCGACCACTGCGGTCGCCCCGTCGATGGTGACGACGACCACACGGTCGCCGGTGTCGAGTGTTCGAGCGGATGCCGCGGCGAGGTCGCTGAGACGCGCCGTCCAGGTCTCGCCGTTCGAGAGCTTCACGTAGCCGTTGCCGGCGACGAAGTCGGTCACGACCACGGCGGGCTGCCCGAGGAGGGCCGCGATGTTGCTCAGCGCGGGATCCTCGCCGCGGTGCAGGCGGCGGATGAGGGGAGGGCGCACCGCGAAGACGAGCAGCACGGAGACGATCCCGACGAGCACGACCTGCACCCAGAATGCGAGCGGGGTGAAGCTGGTCGCGAGACCCGCCACGCTGCCGATCGCGAGCATCAGGAAGGTGAAGTCGAGCGTGAACACCTCGATGATGAGGAAGATCAGGATCAGCGAGACCCACACGACCCATGCGTAATCGATCAGGAAATCCAGCAGCATCTGTCGGCACCTCTCGCGTGTCGTCGTCATTTCCGAAACTAGCACGGGCATCCGCTCGTACGGGCTATTGGTAGTCTCGTCTGCTGTGAGCAACCCATTGAAGCCCGGATCTCTGACCGGCACCCGCGCCCTTGTAACCGGTTCGTCGAGAGGCATCGGAGCGGACACCGTCTCCTACTTCGCCGAGGCGGGCGCCCGCGTCGTCGTCAACTACCGCAACAAGGAGGCACGGGCGCTCAAGCTCGTCGCCGCCATCGAGGCGAAGGGCGGATCGGCCATCGCGGTCGGGGCCGACCTCACCGATGCGGCGTCGCGCGACGCGCTCTTCGCCACGATCGCCACCGAGCTCGGCGGGCTCGACATCCTCGTGATGAACGCCTCGGGCGGCATGGAGAGCGGAATGGCGGCCGACTACGCGATGCAGCTCAACCGCGACGCCCAGGTGGAGCTGCTGACCGCGGCGCTTCCCCTGCTGGCGGATGGCGCACGCGTCGTCTTCGTCACCAGCCACCAGGCGCACTTCATCAAGACGGTGGAGACGATGCCCGAGTACGTTCCCGTCGCCCTCAGCAAGCGGGCCGGCGAGGACGCGCTCCGCGACCTCATCCCGCGGCTCGCCGAGAGGAACATCGGCTTCGTCGTGGTGTCCGGCGACATGATCGAGGGCACCGTCACGGCGACCCTGCTCGAGCGCGCCAACCCCGGCGCCCTCGGCATCCGCAAGGAGGCGGCGGGCCGCCTCTACAACGTCAGCGAATTCGCGGCCGAGGTCGCCCTCGCCGCCGTCGAGCCCGTTCCCGAGAATCACACGCGCTACGTCGGCGACGTGAGCGGCTTCCGTGCCTAACCTCCACCACCACCGTCTCACCTCGCGGGTCGTGCTCTACGACCGCGAGGGGAGCGTGCTGCTGTTCCTGACGAAGGCGCCGGACAGCAGCGGGAGCGCGCGCTGGCTCACGCCCGGCGGGGGAGTGGACCCCGGAGAGGACCACAAGACGGCCGCCTACCGGGAGCTGTTCGAGGAGACCGGGCTCAGCGGCGTGCCGCTCGGGGAGCCCGTGTACGCCCACGACTTCGACGTCGCCTGGGACTCCGCCGACCACGACACCGGTCATGCCGAGTTCTACACGGCGACCGTCGACCGATTCGAGCCGTCGCACGACAACTGGACCGACGACGAGCTGGTCGAGGTCTACGAGCACCGCTGGTGGACCCTCGCCGAGCTGGAGTCGACGAGCGAACCCTACGAACCCGCGCAGCTCGTCGAGCTCGTGCGCGACAACCTGCCCATCCAGGAGCGACCATGACCGAGTCGGACACCGCAGCACTGATCGCCGAGATCGAGGAGCAGGAGGCGCGCCTGCGATTCAGCACCTTCGGCAACGACGACGCGCTGCGGCTCGGCCTGCTGATCGTGCGGCTCGCGACCGAGCGCTCGCTCGGCGTCACCGTCGACATCACGCGCGGCGAGCAGCAGCTGGTGCACATCGCGCTCGACGGCTCCACGGCCGACAACGACGCCTGGATCGCCCGCAAGACCCGCGTGGTGCGCCGGTTCGGTGCCAGCTCTCTCCTCGTCGGACTGCGCGAGGGCGCGGGCTTCAACGCGAACTTCGACCTGCCGCTCGACCGCTACGCCGCCCACGGCGGCAGCTTCCCGGTGGTTGTGCACGGCGTCGGGCTGGTCGGCACCGTCACCGTGTCCGGACTTCCGCAGCGCGACGACCACGCCCTCGTCGTCGAGGCGCTCGAACTGTTCCTCGGAGCGTAACGCCGCCATCCGCTCGCCCGCGCGTTTCCCTCTCGCATTCGACGGTGCCGACCCGATAGGGTCTCAGCACTCACGAACGGAAGCCGGGTAACACAGTGGAAACATGCCTCCTCGCCGCGACGGGAATCGCGCACTCGATCGGACTGACGACGGTGGTCGCGATCGGCGTCATCGGCGCCGGACTCGCCATCCTGCTGCTGGCCAGGGGGCGCCGCCGACCGGCGCTCTTCGCCCTCGCGCCGCTGCTGCTGCTCGCGCTCCTCGTCTCCGGCCCGACGGCTCCCGCCCAGGCCGACACGGCCAGCGGCGTCTGCCCGGCCGCGCCCGCCGCGCCGCCCGTGACCCCGCCGACCACCCCCGCCGTGTTCACCCCGGGTGCCGCCGGTATCGGCGACCCGTACTTCCCGCTCGACGGGAACGGCGGCTACGACGTGCAGCACTACGGACTGGACCTCTCGTACGAGCCCGCCACCGACGTACTCGGGGGAGTCGCGACCATCTCGGCTGTGGCCACGCAGAACCTGTCCGCGTTCAACCTCGACCTCGACGGCCTCGCAGTCGCGTCGATCACGGTGAACGGCGTTCCGGCCTCGTGGAGTCTCGCCACCACGCCGATCAGTGCGGAGACCGGCCAGCCGCTCGCCGCGGGCAGCGACGACGAGCTGGCCACGCCCGCCCGCACCGAGCTCACCGTCACCCCGGCGGCCGGAATCCTCGGCGGGACCGCGTTCACCGCCGTCATCGCCTACGGGGGAGTGCCGACCACGATCCTCGACGCCTACGGACAGTCCGGCGTGTTCCACACCGACGACGGAGCGCTCATCGTGGGACAGCCGCGCGTGGCCGCGACCTGGTTCCCCGCGAACGACCACCCCGCCGACAAGGCGAGCTTCAGCATCCGCATGTCCGTGCCCGCCGGTTTGACGGTCGTGGCGAACGGGCGGCTCACCGGCCAGGAGACCGTGGCAGGGCGCAGCGTCTTCAGCTACGAGGCGACCGAGCCGATGGCGACCTACCTCGCCACCGCGAGCATCGGCGAATTCGACGTGGAGACGTTCACGGACGCGGGCATCGAGTACCTCAGCGCCATCGACCCCGACCTCTACGACATGCCCATCGACGCGGCCGATCCGGACGGACTCAGCTACGGCGACGTCGCGAGCGAATCGTTCGCCACGGAGCCCGAGGTCATCTCGTTCCTCGCCGGTGAGTTCGGCCCCTACCCCTTCGCCGACGCCGGCGGGATCGCCGACGACGTCTCGACCGACGACCTCCAGTTCGCCCTCGAGAACCAGACCCGGCCGATCTACCCGCTCTGGGCCTTCGAGAACCCCGCCGACCCGGCGACCGTGGTGCACGAGATCGCGCACCAGTGGTACGGCGACAGCGTGACGATCGAGCGCTGGTCGGACATCTGGCTCAACGAGGGCTTCGCCACCTACGCCGAGTGGCTGTGGGAGGAGAACGAGGGCGGGTCGACCACCGCGGAGCAGTTCGACTACTACTACGGGCTGTGGGGGTCGGACCACGAGATCTGGAGCGTCGAGCTGGCGGATCCGGGTGCCGCACTCATCTTCGACAACGCCGTCTACTACCGCGGCGCGATGACGCTGCAGGCGCTGCGCGTCGAGGTCGGCGACGCGGTCTTCGAGCAGATCGAGCGCGGCTGGGCGACGGACAACGCCGGCGGCAACGTGTCGACCGACGACTTCGTCGCGTACGCGCAGCGGGTGTCGGGCGTCGACCTGACGGCGTTCTTCGCCGACTGGATCTACAGCACGCAGAAGCCGGTGCTGTAGGCCGCGAGGTCGACGGAGGTGTTACACAGAGAGACAGGCTCGAAACAGTTCTGACATATGTCAGAACTAAGCTCGGGGTGCGGTGGCGAGACGCGCCGCCGCACCCCGAGGAGTTCCCATGGCGTCCCTGCGCAGGCCCGCTGCACCGTCGGCCCCCACGACCACAGAGTCCCGCGCGTCCGGGCGCGGCTTCGCGGCGCGCCGCCTGGTCTTCGGACTCGTGGCCCTCCAGCTCACCGCGGGTGTGCTCGGCGCCTTCTACACGCCGCTCATCACGCCCATCGCCCGCAACGTGGGGATGCGGGACGCCGACTGGAACTGGTTCGACTCGGCCCTCGCGGCGGTGGCCGCCTTCGCGCTGCCGCTTCTCACCAAGCTCGGCGACGTGATCGGGCACCGCCGGGTGCTCGTGGCGACGACCGTGGTCGTCGCCGGCTCGTCCTGGCTCGCGGTGGTCGCGACCGACTTCTGGACCCTCTTCGCCGCGTTCGCGCTGCAGGGGTTCATCGCGGTGTGGCTGCCCTTCGAACTCGCCCTGGTGCGGGACGCCACACCGCCGGAGCAGGCCGAGCGTCGACTGACGAGGGTCTCCTCGGCCCTCACGGTGTTCTTCATGATCGGCTCGGTACTCGCCACGGCCGTCGGCGGCCAGCTGTTCACTCTGAACGGCGGATGGGACGCCCTGCAGAACGGCCTCGACGCCGGAGTCGCGCCCGCCGACATCGTCGGCTTCCGCGAATCGCTCCTCGTGGTGCTCCTGATCCCCGCGGTCGTCTCGACGCTGGCCGTGCCGACGGTGGCGTTCCTCATTCCCCGACAGCTCTCCCGTCAGCGGAGCGACGACGGCGTCGGGGCGCTCGGCCTCTCCGGCCTGCTCGCTCTCGGCGGCATCATGGTCGGTATCGTCGCCGGCTTCGGTCTGGTCAAGCTCGGCGGCGCCGCACTGCTGCCGGGCTGGGTCGTGGTCGCGGCGACGGTCGCCTCGGTGGTTCCCTTCCTGCGCTGGCAGGCCGGGGCCGCCGCCCCCGCACTGGACATCGCGGTACTGCGCGACCGCCGCCGCGGGCCGTACCTGATCGGTATCATCTTCTTCACGATCGTGTACAGCACGGTCACCGTGCCGACCATCACCTTCATCACCACCGACCCCGACGTCTTCGGCTACGGGATCGGCGCGACGCCGGCGGACATCAGCCTGATCATGCTCGGGATGATCCTGACCATCGTCGTCGTCGCCGGGCTCGCCGGTCGTGTCGGATCGGCCGCCGCGCGTCTGCGGCTGCTGCGCATGGCACCCCTGCTCATCGTGGTGCAGTACTCCTTCCTCCTCGTGTTCCACGACACGCTCTGGCACGCCGTCGCCGCCGCGGTGATCGGGGGCATCGGCGCCGGGATCCTGGTCCCCGGGCTGCCCGCCGCGGTGGCGTCCTCCGCGCCGCCCGGGCGGGTCGCCGCCGGTCTCGGCGTGCTGAACATCCTCAGCATCGCGGGCGCGACGGCCGGCTCCGCGATCTTCGCCCTCGCGCTCCACGACACGGCGGATTCCACCGTCACCGCAGCTCCGATGGAGGGCTACCTGGCCGTCTGGCTGATCACGATCGCCCTCGCGGTCGTTCTCACCGTCATCATGTGGCTCGCGCGACCGCCGCTGGTCGCCCCCGCGAACAACACCAACACCAACAACAACAACAAGGAGGAAGCGGATGTCTGCTGACCGCGCGAAGATCGTCATCGTCGGAGCGGGGGTCGCCGGTGCCGCGACCGCCCTCTCCGTGCGGGAGCTGATGGGCGACGACGTCGACATCGTTGTGCTCGAGGCCGAGGCACGCGTCGGGGGACGCGCCCGTCGCATCGACTTCGCGGGCGAGACCGTCGAGGTGGGCGGCACACTGCTCCACACCTCGAACAGCTACGTCGTCGACCTGATGCGACGGCTCGGGATCGAGCGGGCCCGGGCAGCCGAGGGCTCCACCGATTCGCGATCGGCCATCGGCATCTGGAACGGCGACCGCTTCGCGCTCAACACCCGCACAGACCGGTGGCGGCTCCTCGGCTCGCTCGTCGCGCGCTACCAGCTCCGCTCCCTGCGTGGTCTCGCCGCCGTCGCCCGCGAGGGCCTCGCCGGCATCGAGCGGCTCTACCCGCTGCTGGCCGGCGGCGCCACCTACGCCACGCCGACCGCCCTCGCCGAGGCCGGTGGCTTCGCCGCGCTCACCCGCACCGGCCTCTCCGACCACCTCCGGGCGAACGGCGTCTCGCAGCGCGCCGTCGACGAGATCGCCGGCGGGATCCTGCGCAACATGCTCAACCAGAGCACGCGGATCGCCGCGCTGCCGGGCATCTCCGGGCTGATCGGTGCGAGTCTCGCCGGCGGGGGACTGTTCTCCGTCGACGGCGGCAACGCACAGCTGGCCGAGGGGTCGCTGCGTCTCGCCGCCGCCGAGGTGCGCACCGGTGCGCGGGTCGCCGAGGTGCGCGCGGACCGCACGGTGGTACTCGCCGACGGGACGTCGATCGCGGCGGACATCGTGGTGCTCGCCGTGCCGCTCGCCGTCGCCGGGATCACCCTGCCGCCGGACGTGACCGTGCCGCCCACCCGCTACCGCCACGTGCACGTCACCCTCGTCGCCGGAAACCCCTCCGCCACCTATTTCGGCACGCGAACGCCGCCGCAGACCATCTTCACGACGTGGAACGACGACACACCGTTCACCTCCCTCGGCCGCATCGGCTACTCCCGGTCGGAGCAGGTACCGATCCTCAAGTTCTTCAGCCTCGAGCCGATGTCCGACGAGACCGTGCACCGGATCGTGGACGGTGTGCGGGAGATCGACCGTCTCGAGTGGGACGCGTACCCGATCATGGAGGTCTCGCCCGAGACGGCGCCCTTCGAGCTCGCGCCCGGAGTGTTCTTCCCGAACGCGCTCGAGGCCATGATCTCGACCCTCGAGACCGAGACGATCGCCGGCCGGGCGGTCGGCGCACTGGTCGCCGAGCGGCTGCGCGCCACCGCGGACGCGGCCGCCGCCCGGAGCGCATGAGCACCCGCCGCATCCTCTTCCCGGGCCTCACTCTGCCCGTCGACGACTACCGGGCGTTCGTCGCGGCACTGCCGGGGGAGACGGAGGTGCTCGACACCCTCGTCACCCCGGTCACGGGCGCGGCCGCCCGGCTGCGCGCCGGACTGGTCGTCCCCGAGGAGCCGTACGAGGTCGTCGGCCACTCCGTCGGGGCGTTCGCCGCTCTCGAGTGGGCGGCCGCGCATCCGCTCGCCGTCTCGCGGATCGTGCTGCTCGAGCCGTCCGACCCGTGGGGGACACCCGTGCCCGTCGCGCTCGGCGGGGGAGCGGGCCGGGCGCTGGTCGCGGTCGTGTCACTCGTCGCCCGGTCGGGCCTCGTCGCCCGCGTGCTCGGCCGCCGCGGCCGCGCGACACTGCTCGGCATGTACGGCGTTCGGCACGATCCGATGCCGCGGTCGCGCATCGACGAGCTTCTCGGGACCCGGGCCGGACTGGTCTCGGCGGTGCGCCAGGTCGTCGCCGTCCCGTCGCAGGTGGAGCGGGCGCGAATGCTGCTCGACGGCGGCTTCGAAATCGTGACAGCGGATGTCGTCGTCATCGTCGCCGAGGACGGCGCAGCCGCCGACACCGCCGCCGCCGCCACGAGGCTGTCCGAGCGGTTGGGAGCGGGCACGGTCGTCGTTCCGGGAGGGCACCTGTGCCCGATGACCCATCCGGAGACGACAGCCGCCGCTGTCTCGCGCGATTAGCACCATCTCGCGGTGAACGCCGTCGTGGGTGGTTATTCGGGGAACGGCCACCAGCGCGGCATCTGGTCGCGGATCGCCTGCGCCCGCCCGGCCGCATCGGTGGAATCGTCGAAGGCCCAGGACTCGAGCGCGGTCGCGATGCCGCCGGCGGCGAAGGGAACCGCGACCTCCATGTCCACGTCGTCGACGAGCCCGAGTTCGAGCCAGATCAGGATGATGTTGCGCACCCGTGTCTCGATCGCCTTCTCGAGCACCCGGCGCAGCACACCCGACGATGTCGAGGCGTAGGCGGCCCGGTAGAGGTCGCGGTCGCGCACGACGAGCTGCAGTGCCGCGGCGAAGTTCATCGTGATCGCCGGCTCGATTGCCTCGGGGTCCACGGCATCGAGGTCGTTCACGGGCAGCTCGTCGTCGATCTCCGCCGTCAGCATCTGCGCGACCACCGCCGGGACGGACGCGAAGTGCGTGTAGAAGCTCGGGCGTCCGACGCCGGCGCGGCGGCAGACCTCGGCCACGGTCAGTTCGTCGAGCGCCACCTCGCGCAGCGCTGCGCGTACGGCGGTCTCGATCGCCGCGACGGTGCGCACCGTGCGGCGGTCGGTCGCACGCACGGGAGGTTCGAGGGGTTCGGAGAGTTCGGCCACAGGGAGAATCTACCGTCCGGAGCGAGCCCCTTCTCGCTACCGCCCGAGGGCGCCGATAATGCGCATTATGTCAAGTAGCGCGTCAACGGCCCCTCTGAGAGCTCCGCGGTCATCTGCACGCGGCGTCCCAGCCGGTCGAGTCCCCGCTGCTCCTCGGCGCGTTGGAGCTCCAGCTCGTGCACCGTCGCGGGCTGCGTCTCGAGGAAGCCGCAGCCGGCGTAGAACGGCGCGTTCCACGGAACCTCGGCGAAGGTGCGCAGCGTCAGCCTGCCGCGCCCGGCAGTGATGCGAACAGCGCGTCCGCGGCGTCCTCGATGCCGCCGAGCAGCAACAGATCCGCTTCGCCCGCGTACCGAAGATGGATCGCCATTACCTGATCATATCTCAGAACAGGCTACTCCGCCTGGTCGAAGATATAGAAGGCGTTCCCCGCCGGGTCCGCGTACCCGACGACGGCTCCGCCCGGGATCTCCTGCAGCGGCACAACCACCTCGAGACCGCTGTGCTCGCCCATCCACACCGTCACCGAGTCCACCTGGTACATCGGGCCCTGCTCCCCCGGCGACGTCGACACCATGAGCTGCAGCTCGCTGTCCGGCAGCGCGAACGCGACGGTGTCGTCCGCCTCGCGCCACGCCTCCTCGAGATGCAGGGTCTCGCCGTAGAACGTGGCGAGTGCGGCGAGATCACGAGTGGGAACAAAGACGAATGCGGGTTTCACGACGGGCCTCCCCTGATAGATGACATGTGCTCACAACGGTAGCGCGATCCGCATCCGCGCACGACCCCTATATTGCACCGATGGGTTCAGCGTCGTATTATGAACCACATGGTTCAGCAAGAGACTCTCGATCGGGCGTTCGCCGCCCTCGCCGACCGGACGCGCCGCGAGGTGCTCGCCCGGCTCGGTGACGGGCCCGCCACGGTCAGCGAGCTCGCGACGCCCGCCGGCATCACCGTCACGGGCATGGCCAAGCACGTCCGGGTGCTCGAGGAGGCCGGTCTGGTCTCCACCCGCAAGGTCGGACGCACGCGCGAATGCCGCCTCGGCTCGGAACGCCTCGACGACGCCATGGCCTGGATCGACCACTACCAGCGGCTCTGGGAGCGTCGTCTCGACGGTCTCGACGCCTTCCTCACCCTCCAGAAAGGACACGACACATGACCGACACGACCACTCCCCTCAGCCTCCGGATCGAACGCACCCTCCAGGCGACACCCGACGTCGTGTTCGACGCCTACACCGACGCTCAGAAGCAGAAGATCTGGTTCTCGATCCTCGACGAACGGCCCGGCATCGTGGAGATCGACGTCGACCTCCGCGTGGGCGGCACGCAGACGGCGGTATGGGGGCCCGATTCCGACACCCTGTTCCGCGAGGTGCAGACCTTCCTGGTCGTCGACCGCCCACGGCGCCTGGTCACCGAGTCGACGGGCAGCACGCCGGACGGCATGACGATGACGACCCGGATCGACATCACCTTCGAACCCGCCGGCGACGACTCCACCCTGATGACGATCGAGCAATCCGGCTTCCCGGTGCCCGAGGTGCGCGACTTTTTCGTCGGCGAGGTGTGGCGGGGAGCGCTGGCGCGCATCGAGGCGTACCTCGGGGGTGCAGGGTCATGACCACCCTCGCCCTCCCCCGGTCCCGCGGCGCGCTGCTGGTCGACCTCGCGATCGCCGCGTCCGCCGCGGCCGCCGCGGCCGCCGTCTGCCTGCTCGTGCTCCACCTCGTGCGGCCCGGTCTGGATCCGGGCTGGAGCGTCGTCAGCCAGTACGCGCTCGGCGCGCACGGCTGGATCCTGACCACCATGTTCCTGCTGCTCGCCGCGGCCTGCGTATCGCTGGCCGCCGCGCTCTCGAGCGGGGCGCTCCGCCGGGCAGGACGCACCGGTCGGGTACTGCTCGTCGTCGCGGCGCTCGGGCTGACCGTGTCCGCCGCCTTCGTCGTCGGTGCTCCGCTGCACGATGTCGGATCGCTGGTGGGCAATGCGGGGCTCGCCATCGGCGCCGTCCTGGTCGGCCGCGATCTGCGGCGGGGACTCGACGCGCCCGCACGCCGGCGGTCGGCCATCGCCGCGCACGCTCCCTGGATCTGTGCTGTGCTGATGGGCGTCTTCATCGCGACGGCGACCTGGGGCGTCGGTCTCCTCAACCGCGCTGTTGTGCTCGCCTACATCGTGTGGCTCCTGCTCGCCGCTCGACAGTCGGCCGCCGTGCGTCGCGCCGCATCCGCTCGCTGAGGTCCTCTAGGACTCGCCACCCACCGGCGGTTCGCTCACGAACTCGTGCGACTCGCGCAGCAGCTCGCGCCAGATCTCGCGGTCGGCGACCCGCACCCAGTTGCGCGTCGGGTGGTGGTGCGAGCTGTAGCGCTCCGCCACGGCGCGCGCCGTGAGGTCGCCCGCCCGCGCCTCCGGGAGCTCGAGCACCAGGTCGTCGCCGTCGAGGAAGGCGAAGATCGTGCCGTGCACGAGTAGTTCGTTCTCCACGACGGTCACGCCGTCCTCCACCTTCAGCTCGAAGGCGAGCTCCTCGTACGTCGTCGCTGCTTCAGTGCTGGTCATGATTGTGCCTTTCGTTGCGTCTCGACAGTCTGCCACCGCGCCCGGCGATCCGGTCTCGACGGGTGTCGAAGACGGATGTCGAAGACGGGGCTTGCCGGCATCGGTCGTGTTCTGGAATCCTTCGACGCATGCTGATCTACGCGATGGGCGTGTCGGCCGACGGATTCGTCGCCGACCGCGACGGCAATTTCGACTGGGGCCCGCTGAGCGACGAGCTGTCCGCGGCCCACACCGAGCGGGTCGGCTCCCTCGGCGGCTACCTGCTCGGGCGCCGGCTGTACACCGACATGCGCGTCTGGGAGACCGAACCGGCCATGCGTGCTACACCGGGCGGCGCGGAGTTCGCGGACATCTGGTCGGCGCTGCCGAAGGTCGTCTTCAGCCGCTCGCTCCCGGAGGTGCACGGCAACGCGCGCATCGCCTCCGCCCCGCTGGCCGAGGAGCTCGCCGCCCTCGCCTCCGGCGGCGCGGACGTCGAGATCGGCGGTCCCGGCCTGGCCGCGCAGGCCATCGAGCTCGACCTGGTCGACGAGTACCGCATCTTCCGCTACCCCGTCGTCGCCGGCGGGGGAACGCCTTACCTGCCCCCGGTCGACCGCCCCCTACCCCTGGAGCTCGTCGAGACGCGCGCCTTCGGCCCCGTCGTCTACGAACGCTACCGTCGCGCCCGCGGACCGCGGAACTGACCCGTCAGCCCGCCCAGATCGGCGGCTTCCGCTGCGCCCACGGCATCGCCTGCTCGAGCTGGGCCGCGACGCTCAGCAGCAGCCCCTCCGCGCCGGCCGCGGCGACAAGCTGCACCCCGATCGGCAGCCCCTCGACGCTCTCCCCCAGCGGAAGGCTGATCGCGGGGTGCCCGGAGACGTTGAACGGCGCCGTGAACGGACCGTAGTCGGTGATGCGCCGCATCCAGTCCCGCACCGAGCTGCCCGGCGAGTCGAACCACGGGTCGTCGTAGTCGAGAGTGCCGTGGCGCGCCGGCAGTGCCCCCAGCGTCGGTGTGACGAGAATGTCGACCTCCTCGAAGAATCCGGTGATCGAGAGGGTCACCGCGAGCTGCGATGCAGCGGATGCCCGCGCCCGCGCCGCCGGGAAAGCGACCGCTTCCGAGAGCAGTCGTCGCGACACCGCCTCCAGCTCCTCGGCGACGGGCCGCCGCGGCGCGGCCAGCACGGACCGCCCCACGGCCACCGCCTCCAGAACGAGGGCGTCGAGCACCCGCTCGTGATCGACCGCCGGGGACCGCTCCACGACGCGGTGCCCGATCCACTCGAGGGTGCCTGCGACGGCGACCGTGGCCGCGGCGACCTGCGGGTCGACGCCGACACCCGAGAACGCCGCGGTCGTGACCGCGACCCGCAGCACGCCGGGGTCGCGACGCGTCTCGGGCAGGTGCGCGCGCGCATCCGCCGGCCAGGCATCGCCGACGGTGTCGAGCATCCCGGCCGCGTCGCGCACGGTGCGTGCGAGCACGAACTCCACGCCGAGGGGCTGTCCGAGGCCGGGCTGCCGCTCGGTGCCGGGTGTGCGGCCGCGGGAGGGCTTGAGGCCGACGAGACCGCAGGCGGAGGCCGGGATGCGCAGCGATCCGGCACCGTCGTTGCCGTGCGCGACAGGGACCGCGCCGGCCGCGACGAGGGCGGCCGCTCCCCCGCTCGATCCGCCCACCCCGCGGTCGAGCGCCCAGGGGTTGCGCGTCACCCCGTGGCGGCGGGACTCGGCGGCGAAGCTGAGGCTGTACTCGGGGGCGGTGGTCAGCCCGAGGGTGACGAGGCCCGCGGACCGGATGCGGGTCATCATCGGGTGGTCGGCCGGCGCGACCGCTCCGCGCACACTGCGGCTGCCGAGCGTGAACGGCACGTTGCGGGCGAAGGGGGCGCTGTCCTTGATGAGGAACGGCACGCCGGCGAAGACGCCGCGGGGGTCGGACCCGAGCGCGGGGTCGAACAGCGGGAGCGCCAGCGCGTTCAGGTCGCCGTCGACCGCCGCGATCGCCGCGCGGGCCACGGTCTCCACCTCGTCCGCGACCACCTCGCCGCGCGCGATCAGCGCCGCGAGGGCGGTGGCGTCGAGCTCGGCGTACTCGGCGGGTCTCAGCGCGGACTCCACCCGAGGGCCGGCGCGACGTGCTCGGCCACCAGGTCGAGTGTGCGCAGGTGGGCCTCGATGCCGCCAGGCGCGGGCAGGGTGACCGTCAGCTCCGTGACCTCGCGCAGCGCCTCGTCGGCGAGCAGCCCGTCGACGATCGCCGACGGGTCGCCGTCGTGGATCCGGTCGAAGCGCATGCGCATGCGCGGGTCGTGGGCGCGCCCGTCCGGCTGCATCCGCTCGTTGTGGCCGCGGATGTAGTCGGTGTACGGCGCCGCGTCCACCGCGGAGAGCGACGGCAGGATCACGCGGCCCGCGGCGATCCTCGGGGTGCGGCGGGAGGCGGCATCCGTTCGGGCGAAAGCCTCCTTGTAGGCGCGCAGCTGGGTGGCCTGGCCCGCGGAGAAGCCCTCGCCGGTCTCCTCGGCGTTCAGCGTGGAGACGTGGATGTCGAGACCCTGCTCGCCGGTGCGTACCGCGCTCGCCAGGGTGCCCGGGCCGTACCAGACCCGGTCGGCCAGCCCGGGGGCGGCCGGGGTCACCGTGAGGTCGATGTCGGCGGGGATGCTCATGAACCCCGCCCCGCTGGAGCCGACCGGCACTCCGGCCAGTGCGTCGCGGAGCCGGCCGAGACGATGCTGCGACTCGGCGGAGAAGCTCCGCTCGCTCTCGCCGAAGACCGGGTCGAGGATTGGGGCGAACTGCCCGATGCCGCTCGAGACGCCGAGCTCCAGCCGTCCGCCGCTGAGCAGGTCGACGGTGGAGGCGTCCTCCGCGAGCCGGATCGGGTCCTCGTAGCGCAGCGGGATCACCCCGGTGCCGAGGCGGATGCGCGTGGTGCGCTGGGCGATCGCCGAGAGCAGCGTGAGCGGGCTGGAGGGGAACTGCTCGAAGTGCCGCACCCGGATCCATCCGATATCGAAGCCCAGCCGCTCCGCGTGCTCGAACAGGCGGACGCCGTCGGCGAGGGCTCGCGCCTCGCCCCCGGGGCCGTAGGGGTTGGGTACGAAGGAGAGGAAGCCGAGCTCGAGGCGGGTGGTGGTCACCCGTTCACGCTACCGCCCGCGCGGGGTGCGCCCGCCGCCCGGTTACGCCGCACTACTCGGGCACAACGGCCACGGGGCACGGCAGCTCGAGCAGCAGGCCGTGGCCGGTGGACCCGAGCAGGGTCTCGCCCGCCGACGCCCGGCCGTGCCGCCCCACGATGAGGATGTCCGCGCCGTCCGCCGCATCGGCGAGCACCCGGGCCGCGGCCCCCTCGCGCAAGCGCTCCCGCACCACCAGCTCGGCACTCTCGGCCCGGAGGGCGCGCACCGACTCCTCGAGCGCGCGCTCGTGGCTCGCGCGCACGCTCTCCCACACGCCGGGATGGGCGAACATCACCACGGCCAGGAGCGTGGGCACCGACCAGGAGTGCACGAGCACCAGCTCGCGGCCGGTGCGCAGCGCCTCGGCCCGGGCGAAGGCGGTGAGAGCCGGCTGCTGCTCCGTGGTGTCCAGGCCGACCACCACCGCGCCTCCGACGCTCCGCCAGTCCGCGGGAACCACGACGGTGGGGCAGAGCGTGGTGCCCGCAAGCCGCACCGGCACGCTGTCGTAGGCGCCGTCTGCCCGGTGGCGCAGCGTGCCGACCACCAGCAGGTCGGCAAACTCCGACGCCTCGGCCAGCTGCAGGCGCGGGTGCCCGGTGCGCAGGCTGGTGGTCACCGCGACGCCCGGCGCCTCGCGCCGTACGCGGTCGGCCGACGCCTCGAGCAGGTGCTCGAACACCGGCCCGAAGTCCCGGCTCGCGAGCACGGACTCCGAGGGAAGCGGGTCGTAGACCGCGGTGACCTCAATCGAGAGCTCGGTGGCGCGCGCCCGGGCGATGACCCAGCCGATCGCCGCCTCACCCGCGGCGGTGCCGTCGACGGCAACGATGACTTTCTCCATGATCGCCAGGTTTCTCGAGGGTTCCGGTAGAGATGTGCTCATTCTCCTCCGTGCCCCGGGTAAAGAACAGGCTCGCCGCCCGGGCGATAATGTCACGGTGAGCACCACCGAGAACGCCTCCTTCTCCGCCGTCGCGCCGGAGCACCGCTGCCCCTGCCTGAGCGGCGAGACCTACGGCGCGTGCTGCCGCCCCTTCCACACCGGCGACGCCCTCGCCCCCACGGCGGAACGGCTGATGCGCTCCCGTTACTCGGCCTACGTCGTCGGCGACGCCGAGTACCTGGTCGCCACCTGGCACCCGCGCACCGCCCCCGCCGAACTCGTACTCGATCCGACGCAGCGCTGGTACCGCCTCGACGTCCTTGCCACGACCGGGGGCGGGATGCTCGACACCGAGGGGACCGTCGAGTTCGTGGCGCGCTACCGACTCGGCGGCCAGGCGGGCCAGCAGCACGAGCGGAGCACCTTCATCCGCTCGGGCAGGCGCTGGCTCTACGTCGACGCCGTCTAGAACCGCGGCTAGCGGTTGGTGGCCGCGACCCACTCCTCGAGCTTGGCCGCGGCGGCACCCGAGTCGACCGCCTCGGCGGCGACCACGAGCTTGTCCGCGAGCCGGTCGAGGATCGGCACCCGCACCTGGTCGGCGTCCTGCGCGAGCGCGAACGCCACCAGACCGGCGGCCGCGTTCAGCAGCACCACGTCGCGCTGCGGCCCGGCCTCGCCCGCCAGCACCGAGCGGATGACGCCGGCGTTGTACTCGGGGTCCTTGCCGAGCAGAGAGCGGATGTCTGCGCGTGCGATCCCGAGATCCAGCGGGTCCAGGTCGTGCTCGGTCACCGCCCCGCGGGACACCTCCCAGATGTGGCTGTGCCCCGTGGTGGTGAGCTTGTCGATCCCGTCGTCTCCCCGGTACACCAGGGCCGTGGCGCCGCGGGTCTGGAACACACCGACGACGAGCGGCACACGCTCGAGGCTGGCCACGCCGACAGCGGACGCCTCGGGACGCGCGGGATTGCACAGCGGCCCCAGCACGTTGAACAGCGTGGAGATGCCGAGCTCGCTCCGGGTCGGCCCGGCGTGGCGGAATCCGGGGTGGAACATCGCCGCGTAGGCGAAGGTGATGCCGGTCTCGTCGAGAACCCCGGCGACACGCTCCGGCGGGATGGTGAGGTCGAGGCCGAGCGCGGTCATCACATCCGACGCGCCCGAGGCGGAACTCGCCCCACGATTTCCGTGCTTGACCACCGGAACGCCCGAGGCGGCCGCGATCACCGACGCGACCGAGGAGATGTTGAGCACGGATCCGAAGGGATCGCCACCCGTTCCGACGATGTCGAGCACCATCGGGTCGACGTGGAGCGGCAGGGCGCTCTCGAGGACCGCGTCGCGGAACCCGACGATCTCGTCGACCGTCTCGCCCTTTATCCGCAGGGCGACGAGCAGCCCGGCCAGTTGAGCGCTGGTCGCCTCCCCCGCCATCACCTGCTTCATCGCCCAGGTGGAGTCCGAGATCGAGAGATCGTCCCCGTTCACGAGGGAACCGAGAATGCGGGGCCAGGTCTGCGGAGTCGACATAGCTGAAATCCTATGCGCTGCAAAACAACGGCCGCGGCTCGCGACAGACCGCCCGAAAGGGAAACGGAGCTCGGGATTTCGGACATAATGGTGGAGTGACTACGACCTCCATCAGCCCGTCTATAGGGACCCCTGTTGTCAACCGCCCGAATACTGTGGCCGTTGGCACCATCGTGTGGCTCGGCAGCGAGGTCATGTTCTTCGCTGGCCTCTTCGCCATCTACTTCACCCTCCGTTCCACGAGCCCGGGCCTGTGGGAGTCCCAGTCCGGACTCCTGAACATCCCGTTCTCGCTGACGAACACGATCATCCTCGTGCTCTCGTCGCTGACCTGCCAGTTCGGCGTGTTCGCCGCCGAGCGCCTGCAGCCGCGACGCACCGGATGGAAGCCCACCCAGTGGGGAATGGTCGAGTGGTTCTTCCTCACCTACGCGATGGGCGCGACATTCGTCTGCGGCCAGATCTACGAGTACGCGATGCTCGTGAGCGAGGGCCTCACCCTCGGCTCCGACTCCTACGGCTCCGCGTTCTACCTCGCGACCGGGTTCCACGGTCTGCACGTGATCGGCGGCCTCATGGCCTTCCTGCTGATCATCGGCCGCGGCTTCGCCGTAAAGAATTTCGGGCACAAAGAGGCGACGAGCGCTATCGTTGTTTCCTACTACTGGCATTTCGTAGATGTCGTCTGGGTCGGCCTCTTCTTCATTATCTACATCATCAAATGAGAATCGGATCCCCCAGAACCATGGCGAAGAAGTCCCCCTCCTCGGCTCAGGCCACGACGAACCGCAAGTCCGGCCGTCGTTCCCCTCTAGCCACGATCGCGCTCATCACGATCGGCCTCCTCAGCACCGGTGGCGCGTACGCGGTCTTCACGACCACGGCGACCGCAGACACCTCCGCCTCGCAGGAGCAGCTGACCGAAGAGGGCGGCAAGCTCTTCGCGGCCAACTGCGCCACCTGTCACGGCACCGCCCTCCAGGGCACCTCCGAGGGCCCCACGCTCATCGGCGTCGGCGAGGCCTCTGTGCACTTCCAGGTCTCCACCGGTCGTATGCCGCTCGCGGCCTCCGGTCCCCAGGCCGAGGAGAAGCCGGTGCAGTTCACCGACGAGCAGATCGAGGCCCTCTACACCTTCGTCGGCTCGAAGGCCCCCGGCCCCGGCCTCCCCGACTCCGAGACGATCGCCGGCGACGGCGACGCGGCTCTCGGCGCCGAACTCTTCCGCATCAACTGCGCCATGTGCCACAACGTGGCCGGCGCCGGCGGAGCGCTGACGCAGGGCAAGTTCGCCCCGTCTCTCGCCGACGTCTCGTCGATCCACGTCTACGAGGCCATGGTCACCGGACCGCAGAACATGCCGGTGTTCAACAACAACAACCTCACCCTCGAGGACAAGGCAGACATCATCACCTACCTGCAGTTCCTCGACGAGAACCCCTCGGTCGGAGGCTTCGATCTGGGCAACCTCGGTCCGGTCTCCGAAGGACTCTTCATCTGGATCTTCGGTCTCGGCGCGATCGTCGCCATCACCGTGTGGCTCACGGCGAAGTCCAACTAGCTCTCCAAACTCCATATCGCGTCTGCCGGGCACCATCGGCAGGCGGCATGACATCCACATCGCGTCTCGCTCCACAAGCACCAGCGATTAAGCACAGTTGAAGGGAAAACAATGGCAGACCAAAACGGTGGCCAGTCCGGCAGCACAAATGCCGGCACCGCTGTCGAGGCAATCACGCCTCGGACGGTCTCGCCGGGAACCGCCGTCGTCCCCACGGACGCCATTGAGAACCCCGGACACCAGCCCCACCGCCTCCGCGTCACCGACCTCGACCCGAAGAAGGAGAAGTCGGCGGACCGCACCGTCTCGATCCTCTTCTTCCTGTCGATCATCGGCAGCATTCTCGCGGTGGTCTTCTACTTCGTCTTCCCGATCGTCCCGGGCGACCTGGCCTCGGTCCGCATCAACACCCTGAGCCTGGGTGTCGCGATCAGCCTCGGTCTGCTCGGAATCGGAATCGGCGCCGTGCACTGGGCGAAGGCCCTGATGTCCGACGCGGAGATCACCGAGGAGCGCCACGGCACCCGCGGTTCCGACGCGACCCGTGCCAAGGCCGTCGAGGTCTTCACCCTCGGCAACAAGGAGTCGGGCTTCGGCCGCCGCTCGCTGATCCGCAACAGCCTCATCGGGGCGCTCGCGCTCACCCCCATCCCCGCCGTCGTGCTGTTCCGCGACCTCGCCCCGGCCGAAGAGCCGGGCGAACTGCTCCGTCACACCCTGTGGGCGAAGAACGTGCGCCTCACCCGCGATCCCTCCGGAACGCCCATCAAGGCCTCGGACATCACCTACGGCTCCGCCTTCCACGTGATCCCCGAGGGGCTCAACGACGCCGAGGACAAGCTCGAGGAGAAGGCCAAGGCCGCCGTCCTCGTTATGCGTCTCCGTCCGGAAGACCTGAACGAAACAGAAGATCGCAAGAGCTGGTCGTACGACGGCATCGTCGCGTACTCCAAGATCTGCACCCACGTCGGCTGCCCGGTAGCTCTGTACGAGCAGCTCACACACAACCTGCTGTGCCCCTGCCACCAGTCGCAGTTTGATGTGTCGAACCACGCCGAGGTCATCTTCGGCCCGGCCAAGCGTGCCCTTCCCCAACTACCTATCGCCATCGACGACGAGGGGTACCTGGTAGCCCAGAGCGACTTCCACGAACCCGTCGGCCCGAGCTTCTGGGAGCGTGAGCTGTGAGTACAGCAACCGAAACACCAGCCACCACCGAACCCGCCACCTCGACGGGCTCCCCCTCGACCGCCTACGGCCCGTTCGCCTCGCCCACCCGCGGCGCGCGCTTCACCGGCGCGGCGGCGAACTACATCGACGAGCGTACGAGCATCTCCGGTCTGGTGAAGGAGGTCGGTCGCAAGATCTTCCCCGACCACTGGTCGTTCATGCTCGGCGAGGTCGCCCTCTACAGCTTCGTGGCGATTCTCCTCTCGGGCACCTTCCTGACGTTCTTCTTCCACCCCACCATGGTCGAGGTGCACTACGACGGCTCCTACGTGCCGCTCAAGGGCATCGAGATGTCCGCGGCGTACGCGTCGAGCCTCGACATCTCCTTCGACGTGCGCGGCGGTCTGCTCATGCGCCAGGTGCACCACTGGGCGGCACTGCTGTTCGTGGCGTCGATCGGCCTGCACATGCTGCGCATCTACTTCACGGGTGCCTTCCGCAAGCCGCGCGAGATCAACTGGATCATCGGCTTCGTGCTGTTCATCCTCGCGATGGCCGAGGGCTTCACCGGATACTCGCTCCCCGACGACCTGCTCTCCGGAAACGGTCTGCGCATCATCGACGGAATGGTCAAGGCCGTTCCGATCATCGGAGTCTGGATCTCCTACCTGCTCTTCGGCGGTGAGTTCCCGGGTACCGAGGTCGTCAGCCGCTTCTACACGCTGCACATCCTCCTTCTCCCCGCCATCCTCGTCGCGGCGCTCGGTGTTCACCTCCTGCTGCTGATCATCAACAAGCACACCCAGTTCGCCGGCCCGGGCAAGACCAACAGCAACGTCGTCGGCGTTCCCGTGATGCCCGTGTTCGCCGCGAAGGCCGGTGGGTTCTTCTTCATCGTCTTCGGCGTGATCATGCTCATCGCGGCGACCTTCACGATCAACCCGATCTGGAACTACGGCCCGTACGACCCCTCGCCGGTGTCCGCAGGAACCCAGCCCGACTGGTACATCGGTTTCGCCGACGGTGCCCTCCGTCTGGTACCGCCGGGACTCGAGTACGTCGTCTGGGGCTACACGCTCTCGATGAACATCCTCCTGCCGCTGCTGGTCCTCCCGGTCTTCCTCGGCCTGGTGGCCTTCTACCCCTTCATCGAGGCGTGGATCACGGGCGACAAGCGCGAGCACCACATCCTCGACCGCCCGCGCAACACCCCGACCCGCACCGCGATCGGCGCCGCCGGCGTCACGTTCTACGCGGTTCTCTGGGCGGCGGCCAGCTCGGACCTGATCGCGACGCACTTCAAGCTGAGCATCGAGGGCGTCATCCACGGTCTGCAGGCGCTGCTCTTCATCGGCACGATCATCGCCTACATCGTCACCAAGCGCATCTGCTTCGCCCTCCAGAAGAAGGATCGCGAGATCGCGTTGCACGGCTTCGAGTCGGGTCGCATCGTGCGCCTCCCCGGTGGCGAGTACATCGAGGTTCACCAGCCTCTCGGCGAGGCCGAGCGGTGGAGACTGACCAGCTACACGGACTACGAGCCCCTCATGGTGCGTCCGAACAGCAACGGCCAGATCACCGTCAACCAGCGCCTGCGCGCCGGGTTCTCCCGCTGGTTCTTCGAGGACCGGATCATCCCCGTCTCGAAGGGCGAGATCGAGCGCTCGCACGACGGCGACGCGCACTAACATCGCTTCATCTGCACAGACACTGGCGGCCTGGCTGCGGTGCCCGCGCTGCGAGAGAGATCTCGTCAGCGCCGGCCCCGGAGCCTGGTCGCTTTCGTGTTCCTCCGGGCACGTCTACGACGCGAACAAGCGCGGCTATCTCGCGCTCGTCGACCGCTCCCGCGGCATCGTCGGCGACACGAGGCCGATCCTGGCCGCGCGCGAGCGCTTCCTCGCCGGTGGCCACTACTCCCCCATCGTCGACCTGCTCGGCGAGGTGGCCCCGCACGGGGCACGCCTGAGCCTCCTCGACTCGGGCTGCGGGACGGGGTACTACCTCGCCGGACTGCTCGATCGCCGCGAGGGCTGGCAGGCCCTCGCGCTCGACGTGTCCGTCGATGCGGTCGCAGTAGCGACCCGCGCCGCGGACTCCCCCGGACTGGTGGCCGATGTCTGGCAGCCCCTCGCGGTGCGCGACGGACGAGCGGATGTCGTGCTCTGCGTCTTCGCGCCGCGTAACGTCCCCGAGTTCGCCCGCGTGCTCAGTGCCGACGGGCGCCTGATCGTGGTGACACCGGCCCGGAACCACCTCGAGCAGCTGCGGGACGCCGGACGTGTCATCGGCATGCAGGCGGACAAGCTGGCGCACCTCGACGCGTCGCTCGCGGCCTCGTTCCGTCTCGAGCGGCGCGAGTCGCTCGAGTACGAGGTCAGCCTCGACGAGGCAGAGGTCGACTCGCTCGCGTCGATGGGGCCGTCCGGCCACCACGCGGCCGCTGGAGGCCCCGCAGACTCGCCGCGCTCGGACCGGACCGTGGTGACCGTCGCGGTCGACGTGTCCTCGTACAGCCTCGCCTGAGGCCGCCGGGGAACGGATCCGCACAGCGGGTACAGCGCTCGGACCGGCGGACGGGGATCAGTCGAAGGTGCGCTTGAGGAAGTCGGCGGTCGACAGGTAGCCGAGACGCTCGTAGAAGCCGGCGGAACGGCGGCTCGCGACCGTGAGCTGGCGCACGCCGCGCTCACGGCACTCCCGCTCGATCGACTCGACGAGCATCGATCCGATGCCGTTGCCCTGAGCGGTGCTCTCGACGACCAGCTCCTGCAGGTGGGCCGAGGTGCCGTTCGTGTAGAGGAGTCGTGTGATGGTCGTCAGGGCATATCCGCGAACGGCGCCGTCGACCTCGGCGACCAGCACAAGGGCGTTCGCGTCGCCCGACGCGAACGCGTCGAAGGTGAGGTCGAAGGCGGGGCGGTCGGGGAGATAGCTCTCCTCCAGCTCCTGCAGCAGCAGGAACACCGCGTCGGCGTCGTTCGCCCGCGCGGGGCGAACGACCACCTGACTAGTGGGCGAAGTTGCCTCGGTAATACTCATACACCCACCCGACGACGCTGAGCGCTACGAGGGCAGCGCCGATGAACATGATCCAGAAGCCCACAGCGAGTCCGAGGAACATCAGCGCGAGGCTGATGGCGAGCATGATCGGCCACCAGCTCCACGGGCTGAAGAAGCCCTGCTCGGCGTCTCCGTCGTCGATGTTCGCGTCGAGACGGTCCTCGGGCAGTTCTGCACCCTGGGCCTTGTGCGCGGCACCGACGTAGAAGGCGATGAAGCCCGAGAGCACACCGGCGAGCCCGATACCGAGCGTGCCCACCCACTCGATCTGTCCACCGTGGATCGGGTCGGCGAGCGACCAGATGATGTACGTCACGTCGGCCGCGAGGCAGAAGGCGAAGAGCACCCAGAAGAGGTTGATATTGGCTTTCATGAACTGCTACTTCACCTTGTCGTCTGCGAGGTCGTACACGGGGGCGTCAGGCGCATCCTTGCCCGGACCGATTCCCACGGGGACTTCTGCCTCGGGGTGGTTCAGGTCGAATGCGGGAGACTCCGAGCGGATACGCGGAATCGACGTGAAGTTGTGACGGGGCGGCGGGCAGGACGTGGCCCACTCGAGCGACCGGGAGAAGCCCCAGGGGTCGTTCACCGTGACCTTGGGCGCGGTGCGCGCCGTGATGTACACGTTGTAGAAGAACGGGAGCATCGAGGTGGCGAGGATCGCGGCGCCCACGGTGGAGAGCTGGTTCATCCAGGTCACGCCGTCCTCCGGCAGGTAGGTCGCGTAACGACGGGGCATGCCCATCACACCGATCCAGTGCTGGATGAGGAACGTGGTGTGGAAGCCGATGAACAGGAGCCAGAAGTGGATCTTGCCGAGCTTCTCGTTGAGCATCTTGCCGGTCCACTTGGGCCACCAGAAGTAGAAGCCGGAGAACATGGCGAACACGACGGTGCCGAACACCACGTAGTGGAAGTGCGCCACGACGAAGTAGGAGTCGGAGACGTGGAAGTCGAGCGGCGGCGAGGCGAGGATGACACCGGTGAGTCCACCGAAGGTGAAGGTGATCAGGAAGCCGATCGCCCAGAGCATCGGGGTCTCGAAGGTCACCGAGCCGCGCCACATGGTGCCGATCCAGTTGAAGATCTTCACACCCGTGGGAACAGCGATCAGCATCGTCATCAGCGAGAAGAACGGCAGCAGTACCGAACCGGTCACGTACATGTGGTGGGCCCACACGGTGACGGACAGGGCGGCGATCGCGATGGTCGCGTAGATGAGCGTCTTGTACCCGAAGATCGGCTTGCGGCTGAACACCGGCAGGACCTCGGAGATGATGCCGAAGAACGGCAGCGCGATGATGTACACCTCGGGGTGGCCGAAGAACCAGAAGAGGTGCTGCCACAGGATGACGCCGCCGTTGGCGGGGTCGTAGATGTGGGCGCCGAAGACACGGTCGGCACCGAGGCCGAAGAGTGCTGCAGCGAGGACCGGGAAGGCCATGAGCACGAGGATCGAGGTCACGAGAATGTTCCAGGTGAAGATCGGCATACGGAACATCGTCATGCCGGGGGCGCGCATGGTGATGATCGTGGTGATGAAGTTGACGCCACCGAGGATGGTGCCGAAGCCGCTCATCGCGAGGCCGAAGACCCAGAGGTTTCCGCCGACTCCCGGTGAGAAGGTCGTGCTCGACAGCGGCGCGTAGGCGAACCAGCCGAAGGACGCGGCTCCCTGAGGGGTGAGGAAGCCCGACACGGCGATGAGGCTGCCGAAGAAGAACAGCCAGAAGGAGAAGGCGTTCAGTCGGGGGAACGCCACATCCGGTGAGCCGATCTGCAAGGGCATCAACGCGTTGGCGAACCCGAAGAACAGCGGCGTCGCGAACATCAGCAGCATGATCGTGCCGTGCATCGTGAAGAGCTGGTTGTACTGCTCCTTCGTGTCCACGATGTTCAGGCCGGGTGCGAAGAGCTGGGCGCGGATGATGAGCGCCATCACCCCGCCGACGCAGAAGTAGATGAACGACGTGATCAGGTACATGTACCCGATGGTCTTGTGGTCGGTGGAGGTGATCCACTTCACAACCACGTTGCCGCGGCGCACCACCGCTGGCGTGCTGTGACCCGGAGTGCTCTGTCCCGGTGTGCTCTGACCCGGTCGGGTTGCTGTTGCTGTGCTCATCGCGACTAGCCCTCTTCGCTGTGGTCAACCGCACCCGTGCCGGGGAGGTTGGTGTTCGTGTTGTACTCGGCGCCGAGTCGGCCTTCGAAGCCGGCCTCGCGCTGACCCTCGATGTAGGCGTCGTAGTCGTCCTGCGACACGACCTTCACCTGGAAGAGCATGAGCGAGTGGTACTCGCCGCAGAGCTCCGCGCACTTGCCCTGGTAGGTGCCGATCTTGGTCGGCGTGAAGTACATGTGGTTGGACTTGCCGGGGATCATGTCCTTCTTGTAGAGGAAGTCGATGATCCAGAAGGAGTGGATGACGTCGCGGGACTCGATGTCGATCTGGACCTTCTTGTCTACCGGCAGGTAGAGCACGGGAAGGGCGTCGATGTCGACGCTGTCGCCGTCGGTCTGCTCCGTGGCCTGGACGCCCGCGTTGTAGACGTTCTCGTTGAGGTAGTTGAAGTCCCAGGCCCAGCGCTTGCCGAAGACCTCGACCTTGACGTCGGGGTTGCCCGGGTCCGTCTCGATCTCGGCCTGGTCACGGGCGGTGAAGGCGAAGAACGCCAGCACGAGGATGAGGGGGACGATCGTGTAGAAGATCTCGACCGGGAGGTTGTAGCGGAGCTGCACCGGGAGGCCGGTCTGGCCCTTGCGGCGGCGGTAGACGACCGCGGCCCAGATGACGAGGCCCCATGTGATGACGCCGACGACGAGGAGGACGATCCACGAGGTGACCCAGAGCCCGATGATGCTGCTCGTGTGGTTGGTGGTGTCGGCGGAGCCCGGCAGGTAACCCTGCAGCTGGGCTTGCGTACAGCCGGCGAGAATCACCGAGACTGCGATCGCAATGGGAAGTACTGCCCATCGACTTAGGCGTTTGGAGCGCACCTGGGAACCTCTCGGATGACACGGACTGGAACCCGTTCAGTCTATAACGACGAAGAGGCACCGACCTCGCGGTCAGTGCCTCTTGTGGATCGTGTCTCTCAACCTTTTTTAGTGGAAGGAGTCCCCACAGGCGCAGCTTCCCGCGGCGTTGGGGTTGTCGATCGTGAAGCCCTGCTTCTGGATCGTGTCTTCGAAATCGATCGACGCGCCGTCGAGATAGGGCACGCTCATCTTGTCGACGACCACCTCGACTCCCTCGCCGAAATCGACGGAGGCGTCTCCGTCGAGGAAGCGCTCGTCGAAGTACAGCTGGTAGATCAGGCCGGAGCAGCCGCCCGGCTGCACGGCGACCCGCAGTCGGAGATCGTCGCGACCCTCCTGGGTCATGAGGCTGCGGACTTTCTGCGCTGCCGCATCCGAAAGTCCGACGCCGTGGGCAGCAGTGGGCAGCTCGGTAGCAGTCAGTGTGGTGTCAGTCATGTTCGCGATTCTACGCTCGGCTCTCGAGTTTTGCGAACAAAACGGCCTCGGTGAGGATCGCCCTCTGGAAGACTCCCAGGTGGA
>Ga0247810_10000518_pt1 | contig 39649 bp, 35 predicted proteins | sample UWRJL119311C1_FD_179918 | JGI IMG/M metagenome (GOLD analysis project Ga0247810, IMG submission 179918) | Plant litter microbial communities from Arlington Agricultural Research Station in Wisconsin, United States - UWRJ-L119-311C-1 | ecosystem: Environmental > Terrestrial > Plant litter >...
ATAATAAATGAATGAACATTCTTTTATTAATTATTTTTTTGAAATTATTTTAATGAAGAAAAATAACGGGATTTTAAATTCAGATTTAAAAAATCTTGATATGAAAAAGATATTTAATGGTTTCAACCGTTGGGATACAAAAGATATCTATCGTGTTTCATTATTTTGACATGGTATTTCGATACGTTATTTCGATACGTTTCCCGTGGTTGAAACCACGGGCTATGTTGAAATACGATAAGTTAATATTTCAAGAAATAGCGCCAAAGTTTGTCATTTCGAGGAACGAGAAATCTCCGCAAGTAGCTCGACAATGAATATTCACCACAATCTTGTCATCCTGACGCAGGAAGGATCACACACGAAACTCGACAATGAAAATCAACAATCTTTGTCGAGTCCGTGTGTGATTTCTCTCTTCGGTTGAAATGACAAAAATGCGCAGATCAACTTTGAACACATGTGATTTCTTCTGTGAAATGACAAACTAAACCAAATATTCTTATGAAAATGAGTGCCCTAGCCGCGATAGAAGTGGAAATCCTTTTTCTGGCTTCTTTAGCCAGAAAAAGATTGGAACGGATAGCGGGATTAGCTCCTGAAAAAATATAAATTAAATGTGTTTTTCAAGATATACAACTGTGTCAAAGTTAGAACCACAAGTAATTTAAAATCTCCTGTTTATAAAAAATCATTTTAATCCTTTAATCAGTGGCTAAAAAAAACATCTCACTTTATTCCATAAAAAAACTCCTGCTCAGATGAACAGGAGTTTCAAAAACAAATCTAATTTCAATTTCTAATCTAATTCTAATATTTAATTTTTATGCTAAACCACGTGTCAACCAACCTCTTTTATTGGCTGTAACAATGGCGTATGGTGTAATCCAGAATAAGCTAAAGGTGTAAAAAACACTGTATGAATACGCCCAAAGCGAATCTGAAAAATTATATCTTTTTGCGTAAAACAAAACCGGAAAGCTTGATACGATTAAGATTCCTAAAAATGTTGAACTTAAAAACAATAGCGGATGAATGGCGATAAAAAAGAACATGAAAAGCATGAACGGATATGCCATAACGATTCTTAATGCCTGGTTCAGCCATAAAAGTCTTGAACCAAATTTAGATCCTTCTCTAAAATCGGTGAAAACATATTTTGCCATTGCAATGTTTTCACGCACATTACTTCTGCTCCATCTGATAAACATTTTGTACAATCCGGTGTATTCTTCAGGAACGTTTGTTAGTACATACGCATTTCGCTGAAACAATACGTGTTGACCTTGTTTTAAAATCATATTGGTCATGGCGCGATCTTCACCAATGTCAGATGGCTGTCCCATAAAAGTCTGGTTGATCCATTCGTCAAGACAAGCGAAAACGGCTGTTTTTCTGTAAGCTGCCGCTGCTCCGGGAGTACAAAGAACCGAACCTAATTTGCTTTCGGCAGAACGCATAAATTCGAAACTCATTACGAAACTTACATTCAGCATTTTTGGTAAGATTGCTTTTTTGCTGTTCAAAACATGAACGTTTCCTGCCACTGCTCCGCATTTTTCGTCTACCACAAACGGACTAACTAAATTACGTAGCGTATCTTTTTTCACGATTGAATCACTATCTACCGTTACAAAAATTTCTCCGGTTCCTAACTCAAATCCACGGTATAAGGCGTGACGTTTTCCTGCGTTTGCCGGTTGTTGAAAAATCGTTAAACGATCTCCTAATTTTATTTTGGCTTGTTGCATCCAGTACCAGGTATCATCTTTACTTCCGTCATCAACGGCTAATATTTCAAGTTTATGTGCAGGGAAATCACTGTCGGCCAAACTCAATAAAGTATCCCAAACCAGTTTTCCTTCGTTATAAGCAGGAACAATTACGGTAACTGTTGGCAACATTTCATCCGAAACGGATTCGATTGGCTTGTATTTAAAAAACAGGTATAAATTGTAAAGGAAAACTCCTGTCTGAAACAAAAACAACAATCCCGCAATGATCAAAAATGGCATTCCCCAATTTGAGTTCAGACGCTCAATCTGAAACTGATCGAAGTCATCCTGCATATGATAGACAGAATAAGCTCCAACAAACATTAAGATAAAAGTACTTACGAGCACAAATAATCCAAACTTACTTTTAGTGCGCTCGTTTACTTTTTTTGTTGTTGCATGATCATTACTAATACGAAAAATGGAACTGTTTAAGGCTTGTTCGTTATTAAGATCTGATTTCGAGGTATAAAATTGTTCTGTTGTTAAGGTTTCACTTTTCATATGACACTACTTTTGATTTGCTTTGTATGGCTTTTATTTTTTTGCTTTCCTCCCGATTCGTTATTTTCATTTATCGACAGAAATCTACATTATCCCATTTTGCAAGCCCTGTGCCATTATCAGTTTTTACTGGTTTTGAGTTGTTTAGCGGTTTTGGTAATTTGGAGAGTGTGTAATTATTATACGTTTTTAGGATACAGTATACAGTTTTTGTTGGGGTTTTGGGAGGTTTTGGGGTTGAGGTTTTGGTGTGCCCGAAAGAGCTTGAAGTTTCATTATAACGCTTTCTAAGATTTATTATTGTTATGCTGAGGGAAGTTGAAGGATTTTTGGAGTTTGGAATTTCTTTTTCTGGAGCTATTTTAAGCCCAGGCTAACTAGACGAAAAAGTCTCATGTCGGAATTTCCGAATTTCAACAAAAAGCATAATTATTATTGGTATCCACTTAAAAATTAATTTTAGAAAATTACAGGTTTCCGTAAAAGGAATTCAAAAAATCACATTATCATTGTAACTTTCAAACAGAATTAAAAATTGTTTAAGTTAAACTCTAACTTTTAAAATTATAAAAAAAACTTTGTAAAAAAGCCTTGAAAAATTATACAAAATTACTCTATATATGGATTATATCTTTGAAAATTATAATTTAAATCTTTTAGATTGCGATGAAAATACTTGTAAAATACAATTACATCCCAAACAAGGTCAAGCACTTTTAAAAGAAAGAAGAAAACTTTATATTCTTCACTTTAATAATGAAATTCTTTACGTAGGAGAAGCTAATAATTCAATTAAAACCAGATTTCAAAGAGGATGCAACTCATTTAATTACTACATTAAAAAAGGCTTCGCAAGAAATGGTTATAAAGGTTACAAATGGCTAAACAAAGAAAATCTTTACCGAAATTTATTGGTTACTGTAGTGATATTTAACGATAGATATGATAATGATAGAAAATTTATCGAAGCTGTTGAGGGCGAATTAGTTTATTTAACTAGAAATAAATTAAAATACTGGCCTAAGTTTCAAAATGAGATTCATTTTAGCAACTATGAAGGTGCTAAGGAAATAGCAGAAGAAATATTTTCAACTATCATTGAGAATTCCTTTGACTAATAAACTGTAATTTTTGATAGTTTTTATTAGAAATTACTTACAATAAAATAATATTAAGAAGAGATCTTACTAAAATAAAACGAGAGTAAATTTTGTCCTCGTTAATGTAACGAAAGTAAATATTACAAATATTTACTCTTGAAAACACCAGCAATAAACTAAACATTCAAATTCTATATAATAATTTCTTTTTCAAAATTTCACTATAATTTCATCCCATACATTCTTGAATCCAGTTCTTTCCAATTAGAAATATATTTAGACAATTCAGCCCAAAACTCTTTCGAATGACTTTTTACTTTTGTGTGAACCAACTCATGCACAACTAAGTATTCAATAAGTGAATAAGGTAATTTAATTGCATGAAAATTTATGATTATGGTATTGGATGGCGTGCAACTACCCCAACGCTTTTCAAGTTTCATAAATTTAATATTGTTGTAATTTAAGCCTGTAGATTTAGCCTTTTTTCTGAGAATCGGTTCTATTTTTTCTTGCGCTTTTATCCTGTAGTAACTCTCAAATGCTTGACGTAAATTTTCTTGAGTGTTCAAATGAGTCGGTAAGGTAATCTTGAATTTAGATTCTGTGAAATCAATTTCGATTTTATTAGTATTATTTTCAGTGATTATCTCAACGTAATATTTTCTTCCAAGATATTGAATTCTTGACCCAGTCACAATATCACTATCTTCTATTGAACTAACTAAATCTAATTTATCCAGAATCCATTTAGCTTTTTTCAGAATCAGTTTATCTGCAACCTCCTGTGTAATAGGTTTCCCTTTTAGAATAACTCCAACACCTTTTTCGACAGTTATATAATATGATTTAAGGTCTTTTTTTTCTAAAATTGAATAATCTATAATTCGATTACCATATTTAACTCTAAACATCTTTATTTCTTTTTAAAACATCAACCATATCTCTTGCCTTATCTTTTGCTTCTGAACGTTCTAATTTAGTTTTTAAGAATCGAATTATTTTATTTTCAATGTCTTTTTGAACCTGACCCTTAGATTCCCAAGCAACAATACTTAATTCGCCTTTTATAAGGTCAAATAAGGTTTTAGTTGCATCTTCAGCATCTTCACCAAATACGAGTTTCATTGAATTATAAACTGCTCGTTCACGTTCCGTCACAAAACCTTTTTGCGCTCCTTCTTTTTGTTCGTTGATAATTTCATCTTGCATTGCTGTAAAAGCAAGTAATAATTGAGCTTCATCAATTCGTTGCGCTTCTTTTTGTTTTAACAATTCATCTAACCTTTGTGCTAAAGGTTTGTAGAAATCAGGGTTTTTATCCAACCCCACTTTAATTGTATGCTTCAAGTTATTTCGCATCTTCAACTCTTTGGTAGCAGGAGATGCATTCATGATTTCTTCTTTGAATTTTTCTTTATCAATGATAGAAATAGGTTCTTCTAGCAAACTTAAAACTCCCAGTGATTTTAAATGTTCATCAATCATGGCTTGAAGCATTTTGCTTTCATCTTTTGTGATTTTTAAATCATCATCATCAGGAAAAGCATTTCTGGCTCTTAATTTAATTTCGTTGAAAAGTTTAAAATCGCCTTGAAATTTTAATGCTTTGGTGTTGGGTAAAATAATATTAATTGACTTATTGAAATCCTTTAAAAGTGACTTAAAATCATCTCTTCGGTTTATAGGCTCAATAAATTGAACTGCTGAATCAATGAAATGTTCTCGTTCGTAATTTCTATCAATTTTCATTGGCTTAAAGAAATCGACTATTTTGGTATGATTCATTTCTAATTTTGGGAATTCTTCGTTTAAATTTTTCAAAATATCATCGGGTCTAATATCACCTGAAAAGATTTCTAAAGCTTGAATTAAATATGCTGTAATTCCATTATAGTCTACAATAAAGCCCGCACTTTTTCCTTTTCTAGAACGATTTACCCTGGCAATTGCCTGTAAAAGATTATGTTCTTTCAATGGTTTATCCAGATATAAGCAAGATGCAATTGGCGCATCCCAACCTGTCAGCAACATATCAGAAACTATCATTATTGCCGTATTATCAAACTTTTTCTTGCCTGACTTTTCAGTTTCATTCTCATTTCCGAAAGGAAGTTTAAAATCATCAGTTGCATCTTTGATGTCTTCAGGAGGAACAACATAAATTGGCTTTTTATTACTTGGATTCTTTCTATTCCATTCCAAAGTTTCGTAATACTCTTTTGCAATAGCATCTGACTTTGGAGAACCAATACTAACGACCACTTTAGAATCGAAATTATGGTAACCTTCTTCTTTTAATGAGTGTAAAACTTGCTGGTATTTGATAGCGGCTTCACGACCACTACAAACTAACATTCCTTTATTACCATCAGGAAAAATCTTATCTCTGAAATGGTCAACTATATGTTTTGCAATATCTTGAATTCGTTCTGCTGACAATTGATATTTACGAAGAGCTTCACGTTTGAGTTTATCTTTTTTATCTTCAGAAACATCAGAAAATTTTTCTTCAAACTCTTTATCGAGTTCTTCTTTTTTTACATCAAGTTTAGCTGTTCCTTCATCATAAAACAAAGCAACGGTTGCACCATCAGCTACAGATTCTTTAATAGTGTAAACATCAATATAGTCTCCACCATAAAACTCACCAAGAGTTGATTTGTCTTCTTTAGAAATGGGAGTTCCTGTAAAGGCTATAAACTTTGCGTTGGGTAAAACAGTACGCATGAAAGAAGCTAAAAAACCATAATGACTACGATGTGCTTCATCTACTAAAACATAAAGATTTTCTTTTTTCGAAAGCTCTTCCAATTGGATTTCAACTCGTTCAATTTCTACCCATTTTCCTTTTTGCAGTTCCTTGGTAATTTTGACAAGTGTTTTATCTTTTATATGCTTTTCAATTATCAAATTGCCACGCTCTTCCAATTCTGTCTGGTCTTGAGATATAGTTGCTTCTTTATCTGTTTCTTGAAATTTCTGGATTGTTGTAGTGATAATTCCACCATAGTCATTTCGAAGTAGTTTATCTAAATGAACTACAGATGATGCTTGATTTACATTCGTGAATCCAACGTTTCGTAAGGTGTTACTAATTTGTCTGTCTAAATCCTTTCTATCAGTCATTATTAAGACCGTCGGGTTATCAAAACCATATTCAGGAGCTTGTAGTTTTCTAGCAACATAAGCCATTGTTAATGATTTACCAGAACCTTGAGTGTGCCAAACAACACCACCTTCTCCTGCTTGTAAACGCTGGATGGTCTTATTTGTAGCTCTTATTTGCTGATATCTAGGTAATTTTTTAATAGTTCTTCCTTCATCCAATTCGAACAATACAAAGTGGCGAATAATATCTAAAACTCTTTCTTTTTGAAAAATTGAGTAGAGTAATTTGTCTTGTTCTGTAGGTTTAGATCCTAGTAAATCTAAGTTATCTTCTTTATTGGTTTTGAATACCGAATAAAATTGCTGTGGTGAAGCGATAGCCCCATAAAGACCGCCAACTTGCCAAATTCCAACTAGAATTTGGTTAAAATGAAATAATTTTTCGTTTAAATCCTGATATTCTTTTAGGTCACTGTAAGCAGAATCCCAAGCATTAGGCGCTATTGGTGATTTACATTCTATTACTGAAATAGGAAGTCCGTTTATAAAAACAACTAAATCAGGTCTGGATTTTCTGCCAACTCTATTATGAAAAGACATTTGGCTTACTACTAAAAAATCATTATTCTGTGGATTACTATAATCTATAAAATGAACTGGACAGAATTCTTCCTTCCCATTAATTAACTGTTTTGGGGTGAAACTTCCTCCTTTTAGAATATTCCAAACGGCTTCATTAATTTCCATTAATGAAGCTCCAGTAACCGATGTAACTAGACTATAAGCTTTATTAAGATTATTATCGTCTATCCAAGGATTAATACGCTTGATTGCATCCAATAATCTTTGTCTAAGAATCACTTCGGTTATATCATTACGTTCGTCAAGCATTTCGCCATTATGATAGTGATAGCTCATTTTTTGAAATAAGCCTATTGCTGGTAACTCGCTATGGATATATTCTGGTGATTGAATCATAATTTATATTTTAATCATATTTGTGTTATGAAGAGCTTTAGTTTTATAATCAATATTTAATTTAATGTTTTGTGTGAAATTAAATGCTTTATATTCGGGGATAATTGATTCCAAATTTTTCGACCATAGAGAAATAGAATCAAGATAGTCAAAAACTATCTCCACAACTGCTTTATCTGTTGAACTTGTAAGCGAATCGGGATAAATCTCTTTATTCTTTTCAATGATATACTTATTATCTTCTAAATACGCAGGTACTTCAAAATACTTCAAAATATATTTTTTGTATGAATCGATAGTTAGTTCTAGTATTTTTTCATGTTCTTTTATAAATTCTTTTTCAGTTGGATTATTTAATAAATTATTTATTGATTTTCGAATACCTAATATAATAACATCACATATAATTCCTATAGAACTATCTAGTCCACCGTAGTAATAGTAATAATAATTCATTTCAGTTATATTCCTATCTTTTGCACAAATTCTATAGCTATGAGATTTTCCGAATTTAAAAGGATGTTTTTTATCATTAGACTCATTATCAATATCTAATATTGAAACAAATTTCGTTTGTCTAATAATTTTTCCTGCATTTTTCTCTAAATCTATTATATCTTTTATTAAAGGAAATGCGTAAACAACTGCATTTGCAGGTTTTTTAGTAATATTATTTGAAAGCTTTCTTAATGTAAAATGCTGGTTTGATTTAGTACTATTTAATTTAAATTTAAAGTATTTTGTATTAGAAACATTAAAAATGCTTTTATTACCATTTTTATTATTTTTTGGCTTTTTTTTGGAAAACACACCTTTCTTATATTGAATAAAAACAACACTTTCATTTGCACCTGATTTAATTTTTACGTCATAACCACCTCCTGCTTCTCCAGTATCGTCTTTCAGTCCTTCAATACTTGAATGTAGTCCGTAAGCAATAGATTTTTTGAAAAAACTTCTTCTAGAATAGTTGTGTGAAGTTTTCCAAAATCCTATTGATGTTATATTTGATAATTGCCAATCGAAACTATCAGCAAGGTTAAGTAACTCATGAGTAATGTTTAGTTCAAGAGACTTTTCATGTAGATTCATACTGATTATACTATTAATTAGATTATTATATATTTACAAACGTTGTGTTTCTGATAACTAACTCTTTGTTATTTAAGACAATTGTGAATTAAATATTTTAGATGTTCTTTATTTTCAACAGCTAATTCAAAAATATTTTGAGCTTTTATCTTGGCATATTCCACAGATTTATCAGGTAAAATCATTAGTAATGAATCAAAATTATTAAAATTTTCATCTATATTTTGGTATGAAACCCACCAAGAATAAGTACTATAATTTGTTATTTTATTCTGCTTTTCAATTCTATAGCTATCAATTTTTAGAATGTCAAATCTTGGATTTTCAAACCACAACCCCATGCATTGGTCACCAGATAAGTGCTCATAAATAAAACCTGCTTTGGTACTGTTTTTAAGAAATAAAGAACATCCAGAATTACTATAAAAAATATCTGAGTCTAATACAACTTCAAATTCTTCATCATTTATTTCTACTAAATATTTGAGTTCTACTTCGACATTTTTCCAGAAAGCTACTATTAACTTTCGTTTAACCATATTCAAATGGTTTGCAATTTCATAAGCTGATTTGAATTTATCCTCAGATGAAGTTAACATTGTATATATTCTTTCTTCGTAAGCGCTCATGTTAGAATGTTTTAATAATATCTAAATATTGTTGGGCAATAAATTTCACTTTTTCGGATTTAAGTTCTTGAATATATATTTTTATGATATTTTTTATATCATGGCGATAACTCATGTTAATCAATACACCACATTCTTTTAATCTTTCCCGTTCCTTTGGCAACATAGAGAAATCACTTGCTTCAACACCGCTTTTAGTCAAGTAAATAAGAAGAATGTTGTCATCATTAAATCCTATTTTTTTACAGTGACTATAATATCTGGACAATTGTTCTCCTTGGTCTTTAGCATTAATTTTATTTTCAATGACTATGACAAATTTCTCCTTTACACCAAAACTCTCTATAAAAATATCCAAACGTCCATCTTCTGTACTTTTCTCCTCTTTCACTCGAAGATTAGATACTTTTAAATTTTGATAGAGTTTATTTTTCTCCCCTAAAGCTATAGAATTTATAAATAAATTAAAAAATAATAATCCTTGGGCATGTGACGCTTTTGGATTTAATAAATTAATTAAATAAGGTGTATGTGTTTTAGTTTCTCCATGACGAATATTTAAAATATGGAATATATTATATTTTTCAGCTTCTTGTCGATTCCAATTGTGATATTCCTTTTTCATTAGACCGAAATCATTCAGCAATGAATCATACTTAGGAATATCTTCATCAATACGTTCTTGCTCAAAATTAAGTTTTAACGCCTCGTATTCGCCAATTAAAATTTCGATGCTGGTGATATCGCCTTCCATAAAAATTAAACTTTTACCCTAATCTTTCCTGTCAATAACTGTTGCATTAAGCCTTGTTTAATTTCTTTGTAGTGAACTTTCTTTTCCATTAAAACATCTAGTTTTTCATCAATATAACCCAATATATTTGAAATCTTTATCTGCTCTTCTATATTGCTTGGAAATGGTATTCGAAATTTTCTAAGACTCCCAACCAGAACGTTTGGTTGACTAGTAGTAGCATTAAATCTTTTAATTTCTTTTCTGCACATTGGACTGATTAAATATTGCATTAAGAAGTAAGAATCTAAATTTTTGTCAGGAGTGATTTTAGCTATATTTTGATTGATATGATATTTATTATCTTCTTTAATTACAATTGCATTTCCAATTGTTCCAACACAGGGAAATACAACATCTCCCTTAAACAATCTTGACCTAACTAATTTTTGTGATAATTCTTCAGAAATCTTAATCACGTTGTGAAGTAATAATTTGTTTTTCCCAATATTATAACCTCTCAAAGCAGTAATTTCTCCATCAATTGACTCTTCCCAATATTCGGAATATTCATATCCTGCTAATCGGGTAGTTGAACTTATTTCATCGAGTTCAACAACCTCCCAACTCTTCGGAATTGTCCCCAAAGGAGAATCTTTAAACTCAGTATGTCCAATACCCTTAGTTAATAAACGTTGCATTAAACCTTTTTTGAGTTCTTGGGTTTCGATGATTTGTTGGTCTATAACCTCAATTTTATCATCTACGGTGCTTAATATTTCGGCTATTTTTTGTTGCTCCGGAAGAGAAGGATTGGGAATTTCAAATGCTCTAATTCTTGATAGAGCGAGTTTAGGTTGTGCATTATTAGTTTGTTCACGTTCAATAGCATTTTGAATGATGGGAGACAAAAGTACTTGAAGTAAAAAAGATTTATTTATAGATATATTTGTAAGTCTATCAGCATTTTCTGTTAAGTTAGCGCCATCCAATTTGATTGGAATTTCTCCAACAATACCTAGTGTTCCCGCAACTGAAATAAATAAATCATCCTTTCCTATAATGTAATTTTTAATTGTAGGAAAAACATGTTCAGGAACATATAACAAGTTTTTAGTATCAACACCTCCAAAATACATGTCTGCTACTCGAATATATGGGTGATTCGTTTTCACTTCCGTCAAAGATTCGCCTTTTGGTAATCTTTTCCCACCTTTAACATCTGCAATTTCTTCAATCTTAGAAATTTGCCAATCTTTAGGCACTTTTCCAAAAGAAGTCTCTATATATTCACTTATCATATCCCTAACTCCTTTAAAAATCCAGCTAACTTTTCATCGATTTCAAATTCACGCTTTTCCAATTCAGAAAGCTTTTTATGAACAGCTTTAATATCTACTTCAATTTCAGTTTCAGAGGTATCAATAAAACGAGAAATATTTAAGTTATAATCGTTTTCAGCTAATTCAGCAATGCTAACAATTCGCATGTATTTATCTACATCGGTCGCATTGTCGTATGCTTTTACAATTTTACTAATGTGTTGTGGCAATAATTCGTTTTGGTTTTTACCTTCTTTATAATCGCTACTAGCATCAATAATTGTTATTTTGCCTTTTTGAGCTTGGTTTTTATTTTTATTAATAATCCAAATAGAAGCAGGAATTCCGGTATTGTAAAATAAAGCACTTGGTAAGCCCACAATACCTTCTACCAAATCAGCTTCTAACAAACGTTGTCTAATTATTCCTTCAGTTCCACTTCTAAATAAAGTTCCATGAGGTAATACAACTCCAGCACGTCCATCTTGTTTTAAAACGGCTATCATGTGCTGTAAAAAAGCTAAATCGGCATAACCTCTTGGTGGTATTCCGTATTGGAAACGTCCGTAAGGGTCAGTTACTACTTTGGCATAATTAGGAGTTACTTTTTTCTCCTTACCGTCTTTATCTAATTTTACTTCAATTGAGTTTTCAGCTGGTGTCCACCATCCATCCATTGAGAATGGAGGATTAGCAATTACTCTATCAAACAACGTTAATTCGTTGTTATCGTTTTTGTGTTGAGGTGTTATTAAAGTATCGCCTTTTCTAATATCAGCATCCATAAAGTTATGGAGTAGCATGTTCAATTTACCAATTGCCCACGTTCCTAAATTCTTTTCTTGACCAAATAAAGAAACGTTTATATTGTTTCCTATTTTTCCATTGGGTTGTTCTGCAATATAACGAGCAGATTCAATTAACATACCTCCAGAACCACACGTCGGGTCGTATATCTTTTGTTTTGGTTCAGGTTTAATCAGTTGCACTATTAGTTGTACAACACCACGTGGAGTGTAGAATTCTCCACCTTTTTTACCAGCATCATCAGCAAACATCTTAATCAAATACTCATAAGCATCGCCTAATAAATCATTCGATTCCAGATGAGAGTTCCTTAAAGAATGCTGATTAAAGTGTCTTAAAAGGCGTTGTAGCAATTCATCAGAAAGTTTTTCTTTATCACCAAATTTTGTAGCGGTCATAACACCTTCTAAGGAAGTATTTTCGCGTTCTATGCCCGCAAAAGCTTTGTCTAAAGCTATACCAATATTCTCCGTTTCTTTTTTTATAGTTTCCCAACGTGATTCAATAGGCATCTGAAAATAGGTTTCATCTTCTGCATCTTCACGAGAAACTCCATCACGCTTCATAATGTTTTCTACTTCTTCTTCAAACACATCATTAGAACGTTTTAAAAATAATAATCCAAAGATGTAATTTTTAAAGTCGGAGGAATCAATACTTCCCCTTAATATATTTGCGGAATCCCAAAGCCATGCTTCTAATGTAGCCAGTGATAGTTTATTATCTGCCATTATTGTTTTTTATTCTTTATAATTTGGTGTAAATATAGCGCAAAACAGAGGAATTTGACGGAGCTAGTTTAAGATTGCTATAAATAAAATCCTAAACGTTATTAGTTTATTACATTCAATTAGATTTTTATTTGTGGCAGAAATAATCCTATATTAGCAAGATTTTTACACTAAATAATTTCACTTCATTGATATCCTAGTATTAATAAAAAACAATTTCAAATACAATTAAATTAATTATGAGCGACTATATTGTTTACAAGATCATAGAACAAGAAGATATCGATGAATTAGAAAATTTCTACTCAACCTTTTCAATAGAAGATACAAAAGATTTATTGTTCGATTTTAAAAATGAATTATTTTTCAAGGTAGTGAACAATGACAATGAAATAGTTGGGATTGCTAGTGTTGCCGACGATGATTATACTTATAACAACTTAAAAAGGTTTGTGATTCCTGAAATGCGAGGAAAAAAAATAGCTGATATTCTATTAGATGAAATAATTAAAACTGCAAAAAGTGAAAATAAATCAAGATTAATTGGATTGTTTAAATCAGAAAATGAAAAAGCAAAAAAATATTTCGCAGAAAAAGGTTTTAAAACAGCTGATTTCGGTACAATAGAAACCATTAAATATTCAAGTGCTAAATTAAAACTTAAGTAAATATTAATAATTACATGAATTTAGATAATATTACAACAATCATCACAAGTTCACAATAATAATAAAATAAATAAAAAATGTCGGTACCTGATTTTCAAACCATAATGTTACCTTTTTTGCAAAACTTAAACGACGGCAATAAACAGCCATTAAATCAAGTTATGGAAAATTTATCTAATCATTTTAAACTAACCCCTGAAGACTTAGCTTTACAAGTTCCAAGCGGAAAAATGGGATTATTTAAAAATCGTGTAAGCTGGACAAAAAGTTATTTAAAAAATGCAGGACTGGTTCATTATCCCGAACGTGGTGTATATCAGATAACAGCACTTGGTTTAGATTTTCTGAAAACAAATCCTAAAAAATTAAGAATGCAGGAATTGTTGCAATTCCCTATGTACAAGGAATGGAGATTTAATTTTAACTCAAACATTGATTCACAGGAGGCGGACAACGAATCAAATAAAATCGAGGAAGAAGAACTAACACCTCAAGAAAGACTTACTAAAACAATTGATGTAATTCATCAACAATTAGCATCCGATATATTAGACACTTTAAAAGAAAATACTTTCCAATATTTTGAAAAATTTGTAGTTCAATTGCTTCAATCAATGGGATATGGTGGTTTTAGAAAAAATTCTGGTATAGTAACTGGGGCAACTGGTGATAATGGTATTGATGGTGTAATTTTACAGGATGTATTAGGATTAGAATCCGTTGGCATTCAAGCAAAACGTTATACTACTAATAATGCTGGCTCAGGAGACATCAGAAACTTTATTGGATCACTAGCAGTTAAAGGATTTAATAAAGGTGTATTTTTAACAACTTCTTCATTTTCTCCGGAAGCAATAAAAACTGCATCAGAAAGTAAACAACATAAAATCATTCTTATAGATGGTAAAAAATTAGCCAATTTAGCTATTGAGTTTAATGTTGGAGTTCAGATTGAACAAGTTATTCAATTAAAAAGAATTGATATGGATTTCTTTGATGATACATTATAGAAGATAACAATCCCCCTACTCCTCATACATCTCCATCCACAACCTCGTCTCTTCCAAATCCAGTTCCTTCTCAATCTTCCTGAAAATCTCTTCATTTACAGAACCCGATTTATGCATCGATTCTAACTTATTGCGTTCCACATTTAGAAGATCGATTTGTAGCTTGGTGAAGTCGTTGAAAATCTCGCCGCCCATTATATTTCCTTTTCCAAAGAAGTTGGCCGGGAGTTCCGTTTTTTGGAGGCGGTTGAATTTTACTTCGTATTTGCTTTTTATGTTATGGAGCAAGTCGTCGTTGAGTAACGAGAAATTATCTTCGATATGGGTGATGGTTTGCGAAACGATGATGTTTCTTATTTCGTATTCTTCGGCGATGATGGAGTACTTTTCGATTTTTAGTTTTTTAATCAGCCAGGGTAATGTTAGTCCCTGAATGACCAAAGTCGAAAGGATCACACAAAATACCAGATAGATGATGAGGTTTCGTAATGGGAATGCCTCCGTTTCGTTCATCATTAGCGGAAGCGCCAAAGCAGCCGCCATCGACACCACGCCACGCATTCCGGACCAGCCGAAAACGATCATGTTCCTGAAATCGAATTCTTCCTGCAAACGGATTTTTTTACTGATATATCTTGGCAACAATGTCGCCGGAATCACCCATAAAAAACGCACCAAAATGACGACCAAACTTACCGAAGCGCCCCAAATAAACAAAGACCAACCGGAATAATCCCCGATTCCCAACATAATTTGTCGCAATTGCAATCCGATTAAAATAAAGATCAATCCGTTTAGAATATTGGTTAGAACGCTCCATATTGTTCCTGTCATGATTCGGCTTTCGTGCGTGAAAATCGTTCCTGATCTGGCCGAAAGAAAAAGTCCGGTTGCCACTACGGCCAAAACTCCCGAAGCTTCAAAATGTTCGGCAATTAAGTACGAAGCAAAAGGCGTTAATAAAGTTAAAGTCGCTTCGATCACCTCATCGCAGACAAACTTTTTATGAATAAAACTCATGATATAGCCTACGCCCAAACCTATACCGATTCCTAAAACCGACATGATCACAAAATTCAGTCCGGCTTGCCACAGTACAAAATTTCCGGCAGTAATAGCGGTCAAAGCATATTTGTAAGCGACAAGTCCACTCGCATCATTCACCAGACTTTCGCCTTCGAGAATCGCAATTAATCTTGGGTGCAAACCCAAACCTTTTGTAATAGAAGTAGCCGAAACCGCATCAGGAGGAGAAACAATCGCACCCAATAAAAATGCTAACGGCCAGGAGATATCATCTATCAGCATATGCGCTGCAATGGCTACGGCCACAGTGGTAAAAAGCACCAAACCTACAGCCGCCAAAGTAATTGGTCTTATAGTTTGTTTAAAATCAGACCAACTGGTGTACCACGCTGCGTGATATAAAAGCGGCGGCAAGAAGACAATAAACACCACTTCGGGACTTAAAGCAATTACCGGAAGTCCCGGAATTACACTAATGATTACGCCGCAAAGTACCAGCACAATCGGAATGGGGAAATTGTATTTTTTACTGATGAGGCTCAAAAAAGCAACACCAAATAGTAACATGATAATTACGGTAATATTTTCCATTTTCTGATTGTTTTGGTAATTCTGGTATTTAGAGTACGAATATAATATTTTTAATTTTTCTTTTTTTAGCCACAGATTAAAAGGATTAAAATGATTTTTTCTTTTGAGTGTGGTTAGTTTTTGCACGCAGATTTGGCAGATTGAGCAGATTTTATTTTCTGGTTTGTGTATTGGTCTATATGTAAAACTATGTCTCTTTAACTTTTGAAACTTTGTCAAAGTTTTAAACTTTGACAAAGTTGCCGCACAATAAATCCTTTTAATCTGTGGCAAAAAAATTAGACCCAACACAATTAAACTCAACCCCGCAAAACCTCTTTTAACCAAATTTTATCATACTTTCCATCATAAATAACCCAAAAAAAATTACATTTGACCCTTAAATTCATTGCCTTATATTATGATTCAGAAAAGAAATTTTATTGGTTTACTGACCTTGTTAGCTGTCTTTTTTTACGCGCCGTTAACCTATTCACAAACCAAAGCGGCTACAACTGAAACTGCACCGGTTAAAGCTGATACTACTCCGCCTAAAACCCAGACCAAATCGAAACTGTTTGAAGAAAGTGCTACCGACAGCGATTATTTGATGGCGATCGAAAAAGCAGGAGAAGTTTTGGAATCTGCTCATAATGACACCGAATTTGACGGAAACAGTCATCGTTTGTTTGGAGAAATTAAACGAACGCAGGGAAAACTCGATCTTATTCTGGTAAGCTTAAAAGGGGCAAACCCTAACGTGCGCAACCAGCAAATGTATCGTATTGTGCTCAAAGAAATCGAACAGGAACTTGACGAACAAAATACGGCAATTAATTCCCGAAATCTGGCGCTTGAAAAAATCAAAGGCAGGGTAATTGATTTGCGCAAGGATAAGACTTTAATGGGACTTTTGAAAGATACCATTAAACGCCAGCAATTTAAAAAAGAATTTGCCAATCTTAAAGAAAGATACCTGAGCACAGACAGTTTAATGAACAAAAATCAGGGCATTTTAAATACCAATAAAAGACTTACCGTAGAACGAAAAATTGCGGTTTCGAATGCGCTAATTACCGTAGAAGGTAAATTGGAACAATCCGGAATAAGCATGCTCAGAAAAGAATATCCTGCTTTATGGAGTATCAGCGATTCTACTTCTAAAAAATTAGTCGGAAAAAATATCAGGGCTAAAATAATTATCGAAGAAAATGTCGCTTCGTACTATTTGAGTTATAAAGCAGGCGCATTGATCTTTTTGGTCTTATTAATGGGATTATTAGGCTGGTACATTTTCCGTAATTTAAAATACCTTAAAAATAACGGCCACGAAGAACATTTATCTGAATTTAACTTTAAATATATCAATAACGGCATCATCGTTCCAGTTGCTGTAGTAGGTCTTAATATTGCGGTAGTGAGCAACTTGTATGCTCCGGCCATGTTTATAGAGCTTATTCAGCTTGGTCTTTTGGGACTTATTACGATTCTCTTCAAAGACAATTGGTCAAAAGTGGCGATGCGCAATTGGCTGTTGCTTTTAGTTTTATTTTTTGTTTTGTGTTTCCTTGACTTATTTATTGCCGTTGGTTTTATACAACGCTGCGCTTTTATTATCATCAATATTTTGGGTGTTCGCTATGGATTCGTTCAAATTAAAACCTTAAAAGATCAGCTTTACTACAAAGGATTTTTTAAATGGGCAACGATCATTTTTATTGGTCTGAATGTGCTTGCAATCCTTAATAATCTTTTTGGAAGAGTTTCTCTTGCCAATATGTTAAGCATAACTGCTTTTATATCGCTTACTCAAATTGTTGCACTAAGTGTACTTTTGAAAATAATTTTGGAAATTATCCTTTTACAAATTTATACGACGCGTGTAAAACGTGGTATCGAAAAGATTTTTGATTACGAAAGCTTGTCTGAAACACTCAAAAAACCTTTCATTATCGTGATTAGTTATATGTGGATTGTGGTCATTGCAGCCAATTTAAACATTTGGGAATCTTTACGTACAGGTTTAAATTCATTATTAAGCCATCCCAATACCATCGGAAGTATCACTTTTACGCTTGGAAACATCGTGTTGTTTTTTATCATTATCTGGGTTGCGCACTTATTGCAGAATTATGTAGCGTACTTTTTTGGTGAAGTTGATGATGAAAACGAAGAAAACATCAACAAAAAGCAGCATTCTAAATTATTGATCACGAGACTTGTGGTTTTAATTTGCGGTTACCTTTTGGCCGTTGCTGCATCAGGAATGCCTTTAGACAAACTGAGTATTTTACTTGGAGCTTTGGGTGTTGGTGTCGGACTTGGACTTCAGAGTGTGGTGAACAATTTCGTTTCGGGGATTATTTTGATTTTTGATAAACCCATACAAATTGGAGACGTAATCAATATTAGTTCAGAATCCGGGCGAGTAAAATCGATGGGATTGCGTACCACCAAAATCAACTCGGCAAACGGTGCGGAAATTATTATACCAAATGGTAATTTATTGTCGCAAAACATTACGAACTGGACGTATACTGATAATTTTAAACTGGTAGAAATTGCTGCAGAAGTCAGCGGAGATGTTATGCCGGAAGACATTAATGCCTTAATATTATCCTCTCTTGAAAGCATGGATTTGGTAAATAACACGAAACCTCCGCATATTTATTACACTGCAATTGCCGATGAAAAATTCAAACTGCAAATAAAATTCTGGTGCAGTATTTACCGTACCGAAGAAACTATCAGCAGTGCACGTCAGGTACTTTTTAGCAATTTTAAAGCTAAAGGTTTAACCATCTCAACATAATATTTACAAACTAATATTAATCAAGATGCTATATTAAAATCCGTTAAATTAAATTTTTGACGGATTTTTTTTGAGGTTAATTTCCGTGATAAGCAGATAGTAACAATTGCTGTACAATGTAAACTCTTTTTTTATTTTTATAATTCATTAAAAAAGAACTACAAAAAACCGTAAACCATTAATTTTAAAAACAATACCCGAAATTCACAAATTATTGATTTAGAATCTAAAGCGTTAAATTTATCGGTATAGTACTGATTAATAGTAATAAAATTAGTTCTATCTTAGCAGAATTAAATCGATTTTGAATTAAATATGATCTCTAATTAAGAGAAAGACAGTTCAAAACAGGATAATGCAAAAAAGTAAAATGTGAATTGAATTGCTGAAAAAGTAAAAAATTTATAATATTCAAAATGATTAAACAGAATTACAATTTATTGCTGGCGGATGATGATGAAGATGATTGCGATTTTTTTAAAGAAGCACTGGATGAATTAACGCTTCCCGTATCTCTCGTAACTGTTAATGATGGCGTGCAGCTTATGGATTTTTTAGCAGATCATTCCAGAGACAATTTACCGGACCTGCTTTTTCTGGATCTAAATATGCCCCGAAAAAATGGTTCTGAATGTCTAAAAGAAATAAAAGAAAGCGAAAATCTCAAAAACCTTCCGGTGATTATTTTTTCTACTTCGCTGGACAATTCAATTGTCGACGTGATGTATGCAAAAGGTGCAACGTATTACATTCGTAAACCGGGTGAATTTTCTCAATTAAAAAAAGTAATCGAAAATGCCCTTATTTTGGCATCCCAAAATAATTTCAAGCAACCGTTAAGAGAGCAATTTATACTCCAACCCTAATTCGTTTCCAGAATGAGTTTTACAGATCATAAACATTATTTTCTATCCGATGGTGGAGAAATGGGCAAATTGATACGCGCTAAAGATTGGAGTACAACATCTTTAGGCGATCCTGAAAACTGGCCGCAAAGCCTTAAAACCATTGTGGCCCTAATGCTCAACAATCCCTTTGGAATGTTAGTGGTTTGGGGAGAAGATTATACCCAAATATACAACGATACTTACAGTCAAATTCTGGGTTCAAAACATCCTAAAGCTTTAGGGATTAGTTCTCAAACCACATTCTCAGAAGTTTGGGATATCCTTGCTCCTATGTTTCATGATGTAATGAATGGAAGTTCTGTTAGTTTTCCTGATTTTAAGCTCACATTAGACAGAAATGGATATGATGAAGATTGCTACTTTGATTTCTCGTACAGCCCCATTAAAAAAGAAGATGGCGTTGTAGGCGGTCTTCTGGTAACGGTAATCGAAACTACAGAAAAAGTAAGAGCAACTGCAGCTCTTAAAGAAAGTAATCACAGATTTAGAAACAACATCATGCAGGCTCCCGTAGCCATGTGTGTTATGAGAGGACCAGATCATGTTGTAGAAATTGCCAACGATCAGATGATTCAGTTATGGGGAGTCGAAGCCAGTGAAATTATTAACAAACCTGTTTTTGACGCTTTACCTGAAACAAGAAATCAATATCTTGAAGATGTACTCAATAGTGTGTACAAAACCGGAATAAAATTTGTTGCCAACGAGCAACTTGTTAAGCTGCCCCGCAACGGAAAAATAGAAGATACGTACTTGAATTTTGTTTATGAAGCCCTGAGAGAAGCCGATGGCACTATTTCCGGAGTTGTAGGAATTGCGATAGAAGTAACTTCGCAAGTGCTTTCGCGATCAAAAGTGGTAGAAAGTGAGCAAAAAGTAAGAGAGCTGGTCGAAAATGCACCTTTCCCGATTGCATTATATGCAGGAAAGGATATGATTGTTGAACTGGCCAATGATTCTATTATAAAAATATGGGGAAAAGGGAATGACGTTATCGGAAAATCATTTAAAGATGTGCTTCCGGAACTGGATAACCAATTGGTTTTTGAACAAATTAGTGAAGTCTTAACCAGCGGAAAATCTTTTCATACCCAAAATACACCTCTTGATCTTACTGTTGACGGAAAATTACATACTTATTATTTTAATTACAGCCTAACGCCCATATATGACGTAAACGGCAATGTATATGGCGTAATGAATACCGGAGTCGATTTGACTGATCTGAATTTAGCCAAGAAAAAAACAGAGGAAAGCGAACAAAACCTGCGCAGTATGGTGTCGCAATCGCCTATTGGTATCTGCGTATTGGATGCAGCAACTTTAATAACTGAAATTGTAAACGACAGTTTCATAGAAGTTGCAGGAAAAAAATACGAGGAAATTGCAGGAAAACAGTATTGGGACACTTTTGCTGAGGTAAGAGCTGCCTACGAAGTTCCGTTGCAAAAAGTAATTGAAGAAGGTAATCCGTTTTATGCCAATGAGGTGGAGATGAATCTCATCAGACATGGCAAAGAAGAAAAAATATATGTGACTTTTGTTTATGCTCCGCTAAAAAATACAGAAGGAAAGGTAACCAAAATTGCCATTTGGGTATTGGACAATACACCGCAGGTACATGCCCGACAAAAAATTGAAGAAGCTGACAAACGTTTCAGAAATACGGTGAAACAAGCTCCTGTAGGAATTACTATTTTACGCGGTCCTAACCACGTAGCAGAAATGGCCAATGAAGCTTATTTAAAATTGGTAGGAAAAGAAGAAAGTGCCTTTGTTGGCAAACCTTTGTTCGATTCTTTGCCGGAAGTAAGAGGAACCGTTGGCGAGCTTTTGGATACTGTGTATTCAACCGGTATTCCTTATCACGGAAATGAATTGCCGGTGCCAATCAATAGATCTGGAGATCCGGAAATTTTCTATTTTGATTTTCTTTATCATCCTTTAAAAGAAGAAAATGGAGAAATTTCAGGCATCATCGTTACCGCAACCGAAGTTACTGAAAAAGTTGAGGCCAGAAAGAAAACAGAACTTAACGAAGAGAGGCTCAATATTATAGTTGAAGCCAGTGAATTGGGTACTTGGGAATTGTATGTAAAAACAAAAAACCTTCAATATTCCAACCGATATCTGGAAATTGTAACAGGTTATAAAAACAAGGAATATCTAACTCATGCCCAACTTCTTAGTCATGTTCACCCTGATGATTTACACATACGGGAGAAAGCTTTTAAAGAAGCTATTGCCTTAGGAAACATTCATTATGAAGCCAGGGTAATATGGGATGATCAATCTATTCATTGGGTAGAAGCAAAAGGAAAAGTATTTTATGACTCCGAAAACAATCCCGAAAGATTGTTAGGAACTATACGAGATATTACCGACGAAAAAAATCACCAGCAGGAACTTGAAGCCAGCGAAAAAAGATTCCGCAGACTGGTAATGGAATCTCCCGTTCCTAAAGCAATTTTAAAAGGGAAGGATATGTTGATCGAAATGGTCAATGGTGCCTTATTGAAAAATATCTGGAGAAAAAATGAAAAAGATATTCAGGGTAAAAATATATTAGAGGTTTTCCCGGAACTCCAAAAACAAAAATATGCCCAACTGCTAAATGACGTTTATACGAGCGGAAATCTGCATTCAGAATCTGAGTCTTTATTTTATATTACTATTGATAATATTGACCATAAAATGTATATCGATTTTGAATTTGCACCTCAGCGCGAGTTAGACGATAGCATTTCAGGGATAAAAATCACCATGATTGATGTCACCGAAAAAGTAGAGGCAAGAAAAAAAATAGAAGAAAGCGAAAAAAGATTCCGTTCTCTGACCGAAAGTATTCCGCAGCTTATTTGGGAAACAGACGATAAAGGAAACGCTTTGTTTACATCAGGCAAATGGTTTGAATATACAGGCGTAGTTCCTAGTGGTGAAGAAGTATGGAAAGCCATGATTCATCCTGACGATTTTGAAGAAAACAATAAAGTATGGAGTAAAAGCCTGGCAACCGGAGCAATGTATAAAGCAGATGTGAGGGTTTTAAGAAAAGACGGAACGTATAGATGGCACTCTGTTCTTGGTGAACCTGTTTTGAATAAAGACAATAAAATCATTAAGTGGGTAGGTGCTTTTACCGATATCCAGACAGAAAAAGCTTTCACACAAGAATTAGAAAAACAAGTTACAGCGCGTACCAAAGAACTCGCGCAAAAAAATGTCGAACTGGAGCAAATGAACAAAGAACTTCAGTCGTTTGCCTATATTTCGAGTCACGATTTACAGGAACCTTTACGAAAAATTCAAACTTTTGCAACGCAGATTACCGAGAAAGAATCTGAGAATTTATCCGATTCAGGAAAAGATAAATTTCAGCGAATGCAAAATGCAGCACAGCGAATGCAAACGCTTATTAATGATTTGCTCTCCTACTCGAGAACCAATATTCAGGAAAGAAAATTCGAAAAAGTAAATCTTTCTACCATTATCGATGAGGTAAAAGAAGACCTGAAAGAAGAACTTGAGCAAAAAGGAGCCATAATAGAAATTGACAATACCTGCGAAGCAAATATTATTCCGTTTCAGTTCAGACAACTATTATATAATCTGGCCAGTAATTCCATAAAATTTGCCAATCCGGATATCCCTACAGTAATAAAAATAAACTGTGAATTTACCAAAGGTGAAAATTTAGATCATGAATCTTTAGTTAAAGAAGCAACTTACTGCCACATTAGTTTATCGGATAATGGTATTGGTTTTGAACCCCAGTACAGCAAAAAGATATTCGAAGTTTTTCAGCGTTTACACGGAAAACTCGAATACACCGGAACAGGAATTGGCCTTGCAATCGTAAAAAAAATAGTAGAAAACCACAACGGAATCATCACTGCAAAAGGCGAAAAAAATAAGGGAGCTACTTTTGACATTTATATCCCTGTAGTTTAAAATTAAAACAATAAAAAACGGAAACAACTTTTAGAAAGTCGTTTCCGTTTTCGTTTCTAATTCTCCCAAGGAATTAGAAAAATTTACTTTGATAGATTATCTTGTATAAACAGTAATAATACCAGTTGCTTTATCTTTCAATTTCAGCTCTTTGTTTGTAAGATTCATGATATCACTAGTTGAGCTTAAAGCACCAATAGTAAGCGTTAAATCATTATGAGATCTTACGTAAGTTCCTGCAGTTTCTACTAAGGCACAATCAGAACCATTGTAATCACCAATAACTGCTGCATTACTCAATCTTAGATCTAAATAATCTCTACTACATCCTGCTTGATTTTGCGGAGCATCTGTTAAGACTTCTTTCCCATCGATAATTACTCCTGTTTGGCTAAGGTTGTATTTCCCCTGAATTGGAACGATTGTTTCCCCGTCATTGTCATCGCTGCTACAAGATCCTGCAAATAAACCAATGCTCAATAATAATCCGAATAATATTCTTTTAGTTTTCATGTTTGATTTCTTTAAAATTATTTTATGCTAAATTAGTTTTAAAGTCAGCCAACAATGTTCTATAATTTTCGGTTTGATTTACATAATTTTATTCAGGTTTAAAGAATTGCTTTACGAAATTGAATTCAAAACGATTATTTATATGGCTTATTACTTACGTATCTGCCAATCATATAACTTGTAATGGGTCTTAAAAAAAATCTACTCACAAGATTTACCTCTTATATATTTTTCAAAAATATACTGACTTACTGGTCGTAATGAATTTTTACTCTCTGGATGTCTTCCATTTCCATTATCATTAAAAAAATCTATTCCATTTTGAGTCTTGGCATACCAAACAAAAGCTTCCCCATTTTTTTTAAAACAAATAGTTGTATCACAAGTTTTCAATTTTCTAAAATCTAAAAGATCTTTTTCTAATGGGATAATCTCATTCATATTCTTTCCATTTTTTAAAGAACAGTCTACTGTTTCATAATGATCTTCTGACCATTGCATGCAATGATTCTTAAAAAAAGCAAAATAAATTACTGTAATGATTAACCCAAAAATAAATATAGTAGCAATTACAGTATTCCTCAATCTATTTAGAAAATTGTTTAAAATTTTTTCTTTAATTTTTTTAAATAAGCTTAATCGTTCTTGCTCTGGGATGTTAGATATTGTTTTTTCTTTTTCTTTTTCTTCTTCATCCAAATTCGATATTTGAGGTTTAAAATCTCCTCTTTCATTTCCAATTCCCCCATCTTTTTCATCGATAAAATTAATTTTTCTATCATTATCAAAATTTGCAATTTGCTCTTCTTGATAATTCCCTTTTTTTTTCTCAGTTTCATTTCGATGTTTTTCGATTTCCTCTTCTCTTTGATCATTTATACCAAAAACGAAAGGTGTTTCAGGATTACGAATAGGTTCTTCAATCAAAAAAAGACCTCTTTCTTTAAATTTATTAAATGGCCTTGGTTCAAAATCAACCAGAATTGCTGCTAACTCTATTGTGCTCCTTTTTGCTGGCTTTTTCCCTTCTTTATAAAAAGTTCCAACTTTTCTAAATTTATCCGTGTATGTAGTTGAAGTATTTTCTTCTTTTGGATCAAATTCAAACTTAAAAAAATCCAAATATACTTTCAAATCATCATATTTAGGATTAGATCTAAAAATCTTCCAGCATAAATCCCTTAAACTTGCTTGGCCTGGAACAGCTAAAAAATCATAATACTCTGCTCCTTCTTTTTCTTTTCGATATTTTGCTCTAATAGCTTCTTTATACTCATTTTCAACATTTTCTCGGGTAGTTTTTTCCATAAGCTCTCAGGATTTTCAAGTTTTTCAAGTTTTTTTCCAGGATTTTTTAAGTTTTTCGGGAGATCTCAGGAAAGTTAGTATATCCCGGAATTCCTTATCAATTCAGACTCAAAGCCATTGTTACTTTGCGGTATCAAAAATTAGTTCTTGTTCCATATCGCGATTAGAACAAATGTACAAACTAGTTTAAATAAAAAGTGTGGAAAACCGTAAAACGGAGTTTATCCGGGAAGTATAAATAAAATTTTACTGTCTACACACTTCACTTCCCAACACAAAATGATGTTGCATTAAAAGTTCCGGAAAAGTTCCGAACAGCAATACTCATGCTTAATCCTTAAATATAAAAAAAATGAAAAAGCTAATATTATTGGGAGCGTGCGCTCTATTGACAACTATGATTTCTTGTACTTCTGACGATTTCGAAGATACTAAAGCGAATATAAAACCCGAAGTACCAGCATACGCTGACGGACCTGGAGATTTACCTATCCCGGTTCCGCCACCACCACCACCAAAACAATAAAATAATAAACAATAAAAGTCTTTAATTTACAATTAATCACTATTTTCGGGGAAAGTACCATTTATGTTACGATCCCCGTTTTTTTGTTGTATTATCTTTTTATGTTTTCTTTCCTGCAAAAAAGAAAACACAAAGCCTGTAGATAGAACATCCATTATAAAAGTAGCTGTCGAATTTCAAAAAAATGGAGTGACAAACTTTCAGAATAAAAATTTTAATAGTGCTTTCTATTCTTTTAATAAATCAAAAATACATTTTGAAACGATAAAAGACAGTGTAAATATTGTTTACAATCTTATTCAAATGGCCTCTATTCAACAAATAAATGGCGATTATTACGGTAGTAAAGAAACCCTTACCGAAGCCTTACCTTATATTAAAAAGAAAGACGTTTACAGTGCTTCGATTAATAATTTATTTGGTATTGCAGATAAAGAACTTTCCTTATATAATGATGCTATTTTTTATTATGAAGAAGCTTTAAAAGATTGTACAGATGAAGTCTCAAAACAGTCCCCTTTAAATAATATTGCTGTCGTTTATATTCAGCAAAAAAAGTATGATAAGGCAATAAAACTTTTAGAATCAATAATTGAAAAAAAACTTTTAGAACAAGCACCTGTAAGAAAAGCAGGGACACTAGACAATTTAGGTTATGCTTATTTTAAAAAAGGATTATATACAAAAGGTTTTTTGCTTTTGAATGAAGCTCTTCAATTAAGAATTAAAATTGATGATTCATATCGAAGCATCGAAAGCAATTTACATCTCGCAGAATATTATTTAAAAACCGATTCCAAAAAATCGAATCAATATGCACGAGCAGCATATGAAATCGCTACAAGATTTAATAGTGTCGATGAACGTTTGAAAGCTTTGTCTTTTTTAATTTCGAATGATTCCGGAAATAAAAATGCACAATATGCACAAAAGTATATTACTATAAATGATAGTATTATAAAGGTTCGCAACAACTTTAAAAACAAGTTTGCCAAAATTAAATACGATTCTAAAAAAGAAAAAGACGAAAATCAAAAACTGCGATTAGAAAAAGCAGAGAATTTATTGTCGATACAGGAACAAAAATATCAAAAAGTAGTGGCCGGAATTGGGGTGATCTTTTTGATTATTGTTATTGTTATTCTAGTACGCTATTATAGAAACAGAGGCCGAATCGAGAAAATAAAAACGGCTTATGATACCGAAACCCGTATTGCCAAAGATATTCATGATGAACTGGCAAACGATGTTTTTTATGCGATGACTTTTACCCAGACGCAACCTTTAAGCAGCGAGAATGCAAAGGAAACCCTGATTCAAAAACTAGATCATATTTATTCCCGCGTTCGCAGAATTTCGCAGGAAAATAGTACTATTGATGTTACAACAAATTATGCAGGTAACTTAAAAGAAATGCTTTCGACTTATAATACCAACATTACAAACGTCATTATTAATAATATCGAAAAAGTGAATTGGGAATTAGTCGATAATATAAAAAAAGTCGCTATTCACAGAATTCTGCAAGAGTTAATGGTCAATATGACAAAACATAGTCTGGCCACATTGGTCGTTGTAAAGTTTGACAGCAACGGAAAAATTATTTTTATTGATTATACGGATAACGGAAAAGGCTGCCAAAAAAATCAAATTGTAAAAAATGGTTTGCAAAATATGGAAAACCGTATTCTGGCCATAAAAGGAACTATTACTTTTGACACTGAACCTGATAAAGGATTCAAAGTAAAAATAACTCTGCCTAAATAAAAGCCTTATGTTTAAAAAAGTAATAATTGCCGAAGATCTTGAAGATATAAATTTAGGAATCGAGCAAACCTTAAAAAACTTAGATATTGTCAATTTTCAGCATGCAAAATATTGTGATGATGCTTTTCTAAAAATAAGAAAAGCCATTCTGGATAATGAACCTTATGACTTATTAATTAGTGATCTTTCTTTTAAAAAAGACCATCGTGATTTACAGATTACATGTGGTGATGAACTTGTTGAAAAAGTTAGGGAATTACAGCCGGATATTAAAATTATAGCCTATTCTGTAGAAGATAAAAGCCATCGCATTAAGTCTCTTTTTGATAATGCTGATATTGATGGCTTTGTATTAAAAGGCCGAAATAGTATTGAAGATCTAAAAAAGGCAATTCATATCACTTCGACTTCAGATCAAAAATTTATTTCTTATGAAGTTGCTACCGCGCTTCAGGAAAAAAGCAATTTTGAAATCGATGATTTAGACATTCAAATCTTAAAACACCTATCATCTGGAACTGCACAAGACGAAATCATACAAATCTTTAAAGACTTAGGCATCAAACCCAACAGCAAAAGTGCAATGGAAAAAAGACTTTCTAAACTAAAAGACTTTTTTAAAGCAAATAATACCGTTCATCTGGTTTCTATTGCAAAAGATATGGGGATTATTTAAAAGCTCCTTTACTATTATTAATTCTATAAAGCTCCGTCGGGGGCTTTTTTTTATGGCTAAAAATTAAAAAAGACAGATTATGGATTTCCGTAAAATACTGGTTTCAAATAGGTTTAAGTTTGAATTGTTAAAACATTATAAATAAAATAAACGTAAAAATTATGGAATACAAAGTAGTACCATTCGTAGCTTCAATTGATCCTAAAAAAGGAACTTCAAATCATGTTGCCGAGCAACTTGAAAGTATAATAAAGAATTTCACTAATCTAGGTTGGGAATATGTACGATTAGAAAGTGTATCAACATTTGTTCATCCTGATGCCGGATGTTTTGGAATCGGTGCAAGACCAGGTTACACAACAAATAATCAAATGGTTGTTTTTCAGAAAAAATGAAAAACTTAATATTATTCATTATTCGATTGTATTGGAAGTTTATCCCTCAATCTAAAAGAAGGAAATGCATTTTTAGTAAATCATGTTCCAATTATGTATTTGAAATCACTCAAAAAGAAGGGTTTATAAAAGGATTAAAAGCATTTCATTTTCGATACAAAAATTGTCGAGGAAACATTCAAATTTTCAAAAATCCAATAAACAATCAGATACAAATGATTCTTCCCTCTCAAATAATAATTGATAGGGAAGAAATTTCAGATCGACTAATCAATTAAAACCAAATAACCTTATTATGAGCGAACCAATTAACATGACTATCGAACTAAAAAGCCATTTTTTAAGATTATATCAAATGGCATTATCTGACGATCAATTTGATGTTTTAGAGCTTCAAATGTTGTATCATTTTGCAGATGAACGCGGAATTCCCCGAGAAGAACTCGATAAACTTTTTCTAAATCCTATAAATACCGAATTGATTGTGCCGGAAAATTTAACGACCAAAATCGAATACTTATATGATTTTACAAGAATCATTTGGGCAGATGGTAAAATTACCGATGACGAAGAAAATATGCTGAAAAAGTATTGCAGGAAATTTAATTTTCTGGATGAAAACATCAATGATCTATCCAGTTATCTTATTGATTGCGTTCAAAAAAATGTTCAGAAAGAAGAAATTATTAGTCAACTAAATTCCTAAGTTATGAAACCACTAGCACAACTATTCAGTTTAAAGAAAACAGAGGATTCCCAAATCAAAACTTTAGACGAAAATGAAGATGACAGAGAACAAATCAGAATAACCTATTATCAAAGTGGTTTTGCTGCATCGATAAAAGCAACTGGAAAACCTATTGTTTTAAAAGCCTGTCTGCAAAATTTATACATGAGCTTTGAAGATCAATGCCGAAAACAAAAGTTAGAGCAAGACCGACTCAAACAACCTTATAAGGAAGAGCAGGAAAAAAACAGAACTGAGCTTAAAAAATCTGAAGCTGCAATAGGCATCTACGAGAAAAAAGAGCAAGATGTAAACAATGAAATCGACCAGATTAAAACCGAAATCATTGAGGTAAAACGCAATCCCGACAAATATGGTATCGAAGATGGTAAAGGTTTAAAAGCGCAATTTTATATTGGTTTATTTTTATTGCTTCCAATAACGCTTTATGTTTTAGTATTTTATATTTCGGCATCTTATTCGGCATTTTTTAAAGAGTTTGCCAATGACAGTTTAACCGCGGCCATTTTTGATGCCAATGCATTAACCAATTCTTTTAAGGCAAGCTGGCTCGAAGGTGTTTTGGTAACTACGATTCCGTTTGTATTTATGGGACTGGGTTATGTCATTCATATGGTTCAAAAAGGAAAAGGAATTAAAAATATTTTCAGAATGATTGCTCTTTTTGTAACCACCTTTTTGTTTGATGCTTTATTGGCTTATCAAATCGAAAAGAAAATATATGAGTTTAACAAAACTACAGATTCTTCACCTTACAACTTAAATATTGCTTTAGGCGAAGCCGAATTTTGGATGATCATTTTCGCAGGATTTGTGGTGTATATTATTTGGGGACTTGTTTTTGATTTTGTAATGAAAGAGTTTGAAAACATCGATAAAATAAGAGCTTTTATAAGAGGCAAAAGGGAAAACCTCATCGATTTAGAAAAATTAAAAACCGATTATGTAAATAAAGTAAATGATTTTAAACAGCAGATTGTAACAATTAACGGAAAGATCTCTGAACTTCAGTCCAAAATTGATGGTTTTGTATTTCCTGTAAAAGAATATCTGCATTATCACCATCAATATAAAGAAGGCTGGTTTCAGGCTATTAATACGGAAATCGCCCTCCCATATACAGAAAAAACAGAATTGCTGGAAAGTTGTGATCTTTCGTCAGAAGAACATTTGAGCAAATTAAATCTGGTTGATCCTGATTTTCAACATTTAGTTTATTCAAAAAATTAATTGCTATGAAAAATACTTTTACCCTAATTGCAATGTCTTTTTTAGTCATTTCTACTTTTTCATGTAAAAAAGAATCAGATAATAAAGAAACAGAAATTGCTGTAAAAAACACTGTATCTGAAGATTACAACATTAGTTTACTACTTGATTTATCGGATAGAATTAGTCTTGAAAAAAATCCGAACCCAACGATGGAATATTATCAAAGGGATTTAGGCTATATAAAATCAGTTTCTGAAGCTTTTACCCAACATCTAAAATCAAAAAGAATAAGACAGATTAATGATAAGATGCAATTGTTTTTTAACCCGGAACCTCTTGATCCCGCCATCAATACAATTGCACAAAATTTGAGAATTAATATTGATAAAAATAATGCTTCAAAAGAATTATTAAATTCAATCAATTCAAATTATGCTTCACAAACATCAAAAATTTATGAGTCGGCAATAAAAGACAATAAATATGTAGGATCAGACATTTGGAGTTTTTTTGACAGCAAAGTAACAGATCAATGTATTGAAAATAAATACAGAAATATACTGATCGTCTTGACGGATGGATATATGTTCTATGAAAGCACTGTAATAAAAGAAGGAAATCGAACGACTTACATTACTCCGGAACTAATTCGAAAAAATGGATTAAACACAAAAGACTGGGATAAAAAATTTAACAATCAGGATTTTGGTTTTATCAAAACAAATGATGATTTATCGAATCTCGAAGTTTTGGTTTTAGGAATAAATCCGGACAAAAAAAATCCATATGAAGAAAAAGTAATCAGAGCGTATTGGACAAAATGGTTTACTGAAATGAAAATAAGTCATTTTGAAATTAAAAATGCCGATTTGCCTTCTAATATGGAGAAAATTATTAAAGATTTTATCTTAAATAAGTAAAAAACGTTACAAAAAAAGAACTGACTAAAAGAGGAATTTCATTTTCCTCTTTTTGCTTATTTATAAAATCTTAAAAAGTTATTTTCAAATTTTGCCTGATTACGGATTCCCATAAGATACTGGTTTTTATTGGTTTTACATTTGTCTAAAAGTTTAAAACATAAATAAATTAACTAATTAAAATTAAGAAAAAATGGCAGATTTACATGAAATTAAGTGTATAAATAAATCAGATCGATATAATATACATGAACGTATTTTAAGCATTGGAGGAATAGATACTGAGGGAAAAAGATGGAAATTATCTTTAGCTGATGCAATTGTGGGCATAGAAAATAATAAGTGGGCATTTTATGTCAACAATTCTTATGGCCAAAAGGTAAATGTGATAATTGCAAAAACTGCAACTGGTAATAAATATCTCAGGACTGAAGCAGATACTACTGAGAAAAATAATTTATTAGAATTGCCTGAATGTAATTAATAAACAAATGCCTTTCGATTTCAAAAATAATCAAGCTTTGAGGAATTTTGGATTTACTATTAATAAATCTAAAATTCCTTCTAATTTCAACCATCGACGACATTTATCAATACGAAAAAGAACTCTGAGAAACAGTTGCACTTTACGAAACTGATAAAGGCTAAAATCAAGTACTAATACGCATTTTAAAGAAGATATTTCTAACTAGATTTAGCTCCAAAAAGTCTCTCACTATTTTTTGATTTAGATTCAGAAAATATCGGTTACACATTTAATTTTTTATCAAAAAAGCCTATGCAAAAAAACTACATTATTTTATTTCTATTCCTGGTAACTCTTTCGTGCAAAAAAGCTTCTTCTCCTCCTCCACCGGAAATTAATTCGTTTTTTAAACCAGCAATTACGGCAGATGACAGAAAAACAATTACGGCAGAAGAAGCAAAAACGTATCACGTCAACGACACTTACCAATACCAATACAGAACCGGAAATTCCGGGCAATACGAATACAATTATGATGTGAAAGGAATAGACATTGACGGCGATTCGGTTTTCGGAAATATCAATGTTCAGGGAAAATACGGTGCCGGAATTTTACGTAACGATACTATTCCCGATATTGAAATTAACACTGAGTGGGTTGCATACGGAAAACTAAATGCCACCGATTTACAAGGAAATAAATACCAATTAATTGTCAAATAAAAACTATGATAAAATATTCCTTACTCTTACTATTTGTTTTTTTAACTTCTTTTATGCCTCCTGAAGCCGCTGTATATATTTGTGGCCCAACCGGTGCAAAAAAGTATCATTTTAATGAAACCTGCCGCGGCTTATCATCTTGTAATCACGGAACTGTAAAAACATCACTGAAACAGGCAAAAGGTTTAGGCCTTACACTTTGCGGATGGGAAGATTAAAGATCTTTCCATTTTTTTATTTAATCATTTGATAATAATCACTTTACGTTAAATTCACATTAGTTTTATTAATTTGATTAAAACTAAACGTTATGAAATTCTTCAACCTAAATTTTCTGGTTTCATTCAAAGAATGGCTGTTTTTAAGAGCTATGCAATCGTCTTTCCTTCATTAATAAATTACAATAAAAATAAAGGAAAACTTATTTGAATGAATAAAATAGAGAACTCATTTTTGAACAAAGACCAATTTGGAGATGATTTCTTGTGGGGTGTTTCGACCGCCGCTTTCCAAATTGAGGGAGCACACGATGCCGATGGAAAAGGTTCTTCTATTTGGGATGTTTTTACATCGCAAAAAGGAAAAATTAAAAACGGACATCATGCTTTAACCGCTTGTGACTTTTATAATTCGTACCAAAACGATATTGACTTAATACGAGAATTAAATATTCCGAATTTTAGGTTCTCTATCAGTTGGCCCAGAATTATGCCTACAGGAACTCATCCTGTAAATCAAGCCGGAATAGAATATTACAACAAAATCATCGACTCTTTACTCGCCGCAGGAATCGAACCTTGGATTACGCTTTACCATTGGGACCTGCCTCATACTTTAGAGACAAAAGGTGGCTGGACCAATCGCGAATCAGTTTCCTGGTTTTCAGAGTATGTAGAAGTTTGTGCACAATATTTTGGAGATCGCGTAAAAAACTGGATGGTGATCAACGAACCCTCTGTTTTTACCGGCGCAGGATATTTTCTGGGTATTCATGCTCCGGGCAAAAAAGGTATCACCAATTATCTTAAAGCCATGCATCACGTAACGCTGGCTACTGCAGCAGGCGCGAAAATAGTGCGAAACAGGATTCCGAATGCTAATATTGGTACAACTTTCTCCTGTACGCATATTGAAGCCGCAACAGAAAGCCCTAAAGATATTGAAGCCGCAAAACGCGTAGATACTTTACTGAACAGAACTTTTATAGAGCCTATCCTTGGATTGGGTTATCCACAAACTGATTTGCCGGTATTAAAAAAACTTAATAATTATATTTTAGACGGCGATCTCGATAATCTGGCTTTCGATTTTGATTTTATAGGCCTGCAATGTTATACTCGCGAAGTTGTAAAATCATCCATGCTGATTCCTTATATAGGCGCTGAACTTATAAGTGCCGAAAAGAGAAATGTAATTTCAACCGAAATGGGTTGGGAAGTTTATCCTCCCGCACTATATAACGTCCTGAAAAAATTCAACGAATATAAAGGCATTAAAAAAATTATCATTACCGAAAACGGCGCCGCTTTTCCCGACACTTTAAGCAACGGAAAAGTTTACGATATCAAACGTACTCATTATATTCAGGATCATTTAGAGCAAATTCTAAAGGCCAGAAAAGACGGCTTAAATGTAGAAGGTTATTTTGTATGGAGCCTTACCGATAACTTTGAATGGGCTGAAGGTTACAATGCCAGATTCGGCTTAATTCATGTCGATTTCGACACGCAGCAACGCACCATAAAACATTCAGGGTTGTGGTTTAAGGATTTTTTATCCTAAAACTAATCCTTAAAAATATAAAAGCCTTTCGCAATTAAGTTGTGAAAGGCTTTTTTTATCTAAAATAAAATCATTTATCGTTGAACTCTAAAAGGATATTGTTGTTTTAAAATTCCAATAGTAATCTTGCCATTGTTTTTTAAATGGGTGGTCACAAGAAGATATCTTTCTTCGGGATAATTTATATTATAACTAAAGATCGTATCATTTACTTTAACCTGAAGCAGATGTTTTCCTTCATCTGATACTGGCAGTTTTGCCGTTTCATAAGTAGGCATTTCATTTGTTGCTTTTAATTTAATTTCCTGAACTTTCTTTTTATCCAGAAGTACTTCAAGTTTTAAGTTATCCAGTTTCATATCTGTTGGCTGTTCAAACGAGACAACATATTTTTTGCAACCAAAAGTGCATAAAACAATATATAGTAGTAGAAGCTTTTTCATAAGATATTTTTAAAATGAAAGTAAATAGAAATTAAACGTAATGCAATATTTTTATAAATATAGATAATTTTATTACAATTCAACCACTAGAAAAAGTAAGTTTTATAGCTTTAAATATTAGTAATTTAAAACACTGAAAAATAAAAAATTATTTACTAAAAAAAGCAAAAAAAAACGACCTTTTCCCTTGTATTTATTAGGTTTAACGGTTATTTTTTCTTATCTTTATAATATAAATAACAGAAAATATATGCCAAAAAACAAACTCTTTAAAAGCCAGAATTACTCCTTAAAAAATTATTCTTTTTACTTCTTTACGCATTTTATTTTTGAAAATGCTTTAAAATTTCATTTCGAAATTTTTCACTTTAATCTTTATGCTGCACAAAATATAAATTTGCAGATGACATTGGAGCAACCGCTCCATTTACAATCCTAATTATTTTCCTTAATATATTTTCTAAGACATTTTTCTAGAAATATATTTCTGAAATTAAAGAAAAGATTTCCTTTTTCAGGATCTTCTTTCGACTCTTCATGTTCAATTTCCAATAAATTAAAATGTAACGCTATGATTTATTTATCATTTTCCAATGCCTGGATTGGTTCTACTCCTAATCTCAATTTATTAATTTGTTCACTACTATCAATTCATCTTTTTTTATCATCTAATCCAACCTTTTTAGCGCTTTTTGTCTCTATATAATAAAAGGTCAGATTGGTTTTTCATTCCACTAACACGTTCTAACGAGCCTAAATTTACCATGCATTGTATTTTGTTTTTAGGAATTTTCGGGAATCTTGGGAAAACGCGGGAATTCCGGGAATCCCTTATCTACAAAGGCCTAAAAGCACCTTTCCTTTGCAATAGAAATTAGTTCAGGTTTTGTCTGCAGACTAAAACAAATATAAAAACTAGTTCAAATTAACAGTGTAAAAACCGTAAGACTGAGTTTATTCAGGAAGTATAAATAACGTCTTACTGTTCTACACGATTTACTTCCTAAAAATCAATTTGGTATTGCTCCAAACAAGTTCTGGTTAACTCCGGACAGCAATACCTATGTCTAATTTCTAAATTAAATCAAAATGAAAAAATTTATACTTTTTATAGCTTTTGCGCTATTGTTCACTATATTTTCTTGTACTCCTGATGAGTATGAGACACAACCAAAAAAAGATACAGAAAAAGCTGTTAATCCTGTAAAAGCAACTTATGCTGATGGTCCTGGTGATGGAACAGCACCTCCTCCACCGCCAGTACCAAAAGATTAATAAATATATCTTTTAGTATCTAATTAATTACTATTTTCGGGGAAAGTAAATTTATATGTTACGGTCCCCGTTTTTTTATTTTATTCTACTTCTTTTTCTTTTTTCATGCGAAGAAAAAAAGACCGTTAACACCAACATAGAAGCTATCAGAAAAGAAGCACTTAGCTTAAGAAATAGAGCAATTGTAAATTACAACAAACAAAACTTCAACACTGCTTTTTACGAGTATAATAAATCTAAACTATTATATGAAACTATAAAAGATAGTGCTAACATTGGCTATATACTCATTCAAATATCTGCAATTCAACAAACTAATGGAGACTACTATGGCAGTAAAGAAACTGTAACTGAAGCATTATCGTATGTTAAAAAAAACAGCGTTTACACTGCTTCTATATATAATTTATTAGGAATTGCTGATAAAGAACTTTCACTATATGATGATGCAATTCTTTACTATAAAGAAGCAGTCAATGATTATAAAAATCCTATTGATAAGTTATATCCTTTAAATAATATTGCGGTTGTTTATATCCAACAAAAAAAATACGAGAAAGCAATTACTCTTTTAGAATCGCTTTTAAGCAAAAAAATATTAAAAGAGAAAGCACAAACAGCTCAAAAATCTCTACTTCTGGATAACTTAGGTTATGGTTATTTTAAAAAAGGAATGGATGAAAAAGGATTTCGTTTGATGAATGAAGCGCTCCAGACAAGAGATGAATTTGCAAATACGTACGGAAGCATTGAAAGCTATCTACACCTTGCCGATTATTATGCTAAAAAAGATATCCAAAAATCAAATATAAATGCTCTCGCAGCTTACAATATTGCTACAAAGCTAAATAGTGTCGATGAAAGATTAGAAGCATTGCAAATTTTAATTTCAAATGATCACAGTGCTCAAAACAACCAATATGTGCAAAGGTATTTTACTTTAAACGACAGTATTATTAAGGTTAGAAATAATTTTAAAAATAAGTTTGCGAAAATAAAATACGATGCAAAAAAAGAAAAGGATGAAAACGCAAAACTTCGTTTAGAAAAAGCAGAAAACCTATTATCGCTTCAAAAAGCTACTTACCTCCGAATTGTATTTGTAATTGTATTTGTATTTTTAGTCATTTTAATAGTTATTTTAATACGCTATTATAAAAATAAAAACAGGGCTATTGAATTTAAGACTTCGTATAACACCGAAACCCGAATTGCTAAAAAAATTCATGACGAATTGGCCAACGATGTCTTTAACGTTATTGCTTTTACCGAATCTCAGCCATTATCAACAGAAAACACCAAAGAGAATCTACTTCAGAAATTAGATGATATTTACGGACGTGTGAGGGGAATTTCAAGAGAAAATAATAAAATTGAAACTGGAACAAATTTTATCAAAAGCCTAAAAGATATGCTTTCGACTTACAATACCAGCGAAAGAAACATCATGATTACCAATGTAGAAACCATACACTGGGAGAGTATCGATGAAATAAAAAAGATTACCATTAGCAGGGTTTTACAGGAATTAATGGTAAATATGAAAAAACACAGTGAAGCCAATCTAGTAGTCATAAAATTTGAAACTGATCCTAAATCACTCTTAATAAATTATACGGATAACGGTAAAGGCTGCGAAAAAACCGAGATGGTAAAAAATGGTCTCCAAAACATGGAAAACCGTATTCAGGCTGTTAAAGGAACTATTAATTTTGAAACAGAACCTGATAAAGGCTTTAGAGTAAAAATAGTAATGCCTAAATAGTCAAATTAAATTTAGACATGATAATTACAAAAAAGCCTTTCAAAAATTAAATCTTGAAAGGCTTTTTCTTCTACAAATTAACAGGCAATATTATTTCCATCCGCCGCCTAAGTCTCTATAAACATGGACAGCAGCATTTAGTTGTTCTTTTTTAGTATCTACCAATTCTAATTTTGCTTCTAATGCATCACGCTGCGTCATCAACACTTCGAAATAATCAACTCTCGCTGATTTAAACAAATCGTTAGACACATCAATAGACGTATTCAAAGCGTCTACTTGTTTCGATTTAAGATCATAACCTTTTTGAAGATTTTCGATTTTAGAAAGCTGGTTCGAAACTTCTAAATAAGCATTTAAAACCGTACGATCGTAATTGTACAATGCTTGAAGTTGTCTTGCATTGGCGCTTGCAAACTCTGCTTTGATCGCATTTCTGTTAATCAACGGCGCAGCAAGATCTCCCGCTAACGAATATAAAATTGATTCAGGAAACGTAAACAAATAAGATGGTTTAAAAGCCTGAACTCCTACCGCTGCAGAAATATCCAATGATGGATAAAACTCAGCACGAGCTACTTTTACATCTAATTTTGAAGCTACCAATTCTAATTCGGCTTGTTTTACATCAGGACGATTCGCTAATAACTGAGACGGAATTCCTGAACTCACAGCAGCCGGCAATAAACTTAAAAAGTTATTAGTATTTGTTCTCTTGATTTCTTGCGGATATCTTCCCAACAAAAAGTTGATTTTATTCTCTGTTTCTTTTATTTGCTGCAAAATTCCAAACTCCAAACTTTGCGAAGTCAAAACCTCTGCTTCAAATTTCTTAACTCCTAATTCTGTTGCTCTTGCAGCCTGCTTTTGGATTTTTACAATTTCTAAAGCATTAGTCTGTAATTTGATTGTTTGTTTTACAATATCCAACTGCGTATCCAAGGCCAATAATTCGTAATAAGAATCGGCAACTTCAGCAATAAGGTTGGTAATCACAAAGTTTTTACCTTCAACAGTTGCTAAATATCGGTTTAATGCCGCTTTTTTAGAATTGCGCAGTTTTTTCCAGATATCCACTTCCCAATTGGCGTACGCCGAAATGGTAAAATCTCCCAACGGATCCGGAGTTTCTACACCCGGTTTAATTTCTGTAGTAGCATCACCCGCACCCTGACTTGTATATCTACCTACTTTTTCTACTCCAGCTCCGGCGCGAACACCAACAGTGGGTAATAAAAGTCCTTTTTTTACACGAATATCATTTTTAGCAATTTCAATTTCCTGCAAAGTGATATTTAATTCCTGATTGTTTTTCAGGGCAACATCAATTAAATCAACCAGATTTTGATCTTTAAAGTAATCTTTCCAGACTAAAGCTGAGGTATTATTGTTTGCGTCCTGAG
>Ga0247810_10000519_pt1 | contig 39620 bp, 38 predicted proteins | sample UWRJL119311C1_FD_179918 | JGI IMG/M metagenome (GOLD analysis project Ga0247810, IMG submission 179918) | Plant litter microbial communities from Arlington Agricultural Research Station in Wisconsin, United States - UWRJ-L119-311C-1 | ecosystem: Environmental > Terrestrial > Plant litter >...
CACGGAATCGATTCTTCTATGGTGAATGTAGGGGAGGACCAGCTTTACACTTCCATGTCGAATACGGTAGGTTTGCCGGTTGCTATCTGCGCTAAAATGATCCTGAACGGAGAGATTACCGACCTGGGAGTTCACGTTCCGATCAAGCCGCATGTCTACAACCCGATCCTGAATGAGCTGATGCGCTACGGGATTTCTTTTACTGAAAGGGAGATCTACATATAGGCAATAGCGAATAGGTTTGAAGCAGCCTTCCTGCTTATAACTTATTCCGGTTTGCGGCAATTTTTCCTGACCAGATCAACCTGATCTTTTGATGTGCGGTACTTTTCGGGTACGCGCTCCAGGTAGAGATCCAGGTACTCATCCGTTTTTTCGCACTCGTGGAAGCGGGCGTAATTGAAGGCGGCACTCCAAAGCTCCGTATCGTCGCCATGGTGTATGGATCTAAGCGAGTTTCGGATAGAGCTCCTGAGCACGTTGGTGTCGCCGCAGTAAGCAAACCACTGGGATTCGACCATGGCCAGATCGCTGTAATAGCGGGCGATGTGCTTTTTGATCCTTGTTGTGTCGACTGCACGCATTTCTGCAGTGACTTCGGCAGCGGTTAACGAATCGCGCCAGCCGCAGACCGGGTGATAGACTTCATCGCGGAACTTTGAATAATTCCTGCGATTCTGAGCCACCGAAAGCAGCGAAACGACCAGGAAAAGCGTTAACAGTGAATACTTCATGGTGTGATCTGTGAGGTTAGTTCTTCAATTGCTTGCTGACCGACTGCACCGACCACTCCGGGTTATCGACGTTCATCGGCACGATGGCTGAGAGCTTCCCATTCCTGAACACACAGATACTTCCGTCGCCTTTCAGAATTCCGTATTTGCCTACGGTCTTCGCGTGCTCTTTTAAAACTTTGACATTCGGAGGAAGGCTGAACCGATGATTGCTGAACAGGATGGCGTACCGCTGTGCTTCATAGTTTCCGCTCAGAATGGTATTGATCGCTTCTATGCAGGGGGAGCATTCGCTGTTATTGGCTATGAAAACAATGTGATCGCCCTTTCTCAGCTCAGGATATTTGCCGGAGAGGTAATCGGAGAATAAATCCCGGAGCTCTTGTTCGCTCGTGGTTTTAACGGCTGAATTGCAGGAGAAAAGCAGCAATCCGATGAAGAGAAAACTTAAGTGTTTCATTTTCTGGTGATGCGTAAGAGTTGGAACGTGACGTTTGATTTTTCGACGGTCATGGCCCCTGGTACCAGCAGCTCTACGCCGTTCTGAAGAGGATGCAGCTTGATCACCCTTTCGTATTTCAGCGGGAGCACCACCTCTTCAATCAGCTTAAGATTCCGGTCGAACACCATCAGTACATTTCCTTTGTCGAATCCTGTGTTGAGAAGGCCGTCTGCGTTGTACTTCGGCATTTCAGGATGGAAGATCCGGTAATAATGCTCGTCGTAGGGATTGTAGAATAAAGCTTCGTAATAAGCGCTGTAAGTACTGTGGGCCATTTTTTTATCCCGTTGGTTAACGGCTTTTTTCAATGGCGAGAAATGAAATTCTTTGACAGGATCATACTGGTAGCTGCTTGGAATATCGAATTCTGTTGCAGAGCCTGTGGTTGTGTTGATCAGCGTTATTTCACCATTGATCGGCTTGCTGTAAAGGATGGAATCACCGATGTAGAGGTCGTAGATATCGCTCAGGAATCCGTAGTCGCCATGTGCAACGTAGCGCGGTGTCTTCCCGAAAAACTCAATGGCCTTCGTTTTTACATTCAGTTTTGCGGAGATCGGGTAGGCGATGTCATACTTTGAATAGGTTCCGTTCTCGTCATCGTAATCCTGGTTGATCCTGAAATAAACGATATCGACGGGAATATTTATCTGCTGATCTGCTCCGGGTTTGTACCACTCCGGCTTTAGTCCCGAGACGTTGAATTCGGGAATATCAGTGAGCTTGAATAAATACCCGGGAATTTTGCTGCCGTGAGGATAAAGCAAAACCCGTCCGTCATCCATGATCACATAAATTCCTTCCTTTTTGATGGCGGTGAATAGTTTTTTGCATTCAGGGTTATTTACCTGGATCTCAATCACGCTATCCTTGTGCAGGTTGAGAAACGTCAGCTTACCTGCCCCACAGAAATTAAGCATGATCCAGGTTTCATCCCGGTAGGTAATAAGATCACTTCCACCCGTAAGCCTGGCTGTATAATCAACCGTATATGTTCTGACAATCGTGTCGATCGTATAGTTTTCAGGTTCGCTGTAAAACAGCTCTTTCGTGTGAATAGAACAGGAAAGAGCAATAAGAATTACTGCCGGAAACAAAAACTTAAGCATGGAAGTGATCTTTTAAGTATTAAGAAGTTTTGGTGCATCCACAATTAGCGCATGGTGCACAAGGCTCCACTTTGATGCAGTCTCCGTAGCGGTCGCGTGTTTCCACACACTCGAATGCGCAGGTATTGCCGTTGCTTACACAACCCTGGCTTTTATAGCGTTTCCGCTCATCTATTTTTTCCTGGGAAAGGTTGGTTTTGACGTATTCCTTCCAGTTGTCTCTTTCGGAATAAGGGATCAGATAACCATCTGGAGTTCTCCACACCATATTTTCAGTCGCGGTCGTCGGTGCCGGACTGGTTGTTTCCTTCTGACATCCGAAGGAGATCATAAATGCTGCAAGCAGCAATAAAAAACCTGTTCTTTTCATTTTTGCTGTTTTAGTTAAACTTAAATCATGTTTGTGCTGGTACTAAGATCTTTTAACCCTGATTTCTATGCTGACAATGGTTTTTGAATGATGTGGCCTCCATCTGGGTAGCAATTGAAAGTGAATAGAAAATCAATAAACGTTTGCGTAATATTAATATATTATATTTATACTTTAATAAATTAAGTTAAAACTCGGTTAGATGTGACCGAACTCTACTTTCTCACGTAGTGAATTTTGGATCATGCCCGTTTCACCCGATAAGGAGTTCCTGAAAGCTTTTGGCGACCATTTGTACAAAGTGCGAATCAGGAAGGGCATTTCCCGCGTTCAGCTTGCCTTCGAGCTGAACACGAATGAGAAATACCTGCGACTTGTGGAGAATGGAGAGATCAGCACGGGGCTTGGAAATCTGTATAAGATCTCCCAGGCGCTTGATATCCGGCTTTCGGATCTATTCGATTTTGACTATTGATGGAAAATGTGAAATTCCGGACTGATCGGGATTAGGCGCATAAAAAAACCGGCCTGCAAAATGCAAAACCGGTTTCTATAATGTGTTGAGAAGATCTCTGTAATTTATTTTCCGCTGTTGATCATTCGACGATCAGCACTCGGGGCAGGAGATTGTTCGGGGTGCGAGCGTTTCTGTTTTTTCCGGTGTTGCTTGCTTTGGTGAGAGGTCCCAATGACCGTTTTTCCAGAGACTGCGACGGCTAACGATGTTGGCTTTGCGGTTTTTTGCTTCGTGGTTCCAGAACGATTCGGGGTATTTCAGCATGAAAGCTTCATATTGCCGGATGAGTGTGTCAGGATGCGTTGAGCGCTCTTCCATAACGATGCGCTCGTACGCGCTGAAGGGCCGGAGGAATTTAGTATCAATCGATTCGAGCAACTTCAGCTGCCTGGAGCTGGTTGTTTTCAGCTGCCTGATCTCGGCTTTCAGCTCCGCGATCTCTTCAGCGGAGGAACCGGAACAGGCCGACATAGCTAAACCACAAAACAGGGATAGGATATTGAAGTGCTTTTTCATATACTTTCTTTCTCAAAGGATATAGCCAAACATACGGATTGATTGCTTACGCACAAAAAAATCCCGGAAGCAATTTGCCGCCGGGACTTCTCTTTGTAACCAACCACCTATGAAAGCGATCAATCTTTTTTAAACTATTCCGAGGCCTCCTGTTTGTGTTGTACCTGTGTTGTGAAGGTCTGCTATGACGTTTGTCTTCGTTGAAATGCTTTGCCGAAGGCGCTCTGAATAGTGGACATTACATTTTAGGAAGGACTACTTTGTCGATAACGTGGATGACACCGTTTGACTGGTATACATCGTATGTTGTGATGTTAGCTGTGTTTCCGCCTTCGTCTGTGATGGTGATGTTGTGAGCGCCGTTCATTTTAGCGATCAGTTTGCCACCGCTAACTGTTGTGAGTGTAGCTGAACCATTTCCTTTTTTGATCGCTGCGCTGATTGCTGCGAAATCCATTTTTCCTGCAACCACGTGGTAAGTCAGTACTTTTACCAATGTTGCTTTGTTATCCGGTTTGAGCAATGTTTCCACTGTTCCGTCAGGAAGGTTTTCAAATGCGTCGTTTACCGGTGCGAATACTGTGAAAGGGCCTTTCCCCTGAAGCGTTTCCACAAGACCTGCTGCTTTAACCGCTGCAACCAGTGTTGTGTGGTCTTTCGAATTTACTGCGTTCTCTACGATGTTTTTAGCAGGATACATCTGCTCTCCACCTACCATTGTTGTTGTTTGAGCTGAAGCTGTGAATGTCATCATTGCACTTGCTGCTACTACCATTCCGAGGGATAAAATTTGCTTTTTCATACTACTTGTTTGTTTGGTTTTGAATTTGATTGACCTACGCCGTGTTTCTTTTTTTAGATTTCCGGGAGGTGCATTTTCCTGGAAAAGAAACAGGGGAATTTCTGCCGGAACCTTTGGCACAAAGGGATTCCGCAGGTAAAAAAAATATTGAAAAAAAGCCGATCCGCCCTCCGAACACTGACCTGATAACCGGAAAGAATCCTGTTTTGTTTACTACTTTTGAGGAGGAACCAAACCATCGACAAATGAACCTGGAGGATTTTATTGTTAATAAGCGATCGGGAAACGAGATCGTTTTTAACGACGAGCGGCTTATGAACCTGGAGCGTTTCCTCAACGGGAATTGTTACCGCATCGGGACGACCGACTTTTTCCTGGAAAGGCTTTGCTTTCTAAGGGACAACTGGAAAAATACGGCAACCCGGGATGCTTATATAGAAAGCGAGCTGGGCGGCTACTGGGAGGAAAACTATCTGCTTGAACACAAGCTGGAACCTGGCTGGTTTTCGTTTATGTCTTATGAAGACCTGGAAGGCTATATGCACCATTCCCGGCAGTTGGTTTATATTATGAATGACCTTGCTTTGGAAAATCCCGTAGCGGAATTGTCACTCGATAGTCTTATCGACCTGCTGGAACAGCGGAAGAGACTTCTTGAAAAAGAAAATGAGCGCGCAAGGCTCCACTGGTGGCAGCGCTGGTTCCGGAATAAGCAGAAATTTAGTAGATCAGCAGACCGACCGTGAAGTAAATAAACAACCCGAGTACATCGTTTGTTGTTGTAACGAAAGGTCCGGTTGCTAAAGCGGGATCGATCTTATAGCGGTTGAGAATGAGCGGGATCATGGTACCGAATACGGCCGCGAAGATGATGACGGTGAACAGCGAGATGCTCACGACCAATCCCAAACGGGAGTCACTGAAAAAATAAGCGAATAGAAAGATCAGCGAAGCGCAAATGAGGCCGTTCAGCAAACCGCCTAATGCTTCTTTTCCAACTTTGGAGAGAATACTGTCGAACGGGTCATTGCCGCGAGCCAAGGATTGCACAACGATCGCCGAAGACTGTACACCGACGTTTCCTCCCATCGCTGTAATAAGCGGAATGAAAAAGGCCAGTGCCGGAAGATGGGTGAGGCTGCTTTCGAAATTGGAAATCACCTGCGCGCTGAGGGTTCCTCCGAGCATTCCGATCAGGAGCCACGGCAAACGGGCGCGCGACATTTTCCAGACGCTGGAGCCCGATTCCACATTTTCGGAGATACCGGAAGCCAGCTGGAAATCTTTGTCGGCTTCTTCCTTGATGATATCCACGACGTCATCGATGGTGATCCGGCCTACGAGCTTATGCTGCAGATCGACCACAGGAATGGAGACCATGTCGTATTTTTCCATGACACGGGCTACTTTTTCGCTAGGATCGCTGGTCTTCACGAAGATGAGGTTCTTGTCTTCGAACAGGGCGCGAATCTGTGTTTTCGGGCTGGCAAACAGCAGGCGCTTCAATGAAAGCACCCCGACCAGCTTGTTGAGGTCGTCTACGACATAAATGGTATAAACTTTCTCGACGTCCTCGGCCTGGCGGCGCAGCTCTACGAGGCAGCGGTTTACGGGCCAGTCGAGGCGGGCCTGTATAAACTCTTTCTGCATGAGTCCGCCGGCTGTGTCCTCATCGTAATTTAAGAGGTCAACGATGTCATCTGCCGCGCTGTCGTCCTCCATCTGTGAGATGACCTCCTGGATCTTCTCATCAGGCAGCTCTCCGAGGATATCGGCAGCATCATCGGAATCGAGGTTTTCCAGCTGCTCGGCAATTTCTTTGGAGGAAAGAGAAGCCAGGAACCGGTCCCGGATCTCTTCTTCCAGCTCCATGAGCACGTCTCCCTGCAATTCCTCGTCCAGCTGGAAGTAGAGGAATTTGGACTGGTCCATCGATAATTCATCGATGATCTCGGCAATATCGGCAAAGTGTAAATGGGAAACATTTTCTTCAATCCACGCGCTATCCTCCGAGTCTACTGCCTGTCGGATGCGTTCCAGAAACTCTTTGGTCAGCTCAAAGCGCATGTTCTTGAATTTTGTTGCTTTTATCGTCTGTTTGCCGGTAACCGGCCAGGACGGGTGCAAAGATAGTTCTTCCCTGCCGGACTATAAGCAAACGGGCTTGCTTTGTTCGTCAAATAACGTAATGGTAATGCACGCAGGACAGAATGGACTCAGCTATTTCCTCCTTTTCGGATCTGAAATGAGGTTGGGAACACTTACCAGCAGCCCGTAGAAAAATGCGATAAATGTAACGCCCATCTGAGTTTCTATGGTATCTTCGATCAGGAAGGAGCTCATTGCTATAATAGCGAAACAGATGGAAACGTAATTCCTGTTCCTCCAGCTGAAGCGAAAAAAACCGATCCACCAGAACAGGAAAGTGACCAGTCCTGCAATGCCCGCACTGATCCAGCTGGTCATGTACTGGTTGTGAGATCGCAGCTGCAGTTCTTTCAGCAAACTGGTTTTCGAGGAGGTGTAGTATTCATTGAAAGCTTTCTGCACATCTCCTGCTCCGACTCCCATCAGCCAGTTGCGCTCAATGATATGAGATCCGGCTTTCCAGTACTGGAAGCGCTGAAGCAGCGAATGCCCGTTTGGATTTTCAGGATGTTCCAGCTGGTGCTTCAGGCTGTATAACCGCGATTCCATGCCGCCTTTGGTCAGGTTCACGGAAGCGACGCCTTTTTCAACATAGGTCACGTCTTTTGCCGTCAAAGCTGTGAATCCCACGGAATCTTTGCGCAGACCCTTGGACGCCATATAGCTCCAGAGCGTATAGCTCAGGTATTGCTTTTTGCCATCGAGCCCGGAGTAATAATCGATGGGAGAAACGGCGTTCCAGGCTGATGCCAGCTCTTCGTCGTTGATGAAAGCAACTATCGGGTAACCGTTCTCCCAGCCGGGATTCACGGTGTCGTGCCGGTACCAACCACCTTTTTCGGTGTATTGCGGAAGGTGGTGCATAACGATCCTGTGGGGAAGAGGCTTCATGAAATCGACGGTGAGCCAAGTTCCTCCCAGCAGTACCAGTAAAGCCGTGAAAAGCAGCGAAAGCTTAACCGCCCGGTTTTTCAGGGTTGCTACGGTCAGCAGCAGCGAGATCAGGATAACCATTCCCAATGCCAGGTAGCCGGAAAGGATCTGGGAAAAATTGGCGTACCAGAGCCACCACCCGATCAGGATAACAGGAATTAACCGGTAGGGAAGACGCTGGCGGATCCATTCCACGCAGAGCACAATTCCCATAACGATCATCAGTGAATAGCGGATGTGGGAGCCGAAGAGGGATAAGCCCCGGATGTCATCGTAGACCTTATTGCCCCACCAATGCTGGTAAGAGCCCATGTTGATGAAAGAGGTTACGAAAAGGGCTGCGAGAAATAAACCGGTGAGCAGCAGGTAATGCCGGCGTTCGGTAATGGGCTTGCAGACCATGAACAACGGGATCACGTACAACGGAAGCTTTACGCGAAGATCATGGGAGGCGTACTCCCAGTCAGTTGTCCAAAGCAGTGAAAGCAGCTGAACCACGATATAGGCCCAGAGTCCCCAGGCGATGCGGTTGGCCTTGAGGCGTCTTCCGTATTTCCTGAAATCGGCTTCGAGCAGGAGGTTCAGTATACCCAGCATGGTTCCCAGCGAAAGGGGAATTTTACTGGAAGTGAGTCCTGCTGCCAGCAGAGCGCAGCTGAATAAATGAATGTAAAGATGAACGGGTTTTCCCGTCAGCCGATCCAACATGTAGTTTGTAGTTTGCCGGATTAACGGTTATTTTCCTAAAATAGTGTTCACCTGTTTCACATCCTGCAAAATTTCCAGTGCTTTCACGATGTCACGGTCCTGCTGGAACGCCTGTTCGGCACGTCCTTTCTGGTAGTGGAAACGCGAAACGATCTCATTTCCAAGAATGTCCTTGATCTCTTCCCCGAATTTTTCCAGGTCTCTTTCTTTGGACGGAGTAACTTTCGCCAGCAGGGCATCGTATTCTGCTTTCAAGTCGCCGTAAAAGCCTTCTGTCTCAGCGGCGGTCTTCATTTTCTCTAGCTGTTCCTCGGAAGCGGTGGAGTAGGTGAATTCCTGTTTCAACACGTAGTCTTTGAACAGGGAATATTCTTCTTCTGTCAGCTTCCAGTTTTTGGCCTCACCGATATTCGTGTGTTTCTGTGCGTAATCGGTGGCGTAATTGAAGATGATATTGTTGGCTACCAGCGTTGCGGTGAGGCGGCTGTAATTGAGCTCGTCTATTTTGATGTCCGGCTCGATCCCTCGACCGTCGATCACAGTCCTTCCGTTGGCCGTTTTGAATGTTTTCAGCAATGAATCGGGAATTTCTTTCGCTTTCTCGCCGTTTGCTTTCTCGTAATATTCCAGTCGCTGAACGCAGCGGCCCGATGGTGTGTAATACTTGGAGATCGTGAGCTTGATCTTGGAGCCGTATTTCAGGTCGAATGTTCGCTGAACGAGTCCTTTTCCGTAAGAAGTATTGCCGATGATCACTGCGCGGTCAAGATCCTGGAGGCTTCCCGCAACGATCTCGCTTGCAGATGCAGAGCCTTCGTCGATGAGCACTACGAGTGGAATGTTCAGGTCTGTTGGCGCATCCATTGTGAGGTAATCGCGGTTTTCTTCTTTGATGCGTCCTTTCGTGGTAACGACTGTTTGTCCTTTTTTCACGAACATGTTCACGATACGAACGGCTTCGATGAGCAATCCGCCGCCGTTTCCGCGAAGATCCAGCACCAGGGAAGTCATTCCTTTTGTTTTGAGCTCGTCGAACGCTTTGTGAACATCCGAGGAAGCTGTTTGCGTAAAGCTGTTCAGCTTGATGTAGCCGGTTGTCGGATTCAGCATGCCGGAGTAAGGAACGTCCGGAAGCTTGATCTCGTCGCGGGTGATCGGAATCGTCATGTTCTGACCGTTCCGCTCTACTTTAAGCTGGATCGTTGAGCCTTTCGGGCCTTTGAGCGCTGAAGAAACTTCGTCGCTGGCTTTGCCCTTCATGTCGATGTTGTCGATGGAAAGAATTTTATCGCCTGCTTTCGCACCTGCCTTGAATGCCGGATTTCCTTCGTAGGGCTCTGCGATGTAGGTATATTCGCCCATTCTGCGGATCAAAGCACCGATCCCTCCGTACTGGCCGGTAGTCATCAGGCGGTAATCTTCCATGTTTGACTCGTGGTAGTAAACCGTGTAAGGATCGAGCTCTTTCAGCATGGCATCGATGGCGGTTTTTCCCATATTTCCCGGCTGAACATCGTCTACATAATACATTTCGAGGTTCTCGAAGATCATGTCCATCAGCTCCAGGTTTTTCAGGACCTCAAATCCGTTTGTCTGCGCGTGATGCGTGAAGGATATCAGGGAGAACAATCCGCTGATCGCTATGAGCTTAAGGCTGTTTTTGATTCTTTTCATCTGTCAGTTCCAGTGTTATCTTTTCGAGTAATTGTTCTGTTTTGGCCATCAGGGTTTTGAGCGGCAGTTCTTCCTTCGCCGTATAAATAACAAACAAAGCGAGCTGTTTATTGTACTTGCCGAGGGCTTCTTCCAAAATTAACTTTTTCTTCCGGAAAGTTTCTCTCATCAGGCGCTTTATCCTGTTTCTGTCGTGTGCACGGCGGAAAATGCGTTTGGGCGCAGAAAAAACGAGCTGAAAGGGCTGATTTCCGGAAACAGGCTGCTCCATAAACTGTACCGAAAACGGATACTGCCGCACGGCTTTTCCATTTTTGAACAGCTCGGCGATCACTTTCTGGCTGCAAAGCTTGTATTCCTTACCGAAGCGCTCGTTCATGTACATTGTTTAATTAGTGATGTTTGATTTTTAATGGTTTGATTTCGGGTGGATGATCGTCCCACTTAAAATCACATTCACACTTAAAATTATTGAACGCTCCAGGTTGCTCCCTCTTTTCCGTCTTTCACGATAATGCCGGCTTCAGCCAGGCGGTCGCGGATCTTGTCGGAGGTTGCCCAGTCTTTGTTCTCGCGGGCTTCCACACGTAATTGAAGCATAACTTCCATGACTTTATCAGCGACTCCGTTGTCGGAGGAAGCTTCGGTCTGAAGGCCGAGGACATCTTCCATGAACTGGCGAAGCGTTTCCGTAAATACGGGCTTATCGGCTGCTGAAATGGTTGCTTTTCCGTCGTTGATGGAATTGATCTGTTTGGCAGCTTCGAATAACTGGGCGATTAGCATTGGCGCGTTGAAATCGTCATTCATGGCATTGTGACAAGCGGCTGACCATTCTTCAACGGAGAAAGAGCTTTCGCTGCTTTCGGGCAGATTTGGCAAGAGCTTCACGGCTTCCTGCAAACGGTGATAGCCTTTTTCGGCTGCGTTCAAGGCTTCGGAAGTGAAATCGAGGGTGCTGCGGTAGTGTGCCTGCATCATGAAGAAGCGGATCACTCCCGGGCTGTAAGGCTTATCGAAAACGTCGGTAGAGCCGTCTACTATTTGTTTTGGCAGGAAGAAATTCCCCAGCGACTTGCTCATTTTCTGACCGTTCACGTTGAGCATGTTGGTGTGCATCCAGTAATTGGCCGGATTCACCCCCAGTGAGCCGCAGCTTTGTGCGATCTCGTCTTCGTGGTGCGGGAACTTGAGGTCCATTCCGCCGCCGTGAATGTCGAACTGCTTTCCGAGGTATTTGGTGCTCATGGCGGTGCATTCGATGTGCCAGCCCGGATTTCCGTTACCCCAAGGCGAGCGCCAGATCTGCATGTCGTCCGGATTGGCTTTTTTCCACAGGGCGAAGTCGGCAAAGAAACGCTTTTCGTCCTGTGCATTCAGCTCACGGGTCTCTTCGTTGAGCTCGTCGATCTTACGTCCGCTGAGAATGCCGTAATTGAAGGTTTCGTTGTATTTCTTCACGTCGAAGTAAACAGATCCGTTTACAACATAGCCAAATCCGTTCTCCAGTATCTGCTCGATGATCTCGATCTGTTCCTGGATGTGGCCGGTAGCCGTTGGCTCGATGGAAGGCGGAAGCATGTTGTAAATGCGCTGCAATTCCTGGAAGTTGACATTGTATTTGTAAACGATCTCGAGCGATTGTAACTGCTCTTCGCGCGCTGCCTTCCCAATGCTATCTACGGCTTCTCCCGCGCTGTTAGTAATGTGGCCGGCGTCGGTGATATTGCGCACGTATTTCACATTGTATCCCAGCATCAGCAGGTAGCGATAGATCATATCGAAGTTGATGAACGTTCGCATGTTCCCCATGTGCGGCTCGCTGTAGAGTGTTGGCCCGCAAACGTACATTCCTACACGGTTTTCATGAATGGGTTTGAAGGTTTCTTTCTGTCCTGTAAGACTGTTATAAATGAGCAAAGTGCGTGATGCATCCATAGTTTGGTATCCTTGAAGCAGCGAAGATAAGGACAACAAGCGACAATTCACAGCAAGAAGACGGGATTAAAATCTCTCTCAGCTGAGGACATCGACCAACGTATTGCGCGGATCCTGCAACACTACCACATCCTTTAGTCAACTACTACTCTGCTATAAGTGTGGTACGGGGATTGCAGCAGGGAGTAAGCGGGTATCCAGCAGGGTGTCATAAGTGTGCACCGGAGTATCATCGGAGTACCATTGGGGTTTCATCGGAGTAACACCGGAGTATCGTATTTGTTTTTGGTGGTGGTTGATCGGTTGAGGGGCGCTTTGGAATAGAGGTCATTACAATGATATTGATTTTTCAGATGCCGGGCAAGCGGCTTGAAAATTATTGTGCCAGTGCAAACGATCCCCACAGTTCTGCGGTAAATGCGATTATCGTAGTTCGTTACATTGGTGATCCTATCGGAAGTGTTACTCTGCCGGAGTTGGAGGATTCGGATCCGGAAGCAGACTTCCTGAACTCAGACGCTTTGGATCAGGAGAGGGGTTCGGGTTGGTGTGATCTTTATCTTTTTCCTTCGAAGAAGGCTTTCATGAGGTGGGAACATTCTTCGGCCATAGGACCGTTGGTGATGACTGTTTTCGGGTGGTAAAGCTCGGTTCCGAAACGTCCGGCGCCCCGTTTTTCGTCGCGGGTGGCGTAAATGATCTTGTCGAGCTGCGACCAATAGAGCGCTCCGGCACACATGACGCAGGGTTCGAGGGTAACGTAGAGCGTACAGTTTTTCAGGTATTTTCCACCGAGGAATTCGGCTGCTGCGGTGATCGCCTGCATTTCTGCGTGGGCTGTTACATCGTGAAGCCGCTCTGTGAGATTGTGAGCGCGCGCTATGACCTGCTGATTAACGACTACGACCGCACCCACGGGAATTTCGCCCAGCTCGTAAGCTTTCTGAGCTTCCTGGAAGGCCTGCCGCATGAAATATTCGTCGTTGTATGGAGAAATCATCGGGAGGATTTTTGATGCTTGATTTTGAATTTTTAATGTACTGATCCTCCAAGAGCTTACCTGAAATTGTCAAAGAGGTTTAGCCTGCGGGAAAATCATGGGGGATTTTTAATGCTTGATTATGGATTTGATTGAGGGCCTCGAAGCTATTTAATCGGAATAATGTTTTAATCCAACATCCAACATCCAACATCCAACATCCAACATTTATCTCTGTCTATCTTTCGAGGAATTCCACTTCGAGCAGCTTGCCCCAGTATTTTCCTGTCATGTAGGTCTTTTTGGTTGCCGGATTGTAAGCTATTCCATTCAGGACCTCACCTCCCATGCGGCCTTCGATCGCCAGTGCCGAAGCGTCGATCTCTTCCAGTACTTTTCCTGTCATCGGGTCGATCACCACAACGATATCCGTGGTATAGATGTTCGCGTAGATCTTTCCGTTGATGAATTCCAGCTCGTTGAGCCCGACTCGCGGACCGATATTGTCGTACACTTCTATGGTGCGTGTGGCATTGAAGCTTGCCGGATCGCGGAAGGTAATGCGCTCGGTCCCGTCAGACATGATCAGCTGTTTGCCGTCGTTGCACAATCCCCAGCCTTCTCCGCTGTAGGTAAATTCTTTCAGCTTCAGCTTCAGGTCGTTCTTGTCGTAAACAAAGCATTTTCCGTTCTTCCACGTAAGCTGGTAAATGTTATTGCCGATGATGGTGATCCCTTCGCCGAAATAAGTGGCGTCCAGGCCGTTGTTCAGCAGGATTTTTCCCGTTGGCAGGTCGATCTTTCCTACGATGCTTGCAGCCATTCCGTTCTGCGGATTTCCTGTTCCTTCATACAATTGGCCTTCGCTGAACTCGAGTCCCTGCGTATAGCTCGTCTGGTCGTGCGGATAGCCGATGATCGCTTTGGCTTTCATTGGTTTCGGGGAAACATCGGAAAGTACGCGCAGCAGTCGGGAATCTTCTTCCACCGTTCCGTCGGCAAGTGTAGAGCGCAAGAGGATAACGCGTGCCCCGACTCCGTAATAATCTGCCTGAAGGGTGTAAACCGTTTTCTTCCCGGGCGATTTCCAGGTCTGGAATACGCTGTCATTGTAAATGAGCTCCACTTTTTTTACCTCGTCGCTGTTAACGGTAAAGGCAATGGGAACAGCTTTGCCGTATTCGGCTGCTATGTTCTCGTCGAAATTGAAAGTAGAGGCAATTTTAACTTCCTCTTCCTCACAGGCGGCGATCGCCAGTCCAAGCAATCCGATGAGCGCGAAGCGTTTTATCATAGTATGGTTTTTTACAGAAGTGTCTGGATCTCTGCGGCGTCGATGGATCCGTGAGATTCCGAGTAAATGGCTTTTTCATCCCTAAGGAGAATGGCCTGTGGAGATTGATGAAAAACACCGGTCCTGATGGCGATCTCGTTCGAGATGGCCCGGTACGAAAGCAGGTCGAGGTAAACGCAGATGCAGGATTCTGCCGGCGCTTTCCAGTTGCTTTCGAAACGGTTGATCACCATAGCTGAAATGTTACAGCTCGTACTGTGCTTGAAAAGCAGCACAGGAATTTCTTTCGACCTGTTGATGAGCTCGTCCAGTTGTTCGCTAGAAGTGAGCTTTACCCATGGAAATGTTGTTTTTGAACTGCTGCCGAATAATCCCATAATCAGAAATTTACACCGTTGAATTGTTTCAAAAATCGTAAATCATTCTCAGAGTACAAGCGAAGGTCGTTCACTTTAAACTTTAATTGTGCAATTCGCTCTATTCCCATTCCGAATGCAAATCCGGTGTAGACTTCCGGATCGATACCCGCAGCTGAAAGCACATTGGGGTCTACCATTCCGCAGCCGAGAATTTCCAGCCAGCCGGTGTATTTGCAGACATTGCATCCTTTGGCGTTGCAGATCGTGCAGGAAACATCCACTTCGGCACTTGGCTCGGTGAACGGGAAATAAGAAGGACGTAAACGGATCTGTGCTTTCTCTCCGAACAGCGACCGGGCGAAATAGTTCAGTGTCTGCTTCAGGTCGGCAAAGGAAACGTTCTTGTCAATATAGAGTCCTTCCACCTGGTGAAAGAAGCAGTGTGCCCGGGCAGAGATAGCTTCGTTGCGGTAAACGCGGCCCGGGGAAATGGTGCGTATAGGAGGAGTTGAATTTTCCATTACGCGTACCTGTACCGAAGAAGTGTGCGTTCTGAGGGCCATTTCGCGTTCGCCTTTTTCGATGAAGAAGGTATCCTGCATATCGCGGGCAGGATGTTCCGGCGGAAAGTTCAATGCGGAGAAATTGTGCCAGTCGTCCTCGATCTCCGGTCCTTCAGAGATCGAATAGCCGATGCGCTCAAAAATAGCGATGATCTCGCTGCGCACCAGTGAAAGCGGGTGGCGTGTTCCCAGAGCGACAGGCTCGCCGGGGCGTGTTACATCTGTGTCGGAAGCGGAAGAGCTGCTGTTCTCAAAGCTGTCTTTGGCGCTATCGAGTTTCGTTTCAGCTACTATTCTAAGCTCGTTGAGCAGTTGCCCGACCTGGCGCTTTTGTTCATTCGGAACGCTTTTCAGGTCGCCGAACAAGTCTTTGATCACTCCTTTGGAACCGAGAAAACGAATGCGGAACTGTTCGAGCGCTGCACTGTCCGGAACCGGATATTCGATGATTTCTTTTCTGACCAGATCTATTTTTTCTTCCATAATTACCAGCAATAATCAACCTTTTGGAAACTTACACGTCTGAGAAGCAGCGTTAAGTTAAGCGAAACGTAACTTTTTTGCAACGTGTGAAGTTTAAGGTGTTAATTGTATCACCGCACGAAATTAGTAAAATGCGACTTACAAGATTATAAACAATAAAAGTTTATATTTACCAAAGAAATGAAATTCAACATGAATAAAACTATGCGGAAACTATCTGTCGCTGGTTTAGCTGCCATGCTACTGATCATAAGCTCCTGCAAGGATAAGGATCCTTCTGTTCTGAAAGTATTTGTGCGCTCTGCCAACAACGAGCTGATGAATAATGCCAAAGTGATCATTATTGCAGACACCGATTCTGATCCTCCCACTCCTTCTTATGTGGATACGGTGATGACTAACTCATCCGGCTTTGCGTTATTTGAAATGGAAGAATTCTTTGATGCGCTGGATAAAGATCAGACAACAGGTTATTTTGACATTCTTGTAAAAAGAGATCTGCAGCAGGGTGAAGGCTACGTTCATTGCCGCGCTCACATCACAGCTGTAGAAACTGTTTATCTTCAACCATAATACCAGGAAGACATGAATAAGATTATTTCAACTGCTGTGTTCGCAGCAGCGATCATCGGGATGGGAGTTGTTTTCTCTTCATCAGGATGCCGCAAGAAAAAAGATACCATTGCAAAAATATATGTTCGCGATACGATGAATGCACCCGTTATCGGTGCGCAGGTCGTATTGAAAGGTGAGTCCACCGTTACACCGTCGCCGCCCGTAGTATTGTTCGATACAACTACGACAAACGGCTCAGGTGAAGCGATCTTTAACTTCAATGATGTTTATCAGCTCGGCCAGGCCGGAGTTGCCGTACTGAACATCGAGGCGGAAGCCGGAGGTCTTACAGGCCAGGGAATCATCAAAGTAGAGCAGGAAACAACTTCCGAAGAAACGGTGTTCATTCAGTAACCCGTTCGGCGGAAAAGCTCCGATATTCATTTAAATGCCCTTTCAGTTAATCGGAAGGGCATTTTTTTGTGGAATAGATTCACCTTGTGTTCTGTCAACATTAAACAATTCCACATGAACAGCTTCATCAAAACCGGTTTCTTCTTCATTGTTATTGCAGGGCTTTTCCTGGTAGCGTCTTCGTGCAACAAGAAAAAGGATACCATCGCTAAGGTCTATGTCCGCGATTATAACAACCAGCCCGTGGGCGCCGTCGAAGTAACGCTGGTCGGTGAAGAGACGATTGAGCATCACAATGCTTTCGCTCCGAATAAAACGAGCTCTACGAACCGCTCGGGCGAGGCGATCTTTAATTACAACGATGTTTTCAAATCAGGGCAGGCCGGAGTTGCGGTTATGAAGATCGAAGTGGAAGTAAACGGAGTCATTCACACGGGAATCATCAAGATCGACCAGGAGACTACTTCGGAAGAAACGATCCTTGTTCCTGCTTAACGAGTCTTAGGACGGCTCGTAGAAGCCAAGGATCTTATCCGCCAGTACATTGCTGAGCTTGAAATAGCTTTCATGTGTCCAGCCGCCGATATGAGGTGTGAGCAGGACTTTATCGGAATGCAGCAAATAATCCAGCTCTTCGGGAATCGCCGCTGTGAAAAAGGCTTCAAAAGAGGCTTTCTCGAATTCGTTCACATCCAGCCCCGCGCCAAGCACTTTCCCGGTTTCCAGGGCTCTGATAAGCGCTTTTGTTTCGACGATCTTTCCGCGTGAAAGATTCAGCAGGAAAATTGGATTTCCCAGTCCATCGAAGAACTCATCATCAGCGAAGTAAATGGTTTCTTCGTTCTGGGGAATGTGAAAGCTGATAACGTCCGATTTACGGATCACGGCTTCCAGTGTGGCTTCTATCACAAAATCGTCTCCGTAGCCGGATTTATACTTGTCGTAAGCGAGCAGGGTGACATCAAACCCGCGCAGTTTCTTCGCGAAAGCTGCTCCGTTATTTCCATAACCGATAATGCCGACTGTTTTCCCGTCGAGCTCTATCCCGCGGTTCCCGTCACGGTCCCATTTTCCATTGCGTATTTCGTTGTGAGATGTGGTGATCCTGTTCATCATTGACAGGAGCATTCCCAAGGCGTGCTCGCCAACGGCATTCCGGTTTCCTTCAGGAGCATTGAACAGCTGAATTCTCCGGCTTTTACAATAGGCTTCATCGATGTTTTCCATTCCGGCCCCGGAGCGGGCAATGAATTTCAGCTTCGGCGCGAAGTCGAGTAGTGCAGCATTCATAGGGAAACGCGAACGGATAACAATACCCGTAGCATCCTTAAGCTCGCTGCAGCACTTTTCAAACGACCAGCCGGATGCATCGATGCATGCGAAGCCTGCTTTGGTTAGGCGCTCTGCGAGTACTTCATGAACCGTATCCAGAAAACAGATCTTTTCCATAGATGCTAATTTAAGCCGTTAGCGGGATTTAAACCACAAAAGGCACAAAAGATTGTGGGATTGCGGGATGGCGTTTAGCACAAATACCAAAGAATGCATACAGGAATATCACTGTGCATTTCGCAACACCAGCCACCGGTAAGTGCTTATTGCCGCTATAGAAACAAAAATGAGGATTTCCTGCGGGAAAGCAACCAGCTGAACAACCCCGAGCAAAGCTCCGGCACAAGCCAGCAGGATAACTCCCTGCCGAACGAGCGGGGCGGTGATCATCTGCATAGTCTGGGTCCTGTAACGCGCGGGCATAATGAATTGCTGCCTGTAAACAAGCACTCCGTTCAGGACCATCAGCGGAATAAGCACAATTCCCTGCTGAATGCCCATATCTTCGTAAACCAGGAAAGCATGTATACGTTCCGTCCAGCTCATGGATGGCTGCAGGAATACAATGGCCGTAGCTGTCACCAGGCAACCCGCCAGTAACAGGAAGACGGCTGTGAGCATAGCTCGGTAAAGCAGCTTCTTTTCTGTCGGTTCGGAAGAATGCCTGAAACGCCTGATCCCTTTTGCGGCCGTGATAAATGTGACCAGCAGCCAGTCGAGCAGGTAGAACAGCAATATGAACGACAGGTCCCATCTCCACTGGAAATAGCCAATGATGGGAATTAGCGCTTCTAGCAGCGTCTGGATCAGGAAAACCCTTTTCTGAGTCATCAGCGCAACCTGTCTGCTGCTTCGCGGGAAAGCGTGAATTCGGGATCTTCGTTGTATTTAATGGCGTTGGAATAGGATCTCAGCGCCTGGCTGATGTCTTTTTTCGCTTCATAGCACATTCCCAGGTTGTGCCATGCCTCAACGAAACGCGGCTCTTTCTCAAGCGTTATGTTGTAGAAGATCATAGCACTGTCGATATCGTTCTGCTGAAACTGCTTGATCCACCCCTGCTCGAAATAAGAAGGCGTAAAGGTGCTTTCCTGCTTGGCCATTTTCCGGTAGATCTGCAATGCCTGCTCCGATTGGCCGAATTCCTGGTAACCGTAAGCGAGCGAATACATCGCATCCATGGATGTGGGCTTCAGATCGACTGCGGAACGGTAATATTCTATGGCAACTTTCTCTTTATCGTGCAGGTACAGGTCTCCGAGGAAAAGGTAGCCCTCAAAGAATTTGGGATCCTGGTCAATCGCCGTCTGGTAGGACGATTTGGCGAGATCCCGGTTGTTCATCGACAGGTAAATGGAGCCTTTCATAACATAGGCATCTCTGTAGCGCTTATCTACTTTCAACGCCTGATTGATGTAATAAAAAGCGTGCTCGTTATCGCCCTGCTGGGCAAATGTGGAACCGAGAGCTACGAGCGCTTTGGTGTTTTTGGGTTGTTTTTCCACTACGACCATAAAATGTCTCTGGGCGCTCATCACATCGGAAACGCTGCGCTGCGCACGGTTATTTAAAGCGTTGGCATACAAAAGGCGCGCGTCGGTATTGTTGGAGTCGATCCGGAAGGCTTTTGCCCCGTCATTCAGAGCATGCTCATAATCGTACCTCTCGAGGAGCAGGTTGCCATGCTGAATGATGATCGGAAGGCTGTCGGGATACATTTTAAAGAGCTGATCGACGTTGGTCACCTTAGCCGCGGGTTTGGGGTCATTTCCCCCGCAGGACACCAGTGTCAGGATCAGGCTGCAAAAAACAAGAATGCGCATATGTACTGTTTGAAAGGCAAAAGTACTTAAAACACAGGACAGCATGCAGCAATCGCCGTGATTTTGTACACTAACCAGCCTTAACGTACGATTCGGAAAAAGAGTTGGTTGATCGTTTAGTTCAGCTACGAAACACGTTTAAACGAAACAATTATTCGATGAGAACAGCTTTTTGCACATTTTAACAAGCAATCAGTTAATTCTTATTTAATTAAAAGTGAATAAATTACCAAGTTTACCATCTATAAATTAATCACAACGTTTCCATGCTACAACTATTCAATTCGAGACTCTTTTTATTTACTGTTTTTTTAGTTATTTTAAATCAGCAGGTTAGCGCTCAGAAATACCATTATGCTTTCAAAATAGACGGAGTTGATAATATCGCTACTGCTAAAGAAGTAACAGACCCGGTCAGAATCGCTTTTAACCCGGGAACGAATCCATTTCTTGTTTACCCGGCTTTCAATGAAGAAAACCAGCTTTTCGATTTTTTTGCTGATGTACTGCTTTCCCGGGAAGACCTGGAAGCTGTAATCAGGCAGGAAGGCATTATCCTGCTAAGCTTTGATCGCAGTCTTAACCAGCCGGAAAGTATCGATCCGACCAAACGGTAACCTTTCCAATAGCTATAATACTTAACCATTATTCAAATGAGAATTTTCTATCCTTTCATCCTTTTCCTTTTTATTGCTTTCAACGGTTTTTCCCAGTGCGGTGTTGCCGGAAACAACCAAGGTGTGATTACGCCCACAATGACTTCCCAGAATACGGGAACGGTTAACAGCGGACGTCCTTACTGGACTTTTACTGCGGTTCCGGGCTGTACTTATACGTTCTCGACCTGCGGGCTATCGAGCCAGGACACCTATTTAACGCTTTACAGCGGTACCGGAGGAACAGGAACCGCTGTAGCAACTAATGCGAATGCCTGCGGTAACCAATCCACCATCGTCTGGTATTGTACGGTGGGAGGAACCTACTCAATTATGATCACAAGAACAACGGTAACGTTTTTCGTCTTTTTCGATCATTGTAATGCGATGAATGGTAACGTATCCATGAGCTACATCCGGGATAACTGTACGCCACCTGCAACCGATTGTCTTGGGGCAACGCAGGTTTGCTCCGATGTTAATTTCTCAGGAAACAGTACGGGAGGCGGAGCGGTGGACCTGAACGGGACCAACCAGGGGTGTCTCGGTGTGGAACATCAGTCTTCCTGGTATTATTTTCAGCCGGTAAATTCAGGAACGGTCGAGCTGACGATCACTACAGGTGTGGATTATGACTTTGCGATCTGGACAGGAGGATGTTCCAACCTCGGGGCACCCGTTCGCTGTTCATACGCTGCCGGCGGAGGAAATACCGGGCTCGGCAATGGTGCTATTGATCCTACTGAAGACGCGGGTGGCAATAAATGGGTGGCGCCATTAGCTGTTACCGCCGGGCAGACGTACATTATGCTCATTGATAATTTTGTGTCTTCTTCGACAGCTTTTACACTCGATTGGACGTTTACCGGCGGAGCCACGCTCAATTGTAATCCGATTCCTTTACCATTGGAGCTAGCCCAATTCGTAGCCGCATACAACAAGGAATCACATGTGAATGAGATTGCCTGGAAAACAGCTTCCGAACGGGAAAACGATTATTTTACGCTTGAGCGCTCTGTTGATGGCGTTAACTGGTCGGTGATCAGCAAGCAGTCGGGGGCGGGCGATTCTTATGTTGAGCTGCATTACAGTTATACCGATGATGCCTTTGAAACCGGGCTGACAAATTATTACCGGCTGAGCCAGACTGATTTTAACGGTGTCCGGAAAACACTGGAGGTCGTCTCTGTCAATAATACGGTTGAAGAAAGACAAGTGCTGAAAGTAATGAATTACATAGGCCAGGAAGTTCCTTTCGACACGAAGGGAATGGTGATCCTTCTTTACAATGACGGAAGCTCAAAACGCGTATACCGATAACCCGTGATTTTCAATAGGGTGAAGGGGCTGTTTGCAAATTGCAGGCAGCCCTTTCTGTTTTTCATACCAGCCTGATACTGCTGATCCGTTTGGATTTATTAAGAATAACTGATCTTATAGTTCGCCCAATTATTCATTTTTCTCCGGTAAATAATCAACACTTTCCGCAAACAGCTCGTTGTAATTGGTTAATCATCAGATTCATGCCCTAACTTTCTGAGTAACCAATTAAAGATTCACTGATGGAAGCACATATTTTTTCGGAAAAAGGCAAGTATCAGCTACAGAAGGCCTTCGGGCAGCAATGCCGCGTTTTTGTATTGATAGTTGCCATGACGGTATTTGGGTCTGTAGCTTACGGACAAATGTATCATTACGAGTTCAGCATAAGCGGAATAACTGACGGAGCTTCTGCAAAAGAGATCACGGATATCATCCGACAGAAATTTAATACGGAAGAGGAGCCTTTCAGTTACTTCCCCGAATTCGATGACGATGCGGATGAATTTAATTTTGAATCGTCCGTGCTGGTAGAAGAGCAGGCCTTTGAGAACTACCTTGTAAATAACGGGTTGGAGCTGGTAAACTGGCAGCTCAGCGTAGAAGAGGAAGGGGATTAGTTATGAAAAGGCTTTGCTTTTTGGGGCTTGGGGCAGCGGTTAGCTGCAGCGGCCTGGCACAGAATAACAATTGCGTATCCGCAACCCAGGTGTGTACTAACACTTCCTTCTCGGGAAACAGTACAGGCTTTGGGATACAGGAAATGCCGAACAATAACACGATCGATGGTTGCCTGACCGTAGAGCATCAATCTTCCTGGTATTATTTCCAGCCGGTAACTTCCGGAACGATCGAGCTGACTATTGTCACATCGGTCGATTACGATTTCGCAATCTGGACGGGTCCCTGTAATAACCTGGGATCTCCAGTTCGATGCTCCTATGCTTCCAGTCCTGGTAATACCGGGCTTGCGGCTACTGTTTATGCACAAACGTCTGCGCTAGGGTGTGGTACGCTTGGTTTGTCTCCCTGTTATGGAAATGTTCCGGTAACAGATGTTTCCGAACCGGCTGGTGGTGATCGCTTTGTAATGCCATTAAACGTTGTAGCCAACCAGACGTATATTATGCTGATCGATAATTTCACTTCGAATTCAACACCTTTTACGCTTAACTGGACATTTACAAATGGAGCAACACTCAATTGCAATCCCGTTCAGATGCCTGTAGAGCTGCTTTCCTTTATCGGAAATTACGACCGGTCAAGGAACGTGAACGTATTGGAATGGTCGACAGCTTCGGAGCGGGATAATGATTATTTCAGCATTGAACGATCCCAGGACGGGATTAACTGGCTGCTGATAAGGCAGGAACCGGGAGCCGGCAATTCCTTGTCAAAAATTGATTATCTGTATGAAGACAGCGATTTTTACCCGGGAAATATCAGTTATTACCGCCTGAGTCAGATAGATCTGAATGGAAGCAGCGAGGTCTTCGACATCATTGCGATAGACAATTCGGTGATCGTCAGAAAGATCATCAGAGTTACCAACATCATGGGACAGGAAGTTCCGTTCGATACAAAGGGCCTGGTCATCGTTATTTACGAAGACGGTTCGGCGAAGCGCCTGTTCAGACAATAGTTTTCCTGCCAGCGGAAATGAAAAAGGCCTCGCAACGGAGACCTTTTTCTTTGACTAAAATTATAAATCTAACGTCTGATAGTGATATTCCCCGAGCACATTCCCTTATACAGCGGTTCGTCACAATCAAAATCTTCGGATTCGATGGTGTAGAAATAAACACCCTCATCCAGGTCGTTCCCCGATTTGTCTAACCCGTAAAAACGGTTGTTGGAATTCGACATTTCATAAACAAGTTGTCCCCAGCGGTTCACAATGTACATTTTGTAGGTGAAGCATTCCAGGAATTCCGCCGGGAATTCGATGAAGTCGTTGATGTTATCCCCGTTCGCAGTAATGACATTCGGTATCACCATGTTTTCCACGGCAACTCCCGGCTCAACATAAATGGAAATGGTCGTATCGTAAACGCAATTGTAGCTATCCGTAGCGGCGAGTGTCACATCATAATTTCCGGGAAGAGCGAACGGAACGGAAGGAGCGTATTGGGTTGAAGTTCCCGTCCCGTCGAAATTCCATCCGAAACCAGCCACAACCGGATTCGCAGGTGTGAGGTTAACGAAGCTAGCTATCTGTGAGCAATTGACACTGTAATCGAAATTCGGGAACAGCCTTGGTGAAACTGTAAATTGATGGTCTGCGGTATTCTCACAGCCGTTGGCATCTGCATATTCGTAAGTGATCGTGTAGGAGCCAGCCGCAGCCGCAGTAAGATTGAGCATTGTTCCCGCTACGAAATCGCCGCTTAAAGTTCCTCCTGCCGGTGTAAGACCCACGGGCACAGAACCTGTTCCGAAACAGTGGTTAGCAGCTGCGCTGATTGCGAGCTGAGGGCGTGGGATAACGGCAATATCGGTCGAATCTGTTCCTATGCAACCGTTTGCATCCGTCACGATGTAGATCACTTCATGTGTTCCTGCTCCTGTTGTGGACGGATTGAGTGTCGTGGCGGGTGTTCCGTTCACGGTGAAAACTCCGTTGGCAGGTGTTCCATTCAGCGTTATTGCCGGGTCGTAAATACACAGGAAAGCCGGGATATTGATCGCCGGCGAAGGACTTGCTACCACCTGTACGTTTGCTGTTACAGAATTCGAGCAGCTGTTTCCATCGGTGAACGTATAAGTCAGTGTGTGCGTGCCGATCCCTGCCGTAGCCGGAATGAAGGTATTGTTGGTTGTGCCTGGCCCGGATAATGTTCCGCCTGCAGGTGTAAGCGTGAAGTTAACGGGAGTCTGGCTGATGCAGTAAGGAGAATTGATCCCGGTGATGGATCCTGTTGGCAATGGATGTACGGTAATATTGTCTGTTGCCAGGTTCGTACATCCGAATTGGTCGGTGTAAGTATAAGTCACAGTGTGAGCTCCTGTACCGGCAGTTGTCGGGTTAAAGTTCACTCCTGAAACTCCTGTTCCGGCATAAACTCCTGTCTGACCCGGAGCTGCTGCCGGTGTGCCTGAGTTAATGGCTACCGGTGAAGCATTGATACAGATATCTGTAGGAATGCTGAGAGCAACTGTCGGAACGAAATCGCTGATGGTTACACATTCCACGATCTCTGTGCCGTCGGCATCTGTGATGGTAACGCAGTATTGTCCTGCACACAGATCGCTTGCAGTAGCCGTCATTTGTGCCTGTGAATCATCCCACTGGTAGCTGTAGGGAGCTGTTCCACCGGTTGCGGTTGCGGTTGCTGATCCTGTGCAGGTAGAGGTTCCTGCTGGAATGCATGTGGCGTTACACACGGCATAGGTTGGAGCTCCCGGATTGTTGAGGGCCCAGCTTCCACCATCGGTTGAGCGTCTGAGGCTGTTTCCTGCGTGCAGTGAAGCATCGGGAGAGTTGCTGACATAAGCTTTTCGCGCTGCCGGGATCTGGTCGTAAGAATTAAGAGAAGCAACGTTTGTACATCCGGCCAGGGTAGGTACGCATGGAAAACCGTCTGTATTGTCCTGGTTTCCCCAGGAAACCGCATCCTGCGGAACGCCGTTGCTGTCGTAGAAAGCAAACCACCCGCCGAGATTCGGGAACCACATACGTGTTGTAAACATACTCACGCAGATTCCCGGAGATGGAAGATTGGGCGGAACTACAAGCTCGACAACATTTCCGCCGTTCGCAACCAGCAGGTTGGTCGGAACCGCAGTCATATTAGCACCCCTGATCAGGCAGAATCCGGATGGAGGAATAATGGTCCCTGCAGGAATAACGTATCCTCCTGAGCCATCCGGTGTGTCGTTGCCGAGATAGAAACAGGAAATGTCTACCGGTTCGCAGGTATTCGGATTGTAAAGCTCTATCCATTCACCACGGCCGCTTTGCCCGCCGCCTGGTCCTGAAAGGGATCCGTCATTGACGAGCGGTGAGATCATGAGCTCGTTGATAAGGATACTTGGTCCCGAATAATCGCAATCGGTTCCGTTGCAATTGGTATTAAGGGATGAAGTGATCGTGGCTGCCAGCTGTGAATAAGCTGCTGAGCAGGAACCCAGAAAAAAGAGCAGAAATAGTAATGTCTTAACTGATCGAATGGCATGGTGGCCATTCCGGCGTCGTAGTAGCATGAAGATCGTTTTAATTAATGCTGGTGGGGCTTTCGCCTTTCACATTACAAAAAACGGTTATTTGCTAAAAATGGTTGCATTATTTCTTTCGTTGGTAGCCGGTTTTAACACTTTTGTGATGAGCGGTAAATAAAAAAGCCATCCCGGTTATCAGGATGGCTGACTTTGAAATCAATATATTTATAATCCGAGCAAAATAGCCTGCGGATCTTTTCCTCCGAAAATCATTCTTTCCGGATTTTCGAGCATTTCCTTCACTTTCACAAGGAAACCGACGGATTCTTTTCCATCGATGATCCGGTGATCGTAAGATAAAGCAACGTACATCATCGGACGGATCTCCACTTTTCCGTTAATCGCCATCGGACGGTCAACAATGTTGTGCATTCCAAGGATGGCTGATTGCGGCGGATTGATAATCGGAGTTGACATCATGGAACCGAACACTCCACCATTGGTGATGGTAAATGTTCCGCCGGTCATATCGTCCGGAGTTATCTTCCCGTCGCGGGCTTTGATCGCCAGTCTTTTGATCTCACGCTCGATCTCTGCAAGGCTCATTTGCTCTGCATTGCGAACGATCGGAACCATCAATCCTTTCGGTGAAGAAACAGCGATACCGATATCTGCATAGTCGTGGAAGATCATTTCGTTTCCATCGATCTGGCCGTTAACAGCCGGGAAGAGGTTCAACGCTTCCGTAACTGCTTTGGTGAAGAAGGACATAAATCCGAGGTTCACTTCATGCGTTTTGGAGAAGGTATCTTTGTATTTTGCACGAAGATCCATGATCGGTTTCATGTCGACTTCGTTGAAAGTTGTCAGCATTGCAGTTTCCTGCTTCACAGCAACCAAACGCTCTGCAACCTTACGACGCAGCATAGACATTTTCTCGCGTCGCTGATCGCGTGTGCCTCCCCAGCCTTGTGCGGCGTCTGAAGCAAAACCTCCCGACATAGCAGCAAGCACATCCTGTTTGGTAACACGTCCGTCTTTTCCTGTACCGTTTACTTTTCCGGCTCCGATATTGTTCTCGGCCATGATCTTTGAAGCAGCAATCGAAGGAACTCCTTTTGCATAGCTGTCATTTGATGCTGCTACCGGGTTCGGATTTGGTGCCGCGGCCGCTGGTTTTTCGGCTTCCGGAGCTTTTGCTTCGGCAGGAGCCGCTTTTACTTCTTCTTTCTTCTCGGCTACAGGTGCAGCAGAACCTTCAGGTCTTGCAGCTTCGGTATCGATCAGGCAAACGACCTGTCCTACTTTAACTACTTCGCCTTCCGCAGCTTTCAAAGTAATGATCCCGCTTTGTTCGGCAGGAAGCTCAAGGGTTGCTTTATCGGAATCAACTTCGGCGATCGCCTGGTCTTTTTCCACATAATCGCCATCCGCTACCAGCCACGCTGCGATCTCAACTTCTGAGATCGATTCTCCCGGACTGGGTACTTTCATTTCTAGTACAGACATTCTTTTTCTTTTTTGGAATCGGTAAATTATTTCGCTGCTACTGATGCGAAGCTAAACACATCGGCAAACAATTTTTTCAGTCTTTTCTCGTGCAGTTTTTTCGAACCTTCAGCCGAAGCAGCCGAAGACGGACGGAAAACTCCCTGGAACGGAATGTGCCGCAATTTCATCGCGATGTAATTCCATGCTCCCATATTCTCCGGCTCTTCCTGTGCCCACACGATGTTTTTCGCATTGTATTTCGCGATGATATGCTCCATCTGCGTTTTCGGCAAAGGATATAATTGTTCCACACGAACGAACGCCATATTGTCTACGCCCAATTCTGCTGCTTTCACTTTCATCTCGTAGTAGAATTTACCCGAGCAGAAAACAACAGTGTCGATATTTCCGGCAACCGCAGCAGCATCGTCTATTACTTCCTGGAAGGTTCCGCTGGCCATTTCATCCAGGGATGAGGTAGCGTCGGGGTAACGAAGCAGCAGTTTCGGTGAGAAAACAACGAGTGGCTTGCGGAATGGCCGCGCAAACTGGCGGCGAAGCAGGTGGAAATGATTCGCAGGTGTCGAAGTATTCACGACCTGGATATTTTCATCTGCACTTTGCTGAAGGAAACGCTCTATACGTCCGCTGGAGTGCTCTGCTCCCTGTCCCTCGTAACCGTGAGGAAGCAGCATTACCAACCCGCTTTGCGTTGACCATTTGTCTTCTCCGGCAGTGATGAACTGGTCGATCATGATCTGGGCTCCGTTGAAGAAATCCCCGAACTGAGCTTCCCAGATCGTTAATGCATTCGGTGTTGTGATCGAATAACCGTATTCGAAACCGAGAACGGCGTATTCCGATAACAGGGAATTGTGGATCGCGAACGGCGCCTGGTCTTTCGACAGCAGGTTCAGCGTTTCAACTTCTTCTTCCGTATCTTCTGTTTTTACAACGGCGTGACGGTGCGAGAATGTTCCGCGCTCTACGTCCTGGCCGGAAACACGAACGGGCTTTCCTTCTACGAGTAAAGTCGCGTAAGCGAGCATTTCCGCTGAGCCCCAGTCGAGCTTATCTGTTTCTATTCCGTTCAGACGGTCTTCGAAGATCTTCTGGATCTTGCGGAAGTATTTTTTGCCTTCCGGAAGGGTCGATAACTTACGGCCAAGCTCGAGTAATTTCGCTTTTTCGACTCCTGTTTCAGGTGAAGTTTCGAAATCTTCAAGCGTGCTTCGGCGGAATCCTTCCCAGATCTCTCCAAGGAAATTCCATACGATCGCTTTTTCGTTCTTGCGCGCTGTTTCGAATTCGTCCTCAAGGAAATTGTTGAACTCTTCTTCAATTGCTTTCGACTGTTCGTCTGTAATAACACCTTCGGAAAGTAACTGCTTCAGGTATATATCTTTCGGATTCGGATGTTTCGCGATGATATTGTAAAGGCTCGGCTGCGTGAATTTAGGCTCATCTCCTTCATTGTGCCCGTATTTACGGTAGCATAAAAGGTCGATGAATACATCGCGGTGAAACTCCTGGCGGTATTCCATAGCGATTTCTATAGTCTGGATCACTGCTTCAACATCGTCTCCGTTCACATGGAAAACCGGTGTAAGCGTTGTTTTCGCTACGTCTGTACAATAAGTCGACGAACGTCCGTCGAGGTAGTTTGTTGTAAATCCGACCTGGTTGTTCACCACGATGTGAATGGTTCCACCTGCGCGGTAACCGTCCAGCAAAGCCATCTGTACGACTTCGTAAACAACTCCCTGGCCTGCAACGGCAGCATCACCGTGGATCATCACCGGACACACTTTGTTTTCGTCTTTTCCGAAATGATGATCGAGCTTTGAGCGTGCAATTCCCTGAACAACCGGATCAACGGCTTCCAGGTGCGAAGGATTCGGCGCCAGCGTTAAGCCGATCGCTTTTCCATCTTTCGATTTCACGTTGCTGGTGAATCCCTGGTGGTATTTCACGTCACCGTCGAAAGCTACGTCGCAGTCGAATTCTTTTCCTTCGAATTCGGAGAAGATATCGCTCGGGCGTTTCTTGAAAATATTGGTAAGGGTATTCAGACGTCCGCGGTGCGCCATTCCCATCACGAAGTATTCTACTCCGAGAGATGCACCTTTTTCAACGAGTGAATCCAGTGCGGGAATCAGTGCTTCACCTCCTTCAACGGAGAAACGCTTCTGTCCGACATATTTTTTGCCAAGGAAAGATTCGAAATTCGATGCTTCAACCAGCTTTTTGTAGATGTTCAGCTTGCGGGTTGCGTCGAATTTCGGTCTGTTCTTCAGCTCGATCTTGTTTCTGAACCAGTCAAGTCGTTCCGGCTCGCGCATGAACGTATACTCGATGCCGATAGACTGACAATAAGTTTCCTCCAAATGGGCGATGATGTCTTTCAGTGTCGCCGGCCCGATTCCAATCTGCTCACCTGCCTGGAAAACAGTCTGAAGATCTGCCTCTTCCAGTCCGAAGTTAGGAATATCAAGCGTTGGTTCATACTGGCGGCGCTCGCGAACAGGGTTGGTCTTCGTGAACAAATGTCCGCGCGTCCGGTAACCGTTGATTAGGTTGATGACTTTGAATTCTTTCTGAAAGTTTTCAGGAATTTCCCCTCCGTCCTCAAAATTCACACGGGCGAAATCAAATCCTTCAAAGAACTTTCTCCAGCCTATATCAACGCTTTCAGGGTCTTTACTATACGATTGATACAGGTGATCGATCGCATTCACGTCTGCATTTCCGACGTAGGTAACTTTATCCATGTTGTACACAATAACGGGTCCGTAAAATTAAGATAATTCTCCCGATGGAAGGGTATGAAAACGTGGGAAAAAAGCAGGAAAAACCGGAAAACAGATCAAATTGGCAATTAATGGCGGAGCTCGAGATGCCGGCGTGAGAATTATAGACAGACGGAGATTCCCGGGGAGCGATCATAAATTCGCGAGTTCGTAAATCCGTAATTTTACGAAGAGGTCTGTAAACAGTGGTGTCTGGATGTGCCGGTCGTTTAAATAGGCAGGTTTTGACTAGTAATAGAGCCGGAAGTAAATTTTTACAAGCTCCCGGTGAAGAATGCTTTCCGAAAGATGAGAAAATGGATTGTCGCTGCTCAGGATAACGGCAGTGAGTGATTCCGGAAGATCGACAAAATAGATCAGCTGGCGCATTTTCTGATTGTCTGTCCTGGAAAGCAGCTCTTCCAGCAATGCCGGCCATTTCTCAGCAGAAAGCTCCGGTGTAAAAGGCACCTCCAATCCACAGCCGCGAAGGTCTTTTTCAAGCTGCGAATAAAGTAAAACCAGCAGCTCCTCTTTCGATCGCAGCTCTTCGGATCTTTTTAGTAATTCCTGCCATTTTTCGGGAAGCTTTTCCATCACCACAAAGGAGCAAAGATTTTTTGAAGTACTGTGCTTCAAAGGAAACAAAGATGATCTATCTCCTCATCATAAGAGTTCTGCCGATGCGGATCGGGCAATCGCCTTTACTCTCTTCTGAGAAATGATTTCCTTTTTACTTGCTCCTTTGTGGTGAACATGCTTGTGTCTATCTTTGTGCTATGATAAATGAAAAGGTAGAAGCGGTCATTTTCGATCTTGGCGGAGTGATCCTGAATATCGATTACACATTAACGGCTGAGGCTTTCATGAAGCTCGGACTTACGAATTTCGACGAAGTTTACTCGCAGCTGTGCCAGACGGAATTGTTTGATCGCTTCGAAACAGGTGAGATTTCCACCTTCCACTTTATCAACCGGGTGCTCGATCAATTGCCGCGCGGATGTAACGGGAACCAGGTGGTACATGCGTGGAATTCCATGATCCTGGATTTTCCGCAGGAACGATTGGATTTTCTTGACGGGTTGAAAGAGAACTACCGCATTTTCCTGCTCAGCAATACGAACGATATTCACATGGAAATGGTCAGAAGATCGCTGGAAAAAACCACCGGGCACAATCGCCTGGAAGATTATTTCGAGCACGTTTACCTTTCCTGCGAAATGGGACTGAGGAAGCCGGATCCTGAAATTTTCCTCCGCGTTTGCAGGGAGCAGGGACTGGATCCATCAAAAACCCTATTCATCGACGATAGTCCGCAGCACGTAGAAGGAGCCAAAGCGGCCGGATTACAGGCACATTACCTTGAAAAAGGAACGGAGATTCAGTCTCTTTTTTCCTGACAAAGCTCCACCAGTACGCCATTCGACGATTTCGGGTGAATGAATGCCACCAGCTTATTATCAGCACCGTTTTTAGGCGCTTCATTCAGCAATTGGAAGCCTTTACCGGAAAGCTCTTTCATAGATGCTTCAATGTCGGTAACGTCAAAAGCGATGTGGTGAATGCCTTCGCCTTTTTTTGCGATGAATTTCGCTATCGGACTTTCGTAATTGCTGGCCTGCAAGAGCTCTATTTTCGAGTCGCCGACCTGGAAAAATGCCGTTTTCACTCCTTCGCTTTGCACTTCTTCTGTTTTGTAGCAAGCCGTTCCGAGTAGCTCCGTGTAAGTGGCAATGGCTTCTTCAAGGTTATTAACGGCAATTCCTATGTGTTCGATCTTGTTCATGACTTCCGGTTTTTCTGCGAATAAACGAATAATGAATGAAATGTGTATAGAGCAGGAAGCTGACCAGCCGAGATTTGGTCAATAAAAAACCCGGTTCACTTTCGCAGACCGGGTTTCTGATATCTTTTACAGATTATCCTTTGAAGAATTTCTCTGTTTTGTTGTCGAAATTAATGTAGTAAGCGCCTTTCAAAAGGTTTCCGCACGGAACTGAATTTCCAACACCTTTTTTCACGATATTACCGTAAGCGTCGTAAATCTCGTATTTCGTCTCAACCGGTTTTCCGCCTGAAGTAAAATTGATAACGTCTTTTACTTTAACAGGATTTTTTTCTACGGCGGCTACAGGAGAAGTGAACTTGACATCTTTCGATGATCTTTTCGTTCCGGAGTGGTCGATCTGAACTACGCGAACCGTGTTCTCTCCCGAATGCGGAGCGATCTGAAATTCATAAGCGTTTGTTCCCGGAGTTCCTTTTCCAAGCACTTCACCTACCTGAACCCATTTGTTCCAGCGGTACTGCTCGATAATGTAAGGAAGTTTTCCCTGCTCGTTCGTCGTTTTCCATGTCAGCTTTCCTGAAGGCGATACGAGGATCTCCGTCGTGTTGAACGTACTTCTCGGCAAGAGAACTTCCGGATTGAGAATTTTCGGCTTGCAACCGTCGTTGTGCTCTATAACAATGAAAACAGGTTCTCCAATTTCAATATTGAAAAGTGAAAAATCTATTTCGAAAGCACTTGAGCTGCATCCGCCGGGCATAACGTCTCCGTTAACCGTAACCTTAGTTGCGCAAAAACCAAAGCCGTCGCCGTCTTCAGGGTTTTGAACGTAAAGATTTTTTCCTTGATAGCTACCTTCGATCGAAAGCGCGCCAAAGCTCACGACACTTGTCAGAGCAGAGAAAAGGAAGAGTAAGAGTAATTTTTTTGGTCTCATCATGATTAGTTGCTACACTAAAATCAGCGACAAGTATAATAGCAATTTTTCAGAAAACCAAACCTTTAGCTATTGATTTTGAAAAAAATGGCAAACTTAGTTACAATACACAGAAAACGGTTTGGTCGAAGACATCCGTACATTTGTCGAAAACGGGCGTTTCAGAGAGGCATGGAATGCTCTCTAAATCCCACCTTATCAAAACGTTGTGAAAAGCGGTTTTTTTTTATTAATCTTGTGTCTCAAATGAAAGAGACCTTATGAAGTTTTCATTCCTTATCCTCACAACTGCTGTCTTTCTTGCATCCTGTAACAGTGAATCCGCGCATAAACAATTCGAATATGCCGGTGGGTGTCTTACGATGACGGTTGATAATGAGCCTGCTACGCATATCGCAAGAGAAGTTACCGATGTTTATTCGCAAACTGTTTTGTCCCAGATCGTCGAGTGCCTGGTGAGCGTAAACCCGCAGGATCTGACCGTTCAGCCGCAGCTTGCCAAATCCTGGAAAGTTTCCGGCGACGGATTATCTTATACGTTTATTCTGCGGGATGACGTTTTCTTCCACGAATCTTCTGTGTTTAAATCGGATGAAGAACGAAAACTTTCGGCGAATGACGTTAAATTTTCCATCGAAAAAGCATGTTTACCTAATGATAAAGGTGAACCGACTTCTGCCTATCTTTCCATCTTCGTAGATGAACTGAAAGGTGCAACAGAATACTACGAAAAAAAGGCCACTTCGATCAGCGGCTTATCGGTTACAGGAAATGAAGTGACACTGACGCTGACATCCCCGGATGCTACGTTTATCAATAAAATGGCGCAGACAAATGCGGCGATCGTTTCAGAAAAAGTGGTGAAAGCCAATATGGAAGGCGAGCTGATCGGAACAGGACCTTTTATTTATACACCTCCGTCAAAAGAAGCGTCTATAGTTCTGGTGAAGAATAATGAGTATTACCTGACGGATAAAAGCGGGAACGCACTTCCTTACCTGGATAGCGTGGTCTTTATAGTTGAGCCGAGAAAGCTGGAGCAGCTGGAGCTTTTCGAAAAGGGAAGAACCGATATTATTAATACATTACCTACAAGCCGGATCACTCAGATGCTGGAAGGACGAATAGAAGATTTCAATTCCGATCCGCCCCTGCTGGTAATGTACAACAACGCACTGCTGTTTACGAATTACTACTTCTTTAATATGACAGATCCGCGTTTCAAAGATCCGCGGGTAAGACAGGCATTTAATTACGCGATCGACCGGAACCGTATTACGCAGGAGGTGCTCCGCGGACAGGCTTACGAAAACGGGATCTACGGAATGGTGCCGCCTATCAGCTCGTCATTTAAAGGATATGATTTTTCGGCGATCAAAGCGGCAGGCTACGACTACAATCCCGAAAAAGCGAAACAACTCCTGGCGGAAGCAGGCTTCCCGGGTGGAAAAGGATTCGGAAGCGTCAATCTTCGCGTTAACATCGGTGATATCCATTCTGCGGTAGCGGAGGAAATTTCCGAACAGATCTTCCAGTCGCTTGGCATCAATGTGAATATCGACGGCTCTACGTTCGAGCAGAAAGACCTCGACGCGGATTATGCACGGGGCGATCTTTTCCGCACGGCGTGGGCGGCAGATTATGCAAGCCCGGAAACGTTTCTCACGAATTTCTACGGAAAGTATGTGCCGAAAACAATTGGTGAGCCATCGCAGATCAACCAGTCGCGTTACGTCAATCCTTTATTCGATCAGCTGCTTGAAAAAGCGCGTGTAGCCGGTTCTCAGAAAGAGCGCTACCAGCTTTACAACAAAGCTGAAGTGGAGCTGATGAAAGATCCGCCGCTGATGGTTCTCTGGTATTCCGGGGATATCCAGCTGATGTATTTTAAAGTCAGGAATTTCAAGAACAACCCGATGGGATTGCTCGACCTGAAAGAGGTTTACATCAAAGAATGGACGAAAGAAGAATACCTTAAAAGCGGTAAATAACACCTGACGCCTTGAATTATCTGACTATGAAAAGCACATTGCTGTGTTTGCTTACGCTTGCATTCTGTGCTCCGGCGTTTGCACAACCTACCCAAACTGTTCGCGGAACTGTTCTTGAATCCGAGACCGATTTTCCCTTATTTGCTGTCCTTGTGCAGGTCGTTACAGCCGATACGACCAAAGAATATTTTGCCGAAACCGATACGGCCGGTGTTTTCATGATCACGGATGTTCCTGTCGGAAAGCATACGGTGCTCGTCAGGTATGAAGGCTACGAAGACCGCTCGATACCGGTAACGGTGAATTCGGGAAAAGAGAGCGTGCTGGAGATCAGGATCCGGGAAAGCTTTACGGAAATAGAGCAGGTAGTTGTGGTTGCGCGTAAGAAAGGCGAAGTCATCAACGAGATGGCAACAGTTTCGGCGCAGCAGTTCTCGGTCGAAGAAACCGAGCGTTATGCCGGATCGCGCGGAGATCCCGCCCGTATGGCCAGCAATTTTGCCGGAGTCCAGGGAGCCGACGATTCCCGCAACGATATCGTTATCCGGGGAAATTCTCCGCTTGGTGTTGTTTATAAGGTCGAAGGAATAGACATTCCGAATCCGTCGCATTTTGCCATTTCCGGAAGTACCGGCGGCCCGGTTTCCATTATTAATAATAAGATCCTTGGGAATTCGGACTTCCTGATGTCGGCTTTCCCGGCGGAATACGGGAATTCCATTTCCGGTGTTTTCGATTTGAAGCTACGGAAAGGAAACAGCAACATTCATGAGCTTACCGGGCAATTTGGGTTCCTGGGAACAGAGCTGATGGCTGAAGGTCCGCTCGGAAAAAAGAAGAATGCGAGCTACCTGGTCATGGGGCGTTATTCGACGCTGAGCATTTTCCAGTTCATGGGAATCAAGATTGGTACGGATGCCGTTCCTGCTTATGGAGACGGCGCGTTTAAATTCAATTTTCCGCTGAAAAAAGGCGGCTCGCTCGCTTTCTGGGGAATTGGCGGTAAAAGCGAGATCAAGATCCTGATCTCCGATAAAACAACGCTTTCCGAAGAATTGTACGGCGAAGGTGACCGCGATCAGTATTTCGGCACCAGCATGGGTGTTACGGGGCTGACCTATAAGAAAACGCTTTCTGAACAAACACTGCTCACGGCTACGCTTTCAGGAGCATTCGATGAGCAGCATTCACACCACGATTTCCTCATCCGCTCGCTGGATACGATCACTGCAAACGGGCAGCAGGAAGTTCGCGTGAATGTGGATTCGATCTACCCGCTGATGGGCTACCAGTTCAAGACGACCCGTAGCTCTGCCTATTTCAGCATTAACCACAAGATCTCCAACAAGCATTTGCTGCGATTCGGGTTGAACTTCGATGCGCTGTTCTTTCAAATGACGGACAGCGTGCTGGATTCTACGCATACGTATTTCGTGAATCGTTGGGATTATACCGGCGCGGCCTGCCTGGTTCAGCCTTTCATCCAGTGGAAATGGAGGATCTCAGAACAAATGGACCTTACAGCCGGTATTCACAGCCAGTATTTTTCACTGAGCAACAGCTTGAGCCCGGTTGAACCGCGCCTGGGGTGGAAATACCAGTTCACCAAGACCCAACGCGTTTTTGCAGGAGCCGGATTGCACAGTCAGACACAACCTTATTACACTTACAGCTACCATAAAATAAACGGGTGGGGCGATAAGGTGTACGAAAACAAAAAGATCGGCTTTTCGAAATCGGTACATACGGCAATTGGTTACGAAAAATCGTTTGGCAGGAACCTGACACTTCGCACGGAAGCTTATTACCAGTATTTGTTCGACATTCCCGTAACGGTTGTGCCGTCTTCGTTCTCGATCATCAACCAGGGAAGTGGTTTTGCCCGTTTCTTCCCGGAGAAGCTGCAGAACACCGGAACCGGAACGAATTACGGATTGGAGCTGACATTGCAGAAATACTTCAGCAAAAGCTTTTACCTGCTTGCAACGGGTTCTGTTTACGACTCTAAGTATAAAGGAAGCGACGGTATCGAGCGCAATACGTCCTACAATGGACTGTACGCGGGGAATTTACTTTTTGGGAAGGAATTCAAGCTGAATGACAAGCAATCGATCTCTCTCGGAGGTAAGGTCACGGTTGGTGGCGGCAAGCGCTACGGTTATGTGAATATCGCGGCCTCCAAAGCGGTGGATGAGCTGGTTTATTCGGATTCAATGTTTAATGAGCGCCAGTTCCGCGATTATTTCAGGGCGGATATCAAGATCAACTGGAAATTCAACGCGAAAAAAGTAACGCATGAGATCGGGCTCGACCTGGTGAATATCTTCAACACGAAAAACCTGCTGAGCTTCACGTATGCGCCGAACCTGGCCAATCCGAATGCGGATCCGCTGGCTGAGAAAACACAGCTGGGCTTTCTCCCGATCTTTTATTACAGGATTGATTTCCGGATAGGGAAAGCAGGAGAAGAGTAGAACCACAAGGACGCAAAGAACACAAAGATTTTGTGGATGCGCTGCGTTTTTTTGAGAACGCTAAGCTTTGCAAATGTTCAAGAACGCAATCCGGCGGTAGAGTAATGACCACGTAACGCAAAGAGCACAAAGATTTTTTGAGAACGCTAAGCTGTGTATTGAGCGAAGGCTAAGCTTTTTCTTTTTGCCATCGGCGGGATGGTTAACAAAAAAGCCCCTCCACTGACTAATCGGCGAAAGGGCGTCCATCGGGTAAACGGAATTAGTTGACGGTGAACTGCTGCGTTTCGCTGCTGTTCCCGTAATTGATCGTCATGAAATAAATGCCCGGTGCCAGGCCTGAAGTGTCGAAGCTTTTTATCGTTGCCGACGGTTTGTCGGTGGTAACCCGTTTTCCGGCTGCGGTTGAAATGTTTACTTCGAAGATCTGCTCATCGCTTTCAACAGTAATGATCCCGGCAGCGGGATTCGGATAAAGTACCGCCTTCGAAAGTGTTTCTTCACTCAGTCCCAGGCCGCAGTTTCCTTGAATGACATCCAGGTTCAGTCCGAGCGGCTGAATGTAATCGGGACAAGCTTCCGGTGCACCTTCGACGGTGTAAATGCCGGGTTCCGTTACGGTGAGCATGGTCGCTGTTTCGCCTGCAATGGCCGTTCCGCCTGCGAACCAGGTAATGTTTTCCGAATACGGCATGTTCATAGTGAAATACATCGTATCTCCCGGACAAATGACGAATTCGCCGTTTCCGCCTGCGGCATATTCACCTGTTGACGAAACGGAGGGAAGCAGGAATACATAGCTGTCGATCAGTGCTTCTATAGATGTGTCGGCTTCTGCGCCCGAGGTTACGCGAACGGAAAGGTAAGCCAGCGAGTAAGTGTCGGCATCCACCTCAATGGTAGAAGAAGTCTCACCCGCGATCGGAGTTATAGCGGTTTCGCCCAGCTCGCGACGCAGCCATTGGTAGCTGTCGTAAGTATTTTCGGTCGACAAAGTAATTGTTTGCCCCGGGCAAAGGATCTGGTTTCCGTTAATTGTGGGGTCGATCTGCGAATAGCCGGTTGTTGAAAAGCCTGCTAGTGCCAGCCCAGTGGTTACTTGTAGAATTCTTTTCATAACGTTCTTTTTAAATCAAAATGGTGTGTCATAGAGAATACGTTCGGAAATCCCGGATGGTTGGCTGGAAGACCGGTTAACCAACGAAATTCACAAGAGAGCCTGCCCCGGTTAGATTTCTTACGGAGAAAGCATGAACGGAAAACCTGCCAAGGAATATTCCTACGCGGTAAGGAAATGAGCTGATTCTACAGCAATCGGAGAGTGTGTACCTGGGGACTGAATCGCCAGACCGGCAGGATCAGAGTCCGGAAGTGCTTTTGGTAATAACGCGATCGCCTTCGTAGATCACCGCTTTATTTCCCGCTAGCTGGCCCTGCATGAGGCGATCTCCGCTAATCAGGTAGATCTCTTCCATATTCCCGAATGAAAGCACCTTGCCGTCTTCGCTGAAGTGCAGATCGGTTACCCGCGTGAAACCAGGGAAGGCATTTCCTTTGTAATAGATACTGGCGCAGTTGCCGATCTTCACGAGGTCTTCCTTTTTCACCATGAATTCTTCTTCGGAATCGTCGAAATAATATTCATCGAAGAATGACCCGTCCAGCGGATCGGACTTGAAGTCGTTTTCCATGAAGCAGTCCGGGTTTGTAATAACGACAACAGCCGATGAAGCAAGGTCCTTATGAAAGTAAAACTTCGCCAGCCCGGGGAATGATTGTGTTTTCGTTCCGTTCACGTAGATGTGAGACCCGTTCCCGGCAGCCGCGTAGATCAGCTCTTTCCCGTCTTCGCTCCATTGGAGGAACTGCGCGGGATCTGCACTCAGGTGGATGGCATTCTTGTAAGGCCCGTAAGTCGCTTCCCCTTTTACTACGTACATGCCGGTTGTGTCGATGTACATCCAGGCAAGTTCCCCTGAGCTGCTTTCCTTAAAGTCGAGTACACGCGGATAAACCCTGGAATTATCGCCGTTGATGGAAAGACAGACCATATCTCCTTTTCCGTAAATGATCACCGGGCCGTGGTTCTTGGTCCAGGTAACTGTTCTGTTGCGGAAAGCTGGAACTTCTGCGATGAGCTTATTGTGGTAGGAAACAGCGATTGTTTCTTCGTCGATGGTAACCCGCGAAAGGAATTCGCTTTTGTCGGCGTTGTAATGCTTCTCTATGTAAATATCTTCGCCCAGCAGCCGGTGTTCGCCG